>FWPV01003512.1_pt1 | contig 35330 bp, 37 predicted proteins | sample 2228371 | NCBI WGS metagenome assembly FWPV01 (sample SAMEA103939776, study PRJEB20133) | metagenome | reverse complement strand
GCTGCGATTGTTGATTTTGTCCCGGATTATCTGCCTAATCTTTCGATCTGTTAGCTTTACCGCTTTATTGCGCTTCCCCATGCACTCAGGAAGACTATATAAAGCCAAAGATTTCGGGACTATACAACAGCACTTTGAGGTCGTGAACCTGAAATAGGTTGGAGTTTTAGAGACACGTTTGCGGATAGCAATAGATGTGAACATGAATCAGTTGAAATCATCTCCAGAATATCAGCATCCTATGAGACAAAATTCCAAGGTGGATCAAAATTCCAACCTTTAATCGACTCATGACCGGTTTATATGATCGTTAACTATTTCAGTACGTAGTTCGATACAATATTGAAGATCCTGTAGAAGAATGGATCTTTTAGGGTAAAGAGCGTGAAAAAATGAATAAAATAATTTTATATCTTTTGGCCCTATGTGTTTTTTTGGTGTTAGTTGCTTTCGCTGCTGATATCAAGGTGACGCAGGCGCCTGTAGAGGCGATAAAACCATCGAGCTCTGCCATGGCGATTCAGCAGCCCGATCTCATTGTGAAGTCTGTAAAGGTCACAGGAGATCCTGTGGTATTCTCCTACAGCAGGACTGTGATGATACCATTGGAGATCACCATCGCCAATCTTGGATCGGCTACCACACAGGACTTCAACGTTGGCGCCGAGGGATGGGCCTTGGACGGAAATGTCTATGGCTTCGACTTCGCATCTCCAGGAACCGAGACCATGCCTGAGCGCGGAGGGGTCTTGGTTCATGGCATAGGAGCCGGCCCAGCCGGAGAAAAGAGCTTCACAGGGTATCTGTTGCTCGGCCCCAATCCGATCAACGCGCCCATGCAGCCTGGAACCAGCTGGAAGATAAGGGCTATGGTGGATTACAACCTCGATCCGGATGCGCCTTATTATGAGTGGGGCGTAAGTGAGAGCAACGAGACAAATAACGTGAGGGAGATAACTTATCCAATTTTAGCAACTACACTGATGCGGGTCGATCTCAAACCGGTGGTAGCAGCGATCAACAGAACATAAACTTTTTTATATTTTTATTATATTTTAGAATTCAAAATTATTGCAGCGTAACAGAAGCTTGGAATAGATGAGATGGGAGATGCAGAGCAACGTCTTTCGGCGTTCTCTCCGATACACTATAGCTCCACTGAGATCGAAAGCGTTGAGTTTTAGTTCTCGAACGCTATCCCTTATTCCGGCACACCCCAGATGTGACCGATATGTTTATCTTGCCCTTCTGTTCTCTATGCTCCTTGGGGGCAGGTAGATCAGCTGGAAGATCGCTACCTTGGCATGGTAGAGGCCTCGGGTCCGAATCCCGACCTGTCCATGATCTTCATAACATCTGAAAAATCACCGCTCTGGGGCGCGTGTTTTGAATTGCTGATAGCCGATTTCGAGATGAGAATCTTTCGCGAGATTCGAGCCAGATCGATACATATTCTGAGAAGGCAGTGTAAATCCCGGAAATCAATAGCTGCGATGCGAGGCAGCGGAAATCTTGGTGTTCAAGGCCGGAGCAGCCGGCGGTTCCACTGTTTTTGTATGCCAACTCCAGCAGATCTCTGAGAATGCATAAATAACCCCTGTGCAAACCATACAGCGATGAATATCGTAGAGATGCTTGTGATCGCGTTTGTCATCGGGCTCACAGGCGCGCTCGCGCCCGGGCCAACTCTCGTCGCCACTGTGAACAGCTCATTGAAGAACGGCTGGCTCTCCGGCCCGAAGGTATCGCTGGGGCATGCTTCTGTTGAGATGCTCATTTTTTTGCTCATACTCATGGGTCTCAGCGGCGCAGCAGAATCATACAGAGTTCCGATATCTCTGATCGGTGGCTCTGCCCTCATAGTCTTCGGCGCATTGACCTTCAGGGGTGCGAGCAGCGCTACCATGGCCACAGCGGACTCGGAGATATCCTCAAATCCGTACATAGCTGGAGCTCTTACAAGCGCTGCCAACCCGTACTTCTGGATATGGTGGCTCTCGGTCGGCTCCGCGCTGCTTCTCGATGGCCTGAGGGGCGGTGTTCTCCTAGCCGTAGCGTTCATGATAGGCCACTGGAGCGCAGACTTCGGCTGGTACACACTCGTCTCGACCAGCATCGACAAGGGCAGGAGCATACTTTCTGAGAGGGGCTACAGGTATGTGCTCTCAGCATGTGGAATCTTCTTGATACTCTTCGGCCTGTACTACTTGAGCGGAGCGTTTAACGCTATTGGATGGTGAAACGTATGGGTTACGGCGCATATCTGCGATCCCTGCAGCGGTATTTTGTGATATCCACGCTGCTCTTCTTCGGCACGGCGATCATGGGTTTTACGGTTGCCGAGCAGAATCCGGCAATCGCTGAAGAGTGGCTGAAGGAGCTTGAGATGCTAAAATGGATAACAGATCTTCCACCGCCCATGATCGCGATCATGATATTTGCAAAGAACCTCATCGCATGCGCGATGGCGATATTCCTTGGAGTAGCTCTTGGCGCGGTGCCGCTGCTCGTCGCTATCTCCAATGGCATCCTCGTCGGCATAGTCTCGTATCATACCATCCAGAAGGAGAGCGTGTTGTATCTGATAGCCGGCATCCTGCCGCATGGGATAATCGAGCTTCCCACGGTGCTGATGTGCATAGCAATAGGCCTTCGACTGGGCCATCTATTTCTCATCACGATAATGAGAGGAGGCGATGATATAGGAGATGAGGCGCGTAAAGCCATGGAGTTTCTGATATTTGTAGCTGCACCGCTTCTTTTCCTCGCGGCCATGATTGAAACATTTATCACACCCCTTGTAATATCCCTTGCATCTCGGTAGTGGTCAAAATGAACGATGCTCGAGAAGCAGTCCAGCTTGAAAAGAGAGATAGCACGGAGGCAAAGCTTCCACCGAAGTCGAACTTCAGCGAATGGTATCATGAGCTTTTGAAGAGCGCGGAGATAGTCGACGTCAGGTATCCGGTCAAGGGTATGAGCGTATGGTACCCCTTCGGCTTCGCTCTGAGGAGCCATGTCTATGGTATAATAAAAGAGCTTTTAGACGTCGATCACTACGAAACACAGTTCCCGCTTCTTATTCCGGAGACGGAGTTCATGAAGGAGGCCGAACACATAAAAGGCTTCGAGGATGAGGTTTACTGGGTGACGCATGGCGGAAGAGATCCGCTGGATGTCAAGCTAGCGCTCAGGCCGACGAGCGAGACCGCGATATATCCGATGCTGAAACTCTGGATACGTTCGCATGCAGATCTACCTCTCCGGATATACCAGATAGTCAACACGTTCCGGTACGAGACGAAGCACACGCGCCCACTGATCCGTCTCAGGGAGATCACCTCCTTCAAAGAGGCGCACACAGCGCATGCCACCTGGGAGGAGGCCGCGATGCAGGTTGAGATCGCGGTTCAGAGGTATCTCGAGTTTTACAAACGCCTTGCAATTCCATGCCTGGTGAGCAAACGTCCCTCCTGGGATAAGTTTCCTGGCGCAGACTACTCGATAGCGCTCGATGTCATAATGCCAGATGGAAGAACGCTGCAGGTGGGAACCGCTCATCTGCTGGGCACGAACTTCGCAAAGACATACGAGATAACATATGAGGATGAGCATGGTGAGCAGAGATACGTCAATCAGACCTGTTACGGCATATCAGAGCGGTGTATAGCAGCGCTTATAGCGGTTCACGGCGATGACAGGGGACTGGTGCTTCCATGGAGGGTCGCGCCAGTCCAGGTGGTAATAGTTCCGATCATCTTCGGAGAAAAGGAGCCGATAGTCGAGGTCTGCAGATCTGTGGAACGCCTTCTGGCCGATAAAAACATAAGAGTCAGGCTCGATGATGGGGATGAGCGACCTGGCGCCAAGTTCTACAAATGGGAGATGCGGGGCGTTCCTGTGAGGATAGAAATTGGGCCGAGGGATATCAAAAACAGTGTCGTCACCATTGTTAGAAGAGATGGCGTGAGAAAGACGATCCCCATGGGGGATGGTCTAGTGGACGCAATTTTAAGAGAAGCCGATGATCTCCAAGCGGTGCTGTACGAGCGGGCAAAGAATTTCATGGAGTCCAAGATAAAGCTGGTCTCCAGCATAGAGGAGGCGAGAGCTCAGACACAGTCGGGTGTGGCCAGGGTTCCATGGTGCGGATCCGTCGAGTGCGGCCACGCTCTCGAGGATCAGGTCGGGGCAAACCTTCTCGGGGAGCCCAGAGATGATGAGATACCGAGAATGCGCTGTATAATATGCGGACAGGAGACCACTGGATCCACATACATGGCGAGGCAGTACTGAGGTCTGTATGAGGATACTGGTCGCGGAGTATGCGGTCGCCACAGGCCTTGGCGGAACATACGAGATCGAGGGCAGGGCCATGCTCTCAACGATAGCCGGCAGTTTCCTGCGGTCCGGCCATAAGGTCGTTTATCCCACAGCCGGACCTGTGGTCGAGGCCGGCGTGCCATTGCTCTTGGATTCCGGGGATCTCATGGATTTCATCAAAAGAGTGGATGCGGATGCTGGACTTATCATAGCGCCAGATGCCCTTGCCCCGGATCTTATAGATGTGATCGAGCGAAGGATGGTGAATCTGGGCTCCGGCAAGGAGACGGCGCGATTATGCGCGGACAAGCTGGAGTGCACCAGGTTTTTGGAAGAGGCAGGAGTCCCCGTGGCCGAGGTGGTGGATGGGCATGAATCCGGCTGCAGGATGTATGTGGTCAAGCCGAGATACGGCTGCGGCTCAGAGGGTGTTATATTATCATCATTCCCGAACGTTACAGATGGATACATAGCGACCAGGTACGTGGAGGGCGTTCATCTCAGCGTCAGCTTCATACGAGGAGTTGATGGATTTCTGCCGCTCACGATAAACAGGCAGATAATAGAGATGAAGGGCAACAAGTTCGCTTATTCGGGGAGCCAGGTTCCATATAGATCACCTCGCGCGAAGGAGATATGGGAGGTCTCTAAAAGAGCTGCCGATGCTCTGGATCTCAGAGGATACGCAGGCATCGATCTTGTCGTGGGCGATCTTCCACGAGTGGTGGATGTCAACGCACGACTCACGACATCCATCGTAGGATGCGCGCGGGTGGTCAAGTGGGAGCTGGCGGATCTGATCCTCAGGGCCAGCTTCGGTGGTCTGCCCCAGAGCGTGGAGTTAGAAGGGGAGATCACATTCAGGCTGGATGAGCTCTAGGGCCACAGCCCAAATGTGATGTTGAGAGCCATTATTGCAACTCCAGATGCTATGCCAGCGCCCACAACTACCTTCGGATCGAGCTTTATCGAGGTCTCCTCTGACTCGAAGTATCTCATCAGGCCGGCCGATGACATCAGGCCCGGACCCTCGCCTTTCTTTTTCGCCATAACACCCCATCTCTTTAGCACTTCAAATGACTGAACCCCATTCCCGAGGAACGGGGCTTTTTACGGACCAAGCCAATTGTAGACCCAATCCGGTCAGAGGCCTATCGCAGTTATGACATTTATAGATTTGCTCGAGCAGCTGCGATTTATCCCGCTCCTGAAGAGTGAGCTTTCATGGCCTAATCCTCCCTAAATTTCAGCATGCCACTACATAACCGATTCACCAAAACCAGAGAATCGAGATCTGTTGATCCAACATAACCAATTGGCCAAAGAGGGGGTGCTAAACGAATCTCGGTGGCGTACTCAGATTACTGAATAGCGCTAACCGGTGAACTGATAGCTCTTTTGCAGGAAATAAATCCCTTGCATTCGATTCTAGTGAAGATTTTCAGTAGAGCGAGTACACGACCCGAATCTCATCCTCTTACCAGTATCTCTCTGCTCTCTTCAGGCATTCTTCTCTCAGCTGTTCCAGAGAGCCCTTGACTGGAATGGCGGAGAGTATGGTTTTTATGTACCAGGACTTTGTCTGCATGAAACCAGATGAATCGAGCCCCTCGAGCTTTGAGATCAGAGCAAGAGTGGAGGTGCGAGCGGAGTCGATGGAGCTCTCCAAGACATCTATATCGATATCCTCCGCAGCTGAGAACTTTATACTTATAGCGAGCTCGTTGATCGCATCCGTGAGCTGGACGAACCTTGAGCTCTCTCTATCGCATATTCCCCCGTGAGTCTTTGCGTATCCGCACTCCTCACACCTATCGTCTGCGTACTCCAAGCAGAATGGACACATCTCAGGTCTGAGGGGAAGGTATGCGAGCTCGTAAAGGGCGAGGGCCTTTGCGAACCTGTGATCTCGGTTGACGGCCTGTAAACGCCCTTCCATAGCCGTGAGGATGTCCAGAAACCCCTCCGCTCTGATTCGAGTCGCATCCTTCGCCCTGGAGAGGGATCTCTGAGATATCCCCGATGCGGCTTCTTCACAGGACGACTTCATTTCGTGTTCTTGTGCAGTAGGCCTTGTATCTGTCGGATGGCTTGTCCTGGAGATAGATATAGTCGTATTTTGTGTCTGACTTGTACTCCTCGTACTCCTCACGCGCGTCCTCTATGCAGCTCTTGCATGCGTGCAGAGGAATCGATACACAGAATGCCGTGTTCAGTCGCCCGTAGCTTCTCGCGGCCTGGGTTGCTATCGTCAGATAGCCGGGACAGTCTGTGCACATCCTCAACGTCTCCTCCTGTCCCTCCGTGATCATATCGGTATCGTAGAAGATCCTCTTGCGTCTGGAATAGAACCTGCCGTGCTCCTGCCTCGCCTTTGCTACAAGATCGTCCCTGCTCTCCCAGATGGTCAGAAGATGATTAACTGTGGCCTCTATGGATCGCCTCATCTCTGGGGTCAGAACGAACCTTCCGGGAACATAATCTGGCTCCCTGACGTTGGAGTAATCGAGCCCGGCCATGGCCTGTATTATTCCTGTGTTGACATAAGGCAGAGCGCTCTCGATTGCGTAGCCGCCCTCCAGAACCGCTATGTCCGGCGCTAGCATCTCGTTGAGCTTAGCGTATCCCTGTGCCGTGAACCGCATGTTCGCAAGCGGATCTGTGTAATGGTTATCCTGACCGGCTGAGTTGAAGACTAGCTCCGGCTCGAACTCCTCCAGGACCGGAAGGACCAGGTTCTCAAGGACGTAGAGTATGCCCTCATCGGTGGTCCCGGGCGGGAGCGGAACATTCAGGGTTCTTCCGAGCGCGAGGGGTCCGCCCATCTCGTTGCTGAACCCCGAGCCGGGGTAGAGAGTTCTGCCGTCCTGGTGGAAGCTTATGAAGAGCACATCAGGGTCATGCCAGAAGATGTCCTGCGTGCCATCGCCGTGGTGCACATCTGTGTCGACTATAGCGACGCGCCTAACGCCGTATTTTTTGCGCAGGTACTCGACCATTATAGCCTCGTTGTTGATGTTGCAGAATCCTCTGTTGCCATGGACGACACGCATCGAGTGATGGCCTGGCGGGCGCACAAGCGCGAAGCCGTTTCTTATCTCTCCGGCCATCAATGCATCCGCGAGGACCAGAGTGCTGCCAGCTGCTATCAGATGGGCCTCAGTCACCTGCGAATCGACATCAGGGACGCAGAAATGCACTCTCGCAACATCCTTCAGCTCTGCCAGCCTGGGCTTGTACTCGATTATCTCAGGGAAGTCCATAAGCCCCTCTTCGAATATCTGGTCTCTGGTGTAAAGAAGCCTCTCCTCCCTCTCGGGGTGCGTCGGGGATATGGCCCAGTCGAAGGCTGGGAAGAATATCAGGCCTGTCTTCTTCGTGGATGCTGTCTTTGCCGGTCTCACTCGCTTGATGTATCTCATCTCCTCCTCTCTATTCACACCGCTCTGAATATCAGTTGCCATCGTCTCCCCTCCATGCTGCGAGGATTCCCGCTGGGATCGCCATCTTGACATCGATAAGCTTTCCAACAGTCGACCAACCCCTGACCATATTGAAGACCTCACTGCTTATCACCTCGGCCTCATTGGCGTATTCATCAATCCCAAAGCGCTCCGCCCTCTCCCTGAGAAGACGCCGTGCCATCTCCTCAGCCCCCTCCAGGCTTATGTTCCTTCCCTTGATCTCTCCCAGTGTTCCATCCTCCTCTACAGTGTAGATGCTCCTCTCCGTGTCTATCCTCAGGCTCAATGTCATCGTAGGCCTGGCAACAGCTGCGCCTATCGCATTGGCCACAGGTGCATGATCTGGAATAACGGCCTTCGCGCCAAGCCTCTCGGCGACCAGCGGCACCAAGGGCGGGGAGGCACCACCAACGCCAACCACATTCTGCGGCCTGGCCTTCGTCCTCTGGAGTATCTCCCAGATCCTGTAGGCAGGCTCCTGCTCCCACTCCAGAAACATCATGTTCACAGTATCAACAATCTTATCGACAACCATATCCACTATCTTCCTGGCAGCCTCCTCGGTGCTGCATCCGATGGCCTTTGCTACGATTCCTATTCCCTTTCTGGCGAGGATTTTGTCACCCAGATTCGTCAGACCAAGAACCATAAGAGCATCCGTCGGCGTTGGCTCCGGCCCGCCGAGTGCGAAGGCCGGCCCTGCCCTGTCAGGTCCTATGGTGAGCATTCCATCCTTCGCCCTGACAACGCTGTCTCCGCCGAGGCCTATTGATTTTACAGCGAACGCCCTGATGTGCGTAAGCATATCCTCTATCCTTGCGCCTTTCGATGATAACAAAGGCTTCCCAGAGAGGATCAGGGCGAGGTCTGTTGTGGTCCCGCCTATATCAACAACGACCGATGTCTGTCCTCTGGGGGTAAGGGCCATCACGCCCATCACGCTTGCAGCCGGACCTGAGAATATCGTCTCCACCGGCTTATCCACGGATTTTTCGAGTGGGAGAGTTCCGCCATCTGCCTTCAGAATATATATTGGGGCCTTTATTCCACGCTCTCGTATGGCGCGCTCCGCCTGTTCCGCGAATCTCTTGTAGTGATCCCGGGTAGCAAGAGTTAGAAGGGTTGTGGCAGCCCGCCGCGGGAAGTTGAGCTGACCAGAGACCTTATGCCCCATCTCGACCTCTATCGATGGGGTGGTTGTTGAGAAGATCTCCTTTACATGCAACTCATGATCGTGATTCCTCTGGCAGAACTTTCCCACGATAGCCACCTTTCGATATCCCTGATCCGCGAGATTCTGCGCAGCCATCCTGATCTGATCATCTCTCAGCTGGGCTATCTCCCTTCCCCTGTAATCGATCGCTCCGTCGAGTATCACCGGCTCTGTCTTGAATCTGTAGTCTCTCGGATTAACACCAGGCCCTGGTATCAGAACCAGACCCACCCGATCCTCCTTACCCTCAGCTATGAGATTCGTTATCAGTGTGGTGCTCAGCACGACTCTCTCGATCCTATTTACATCAACCCCCTCAATGAGCCTGTCCAGTGTACTGAGGAGGCTGCGGAGTACTTCCTGATGGTCTGTCGGGCCGATGGCGGTCTTCAATACCTTATGACCGTCCACCAGCGCCGCGTTTGTTGTTGTTCCGCCGACATCTATTCCTACCAACATCGTATCGCCTTTTCACGCCCCGCTAAAGCATTATATGTATATCGGCCTTTTGGTAAGGCAGCCGGACCTGTCCGAATAAGATAAAAGCCAGAAGTAAGTATAAAATTACTTCACTGAAATTTTGAAAATTTAGAGATGTGAAGCTGGGTCGTGTACTTGCTCTACTGAAAATCTTCACTAATCGAATGCAAGGGATTTATTTCCTGCCAAAGAGCTATCAGTTCACCGGTTAGCGCTATTCAGTAATTCTGAGTACACCACCTTAAGCTGAATGATAGCTGGATCTTTGATTTCGATCTTGTCCAGCATAGCATATAGCAACATAACCTATAAATAGTGGTGTGGAAAGTAGGCATAACGCCGAGTTGGTGTTCGAAATCGGGCTCAAGGTTGTGGTTTTACGGGCCTGTAGCTTAGTCCGGTTAGAGCGCTCGGCTCATAACCGAGTGGTCGCCGGTTCAAATCCGGCCAGGCCCACTTCTGTCAACTATCCCCAATGAATTTGCTGGCATGATGGCCCGTCAATCCGGGCTAGCTTCTCTTTCCAGGTTTGATGTGCTCATAGGTTGTATATCCGAGCGTAACGCTCTTTTCAGAGGACGACAATAGGCTGGTTGACTGCAGCCCTCTAGGCGATATCCATCGCTGCGATGTGGTCGGCTGCTCCAGCGAAACCGCACGAATCACATCTGAATTCATCTCTTGTGGGCCGGTTGTGTTGCATAGCGAGATAGCCACATCTACAACGTAATTACACATCTCATTAAATCGATGCATCGTCTCTAGGTGATGTTGCTGCTCATCGCTTAGATCAAGTCGGACCATCAAGATTTGAAGCATCGTAATTGATATTTACGGTCAGTCTATATAGGTTTTGATATCAGCAACGGGGATCGCTCCCTCCCACAACTGAAGTTGCAGGCATCCGCTACCCCCGTGCCCCCGTTCTTCATGAATGGATAGCAGCAGGAGCTCGACAAGCTATGATGAGGATCTTATATCGATTTGTTAAAGCTGATCTGCTGCAGCTGATGCTGTTTCATTGATGAACTAACACATGCTCTTGATCGTCGGTAGCTGAGCACACCTTTACAGCAACTCAAAACGCTACTTGCCTAGGTACGGCTTATCCTGAGCTGAAGTATGCCATTCTTGAAGCTCTTATTGACTATATTCTTTGCGTCTGGTGGAAGATTGATGTACTTTTTGAAATCACCCGCCCTAATCTCGAGCACGCCCTCTCTCAGATCGAGAGAGATATTATTTTCGACCTCAGGAATCTCTGCGACGATTGTTATGTATTCGCCTTCATCCATCACGTCGATTATGGGCTCTCTCCTCATAGCCCGCGCGATTCTAAACTCAGCTGGCTTTGAGGGGGATCTTGCGGTAGATGGCATGATGTTGAGGGGCCTTACAGATACACCATACTCAATTACCGGCCTGCTGCTCCAGCCGACCTCTATTCTATGGCGCACCTCTGCATCGGTCTGTGCTATACGCTTCTTGAACTCAGGAGACGCGTATTCCAGTGCCTTTATCACGCCCCCAAGCCCAGGAATGAACTGGCTTACCATACCCTCAATTACAGATGATTCTTCCTTAACTTTATCTTCCTCTGTCGCAAACAATTTTAGAAGCTTATCCTCTATAGATTTCAGAACATTCTCTATCTCATTCAATCTGCGCTCGATCTCGTCCAGGCGGTCCTTAGAGACATCAGACATGTCTTAACCCCCCAAAATGTTTCCCCTGCCTTGTTTTTATTTTGTCTGCTAACGATCTTAAAGCCATCAATTTTCCTAGGTTCTGCAAATCATCCATTGGGTTCATCTTGATCTGATCTCGGCCAATCTCATTTTATGCTGAGTAACCGTAGCTCTGTGCTTTCTCTTTGCATCGAGAAGGTGTAGCTTGGCGGATACCAATCTCTTCCTCCAGCAACTTTGTATTCTGATCCTGTGATTAGAAGCCTTTATCCTCAGATCTTTTCTTTTAGCTCTGAGGTATGGGATTATCGTTTCCCTTAGCCGGGTTTTGTGCGCGATCTCGGTATTGTGTTGAATCATTCTATTCTCGAGCATCTTCGATCTTCTTGACATATTCACCATCCTTTAGATGCCTGAACAGCGAACTGATCGATATCTCATACCTCACCGTTGAGCAAAACGGCCCATGAGCGGAGCCAGAAACTCGTTCGAAATCGAGCTTATTGGCAGCAAGATCTTTGAAAATACGTATAAGTTCCCTGGAAAGCTCAAAATCTTCAATCAATCATTCCCCTTCTAGTATCTCATGCCCTTTCGCTTACTACCAAGTATGTGGATATCTACGAAGTTGTATGGAGGCCATGGCCCGGAGTAGTTTATTTTGAGATCTTTATGCGCTTCCCCCAAAGCGCCAACGCGCTCTGAGAAATCATCGATCTTAGAACGTTCCACAAGGAACGCTGTATTCAAAAGCAGACGATCGCTGAAGAGATTCAGATTTTTGAAATCGGCAGAGATGGCTACAAGATTCTCTGTCATATATCTTTTTATCTCTTCCTCTTGGCCGTTGATCTCAAATCCCTTTGGCCGTATGACCTTGACGCCAAGCTCGACCTTTCCCTCTATTACATGCCAAGCTTTTTTCATTGCTGCATATCCAGCGCTCATGGCCACGACAAGATTCTTCCTCCCTTTGAAGACCATCCCGTATGCAACAGGAAGCACATCATGTTCTTCCAAGATCCTCCTAACCACCCTTCTATGAACCTCCACATCCTTCTCATCAACACCGTATTCTTTCAGCTCCGCCGTGCTAACAACTGGGCTGAAGTCCTTGTAATCCATCGTGTAAACATCACTTCCCCCAAATCCAATGGGACCAAAATCAGCATCCTGCTGTTTTATTATGCAATATACGTAAAGCCCTTTTTGCTTGGATTTTGCTGGAGCCATACTTTTATACCTCTTCCTCGATCCTCTCTAGGCCACCCCTATGGCGTAGCTCTACCCGCCGATAGCCAGTTATATCTCCCGAATCGTCGAAGCTCATCTCGTATCGTCCGATGATATCCTGTGTATCTGGTATCGCCCGTCGCTCGAGTACCTCCACATTTACCGTCCAGCCGCTGTCTGTTTTTGATATGCTGCTTATCGACTCAAATCTCTTCCCGAGGATCTCTTCAGCCACAGTTCTGGCGATTCTCAGCATATCCCTGAGTTTTGGCTTTTCTGTCATCTGGCGACCCCTACGGAACAAATATCAGATCAGCATCTGCCAGAGCCTCTACATGCCTTCCACTCCAGCTCTTTATAGATTCTTTGAGCTTATAACGCCGCTCTTTACTATTGACAAGCCCGTAGTATCTCAGGAACGATGTAAGCCTGTTGCGTCTAGCCCTGCTCAGTCCTGAAGCTATAGTCTCCAAATCCACTGTGCCATCTGCTTTCAAGCAAAGATAGAAGACCCTTGCCGCCTCCCTGCCATCTGCAGTCTTCGCACGTACTATCAATGCATCGGTCTCATTTATCCTCAAGGACCTAGGTCTTCTTTTAAATATCTCTGCCACTCTCGAGACCTTAACATCTTGAATGATGGCATCTACTCTCTTCACACCAGATCCCTTCAAAACATAGCTATAGCTTCGCGCACCAGTTCTCTCTTCTCCTCCATCTCAGCTCTCGAACTGGTCTTGTTAGCGATAACATCTATACATATCTGATCGAGACCTATTGTGGATCTGCCATTCAACATCTTCAGACCCTTGCCGATCATTATACAGGCTCTCGTTCCGGGCTTTTGCGCTTCGGGAAGTCTATCCCGCAAATATCTGACTATCTTTACGATTCTGCGTGCCATATCCTCAGAAAGATCAGTATGCTCAACTACTATTTTGACCTCGGTCTCGTATCCGTAATAATCTGTATAGATGCCAACCATTCTATCCAGCAAAGCATCCTGCGGTCTGTGTATACCAGCATACTCTATGGAATTGGATGTCAGAATGGCTCGGAAATCAGGATGAACTCTTATGTATCTGTCTTCACCGAATTTAGTTGGAAGTTCTAGAACACCCTCTTCGAAAACCGATAGCAAAACGTTATTTGCAGCCGGTTTCGTTCTAGAGAACTCGTTGTATATCAGCGTGTATCCATATTTGCATGCGAGCGAGAGTGGATTATCGACCCATTCCACCTTTATTACATCCTTGCTTTTGAACACATTGTGAATGTATTTATCCCGAACACTCTCATTTTCTATCTGTGAATATCCCCCTATTAGGTCTGCAGTCGTTATGGACTCATCCCCATTTATCCAGACAACCGGTCTTCCTAGCTCGCTGGCTACATGCATTGCTAGGCTCGTTTTACCACAGCCTGTAGGGCCTATGAGATGCACAGGGTATCCTGCATCTAGCCAGAGTCTCATTCTGCTTTTGATCTCTTTCACCTCAGGAGTCTCCACGAAGTGATTGACCACAGGCGTGAGGTATGTAGCCTCTATCTCACTACGTACGGCCTCTGGAACTTCTAGATTGCGCGCTGTTCTCGAAGATCGGACTTTTACCTCGACGTCCTCCTCGCTATCTTTTGATTGCAGCTTTTTTTCCCACGAAGTCTGATGAACAGACTCGCCTCTCACACGTCTCGGATGAGCAGGAGTGTACCTCATCGAAATCCCTCTAAAAATATCTACTAGGGGTTAGCCATAGTAGAAATCTCTGATATATTTGCCAAAATCTTGTTCAGCGTATTGGCGTATTTTCTCTTCGAAGCCAATCGCTCTGGCGTGCAGCTCCTTAGCTCCACTGTTAATCTTGGAGACGGCCTCGCGATTCTCCTTGATCTGCTTATCGAGATCTGCTTTGAACTCTCTCAGGCCCTCACTGAGATTTCTGCGTCCCTCCTCCCTGATATGCTCTCCAGCCTTCTTGAAATCCAGGGACATTTTGTCCATCTCTGACCTGATCTCAGCTGCCCCCGATCCCATCTTGGAGACGGCCTCGCGATTCTCCTTGATCTGCTTATCGAGATCTGCTTTGAACTCTCTCAGGCCCTCACTGAGATTTCTGCGTCCATCCTCCCTGATACGCTCTCCAGCCTTCTTGAAATCGTCCGCGGTCTTGCCTATAGAGAGCTTCATCTGACGCACGCCTGTGCGAATCTTGGCCATACCCTTCTTGTTATCCGAGATCTGCTCGTCTATGGCCTTTTTCAGCGCGCTCACGCTTTTGCTCATTCTGCTCACCCCTTCTCTCCGGATAGCAGACCCAGCGCTTATTAGCTCCTCAGACTTCCTGCGCATCTCAGCTCTCTTCGCCAGAACCCCTTTGCCCTCTGACAAAACCTTTTCCTGCACCTCTATTTTAACCTCTTCTTTTTTCTCAGGCATTTCCTTTGATACTTCGGCCACCTCTACCTCAGCTGGCTTCACCTCTTTAGCAACCTCTTGTGCAGCTTTTCTCCTCTCGATTATGCTCTCAGCAAGCTGAGCCTTTGTTCCGCCAAGGTTCTGAATTCCAAGCGCGACTGCCATCTCCTCAAGCTCTCGCCGGGTATGTTTTGTTACTAGTTCTTCAACAGTCTCTTCCATAAGTCCCCCAACTATCTAAAACCAAAATCAGGAGTTCCTGTTCAGGCAGGAACTCCTGGTGCTGCAGCGATTGCTGCCTGCTCTATCTTCGCCATCTCCTCAGAGTAGTGCAGGAACGTGTCTACTGATGCGACCACTACCCTGGCTTCGACTGTTAGTATCTCGATGCCAACGAGGGATACCCTCGCCCAGACATCGACCACTATGCCCTTGTCCAAGATCCTGTCGAGAACCTCGGCAAGACTGGACGAATCCGGTGTTGATGTCACCATCTCTCATTCACCTCCAATGCATTTTTCTCCAGAGAGAAACTCTTGGAGCATGATAGATTTGAGGAATGTCGCCCTCCCACATTTTCCAACAGGAATGGATGAGCACGACCCGACACATCTCAGAGTCCTTAAGGCAATTGCTGTCAACAACTGCGAGATTTAGGATCCCTTTGGTCGTAGTCATCAGATATATTGAGATGGCGTGATGGGCTAAAAACATTTTCATTTTTAAGAAATAGTTTCAAATTTTGTTTTTTCTATAATTATCGGAAATGTTAATTATTTTGGAAAAAGCATAACAGTTTTCAAACTTCAAAATTTGAAAAATGAAATTGTTTATTAATCAGTAAGATAGTTACGTAACTGAAATACTATGTCACTAGGTAATCCACTAGCCAATATTTCAATTGGAAAAAACGAGGATTTGAATGAAGAGCTAGAGACCAATGAGCTGGAAAACAACCTGAAGAGATTTGTAAAGACTTATAGAGATATTTTAATTTTATCAATGTTAGAAAATTGTTCGTTGTGCGGTTATGATATTATTAAGCATTTTTATGCTAAGTATAATATTCTCTTAAGTCAAACCACGATATATGCCACATTGTATTATCTGGAACAAGAAGGCATTATACGAAGTGAGTATCGCAGAGGAAATATGAGAACAAAGTTTTATGCACTTACTCCAGAGGGGCGCGTTATTACACGAAGAATTATCGATAACCTGGTGGCTACATTGGAATTTTTAATTTCCGAATTAAGGCGAACATGATATAGCTCGTGGTACAAAAACGCCTCCGACCCATGAACCGATTTCATTCCCCCGGTGGGCTCTTAGTCGTGAAGATTGTACCTTTCAAACAAACGAGTAGGGTTGCCATGGACCAGTAAAACGAACCGAGAACCCCTCCACGCTTTCGATCTCATCTAGTGCCTGACCAAGAACCTTCTCGTCGCTAGCAAGCACCGAGAGATTCATCATCATTACAGAGGAGTCTTCGCTCTTTTTCAGCTTCTCGATCTTTATATCATCGACGTTTCTGCGGATTTTATCGTAGAACTCCTTGAAGTATCCATCGATTATCGCATCCAGCTCTCTCTTAACAGCGATCTCAAGCTTTTGTCTATACATGTAAGCCATTCCTGGTGGTTTAGATGCTATCTCCTCCTTTATCTTACGCACCTCCGCGGAATCTCTCTCTATTTTATCAACGAATGCAGCAGGATTGTAAAATACCTGGATTCCATACTCTTTTTTGCCCTCTATCCTTTTTAGTTTCCTTTTTATCTCATCAAGCTCAGCAGATATCCATTTTTTCAGGACATCTTCTGCGCTTAAATTATCCTTTGGCGAAATTATAGTATCGAAGCCGAAGGGCATTACCGTACCAAATCTATCGCTTGCGAGATCCAGAACAGTTTGATGTGTTTTTATCCACCTCTTCACAGTTTCATCGTCATCACTCTTGTAAGGCTCTAAGGGGCATTTATGGACTATTGCAGAGATTCCTTCATGCGGGATGGTATATACTTCACAACCGTCGATTCCCACATTGCCTAAAGATATAGATACATCCGTAGGTGCTAACCCATAAAGGTACAGTCCATGATCGCAGCTTGGCTCGCCGAACTTCGCTCCAGCTACGCTATGAACATCAGATTCAATAGAGTTTGAGTTGGCAGATAGCTTTTCATCGCGTATATTAAAAACTGTACAATTCAGCTGCTTGCCGTGCAGTTCTGAGGTAGTCGCGCTCAATTCTCGCGCTATTGAGTTTCTTATTGCCGCTCTAATTGCCGGTATGATTTCAGAGCGTACTGCCTCTGCTACTATATCATTTATTTCCTTCTCTATCGCATGTATCTCAGCATCAACAATGTCCCTAATTATCTTTTTAAGCTCATCATTTTCCTTCATCTTCTTTCTTCTGCCTCCTCACTCCATCTCTCCGGATTTATCATCTTATCGAGAAGATCATTTACGATCTCATCTAATCCATCCCGAACCGCCTTTACAGATTCCGCGAGCCCTTGCTCTTTTTTTATTTCGTCGATAGCAATATCAAGCTCCATCAGGGCCTCACCTAGTCTGTTTATCTCCTCATCGCTCAGAAGTCCTGATTCCATACGCTTGAACGCCTGTATTCGAAGGGCATCGCGTATAACCTCTACTAGCGCTATAACGAGACCAAGAACTCCATGCTTCAAGTTATCTTCATCTATGTTAAGCACCATATCCCGCACCTGAATACTTCGATATAATGGCTATATTTCCACTTTTCACAATGATTTGGTTGAACTTAAGCTGCCTTACTTCTGGAGATATTTTTTATTTTGTGCATAAACTATAGGCGATTCTGCACACACGCTCTCATCGGTCGATATACTTGATGAAATGTTAGATATCTCCTAGCAATTATTAATATATTCATATAAAGAACTTTAATGTTTTTCCACCAATAAAACACCTCGCATTCTCTTTTGCTCTTCATTTGCCACTGCCCTCTGTGCTGCATCCCAGTCCTCCCATAAGCCATAGTTCAGCATGGTATCCATTCCAGCAAGCATTGCCCGAAGATTGATGCCTAACAGAGGTACCCCAGCGACTGAGATCAGCACATCTGCATAGAGCACGATACCCTTGTTCAGTATCCTGTCTAGGAGATCAACAAGTCCAGCATTTGTGTTTCTTTCAGGTTCCATAATCATCTTTCAGAATAAATGCTGTATTCAGCATCTTCTCCCTAGCAAAAGCGCTGATCCAGCCACACCACGGACAGCCTTCATGCATAAGCAATTCTCGTGGCATCTTCTTGCCGCACTGTGGACACTCCTCCTTTTCCAACTCTTTCCAGCCACGCGCATCGTAATTGATTCCAGAGGGGAACTCGAGGCCGTATTTAGCAGCAGTCTCAAATGATGCGAGAGCGGCTCTGATTTTAATGCCAAGCAGTTCGACCCCCGCTATAGAAACCGTTATATCCGCATTGATCACTAAACCCTTATCGAGTATTCTATCGATAGCTGCAGCAAGCCCACGATCTGTATCCTTCTCAAGCACTACCATTCATCTATTTCCTCCGAGGAAGTCTTAACAATCAGTTGGAATTCATTCGAGCTCTTCTATCTTGCAAGCTCTTCTGCTATCTTGAGCATCTGCATCAGATGCTCTATCCTCCGCTCATATGTATCATGGTCTATCTCACCAAATTCATAAAGAAGCCGCGTCTCTTTGATTTTATTCTTGATCTTCTCTGGATTATAAAACTCCCTCTCAGCATACTTCTTGATCTGCCCCAGCGTCCAGATCAGATCAAGACCAGGAAGGGTGATGCCAACGCTTCTCAGAAGCAGATCATCTATTACAAACAATCTCGAGTCCTCCTCTGCTATTTCTGCCAACCGGTCGGTAAAATATCTTACCATCTGTCTAAAATAATTTCATGATATGATTCATAAATTATATCAAATTATTTTTCTCATTTGGAAAACTTCACTGCTACATAAGAGCAAAAAAGCTATGATAAATAAGTCGAGACGTTGATAGGTGCTGTGTTGAATAATTCAAGGTAATGTGGCCGAAAGATATCGATTCTTATCAAAATTGTAATTCGTATGAATTGATAGAGATCTATTCTTGTCAAAGTTCAGATTTTGTGAATCAACCCTATGCTATCGAAAAATACTCGTGACCAAACCGCTCAGCCGTGAGAATGAAAAATGGTTCGTGGTTAGGGGCATTTTTCGTACCAAGAACCATCGGTTGGACAAGCCCTTAGTTAAGCATCATCACCTCAATATCTGCTGGCAGCTTTGGCACAACATTATGATTAGCCAGATAAACAAAAGTCGGTGGCGTACTCAGATTACTGAATAGCGCTAACCGGTGAACTGATCGCTCTTTTGCAGGAAATAAATCCCTTGCATTTGATTCTAGTGACGATTTTCAGTAGAGCGAGTACACGACACAAAAGTCCAGTCTCGCCATTTCGCGACCTCCACTTCAGCCTGAAGACAGAAGTTTGCAGCCCGCTATTTTTATCACGTAGATGTTGGAAGCCATTGGCTCACAGATATGTTATCAAGAGGATGTCGGCCCGCTAGGCTTAGATAGATTGCTGGTTGATGTTTGAGAGATGCCCTGTAGAGTCGGATATGCATTGATTATTATTTTTGTGTTAGCATCATTTCCCTCAACCTCAGCACATACCATCTCGGCCGAGGAGATCCGCTGGAAGGTGATCTCAGGAGAGCCCGTATTTCTCGATGGTGTCGATGTCGCCGGAGATCTGAATCTTTCTGGCATCGAACCACCGGTAGTAAGAGAGCCTTTGGCTATTGTGAACTCTAATATAAGCGGTCTGGATCTTTGCGGGCTTGAGTTCAGGGATCAGGTGAACTTCACAGGATCCAGAGTTGATGAGATAAGAGCCAAAGCCGCCGTATTTGAAGAAGGAGCTATCTTCGATCTGCTGGATGTTTCCGGAAATACCGACTTTGAGGGGGCTCATTTTCAGAAGGATGCGAGCTTCTTCAGCTCGAACTTCTCCGGAATTACATATATGAACTACACAACCTTCGAGGACTATGGATATTTTGCTGACTGCAGGTTCGCTAAAGGCCTTCACATCTCCGACTCGACATTCCAGGGATTTGCGGACTTCTACGGCGCCAGATTTTATGACGCGCTTCTATGTTTAAATACAAAGTTCATCGAAGGCGCTGGGTTTGTGGGCTGTGAATTCGGAGGGCCAACATACTTCGGGATGTCGAGCTTCTACGGCTATACATCATTTGGTGGTTCCGTATTCAGGGATTTGGCGAACTTCGTTCTTGCTAGATTTGATAAGGCCGTTTACTTCGGCGAGATCTTGTTTGAGGGGGACGCTCTCTTCGGGCTCGCTCATTTCGGTGCTCTTGCAAACTTCGCCGGAACGAGCTTCGTGAAGGAGCTGAACCTGAACAGCGCCAGCATCGACGCCTTTGTATTGGATAATGCCACATTTGAGAGCTCCTCGAAAATAAAATTGAAAGGAGCTGAGTTCAGAAGGATCACCGCACCATGGCCGCTCATAAAGGGGCATATCGTCTATGATGGCGCGACGTATCTAGCTTTGGTCAAGAACTACCAGGAGCTAGAGTGGTTTGAGGATGCGGACGACTGTTATTATGATTACAGAAGAGAGGCCCAGCAGAGAAAACCCTTCGGCTGGAGCAAGATATTCGATTATCTGGCCTGGATCACCTGCGGCTATGGAGTCAGACCCAGCTATTCTTTTTTGTGGTCGATCGCATCGATAATACTCTTCGGCATTATATTCTATCTGGGAGGAATCAAAAAGCAGACGGTGCGCTCAGATGCAAATCCAGAGCGTCTTAAGGATTCACAGGAGACAGAGTTGGTGCCGATATCCTTTCATGATGGAATTTACTTCAGCGCACTGGTCTACCTCTACTCCACCAGCACCATGGAGTTCAAGCCCACTGGAATCTATCGATATCTTGTGATCCTAGAGGGCCTGCTGGGATGGTTCTTTCTATCTCTTTTTCTCGTCAGCCTCGGGAGGGTGATGATAAGGTAGGAAAGAGATAGAGCAAAAGTCCTGTCCGAAAACAGGATCTCGAAGAGATATGCCTTAAAGCTTATCATAGAGAGCGCGGACCTGTCCGAATAAGGATTAAGTGTTTCTGACGTGCAGAAAAGGTAAAGGGGTAAAGGTCCAAATTTCCTCAGAGCTTATCCGGAGAGGTCCGAGAGCGCTCTACTCTGAAGTCGATAACAACATTGTAAATCCTCGGAGCATAGCTTCTAACTATGCCTTTGTACAGAATTGCGATTTCACAGCTCTCCGCCTTCGCGGTTCCCCTTATGATCTCGACGTCTCGGTAGAGATCGTTCTCCGGAGCAAATGTATAGTAATGAACTACACCGCCGTTCTTGGCAGCACCAATCGCTTCTTTGAGGAAGAGCGATGCTGAGTGGGGAAGGTTCATTATGACGTGATCCGCTATCCCGACGAGATCTTTTGCAATAACTCTCGCATCCCCCTCCAGGATCTCTATATCAAGACGATTCAGCCTGGCGTTCTCCTTCAGCAAGTTTACAGCATGTGGGTTCTTGTCGATAGCGATAACCCTTGCCCCTCGCTTGGCAGCGAGAAGGGAGAAGGGGCCGACGCCCGCGAACATATCCAGCACAGTATCGCCCGGCTGAACCTGCCCTGCAACCCTGAGCCGTTCGGTGCTCAGCCTTGGAGAGAAATAAGCGCATTCGAGATCGATCTTGTAGCGTATCCCGTGCTCGCGGTGCACTGTCGCTGTCTTCTTCTCGCCAGCGATGTGCCTGTATCTCCGGAGCCTGAATTCCCCCTCAACCTCAGATATTGGTGTTAAAACTGTGCGAACGCCTCTGTGGACTGCCATTATCGCCTCTGCAACCCTCTCCGGCTCTTCATCCTCCACTATCGCTATGTCCCCGATGGTCTCGAAGCTCGGCCTTCTTCCCAGTATCTCCTCCACAGAGATCCTTCTGAGATCCTCCTCGAACTCTACCTCCACTAGATCAAAATCCGCGTTCTCCTTGAGGAGATTCAAGCCAGTACCTGCTTCGAGAAGAGGGAGATAAACATATGAATCATCGGAGCGGATACGCTTTTTCTTATCCAGGACACCCATATCGAGGAGCTGCCTGCGAATCCGCTCGCCCATCGAGCGCGGGACCTTCAATGCAATTGTTGCGTTCGATTCGCACATCCCGATAACACCACTCGGATCAGCTTTCTTGATAGCAGCTCTACTCTCCACGCTCGATCCATATTATCCGGAGCAGTGAGCTGCTGGCAATGAGCTAGGTTATATGCTTGGACGAGCTTCACCTAAGCACAAGCTGAAGAGCGCGATGGGGACATGCTGTAACACACGCCCCGCACTGGATGCACTTTCCGGCGTCTGCCACTACCTTCCAGTCATCGAATCTGAATGTGCCGGTGGGACATATAGCAACACATGCGCCACAGTGAACGCATTCATCCTCGTTCCTCGTCACGGGGATCTCAAGAAGTATAACATCAACACCCCGGCTCTCGAATGCCTCCTTGACCTGCTTGCACTTATCGTCAGAAACATCGAGCACTATCTCACCACTTACAGCATCTATGCTGGCCCTCTCGATGTTGATGAGGGCACCAGTCTCCAGTATGACCGATGCTATCAGCGGCTTTCTGACTATGCCTGGCGCGACCCTTAGCATAAGCTTCATCTCGGTCGCCTCCCCGCGAAAAGCCTACTCAGGTCATCGCTTGTTATCATTCCTATAACATGGCCCCCTTTGTCCACCACTGGCAGGGCCGAGATGTTGTGTATGTCCATGGTTCTTGCGGCGAGCTCGATCGGTTCGTCCGGAGAAGCGGAATACACCCTCCTGGTCATTATCTCCGAAACGCTGGAGATCTGCCCGTTCGCCACTGCTTTTGATATATCCCAGGTGGTTATTATCCCCATGAGCTTTCCTTCGTCAGATACAACAGGAAGATGATCGAACCTGCTTCCTACGATCGTGCGCGCAGCCTCTGGAACGCTGATGTGCTCGCTCACCGTCACGACATCTCTATTCATCACGTCCCCTACATACGGAAGCTCCTTCGTCTGTTTCATGGGTCTGATAACTGTAGCTCTGGCTAGAGGCTCAGCTGGCTGGGTAAGAGTAAACGCGCCCTTCTCTATCCACTCCTTCAGGGTTCTAGCGACCTTTCTGGCCATGTAGAAGCTTGATAGCGAAGATGTGGGGACCTCATGCCTGTTTATCTCCACGATGCCCGATTTCAGCTCCGCATAGCTCACGCTTCTCAGTACCGGCCTATCCCTTCTCTGCACACCATAATCGACAACCGGGACCATGATGTCTTTATCCCTCACAGCAGTGCTGAGCGCAAGCCTCTCGTTAAGTATTGGTATAGGCACTCCCACACCCAAATACAATGTGGGACCGTATTTTGTAAAGGTGGCCGCCCTGAGAAATTCGTTGCTCATGCTCTTGAGATCTCCTGTGACCATGAGCGTAGCGAATCCTGTTCCCGGGCTGTGCTGGGTTCCAGATCCTACAATATACCCCTGCGCACCGCCGAGAAATATTCTAACCCCCACGCCTATGTATTCGAAACCTGGGTCGTTTGATATGGGATTGAGAACGCCCGCACCGCTGTAATGGACATTGCCATATCTCGGGAGCAGCGTGCCCATGTACGTGTGAAGCGTCCTCTCGGACGAGTTCGTAGCAGCATTATATCTCTGATATGCGTTTCTGGGATTTACCATAACGGCTTGGTTGAAGTCCTCGAGCTGGAGCGTTGTCTCGATCTCCAATCGCGGATAACAGTCGGTGCCCACACCTTCACCCACAACCTCGACCGGCTTTCCGGATACTAGATCCTCTATGACGTGTGCCCCACCGTACTCTATGCCCCTGTCCTCGGACGGCTGTGTTGCACCCAGAAAGAGATCGACAGCGGCTATACCGCCGTAGGCCTCCACATGGTTCAGCCAGGCTCTTTCTATCTTTATCGGAGGATCGCTGTGCCCGAGGTTTAAGAAGACTCCCGAGGAGCACATCGCGCCGAAGGTGCCGGTGGTCACAACATCCACCTCGCGTACAGCGCCATCTGGCCCGAGCTCCTCCACGATATCCGGCATCTCCTCGGCCGTCACAACCCTTGCGCTTCCATCAAGAATCCTCTCGTTAATCTCAGCTAGCGATTTTTTCTCTTCCACGGCAGGAGCTTGATTCTTTTCGAATAAAAAGATATCTTCCCTCGAGCGCGGTTGTAGATTTGACGCGGGCGCACGGGTAGTAAAATTCTGTATGAAATATTTATTTGATATATACTAAATTTATTACGAAAATCTTAAATAGTATTATCAATAGGTGGTAATGGGCGGCCGGTCTTACTAGCCGCGGGCTGGGGCTGTCCCTCCATCTTCTTTCTACCAGCCCGCACCTCCTTGCCCGTTCAACAGGATACATGCGCATACACAATATTTGTCTCAAGGACGCTGAATCCCCAGTCTTCGACTTGGTTCGTCGAACTATCAAGTAGGTGGTTTTAGAATCCTCTGAATATCTGTCATTGCCGAATAATCTACCGAAATCTATTGGTTTGGTATGAAGGATGAAAATTTTTCATCCCCAAGGGTAAGCTTTTGGTCATGAGCGTTTTCGATTCATTGGTCTCATGCCGCTATTCAGATGAGAGATGGCTCGGCGTGATATGAGGTCTATCCCGCCAGTTAGCGGGATCCGCCTCATATCTCTAATATGCTCTCGCTACAGATATTATTCTGTTGTTCTTATCGAGCACTATTACCTCATCTCCCACATCGACATCCGGATCGGCGATGAGGACCTGCTTCGAGAATATACGCCCGCCTCTCGCCACAAATGGAATCGCAGCATCGGAGACGACAACTTTCTTGGGCCTATTCGACGCACTATTCATAGATTTTTCACCCCCAATGAGATGTATCCACATCTTTGATATGAATCTTTTGGTTAAAATTAACATTAGATATGATTAAAATAAAACTTATTGTTATTAAGAACGGCCCCGTCTACTACCGAAATCGATATCATCAGATCATTCGATGTTCGCCACCACCACCCCCTTCATTCATTAGTTCAAGCCCGTGTCGCAAAGGCGCCTGCATTCATGGCGGCTTGCAGACACGGCATGGGATGTATCCCCTGGAGCGCGCATCCGCTGGGCTTGAGAAGCATATGAGGTTAGAAGGAGCGATCTTCTGAGCCCACTTGCAGTCTGGGTAATGATATTTGTTGGCTGCTGCGGAGCCCACGTATGCACAGGAGCCATCTGGCTTCAATAGGCCTGTATCCCACCAGTCGGCTGGGCTGAACTCGTTATCCATGAAGTCTCTCACAATTGCATGCCCGCTATCGACGATCATTTTGTTGAATATCAGATCAGGACTTGACGATCCATTGGAAAAGAGATAAACAACGGCGATCCACCTTCCGTACTCATCCTTACCCTTCCTATCGTCGAGATCCAAACAGACAACTCGGCCGAAGAGCCATGAGATCGTGTAATTGGCAGCGCTCCTTCCCTCTGGTGTATCAAGCTCTGGGCAGTCCACGTCGGCAAGCCTTACACGACCGAGACCATCGATATCGAATGTATCGCCATCTACGACCTTGGTGACGACTCCACAGAATTCATCTGGCGCTGCTCTGAGATGTATGGCCAAGACGATCAACAAAATGAAGACAACAGCCTGATACAACCACATGCAACTACATATCCAAACATTTTGATTTAAGGGTTGCGTGAACTACCCTACCCTAAATGGTAGAGCTTCCCACTTCATCGCCAAAACTTGCATCACAGAAACGTGATGCAGAGGTTTTGACTCTATGGGCACTACGGGCTGTTCCATCCCTGCGAAGAGGATGTTTACTGCTGCATTGTAGTCGCGGTCGGATGTGAAACCACAATACGGACATTCGTGGACTCTATCAGACAGTTCCTTTCTCACAATGCAGCCGCAAAAGGAACACCTCTGTGAAGTGTTGCGTGGGTCTACCAGTATCAGCTTTCGACCAGCACTTTGAGCCTTGTACGAAAGCATGAACATTCATTATATTTATCGAAATATACATCCCATAATTCCCTTAAATAATTATCGGCAAGCCGGAATGAAGGGAAGGACTTCGCTTTCATCCCCACCCTGAAGGCCGGAGGTCCTCTCGCTCCGTCCTCTCCGCTCCACAAGTTAAAGCGAGAGAACGTAGCAGAAAGATAGTAAACATCTTAACAATAGAAACTAACTGTATCTCAAATCTAGGCCTTTGAGTTTTTACTTTGAGTTTTTACCTCGACAAAAGACGACCATCAACCAAATGGAGTTTAATCTAAAAAAATAGTGTGGATGGGCGGTATTTAATCGAAGTCCTCGCCCATTCCGCTCGGCTCTTTCTCCTTCTCCTTGCCGGCGCCGGTCGACTTGGAGGCGATCACATCATCTATTCTCAGAATCATCACTGCAGCCTCTGCGGCTGAGCTGATAGCCTGGGTCTTTACTCTGAGCGGCTCCACAACACCGCGCTCGAGCATGTCCACTGCCTCGCCGGTATCCATGTCGAGACCGGCTGCCTTCATCCCCTTCTCGTGCTTGCTTCTCAGAGCCACGAGTGCGTCGATCTGATCGAAGCCACCGTTCTCGGCCAGGGTCTTCGGGATGATCTCCATCGCCTCAGCGAAGGCCTCGATGGCGAGCTGCTCCCTTCCACCGACGGTGGCCGCATACTCTCTCAGCCTGAGAGCGAGCTCGACCTCGGGTGCTCCACCGCCAGGCACGAGCATGCCGTCCTCGACGACGACACCCACGACCCTGAGCGCATCCTCCATGGCCCTGTAGAGCTCATCGACCACGTGCTCCGTGCCGCCACGCAGGATTATGGACACCGACTTCGGATTCTCGCACTCCTCGACGAATGTCATGTCATCTCCGGCGATCTTCCTCTCCTCGACCAGCCCTGCCTTGCCTAGATCGTTCGGGGTGAGCTCGTGCAGGCTTGTCACAATCCTGGCGCCGGTCGCACGGGCGAGCTTCTCCATATCGCTCTTCTTCACCCTGCGGAGGGTGTAGATGCCGGCCTTGGCCAGGAAGTGCTGCGCCAGATCGTCGATGCCCTTCTGGCAGAAGACGACGTTTGCTCCGGTCGAGACGATCTTGTTGACCATATCCTTGAGCATCGCCTCCTCCTGATCCAGGAAGGCCTGGAGCTGATCAGGCGAGGTGATCTCTATCTTCGCATCGACCTCTGTCTTCTCTATCTCGATCGGGGCATTTAGCAGCGCGATCTTCGCATCCTTTACCTTCTTGGGCATGTTCGGATGCAGCCGCTCTTTATCTATCACCATGCCGTGGATCAGCTGGGAATCGGTTATGCTGCCGCCCACCTTCTTCTCCACGGTGATGTTATCGATATCAACAGAGCCATCCTCGTCTACAATCGCCTTTACAGCCTTGACGGCAAGCTCTGCCAACTCGCCTCTTGCGTTGCCGCTGCCCTTTCCGGTCATCGCTGTAATCGCTATCTTCTTCAGAAGCTCCTCGTCATCTGGAGATACCTTCACCGCAATATCCTTAAGTATCTCGATAGCCTTTGTGGCCGCATCTCTGTAGCCGGTGGCTATGACAGTCGGGTGGATCTCCTGCTCTAGAAGTAGCTCAGCCTGCTTCAGAAGCTCGCCAGCTAGGACCACTGCTGTCGTGGTTCCGTCTCCTACCTCCTCATCCTGAGTCTTGGCGATCTCCACCATCATCTTGGCTGCCGGATGCTCTATATCCATCTCCTTTAGTATTGTGACACCGTCATTAGTGATGACAACATCCCCAAGAGTATCGACGAGCATCTTGTCCATGCCCTTGGGTCCAAGCGTGGTTCTCACCGCGCTGGCTACAGCCTTGGCAGCCATAATGTTCGACCTCTGCGCTTCCCGGCCAGCAGTCCGCTGGCTCCCTTCCTTGAGTATGAGTACAGGTGTTCCACCTAGTCCAGCCATTCCGACACCTCTCCTTACAGAGGGGATGTAAGTGTTTTGAAGTTCTATATAAACTTTTCTAAGATCGTGCCGTGTTGGATAATACAAGATGATGTGGTTACTAGCTATCGATTCTTATCCAGGGTTGATGTGCAGCTTACGGCCTTACACCGGCCTGAAGACGGAGTCTGCGGCCTGAAATGGATCTCAAGCAGACATCTCTTCAGATGCGAAATCAAGTCCGCTGGTGTGGCGGATCTTCTTCCCCACTCCTTTCCGTGAGATTCACGGCTCGGACATTATGCTGGGAAGCCTCTTGGTATCTATTTCGATCCTTATCACATCCCTGTCAGCCTCTAAGGAGGTGACGATCATATGGAAGATATATCGCTGTGTGCGCCTTCCCTCGGGGATTCTTATCTTGTGCTCTCTGAGCAGCTTGTTTATGCTGGCAGCATACAGCGCGGGTCCGCTCTGAAGGAAGAGCAGGCCTGGGAGGTTCAGCGATTCATGCCCGAATGTTGGATACCTGGTATCCATCATCTCCTCGAGCATCGTGCGCGGTATCTCCACGGATCCGATATCGCTCGCAACGCTTATTCCCTTCTGATCAGCGCGAAGCGATCTGATGTGATATCTCAAGGCTCCTATGAGATAGCCTGTGCCCCTCCCCTGCTGGTCAGCTGGAACTATCGCCTCCAGCTTCTCCATGAAGGGCCTTATCAGGGGGCTTGTACCTGCAAAGAACGTGCCGGCAAGGTTGCTGACCTCTGTCTTGGCCTCACGGAGATCATCTTTGTTGATTATCAAAGTAACCATGCCATCTCCTTTCACCCTCCTGGGAGATATATTCACCGCCGATAGCATCGCCCAAACAGAGCGTGAAATTGCAGACGTCACTTATGGCGTGTCTACCATGCTATCATGATGAGTTCCGGAATGACGGATTCTGCGATATAGTTGCATGCCTATTAAGCGGTGCCTCTTGTCCAGTGGCATCTGGTAATGCTCATCGCTCGGATCGAGCCCGACCAAGTTTCTGTAATGCCAAGATATTTTACCGGCGAGCAGTTACTCTCAATCATGGGTCTGGAGCATCTGGAGAGATATCAGGAGATCATACCCCATTTTGAGAGCTTCTTGGAATCGATAAAGCAACCGCTACCTGTTACTGCGAGGATAAACACGCTAAAGATCTCTGTTCCAGAACTCCTCCAGAGGTTAGATCGCGCAGGCATCCGGTACGAGCGGATGCGATGGTATCCGCTGGGTCTGAGGTTAGACTCCGAAAAGCCAGGAAGATATATGGAGTTCCACATGGGCCTCATTCATATACAGGAGGAGATATCCATGCTTCCGCCGCTGGTTCTAGATCCCAAGCCGGGCGAGCGTGTCTTGGACCTATGCGCGGCTCCTGGCGGAAAGACCGCTCAGATCAGCATGCAGATGTCGAACAGAGGCATGGTGGTTGCAAACGATAGCTCCACCACACGTATAGTTCCGCTCAGAGCTAACCTGGAGAGGCTCGGGGTTATCAATGCCGTGGTTACGTCATATGATGGCAGGTGCTTTCCACATTATGAGTTCGACAGGGTGCTGGTGGATGCACCATGCACAAGCGAGGGTACTGCTAGAAAATATCCTGCGGTGCTCGACAGATGCTCCCAAAAAAGGAGTCTAGATCTGCAGCGATTACAGATCTCTCTCCTTCGCAGGGCTGCACAGCTCACAAAGCCTGGTGGCGTTATAGTCTATTCGACATGCACTTTCGCACCCGAAGAGAACGAGGAGGTCGTGGCCAACGTGCTCGATCTTGTGAATGTTGAGGATTTCGCGCTTCCAGGCCTCAAAGCCAGCCCGGGACTGACCTCATGGCATGAGAAAGAGTATGGAGATGATCTCACAAGATGCAGAAGATTCTATCCGCATCAGAACGATACAGGGGGATTCTTTGTTGCAAAGCTACGCCGAAAACTATCATCTGATTGATAGAGGCTCAGTGATCTCGATGTGGAGAGAGAGATTTGATATTCCAGAAGAGGTCTTTGACGGATACAGCTTCTTCAGGCGCGGAAGGATGATCTGGGCGTTCAGCCTTTCCGAGCTGCCGCCATTCAGATGCGAAAGCATCGGGATGAGGATTATATCGCTGCGCGAGAGCCCGTGGAAGCCGACGACCTATGCGCTCCAGCTATGGGGAAGGTATGCGAGAAAGAATGTGGTAGATCTCAATGATGAGATGGCGAAACGCTTCTTCTCAGGCGATAGCATCGAGCTGAGAGCGCCTGTTGAGCGAGGATATGTGGTCGTCAAGCACATGGGCGCTGTGATAGGCTGTGGCCTATACACCCCCGGAAGATTGATCTCACAGCTGCCCAAGGAGCGCAGGATTCTTGAGAACGATGTTGTTACAGAGAGAGACGATGAATGAAGTGCTAGAAGCAACGCATCGGAAAGCCCGCCCACCTGATCAAACCTCTATAAAAGATGAGGAATTAGAGCTGATTGAACGTCTTAAAGAGGGGGCGCGCTGGCTTGATCGCGATCTTATGAGAAGGCTCTGGCAGAGTCCGATGAGATTGTTCGCGCTCTCCCGTCGTATTCAGGAAGAATGTTGTGGCAGCCAAGTCTCCTACGTGATAAATAGGAACATCAACTTCACGAATATATGCATTGGAAGCTGCAAGTTTTGTGCTTTTAAAAATAAGAATGGATATATTTTAACACATGATGAGCTCCTCCAGAAGGCTGAAGAGGCGGAGCGTCTGGGGGCGACCGAGCTCTGTCTCCAAGGTGGTCTCGCGCCCGGCCTTGGCATCGAGGACTATTGTGAGATGCTTGAACTGTTGAAGTCGAACTTTCCCTCAATGCATCTCCATGCATATTCTCCTATGGAGGTGCTGCATATTTCAAGAGCTTCGGCTGCTGATGTCAGGGAGACGCTCCGCGACCTCAAGGCCTCTGGACTTGATTCGATGCCGGGCACAGCTGCGGAAATACTGGTGGATTCGGTGCGGCGGCAGATATGTCCTGAGAAGCTCAGCACAGCGGAATGGTCGTTCGTCGTGAAAGCTGCGCACAGGATGGGCATACCTACAACATCAACGATGCTCTACGGACATATCGAGCGATTTGAGGACAGACTGAGCCATCTAGAGGTGATAAGATCTATACAGAGAGAGACCGGAGGTTTCACAGAGTTCGTTCTCCTTCCGTTTGTCCCTGGAAATACGGAGCTTGGCAAGATGTCCTCCACCCCGGATATCCTGGAGAACATGAAGATGCACGCACTTGCCAGGGTGGCTTTATATCCATACATCAAGAACATCCAGGCCAGCTGGGTGAAGCTGGGCAGGGAGGTCGCCGGTGCGACCATCGAATGGGGAGTCAACGACCTCGGCGGAACGCTGATGGAGGAGAACATATCGAGATGCGCTGGCTCCGCGGAGGGACAGTATATGCCGCCTGAGGAGTTTCAGAGGATCATAAAGAAACATGGAAGGGAGCCGGTGCAGAGGGACACACTGTACCGAAAGATTGCTTGAAATCACCTGCATATGTTTTCGAAAACCTTCATGACCCGATGTCACATGGTTCCTGGTTAGGAGGCATTTTCGTACCGGACCTTGCATACGTCGCTTATAGAGATGTGGGGGTAGCAAAGACTCCGTCTGCAGGCCGGAGAGGAAGTCACTCAGATGCGGAAAAGAGCGATCGAAGTGTAGAGCGGACGTATCCCAATAAGGATTGAGTGTTTCTGACATGCAGAAGCGGTAAAGGTCCGAATTTCGGTGGCGTACTCAGATTACCGAATAGCGCTAACCTTTGAACTGATAGCCCTCTGGCAGGAAATAAATCCCTTGCATTCGATTCTAGTGACGATTTTCGGTAGCGCGAGTACACGACCCAAATTTCTGGCCCCAGAGCTTATCCGGACAGGTCCGTGGAGAGCATTCAAAAATTTGATACCTCTGTGAGAACCACAGAGGATTTTCGAGGGCCATTAGCTATCGATCGTCTCCATGGTCACAATTCTGTATGAGTATCTCAGCTTCATCTCCTCTCTGGGCGCTACTTTCAGGTTCCATTTCAGGAGCGTAGCTGTTATCTCTGACGGCTCGGGAGAGACATATATTATCTTCGCCTCCATAGGAATGGTGTCTTTCACCTCGAGATCTACCTGCTTGTCGGTGTTGGACTTGACCTCAAGCTGGTAAGTCCAGTTCTCCGTAGTCACCTTAGCCGTTCCGTTTCCGAAAGAGACCATCTCTTCGGTGATGTTGTAGTCCATGAGCTTCTTTGACAGTTTCAGGTCAGCCGATGGCCCCAGGCTAAGGGAGGCGTTTGCGCCTTTAGCTGTGTAGGGCATGCTCAAACTTGTCACATACTCTCCATCTCTGAATACCTGGGCATCGCCATCGGGCCAGGGATGATCTGCGGTATTGTTGGCGCGAATCTCCTCGATTGCAGGCCCGTCTGGATTAAAGTATGCATCCCAGGTATGGACGCGCCAGGCAGGTGCCGTATCCTCGAAGAGCGGCAGGCCTATCTTCTTCCCATCTAAAAGATCCGTCCTGTTCTTCAGAACGAAGACGTAGAGCGTCTCCAGCTCGCCCGTTTCGGCTCCTCTGATATAAAAGCTCATATCATAAGCGGCTTCTGCTGCCTTTGCTGCTTCCATAGGCGCCGCCATCAATTGCGGCATCTCCTTATGGGGCATGGCAACAAGCTTAACCTGTACATCCTTCAGGTCCTCTTTGAGGTCGGTGTTTATTATGGCATTTGCGGTCAGAAGCATAGAATCATTGAGAAGATGTATGTAATAATTCGGAACCCAGCGACCGCCGTTCCTAACGATATAACTCAGCAGGAAGTTCTGTCTTGCAGTGGACATCACATTCATGGTGTATATGGGCATCCGATCGTAAACTATCCGTTCGAGCGTGGAGTTTGTGATCAGGAACAAGACCGAATTCGTCTCGGCATTATCCGGCAGATCCACAACGAATTTGTGGGTGCCCTCTGTTACATCCATGCTGCCGGTCCGCTTCACGAAGACCAGGCCGTCCTGGTATATCGTCACAGAGTCAACAGGCAGGCTTATCGCCGTAGTGGCGACGACATCTCCTCTATCATCTCCCAATGCGGAGAACACGACTGCAAAAAGGAATACAGTCAAAAGCATCCATGATCTCATATTTGATCCCCTGTTTATTGTTAGCTTCCTGCTAATATAAACTTCCCTTAAAAGAAGGGACTCTTGCTAACATCGCATGAGGAATAATCCACTGATCTTGTCGATTCTCAAGCGGAATCACCAAATGATCGAATGCCACCGATCTTCGGTAGCTGGAGGATATGATCTAACTCTCTGGACAGGAGGAGTTCATGGTCAGAGGGTGTGGTCCTTGCTTCCCAACTATCACAGTAGAGATCAAACCTCCGGTGTCAAGCTCCGGCTCTCGGACGTGTCCGAATAAGGATTAAGTGTTTCTCACAGGCAGAAGAAGAGAATATAAAAATTTCTGGCCTCAGCGCTTATCCAGACAGATCCTCCGACGGAATGCTTATATCTATTAGCATCGATCTCCAAAATCCTTGGTAAATGGTGTTCATATTGGTGTTCATATGTTTCTGGATTTCATGAGCGAGGTAGAGAGTATACTCAAGGAAGGTCTCGATCGTTGTGGTTGGGGCCTTCCTGCAAACAGCAATCTGCAGCTTGATATAAGCCCGCATGCCGATCTGTCGACAACGATAGCCTTCAAGCTATCATCTATGTTGAAGAAGAATCCGAAAGAGGTCGCAGCTGAGGTATACAATTCTATGGGAGCTCCATCCTGCTGGGTCGACCGCGCGGAGCTCGTGGGCCCTTACATAAATTTCTACATGAGCAGGAGATTTCTGGATGATGTGGTGGTCAAAAGCCAGGGGGAGGATGCCTGGAAGGGAAAACTGTCCGGCGAGGCCATTGTTGAGCACACCTCCGCGAATCCCGATGGCCCTCTCCATGTTGGTCACATAAGAAACTCCGTTATAGGGGATACCATCGTTCGCATACTGCGCAGAGCAGGCTATCATGTTGAGGCGCAGTATTACGTGAACGACATGGGAAGACAGACCGCAATGGTGGTCTGGGGGTGTGACCATCTCGCTCTCGATGGCTCCAAGCCAGACCATGCGATAGCGCGCGTGTACATAGCAGCTCATAGGATCATGAACGAGAGGCCGGAGCTGGCCGCAGAGGTAGATGAGCTGATGCGGCGTTACGAGGCACTGGATAAAGAGGTTGTGGAGAAGTTCCAGCGCGCTGCGAGATATGCGATATCGGGCATAGAGGCCACGCTTCACAGAATGAACATCTATCATGATTCCTACAAATGGGAATCGGAGTTTGTGTGGAACGGCTCTGTGGACGAGATACTCACCATGCTGGAGAAGACCGGCCGAACGGAGTGGAAGGACGGTGCCTTACAGCTCAATCTCAGCGAAGAGGGTTTCGAGAAGAACATGATACTCAGGAGAGCGGATGGCACAACACTCTACACAACTAGAGACCTTGCGTATCACAAATGGAAGGCCGAGAACTACGAGCGCGTTATTGAGGTTCTCGGAGCTGACCACAAGCTCGTATCCGCCCAGCTGCGGACAGCGCTCAGGCTTTTGGGGATAAAAGAGCCGGAGGTGGTTATATTTGAATTCGTATCGCTGCCCGATGGCTCGATGTCAACACGTCGCGGCAAGTTCATATCTGCAGATGAGCTCCTCGATGAGGTCGAGAAGCAGGCATATCAAGAGGTATCCAAAAGAAGGCCCGAGATGAGCGAGGAATTCAAGAAGGAGGTCGCAAGCAAGGTAGCTGTTGGTGCAGTGAGATACGATGTTGTGAAGGTCTCTGCCGACAAAGCGACCACGTTCGACTGGAAGGCCGCGCTCGACTTCGAGAAGCTTTCAGCCCCCTTCATACAGTATTCGCATGCAAGGGCGTGCAGCATTCTCGCAAAGGCCGGCGACTTCGAGGGCTTCAACCCAGGGCTTCTCAGGGATGAGAACGAGATCGCCTTAATTAAGAAGATCGCCGAGTTCGATTTTGTAGTATACAGAGCCGCAAAAGAGCTCAAGCCGCATCAGCTCGCGACATATGCGCGGGAGCTCGCGGAGAGGTTCAACCAGTTCTACAGATACAATCCGGTGCTTGAGGCGAGGCCCGATGAGCTTAAAATGGCTCGCTTGGCCCTTGTGAGAGGAGCTAGGAATGCACTCAGGGCAACACTGGATACATTGGGCATACCGGCCCTTGAGAGCATGTGAGCATTCGATTCTAATGCGATATGCTCCACATGTTTTTAGTCGTGATCCGCTAGCGATGGCGTACTCAGATTACTGAATAGCGCTAACCGGTGAACTGATAGCTCTTTGGCAGGAAATAAATCCCTTGCATTCGATTCTAGTGAAGATTTTC
>FWPV01003511.1_pt1 | contig 35331 bp, 23 predicted proteins | sample 2228371 | NCBI WGS metagenome assembly FWPV01 (sample SAMEA103939776, study PRJEB20133) | metagenome | reverse complement strand
GATGATGCCGCCGCCCAGGCAGCGCTCGCCATCATAGAAGACCACGCCCTGGCCGGGAGCGATGTCTCGCAGTGGGGCATCGAAACGGACGTGAGCGCGGTCGCCGGGCAGGGGGGTAACCATTGCCGCCGCGGGCCGGGCCTTATAGCGGATCTTGACCATGGCCTGTAGCGGATGTTCCGGTGGCGCCCCGGCGATCCAGTTGACCTCGCTTGCTACCAGTTCGGTACGGCCCAGTTCCGCCTTTGTCCCAACGATCAGGGCATTGTGGGCAGTGTCCTTGGCCAGGACATAGAGCGGCTCGGCATAGCTGATTCCCAATCCCTTGCGCTGACCAATCGTGTAATCCAGCAGGCCGGTGTGCTGGCCCAGTACATCGCCGCTTGTGGTCACAATCGGCCCTGGCTGGATTGTCTGCGGCGCATACTGGCGCAGGAAACGTCGGTAGTTGCCATCAGCCAGGAAGCACAGGTCCTGGCTATCATGCTTGCTGGCTACCGGCAGGCCGAAACGTTCTGCCATGGCGCGGACTTCGGTCTTGAGGTATGTCCCGATGGGGAATAGCGCGTGACGCAATTGCTCCTGGCCAAGAACGCTCAGGACATAGCTCTGATCTTTGCTTTCATCCACCGCCTGCAGTAAGTCGATGCGACCATCCCCGGCGCGTTGGAGACGGGCATAGTGCCCGGTGGCCAGGTACTCGGCGTCCAGAGCCAGCGCCTGGTTGAGCAGATGGGTGAAGCGGATGTGCCGGTTGCAGGCCAGGCAGGGGTTAGGCGTGATTCCGGCAGCGTAGCCGTCAATGAAGCGCTGGACGATCTGCTGGCGGAAGACCTCCCGTGTATCGAGGACATAGAACGGGATGCCCAGCAGATCAGCTACACGGCGGGCGTCGCGCATCTGATCGGGCGTGCAACAGCGGTTGTGGGTAGCGCACGCGGCGCCTTCAGCGACAGAATCTTCCACCCACAGGCGCAGCATCATGCCGATGACTTCGTAACCCTGTTCGACCAGCAGGGCAGCAGCCACCGAGCTATCCACACCACCGCTCATGGCAACGACGACGCGCGGCCCGCTCATCAGCTGACCACTCCCAGTTTGCGCACGCGCTCGACGGCCTCCGGGATGACTGCCAGGGCGTAGTCAATATCCTCGTCGGTGGTATGGCGGCCAACGGTCAGGCGGAGACCGCCCAACGCCCAGGTACGATCAAACCCCATGCTCAAAAGCACCGCGGACGGCTCCGGACTGCCGACCTTGCAGGCGCTGCCGCTGCTGGCGGCAATGCCCCTGAGATCGAGGTGCATCAGCAGCGCGTTACCATCAACGTGCTGGAAGACGAAGCTGGCATTATTGGGCAGACGCTCGTGCGGGTGGCCGGTCAGTTGAGAGTCTGGAACACGGGCCAGAATGCCTTCGATGAGCCGGTCGCGCAGGCTGCGGAAGCGCTCGTTGTGCCGGGCGGCCTCTTCATAAGCGATCTCGAGCGCGCGGGCCAGCCCGACGATGAAGGCGACGTTATGCGTCCCGGCCCGGCGCCCGCCCTCCTGTCCACCGCCGCTCTGGCTGGGCGCCAGGGAGATACCGTTGCGGACATAGAGGGCGCCAATACCTTTCGGGCCGTAGAACTTGTGCGCGGAGATCGCCAGCAGGTCGACATTCAGGGCACGCACGTCAAGGGGGAGCTGTCCGGCGGCCTGAACCGCATCGGTATGCATCACCGCCCCATGCTGGTGAGCAATGGCAGCGATGGCCGCCAGGGGCTGTACCGTGCCAACTTCGTTGTTGGCGTACATCACGCTGACCAGCGCTGTATCCGCCCGGCAGGCGCGGGCGACCTCCTGTGGATCGACCCGGCCATGGCGATCGACCGGAACCTGGGTGACTTCAAAGGCAAGCAGATCCGCAAGCTGGCGCGCTGTCTGGGTGACGGCACTGTGTTCCACAGGGGATGTCACCAGGTGCTGACCACGCCCGTCACGGCGAGCGGTGAGCATCGCCCCGCGCAGAGCCAGATTGTCACTTTCGGAGCCGCAGCTGGTGAATACAATCTCGCCCGGAGCACAGCCCATGATCCGCGCGACACGCTCCCGCGCGTCTTCCACTGCCTGTTCCGCCGCGCGGCCAAAGCGATGGATGGATGAAGGATTGCCATAGGTTTCGGTGAAATAAGGCAACATGGCCTCCAGCACCCGCGGATCAACAGGGGTGGTGGCGGCATAATCGAGGTAGACCGTCCGGCTCGCAGGCATGGCAGACTCCATCAGGATTTCCCGGCAATTATGCTGACGGATGTTTATTTTACCGCGCCCGCCGTCTTGTGACGATAATCAGCCGTCGTTTGTGGCAAGTCACGTTGTGAGGCGATGGCGGGCGCACTATAATGGGCAACGTTTGCAGATGGGATGCGCTGAGCAGAAGGGCATGGATGGCCAGAGTTCACACCTGGCGTTTTCGCGTGCGGTCTTACGAACTGGATTCGCTGCGGCACGTGAACAACGCGGTCTACCAGAACTACTTTGAGGAAGCCGCCACCCGCGCCAGCGCGGAAGCCGGTTTCCCGTACGACTGGTATTTCCAGCAGCGGCGGGCCTGGGTCATTCGCCAGATGCTCATCCGCTATATGGCTCCCCTGCAGTACGGGGATGAAGTCGAACTGCGGACTTGGGTTTCGGATATTCGCCGCATCTACAGCCATCGGGAATACGATCTGCGCCGGGCAGATACCGGCGAGCCGGTCGCCCGCGGGCGGGCCAAGTGGGTGTATGTGAATCTGGAAACCATGCGTCCGGAACGCATCCCGGACGAAGCGGGGGCAGCTTTTCAGCCTACCGGTGAGCTGGAAGATCTGCATATCCGTCTGCGGGGTGCGGAGACGTTTCCGGATAGCTACCGCTATGAGACTCAGCGACAGGTGCAGCGTTACGAACTGGATCCTGCTGGCCATGTCAACAATGCTGTGTATCTACACTGGTTTGAGCAGGCTATGTGGGATGCCTTCGAGCGTGCTGGCTGGCCACTGGAACGAATTATCGCCAGCCAGCTGGGGATGGTTCAGGTGGCCCACGAGGTTGACTACCTGCGCCCGGCGCTGAATGGGATGGCGCTGCGGATCATCAGCCAGCCGATTGCCCTGACCCGGACGCGTGGCGCATGGTTGCACGAAATTGTTGATGTCGGCAGCGGGGTGGTGCTGACGCGGGATTACTCGGTTGGGGCATTCCTTGATCTGACCACCGGTAGGCCGTGTGCGCTGCCGGAAGCGATCCGCAAGCCACTACTGGGTGGCCCGGATGGGAAGGGACCGGCTGTCGGTAGCAGATAAGCTGAGGGCTGGTCACGAGTCGAACGCCGTCTGGCGTGTGGGTTTGTGCGCCGATGCGCATGAACAGGAAGGATGAGAGGAGAAAGACAGATGACCATTATCGAATCAGTCCGCGGTCGGGAAGTGCTTGACTCGCGCGGCAATCCCACGGTCGAAGTCGAAGTAACGTTGATGGATGGTTCCTTTGGGAGCGTGATCGTTCCCAGCGGGGCATCGACTGGCGAGCATGAAGCTGTCGAGTTGCGTGATGGCGATAAGAAACGCTATGGCGGCAAGGGTGTCCTCAAAGCGGTCCAGAACGTCAACGAGACGATCGCCGAAGCGCTGGTTGGTCTTGATGCGCTGGAACAGAAGAGCATCGATCAGTATCTGATCGAACTGGATGGTACTCCGAACAAGAGCAAGCTGGGCGCGAACGCGATCCTGGGCGCCTCGCTGGCGGTGGCCAAGGCTGCGGCAGATAGCGTAGGACTGCCCCTGTATCGCTATCTGGGCGGCGTGTATGCCCACCGGTTGCCCGTGCCCATGATGAACATCATGAATGGCGGTAAGCACGCGGCGAACAGCACGGACTTTCAGGAATTCATGATCATGCCAATCGGCGCGCCGAACTTTGCAGAAGCGCTGCGCTGGTGCGCTGAGGTCTATCAGAGTCTCAAGGGCGTGCTCAGCAAGAAGGGGCTGCGCACGACGGTGGGTGATGAAGGTGGCTTTGCCCCCAGCCTGCCTACCAACGACGCCGCGGTTGAGGTGATCCTTGAGGCCATTGACAAGGCTGGCTACAAGGCAGGCGAGCAGATTTTCATCGCCCTTGATCCTGCTGCCAGCGAAATCTACGAGGATGGCAAGTACCATCTCAGGACTGAGGGGCGCAGCCTGACCGGAGAAGAGATGGTTGAATTCTGGGCGGATTGGGTGGAGAAATACCCGATCGTCTCCCTGGAAGATGGTCTGGCCGAGAATGACTGGGAGAACTGGGCGCGTCTTACGGCCCGCATCGGCGATCGCGTTCAGATTGTTGCGGATGACCTGGTTGTGACAAACCCGGCGCGTGTGGCGCGGGCTATCAAGGAAAAGTCCGCCAATTCCTTGCTGTGCAAGCTGAATCAGATCGGAACGCTGACTGAAACGATGGCGGCCTGCGAGATGAGCTTCCGCCACAACTGGACGGTCGTGGTCAGCCACCGTAGCGGCGAGTCTGAGGATGCGACCATCGCCGACCTGGTGGTGGCGCTCAACGCGGGCCAGATCAAGACAGGCGCGCCGGCTCGCTCGGATCGGATCGCCAAGTATAACCAGCTCCTGCGCATCGAAGAGGATCTCGGTGATGCGGCGGAGTACGCTGGTTTCAATGCCTTCTCGAACATCAATCGCTTCTAGATGTCGCTGACGCAACAAAGAGGGCGCCTCAGAGGGCGCCCTTTTTCGTATTGTTGTCAGGTGACGGCGGATTAGCCGCGATAGGGATCAGGGTCAACGAATTCGAGGGAAGGCTCAACCGTCTCAGTATATGGGCCAGGGTTACTGGCCGTGACCCGGCTGGACGCCGGGTAACGACCGGTTGGGCCGGCTGTTGCTTCAGTCAGGGCTGGCTGTGCTGCGGCACAATAGGGGCACTGAGTCCAGGCTAGTTCCAGGGTGTGACCACACTTGATACAGGCCTTGCGCAGGGTGGTGTGGCAGTACGGGCAGACGTGCCACTCCCGATCGGTTGGGCGGCTGCAACCCGGACAGATCGGCTTCTCCTCGATACTTTGCAGGAGGGCTTCCTCCTCCAGCGAGCGTTCGTAGGCTTCGGTGAGCGTCTCTTTGGGCCGCAGCAGCAAGTAGATGATCAACCCCGGCAGGAACAGGACAGCGACAAGGAGAGCCGCCGCGAGCGATGCCAGACCGTCGCGGGAACGAGCGCGGTGGTCACGGTACGTCCAGATGATCAACGCCAGCCAGAAGGCGGCGGTATACATACCCAGCAGGGTGATGATTGTAAGGGCGACATTGCTCAGTGTGGCGGTATCCACTGGTGTTTCCTCTCCCGTCGGCTAACCCCTCAGCGTGGTGACACGGAGTATAGCAGTGGGCCGCATGACCGGCAATCAGGCATGAACGCCTAACCGGCAGGCGCGGTCTCAGGCATGACTCCGGCCAGTAGCGCCACCTCGCTCAGGAGCACTTCATATTCGTGGCCGGAGGCATAAAACTTGACGCTGGAGATGGCCACCGGACGCTGATCCTGCGGCAGGAGCTGAAGCAAGTTGCCGGATGTGTACGTGTACCAGGTGTCTTTGTTGAGCTGCTCGTGATCCTGGGCGCAGGTGTCGCAGCGCAGTGGCCAGCCTACCGCCTGATCGTACCGCGTGTAGAAGCCATGAATCCATTGCTGTTCCTGATCGTACTGATTGCGGTAGCTGATCACGATCATCACCGGGCATTCGCTGCCACGCTGGCCACAGGTGCTGAGCATGAGTGGCCGGTCGCGGATCTGCATGGTTACCCGCAATTCCAGGTAGTTGTACTGCGTCACGGGCAACGGTTCATTGATGGTGTTCAGGTATTGCAGGCAGCCAGTTTCCGCGTGGTTGTTGGCAGGCTTGCCTGCTTCCTGGACGCGCACAATATGCATAACGGACCGGCCGTTGACGATCTCGCGGCGGTAGGAGCCTTCAGCGGCGGTGGTATCGTCACGCAAAGTATAGCAGCCCCAATCGGAGGACAGGCCCGGCTCGGCAGGATTGAACTTGTCAAAACTCCCGTCGGGCAGGATGTCCACTAGCGGTTGTTCCACCAGAATGGCGTTGGTTTCCGGATCGATTCTGCCGGTCATGCCTTCAGCTACATCACGTGCCTCCCGGGCCAGATTGATGATGGCCACCTGACCGGCACGGTTGAACACAGAAACACGGTTGGTCTGGTTGGTCAGGCTGTAGCGACCGGAGTTGCCCATGCGGATCAGGCCATATGGCGACTGAACATCGAAGATGATGCGCCGGGGCAGGTCAGGGACGATGTCAACATCAATGTTGCCCTGGAACTGGATGTTGATGGCATACGGTCGACTGCTGAACTCAAAGCGTGGGCGGACGGCCTCACCGATGGTCAGGTTGCTCTCCCGGTGCAGGGTAATGGAAGCGACAACCTCGTGGGAATACGGGTCGACAAAGGAGATAAAACCCTGGGAGGAACTGTCTGTCACCAGGTAACTGTCCCGGCTGAGGAAGCTGGAGCTATGTACAGCCAGGAAGCCGTCGCTGGTGCTGGTGCGCACGCTGACGGTGTTGCGGCTTACATCCAGACTGGTGATCAGGGAGACGGTCGAATCGAACAGAAACCAGTTGATGCCCAGCAGGAAGGCTGTGGTGACCAGGCAGAAGATGGCCAGCGAGATGAGCAGCACCATCCATGCCAGGCGGCCCGGATCTCGGAGCATCACGCTAGCCTCTCAGTCCTCAAACCCGTAACGAACCTCAAAGCCCCGGTACTGGTGGGTAGCGGGCAGCCACGTGGCATCAACCGAGGTCACCTGGGAGGAAGGTGAGCCGCGATAAAGAAAGCGGAGCAGTTGCTCCAGGCGATCGCGCGGCCCCTCGGCGCGGACTTCCACCGTACGATCCGGGCGGTTGCGTACCCAGCCGCTCAGGCCGAGGCGGGTTGCCTCTTCCACTGTATAGGCGCGGAAGTTCACTCCCTGCACGCGGCCATGCACGATCGCCTGTAATTGCTCGTAATCTGCAGCTGGCAATGTCTGTTTCTCCTGCCTGCCATTCGTGGAACAGAGCGCTATTGAATGCTCATTTTTTGAGGTCGGAAAACCGACCCGACTCTCATAGGGCAGGCCGAGTGGAATTATACTCGATGCCGGGGTTCTGCCCAACGGGTGGATCAGGTGGGCAGGCGAGGCCTGTCAGGGACTCAGATGGTGGCGTTCGGGGGTCGGGACGTTGTGGTACGATCTGATAGCCGGATCGCTGCCGATCTTTGCGGGCGACCGGTTCAAGGGGCATCCAGCAGGCGCTGTAGCTCGTCAGCGATGATCTGGGGGGGTGTACGGTAAGCAAAGATCATGCGCAGTTGACCTGCTGCATCAACGAGGAATGTGGAAGCCGTATGAGCGACCAGATAGTCAGCCCGGGTCTCAGCGACATCTTCCAGTTCGTAGTAGACGCCGAAGGTTTCGGTCGCCGCTTTCAGGTCAGCCTCATCGTAAGCGGTCAAGCCGATGAACGCGGGGTTAAACTGCGGCAGGAAAGCAGCCAGGCGTTCCGGGGTGTCGCGGCGGATGTCCACACTGACAAAGACAAAGTGCACATCCTGAGCGGATGTGCCCAGAGTCCGGGCTACCTGACTCATCTCCGCCAGCGTGAGCGGGCAGACGTCCGGGCAATGTGTATAGCCGAAGTAGAACAGGGCTGGCTTGCCGGTCAGGTCGCTCAGACGCACTGCTGTGCCTGCCTGGTTGATCAGGGTGAAGTCTGCCAGAGGGCGGGGGGGATCAACCGCTTCCCCGCCGGGAGGCGGCGGAGTCATGGTTGGGCCGGTTACCAGTTGACTGAGGGTGGAACACCCGGCTAGTAGAAGCGAAGCCAGGGTCAGCAGGAGCAGGATAGCGATTCCGGGGCGGGTCAGGGTTGGCGGCATGGCTACTCTTCCCCTGCTACGGTGCGCGGATTTCCGCTTCAACGGTGAGTTGCTTGCCGGAGGCAAAGGACAACGTCAGGGACAGGCGCTCGCTCGCTACAAGGTCCCGTTGCAGGCCCATGAGCATCAGGTGATATCCGCCCGGTTCCAGGGCTACCTGGCCACCGGCAGGGATTTCCAGACCGTCGGGGAGCGGGCGCATACGCATTACATCACCTTCCATCTCCGTGGTATGGATTTCGACGATGGTGGCTGCGTCGCTGGTTACGCTGAGCAGGCGATCTGCTGCGCTGCCGGTATTGCGGATGACCATGTAGGCAGCGCTGACCGCTCCGCTGTGCCCTTCACCTGTTGCGTGATCGCCCTGGGCTGCCGATGTCTGCGCCGCGCGCGCCCAGACGTCATCGACGATCAGGGCGCTTTCGCCGGAGCCGCAAGCAGCCAGCACGGCAACAGCCAGCAACAGCAGGAAAGTCAGGCGAAAGGTTGTCGAAAACACCGGATTTTTCATAGACGTTGTTTCCAGGCAGGGGACCACAAGAACATCCAGGGTTGATGTTTGACGCTCTTTACTATGATGCTGCCAGGTGAACAAAGGTTGCATCCAGTCAACAAAACGCCCCTGCTGTGGATGGACCATAGCAGGGGCGCCCGGTAAGCCGGAAGACTCAGTAGACCACCCGGACGGGTGTCCCGACCTCAGCAAAGTTGAAAAACCAGTATGCCTCATCAGTGGGCAGATTCACACAGCCGTGGCTCATGGGCCGACCGAAATTGTTGTGCCAGTAAGTGCCGTGGATGGCGTACCCGGCATAAAAGTACATGACCCAGGGAACGCCCGGCAGATAGTAGCCGGGACCGGACATGGTTTGTGAGGTGAGCTTCCAGTAGATGTTGAAGTCGCCGGTGACGGTTGGGGTGCCCGGTAGGCCGGTTGACACGACAACGGAGCGCATGAGCTGGCCATCCTGATAGGCGTAGATGCGCTGATCGCTCAAATCGACGATGATTTGTTTGCCATTGGCGACTGTTGGCGCCGGGCTGTTGGGCTGCCCTACCGATGGCTCAAAGTAGGTAACAGCGGCGCTACCGCCTGTTGGGATGACCAGCGCCTGGCCGACAAAGATGCGGTTCGGATCGACAAGACCGTTAGCCTGAGCCAGAACGGGCCACGAGAGACCGTAACGCCGCGCGATGGCCGAGAGATGTTCACCGGGCTGGACAATGTGTGTGCGCGGCGCGGAAGTGTCCGGAATGGCGGGGGCCGCTGGCGCAGCGGTTCCCGCCGGAGGGGGCGTGACCGCTGTGCCCGAACCAGCTGCGGCGGTCATGATGATCAGTTGTTGGCCCACAAGAATACGGTTGGGATTGGGGATATTGTTGCGGGTGGCAATATCCTGCCAGGAGACACCGTATTGCCGGGCGATCGTTCCCAGTGTCTCGCCGGGCCGGACAACATGGTAGACTGGCGTATCGCTGATGGCCGGCGCGCCTGGCGCAGGGGCTGGTTCGCTGCCTGCTGCAGGGATGATCAGCGTCTGCCCGGCGTAGATCTGGTTAGGATTGGCGATGTTATTGGCGCGGGCCAGCGTATCCACGGTGATGCCATAGCGGAGGGCGATCCGGAACAGGGTTTCTCCGGAGCGAACAATATGCTGGTTCCCCTGTGCTGCCGCGGGCAGGGCCATCAGAAGGAGCAATGCAGTCAATGAGACCAGCCACCGGCCAGGATGCAGGACAGTTCTGTGTGGCATTATCGGTTCTCCTGAAGTTGATACTATAACCGCCGACATTCTAAAGTTACGATCGTCTGAAGCAGGAGTCAAACCAGGCGTTGCGTTTGCCGGGCAACAGGGAGCTTACTATAATGGGCCGGTCGCAACCAGGCTCCTCCATCACCGATTGTACGTATTTTGCGCCGACGGGCTACCCATGTATACCGTCAATGGTATTGTGCTGACTATTCTAGCGGAAGGGTGGCCGGTACACTTTGCCGTTGTGTTCTGCGCCAGTCGCCTGAAGAAACCGACTCGAGGGGGACCGTGAGAACCCTGCTGCATATTCTGCGCTATACACGCCCGTATCTATGGGCAGTGCTTCTGGCTTATGGAGGCATTATCGCCACAGCGGTGCTCTCCATCCTGGTACCGCGTATCCTGGAGGACGTGATCGATATCGGGATTGAGCGCGGCGACCAGAGCTTTATGTTCCAGGCAGGGCTGCTGGTTATTGGTCTGGGTGTGTTACGGGGTGTCGCCGGGTTTGTGATGCGCTATTTCAGTGAATGGCTGGCCAACAAGGCGGCTTACGACATCCGCAATGACCTCTATGATCACGTGTTGCGGCTTTCCTTTCGCTACCATGATAACGCCCAGACTGGTCAGTTGATCACCCGTGCCATCAGCGATGTCGACGAAGTGATGCGGTATCTGGCTTACGGGATGGTCGACGGGTTGAACATCCTTTCGCTCACCCTGGGTGCTACGGCGATCATGCTGGCTGCCAACGTGCCGCTGGCACTGGCCGGATTGCTGCCGCTGGCCCCGCTGGCCTATGTAGCCTGGCGGTTCGGGTATCTGGTGCGTATGCGCTTCCGGATGGTGATGGACAGGCTGTCCATCCTGGGGGAAATCCTGGAAGAAAACCTGGTGGGGCTGAGCGTGGTACGTGCCTTTGCCCGCGAACCGCATGAAATGCATCGCTTTAGCGAAGCCAACCAGGTGCTCTACGACCAGCGACTTAACCTGATTGAGACGTGGGGCACGTACCTGCCAGCCATGAACCTGATCGTTGGCTTGAGCACGGCACTGGTTCTCTGGGTGGGCAGCTGGCTGGCGGGGCAACCCGCCAGCGGCGTGACCGTAGGCACGGTGGTGGCCTTCAACGCCTATGTGTTGCTGCTGGCCCGCCCATTACAGAATGTCGGCTTCGTGATCATGTTGACCACGCAGGCCATCGCCAGCGGGGATCGGGTCTTTGAGGTGCTTAACGCGCCGGTTGAAATTACCAGCAAGCCAGATGCTCTGCAGCCTCACCTTGAGGGGCATGTCCGCTTTGAGGATGTCTGTTTTCGGTATAGCCCTGGCGCGCCGCTGGTGTTGCACGACATCAACCTGGAGGCGCGGCCCGGCCAGGTGATCGCATTGCTGGGCGCGACCGGGTCGGGCAAATCCACACTGGTCAGCCTGATCCCACGCTTCTACGATATCTGCGCTGGCCGCCTGTTGATCGATGGCTATGATGTCCGTGATCTGGACCTGGATACGTTGCGCAGGCAGATCGGGGTTGTGCTGCAGGAATCTCTGCTGTTTTCCGCCACGATCCGGGAGAATATCGCCTTTGGTCGGCCTGACGCCAGTGAGGAAGCGATCATTGCAGCGGCCAGAGCAGCCAATGCTCATGACTTCATCATGGAATTCCCTGAGGGTTATGACACCGTTGTTGGTGAACGTGGCGTGACTCTCTCCGGTGGACAGCGGCAGCGGATCGCCATCGCGCGGGCGCTGGTACTCAACCCCCGGATCCTGATTCTGGACGACTCAACCAGTAGTGTCGACACCCAGACCGAACACCTGATTCAGCAGGCGCTGGCCAAGTTGATGGCCGGGCGCACGACATTTGCGATCGCCCAGCGCCTGACAACCGTGCAGCACGCTGACCAGATCATTGTGCTGGATCATGGCCGGATCGCTGAGCAGGGCACCCATACGGAGTTGCTGGCACTGGGCGGGCTGTATCGCGATATCTACCACCTGCAACTTGAGGATCAGGAGCGCTTGCGGCGTGAATTGCTGATGCTGGGTGGGGCAGGGGATTCGCCAACAGTCGCCGGTGGGGCAGCGGTGTTGAGGGGGAAGCAAGGATAACATGAGGGCGCGTGACGCGGCAGACAGCGACTACCGGGGTTTTGATCGCAATGTGACCGGGCGCCTGGTAGCGTACCTGAAGCCCTATGGTGGTGACATGCTCAGGGCTTTCGGCTACATGCTGCTGGCGGTGATCAGCAGCCTGGCCGGACCGGTGGTGATTGGTCGGGCGATCGATGACGGGGTGCGACAGGGTGCGCTGGATGTGGTGACCCTCTACGTGGTGGCATATCTGGCCATGTTGGGTGTGGGCATGGTGGGCATGCGGGGCATGTTCAACACAATGGCTGCTGTCGGCCAGGGGATTATTCGCCACCTACGTAACGAGCTGTTTGCACACATCCAGCGGCTATCACTGTCATTCTTCGCCACGTATGAGACTGGCCGGCTGATCTCCCGCGTGATCGGCGATGTGAATGTCCTGCGGGAGATGATTACCTTTGCGATCATAGGCGTCTTCCGTGATCTGTTGACGCTGGTCGGGATCATCGTGGTGATGCTGACAATCAACGCCCGGCTGACCCTTGTGGCTGCTGTGGTGGTTCCGATCATGCTGTTTATCGCCAATATCTGGCGCATTTACGCCCGTCGAGCCTACATACGGCAGCGCACAGCGGTGGCTGATGTGAACGCGGAACTTGCCGAGAGCTTCAACGGTGTGCGGGTTATCCAGGCCTTTGCCCGCGAGTCTTATAACAGTCGCCGCTTCCGTGAGCAGATCAACCGGGAGAATCTGAAGGCAGGAATCGCTACAGCTATGATCGCCGGCTTGTTCTTCCCCACGATTGAGATGATCGCCGGTGTGGCGGTGGGGGTTCTGATCTGGCTTGGCGGTGGGCTGGTGCTGGAAAAAGCGCTGACTGCCGGGACGCTGGTCACGTTTGTGCTTTATATTGAGCAGTTCTTTTTCCCCATCCGCATGCTGGCCCAGCGTTACAACACTTTCCAGGCGACCATGGCTGCCGGGCATAAGATCTTCACGCTGCTGGATACGCCGATTGAGATCAGGGATGCTCCGGACGCCTACGACTTGCCGCCGATCCAGGGGCATGTGCGCTTTGAAAAGGTGAGCTTTAGCTATGACGATGCTGTGGAAGTGCTGCATGAGGCCACTTTCGAAGTGCCTGCCGGGACAACTGTTGCCCTGGTTGGCCATACTGGCGCTGGCAAGAGCACTATTGTCAATCTGCTTCTACGCTTCTATGAAGTCAGTGAGGGGCGGTTACTGATTGACGGACACGATATCCGGAAGGTGACCCAGCACTCATTGCGCCGCCAGATGGGGGTAGTGTTGCAGCAAACCTTCCTGTTTGGCGGCACCGTGATGGACAACATCCGGTATGGCCGCCTGGATGCCAGCGATGAGGAGGTGATCGCTGCAGCGCAGGCCGTCGGCGCGCACGACTTCATCATGGCCCTTGAACGCGGCTATCAGACGGAAATCCAGGAAGGTGGCGCGTTGCTATCGGTCGGACAACGACAACTCATTGCTTTTGCCAGAGCGTTGCTGGCTGATCCACGCATCCTGGTTCTGGATGAGGCGACCTCCAGTGTTGATACGCAGACCGAACGGGTTATTCAGGAAGCTCTGGCCCGGTTGCTCAAGGGACGCACGGCCTTTGTCATTGCCCACCGCCTGAGCACGATCACCCATGCGGATCAGATCATCGTTCTTGATCACGGGCGTATTGTGGAGCGCGGTACACATGCCGAACTGCTGGCCCAAGGCGGTGTCTATCGAGACCTCTACACGATGGCTTACGCCAGCGACGAACCGGCCAGCGCTGCTGTCTCAGATAGTCGGGCTGACTGACCACCGGCAGCCACGCAGGTTGCCCGTCGTCCTCCTTTCAAGTACAATCCCTCGCTAGCTGGATGGGCGTTATGATCGCCTGCTGGCGCCCGTGAAGATGTCCGGGCGCCAGAAACGCTAACAGTGAGATCGCGCTATGATCGTCCGGGCTTTCCGCCTGACAGACAAACTCGGCAATGTGCTGCTTAAGGGGCTGATCTGGCTCGGTGAAGCCGTGATCGGGTATGCCTGGCTGCTGGGAGGCAGCCTTGCGGCGCTGGCAATGGCCGTCCTCGCCAGTGTGACCTTCGTCGCGCGGGTGATCCTGACCGTTCTCCAGGCGATCTGGACGCTGTTGCTGCTGATGTGGCATATCCTGCTGCGCATCACCGGCGGCGAGAGCGGCAGCTGGCAGGCTGCTCTGCCGGGTCGCCGGGCTGAAGGGGCGGAGGCGCGTCGCCTGGATAGCATGCTACGGCGGGCAGAAGAACTCGGCGATACGGTTGTGCTGGTCGAGGATCCACTCAAGGCGCGCAACCGTACGCTGAGCGCCCTGCTGGTCGTGGCGTTGGCGGCAGTAGTGGGGTTATTGATCTGGGCGACTTCCCCTCGGGAAGACGTGCTGCCTGTCGCGCCGGTGATTATCGCTCCGGCTGCCGGACAGGCCAGTCCGGTTGCTCAATTCACCCCCTTTGCCACCCCCGTGCCCACCGTGACGCCGCGTCCGGAAGCGCTGCGGATCGGTGGAAGCCTGGCTTATACGGTGCGCGATGGTGGGCAGGACGACATCTGGATGACGGTCATTGGCTTTGAAAATCCGGTGCGTATCACCGATCATCCGGAGGATGACCGCGATCCGGCCTGGAGTCCTAACGGGCGATTCCTGGCCTTTGCGTCGCACCGGGATGGTAACTGGGAGTTGTATATCCAGGACGTACAGACCGGCACAGCAACCCGCCTGACATATACCCTGGGCTTCGAAGGTTCGCCGGCCTGGAGTCCCGACGGGCAGTGGCTGGTCTATGAAGCGTACAACGACGAGAATCTTGATATCTACATCATCCGGGTCGATGGCACCCAGGGGCCAATTCGCCTGACGTACGATCCAGCTCCGGATTTCTCGCCGGTCTGGTCGCCTGGGGGGCGGGAGATCGCCTATGTTTCCTGGCGGGAGGGCAACAGAGATATTTATATTCTCTCCCTCGATGATCCTTCGGAGTTGTCGGCACGTAACCTGACTCAGTCTCCAGACATTCACGAGGAACATCCGGCCTGGTCACCGGATGGCCTGAGCCTGGCTTACAGTGCGCGCGTCGACGGCCTGGAAGCAGTGTACGTGCTGCCGGTGAACCGGGCAGCGGGCCAGGAGCCAGAATTGATTGACCGCGGGCGTATGCCGGCCTGGGCGCCGGATGGCGGCAGCCTGGTTTATGCCGTTGACCAGGGCAACCGGACGCTGATCGTTGCCGGGATGTATCGCTCGGTAGGTCTGGTCAGTCAGGCTGTGGCCCTGCCCGGTCGGGGTGGAAACCCCACCTGGACGATCTGGCGACCTCAGATCGCACCGCCCGGCCCGGTCGCTACCGCCCAGCCGCCGTACATCGAGCAGACAACATATGCTCAGGCCGAGCCGCCCTATTACCGGCTGGTTTTGCTCGGCGATGTAGAGGCGCCTAACCCCTACCTGAGTGATCGGGTCAACGACTCGTTTGCTGCGCTGCGGGAAGCAGTGCTGCGGAAGACCGGGCAGGACTATCTGGGTAAGCTGGAGGACGCCTTCTGGCCGCTGGATCGCCTGCCGGAACCCGGCCAGGAACGTCTGAACTGGCATCTAACCGGGCGAGCCTTTGCCTTAAATCGCAACCTGATCTATGGCTTTCCGCCACCCCTGGAGATTGTCCGCGAGGAAGTGGGGGTGTACACCTATTGGCGGGTCTATGCGCGGGCTGCCGTGCAGGATGGTCAGCTTGGTGAGCCATTGCGCGATCTGCCCTGGGATTTTGCGGCGCGTTCCGGCGGCGACGTGCAGGCCTATGAGGAAGGCGGACGCTACCGGGCGACGATCCCGGCAGGGTATTATGTCGACCTGACGCAACTGTTTGCTGACTACGGCTGGTATCCTTTGCCAGCGGATCGGAGCTGGCGTTACAACTTCGGCGGTGTACTGTACTGGGAGGCGGTCAAGACCGATGGGCTGACCTGGGAACAGGCCATGCTTGAGATTTATGGCAGCGAGGAACTTAATGCCTTCCTGACGGAACCTACCGCCTTGCCAACACGCACACTGGCCCCGCCGACACCCACGCCGGCCCCGACCCGTACGCCAACACCCGTGCCGCCGGATGAGGGATCGGCAGAGTCTGGGTAGAAGCTATGCCGCTTAAAACACGTCAATCCAGCAACGTCCAGGGCGCGATTCTGCTACTGGTTCTGGTCGGTGGGGGGGTCTTCCTGGCGCTGCGGGAAGCGCCGCCAGCGTACGAAGTGGCCATCCCGGTCTCTGGCAGCACGCCGACCCAGGCCCAGCTATCCTGGCAGGATGTGTTGCAGCAACAGGTTGTTGAAGGGGCCACAGCGCTGCCGCAGGGGGCGTTACCGACGGCGCCTTATGTGCCGCCTACGCTGGAGCCGACCAGCCCTGCCCTGGCGGTGGCTCTGGAACCGACGCAGCTTATTGGCACAATCGTAGCGACCAATACGCCATTACCACCACCGCCCAACCCGACCTTCCTCGGGCCAACGCCGGTGCCGCTGGCTGCCAGTGGTGCAGTTGAGGTGGTGAATGTGGCAGGCGGAGAGAAACGCTGGCAACCACCGCCGCTGCCGCTCCCGATCTCCCGCGATCCGCGCGACCATTACTGGCTGGCACGCCCTGTTGATTCCAGTGCGGTGAACTACGCTCTGTTCTACTACTCCTATGGCTCCGATGGCCCGGAAGACGCCTGGCGTGTCCATCATGGCGTGGATATGCCCAACCCGATCGGCGAGAGTGTGCGCGCCGCTGGCTCCGGTACGGTTATCTGGGCCTCGGATGGCTTCCGGGTTGAACTGCCGGATGGGAGCATCGCAGAAACCACGTACTCCTACGGCAACACGGTGGTGATCGAGCACGATTTTGGCTACCGGGGCAAGCCGATCTATACGCTGTACGCACATCTGTCGGCTATTCTGGTCACGCGCGGGCAGCGTGTGCAGACCGGCGACATTATCGGGCTGGTTGGGGATACAGGGGTTGTGACCGGTTCGCACGTGCATTTTGAGGTGCGGGTTGGTCAGCATAGCTGGTACGCCGTGCGCAATCCGTTGCTGTGGATGGTGCCCTATGTGGGCCATGGAGTTATTGCCGGTCGTGTCATTGGCAGGGATGGCGAACTGGTGGAGGATCAGGATATTTCGATCATCGATCGACGCACCGGTCGTGTGGTTCAGACAACTTCGTCATATGTTTGGGTGGACATCAACCGGGATGGCCTATCTGATGTGCTGCCGGATGATGAGTGGAATGAGAACTTTGTCGCGGGTGACATCCCGGAGGGACAATATCAGGTCGTGACTCGCATCGATGGTGTCCGCGTTGCCCGCCTGGTACAGGTCTATGAGGGCACAACCACCTTTGTAGAGCTGGCGTTGCCGGAGGCTACCCCTCAGCCCGCGCCTGAGGACGCTGCCCCTGGCGGGTGAGGGGGTGTCAGGTAAACGTCAGGGAGCTATCATCCGGCGGCATGGCGTGCCATGCTCGCGCAGGTTACACTCTGTCACAGGATCGTCTGCTGTCCGGTGAGCGGTCGTTGAGTTTCAGACAGGCGTTTGTTAAGGAGGCTGGTTCTTAATGACACAGATGAGGCGATCAATCCGCCTGGTCGCGGCCATCATGCTGATTGCGGGCATGACGCTGTCAGGCGTTGGTTTGCTGCAGGCACAGGAAGGGGCGCGACAGCTTTCTTCCGGCACCCCAGTCACAGGGACGTTGGATGAGGGAACATTTGCCCAGACGTACTGGTTTGATGGTATTGCCGGACAGGCCGTCACGCTCGCTGCTTCTACAGCAGTTGAGGGGCTTGATCTGGCGCTGGTGTTGACCGACACTGAGGGCAATGCGCTGGCTCAGGAGACCAATCCGGAGACGGTGGGCGTTGCTGAAATCGTCGGTGTTGTGCTGCCGGAGGATGGGCGGTACTACGTGACTGTGGTACGGCTGTCGGGCGCAGCTGGCGAGGGCGCGGGGGAGTTCTCGCTGACACTTGCTGTCGAAGGCGGCGAGCCATCGGCCCAGCCAGCCTTTGCTGCTCCGACCCTGATCACCCTGACCTCCGGGATGCAGGTCTCAGTAACCTGGCAGAGTACCGCCGACCTTGACCTGGAAGTACGCGATCCTTACGGCAACAGCATCTACTGGGACAATCCCACCGTGGAAAACGCGGTCTTTGGCCAGAACGTCAATGCTGGTTGTGTGGCGCCGGTCAGTGACGGCCCAACCGAGCGCATTGACTGGTCTCCTGGCGCGGTGCCGACCGGCAGCTATGAGATCATCGTCTACTATATCGAAGGGTGTGATGACAACGCCCCGGCGAATATCTCGCTGAATGTGGTGGTCGATGGGGTCGCGCTGGATACCATCAGCGGTACGGTGTTGCCGGGTCAGGAATTCCTCTCCAGCTTTGTACTGACGGCTTCCGGGCAGGTCGAGCCAGGGCTGAGTGGCATCAACCCCGGCACGGTGCTCGGCAACGCTTCGGCCCTGCTTTCCGGGCAGACCCCGATCAGTGCGGGACAAAGCGTGAGTGGCGTCATTGATGCGGACAATGTGTATGCTGCGTACAGTTTCACAGGCAAGACCGGGGATATTGTGACGGTCCGCATGGACGCAACATCCGGCAATCTGGATGCCTTCCTGTTCCTGCTCGACCCCAACGGCAACGTGGTGGCCTTCAATGATGACGCGCTGAATGCGGATACTACCGACGCGGAGATCGCCAACCAGACTCTGGTGAGTGATGGGGTGTACACAATCGTGGCAACGCGCTACGGGCGTGAGTATGGTGGCACGGCGGGCGTCTACTCGTTGACCCTGAGTGGCAGTGAGTTTGAGATACCGCCTGCTCTGGCCGGTCTCGATCTTCCTGCCGGGAGCATCGAAGTGTCGCTGCTATGGAACACCCGCGCCGATCTCCAGTTGCTGGTTCGCGATCCTTCCGGTGCGGCGATCTACGATGATCTGCCGCGCAGCGCCAGCGGCGGCATCCTGGCTGAAGATGGTAATGTCAACTGCGCCGATCCGACTACCAGCCCCGTCTCCTATATCTACTGGCCGCCGGATCGGCTACCGCCGGGAACGTATGAAGTTGAGGTGTGGTACCAGAATAGCTGCAACGACACCTCACCGGTCACCTTTAACCTGACTGTACGGGTCAATGACCGGGTGATCATGGCCAGCAATGCCCAGCCAGTGCAGGGGCAGGTCTACCTGACCACGTTCACTGTGGATGTCAATGGCTTCGCCTCTGCCGGGGCGGGTGGGTTCATTGGCGATAGCTCCATGCTGGATGTAGGGAGCGCGCTGGGCAGTGCCATCCCGATCAGTTACGGGGATACCGTGTCCGGCACGATCAACCAGACGAACAAGTATGTGCTCTATACATTTGAGGGCGAGGCTGGCGATCAGGTGCGGATCGGCATGGATGCTACTGCTGGCACGCTCGATCCGACGCTCTTCCTGCTATCGCCGGAAGGGGCGCAACTGGCCAGCAATGATGATGCCGTGCTCAATGAGACGATGAACTCCCTGATCGACAATTTCACCCTCCCGGCGGATGGCACCTATGTCATCGTGGCTACACACTATGGAGTGCTTTACGGCGGGACGAGTGGGACGTATAATCTGTCCGTTGTGCGGCTCAACTAAGCCCTGTCAGCGGTCAACGGACGGGGCAGGTGCTGCTGCGCGCCTGCCCCGTTTGTCTCTATAAGTGGGTTGGGACAACCAGAAGGGAGCGCTCATGCGCGGGATGAAGATATTGCCGTTCTTGCTACTGGGGGTGTTGTTGTTGGGGGCGGGATGCTTGCCCCAGCCAACACTCCGCTCGGAATTGTTCCTGGATGATGATAGTGTGGTGACCGGCGAGCCCTGTGGCGCGCCGTGCTGGCACAATATCACGCCGGGCGAAACAACCTGGACGGAGGCGCTGGATATCATCCGGGCGGATTCGACCCTGGGCCAGCTGGAAGTGAATACTGAGGAGCAGGGTATCGTACAGGCCGTATGGCAGAAGGCTGGCAGCAACCAGTTCTGTTGCCACCTGCTGGCCGACAGCCAGGAGGATACCGTCAGCTACCTGTTCCTGGCGCTCTCACCCCGTACGATTGTGGATAGTGTGATCCGTGTCCATGGGGAGCCAACCTACGTGACTACGTTCCAGTTCACGGACGCCGAATCGGTCGTACAACTGGTTTACCCGGAAGTCCCGATGGTGGTTTCAGTGCTGGTGGGGGACGCCCAGTCCTCCCTGCTGGCCAATTCCACGGTGGTGGCAGTGCTGTACATGGCGCCGGAAGAGATGGCGCTGATTCTGGATACAACGGAGTTGCAGGCCTGGGCAGGTTACCAGCCCTACAGCGTTTACAGCCAGGCGACGCCGGTGGTGACGCCCCGCGTGACCCTGACACCGTCGCCTGAGTAAGGCGGAGGGCAACGCTCTGGCCGATCACGGGTAGCCTGTATCTCTGCCGATCATTGTTGCTGGAAGGAGACCCACACCATGGAAGACTTCAAATCGCCAGTACCGGCACAGGGGCAGGATCGCAATTCAGCGCGGCTGGTGATCGTACTGATCACGGCGGTGTTGTTTTTTGTGCTTGGGTATGGGGCTGCCTGGCTGGCGCTGGGCGCAGCGGTTCGTGAGCAGGCCGATTTACGCCAGACGGTTCGCACCGCCGTTGCCGAAGCCTTTGCCGAACTGGACCTCAATGCAGCAGCGGCCCCGACTGAGGAAGCGCCGGCTGTGCTGGAGGTGAGCGTGGATGACGATCCGGCACTCGGCCCGGAGGATGCACCGATTGTAATCGTGGAATTCTCCGACTTTCGCTGCGGTTTCTGTGGCCGCTTCCACGCGCAGACGTATGGGCCTTTGATGGAGAAGTACGAAGGGTTGATTCGCTTTGTGTACCGTGACTTCCCGGTTGTTGGCGGCGAACGGGCGGCGCTGGCTGCAGAATGTGTGCATGACCAGGGTGACGATCTGTTCTGGGCTTATCATGATGTGCTATTTGCCAATCAGCAGTTGCTGACCAGCGATGAAGCCCTGGTCTCCCTGGCGGCGGACCTGGGCGTGGACACCGAGGCCATGGCTACCTGCCTGGCTGATGATGTGCACGCTGACGAAATCCAGAAGGACTTTGTTGACGGCATGACCCTGGGTGTGCGCGGGACGCCATCGTTCTTTATCAACGGACGGCCACTGGTCGGTGCGCAGCCGCTGGCGGCGTTCCAGCAGATGATCGATGCTGAGCTGGCGGCGCTGGATGCCGGATAGTGACCTTCAACGGTGTGTCTGGCTGAAAAAAAGCATTGCTGCTGGCCCGCTTGATGAGTATAATACACGCTCGTCTATCGGGCAGCGCATAACAGAAAACATAAGAACGCAAGGAGTCTTTGGCAATGGCTGTAAATAATGGGGACAAGCCAACATCCATCAACGACCTCAAGCCCAAGATGGCATTGACCGGGGTTGTCAAGAAGGTGGAGTTGTTCGGGGCGTTTGTTGATGTCGGTGTTGGTCAGGATGGCCTTCTCCATATTTCGCAGCTCAGCTCCGAACGCGTTCGTAATGTCACTGATGTGGTTAAGGAAGGCCAGGAAGTCAACGTCTGGGTGATGGCGGTTGACCGGGAAAAGGGCCGCTTCAACCTGACCATGGTGCCGCCGGCTGCACTGAGCTGGAATGAGATCAAACCCGGGGCAGTGTTCAGCGGCAAAGTGGTGCGCGTGGAACGGTTTGGCGCATTTGTGGATATCGGCGCTGAGCGCCCCGGTCGCATCCATGTCTCTGAGCTGTCCACGGATTATGTGCGGAATCCGGAGGACGTGGTCAAAGTTGGTGATGAGGTGAATGTCAAGGTCCTCAAGGTTGATCCGCAGAAGCGCCAGATCGACCTGAGCATCAAGGCTCTTGAGGCGCCAACCCTCGAAGAAGTGGTAGAAGAAGCGGAAGAAGAACACACCCCGACGACGATGGAACTTGCCTTGCGCCGGGCGATGCAGGGGACAGAGCTGGAGAGCGAATTCACCCGTCAGCGAGGTAAGAAACGTAAGAAGGGCGCTGCTATCAGTAAGCAGCAGGAAGACATTCTGGCTCGCACGTTGCAGCAGCGCAAGCATTAATCCGGACAGAATTTCGACAGGCGCTGCCCGCCCCGTCGAGCATGGCAAAAAACAAAGGCGACGTCCCGGACGTCGCCTTTTTGATTGCGCTCTGTGTCGTCTTTATACTGCCGGATTGCGCATGAACTGGGCCAGACGAATGGTGGCGATGATGAACACCAGGGTCATCAGGATGGCGGAAGCCACACACCAGGTGCAGATGGTATAGATGAGAAACAGTTCTGTGTAGGTCAGATACAGAGAAAACAGAAAGCCAAAGAGGGCCAGCCCGAAGACCAGGGCATGCCCATATTCCCTGAGAAAGGCGGCCCGGTTCTGGAGCAGCCAGGTCAGCAGGATGAACAGATAACCGGCTAACCCCAGTAACGCCACCGGAATGCCGAGCACCTTGGCATAGACGCTATTCTGCACGAAGCCACAATCAATGGCCAGCGTACCTGGCTGACCGGTCACCCCCTCTGTGCTGCCGGGACATGATGTCGGGATCCCGGTGATTTCAGACCAACTCATGTAGGCAGCTACCAGCAAGCCCAGCAACGCCAGCAGGATTCCGGCGATGCGCAGCCAGTCTATGGAGGTTCCGGTAGCAGGGCGTTTGGCACGGGAGACGTGTGTCATAGCAGAGTCCTTTGACCAGATGAGCACGCGAGACCATGCTGTAAGTCGGGGCGATTATAACATGTTTGCCTTCCGAGTAGTTGCTTCACTGCTCTGCCAGGCATTTCACCCGCTGTACTGGCCAGTATGAGTACCCGATGACAGGTGGATTATCGGGTTGCTTTCTCTTGTCTGGCCTGCGCCCGCTGATTATACTCTATAGACTATGGACGAAGGGCTATCCATTGTAGCGATCACTGAACCGGGTAACGACCCTATGGACCTCGAGCAACTGCTGAGCGGTCTACCCAACCTGACTCCTAATGAGGTCACGCTGATCGAGCGCGCTTACCGCCGGGCTGAACAGGCTCATGAAGGTCAGGTGCGCCGATCGGGTGAGCCTTATTTCGCGCATTGCGTGGCAGTGGCCCAGATCCTTGTGGAACTGAACATGGATGGCGCGACCATCGCTGCGGCGCTGCTGCACGACACGGTTGAGGATACTGCCCTCACCCTGGAGGATATCGAGCGAGAGTTCGGGGAAGAAGTGGCCCGCCTGGTCGATGGCGTGACCAAAATGGAGCATATCCCGACGCAGGTCTCCGGCAAGGATCGGGATCGTGATGCGGAGTTTCTGCGCAAGACGATGCTGGCTATGAGCGACGATGTGCGCATCGTGCTGATCAAGCTGGCTGACCGGCTCCATAACATGCGAACGCTGGGGTATCTGGACCCGGAGCGCCAGAAGGAACTGGCGCAGGAAACGATGGATATCTTTGCCCCGCTGGCCAACCGGCTGGGTATCTGGCGCATGAAATGGGAGCTGGAGGACCTGGCTTTCCGCTGCTTGAATCCCAAAGCTTACCGTGAGATCGCGGCCTGGCTCGATGAACGGCGCGCTGACCGGGACAAAGACCTTCAGCGAATCATCGACCAGCTCTCCAAGGTGCTGGAAGAACATAACATTAAGGCCAAGGTCACCGGTCGTCCCAAGCATATCTACAGCATCTATCGCAAGATGCAGCGCAAGGATGTATCGTTCGAGCAGGTCTATGACATCCGGGCGGTGCGTGTGCTGGTGGACGATATCCCTACCTGTTATCAGGTGCTTGGGCTGGTGCATGCGATCTGGCGTCCGATTGCCGGTCAGTTTGACGATTACATCGCTGCTCCCAAGGATAACTTCTACCAGAGCCTGCATACCACCGTCCACGATGAGCAGGGGCGATCGCTGGAGGTGCAGATCCGTACCTGGGAGATGCATCGCAGCGCAGAATACGGTATCGCGGCTCACTGGCGCTACAAAGAAGGCACAAAGCGCGAGCACGAAGACTTTGAACGGCGCATCAACTATTTACGCCGGTTGATGGCCTTTAAAGATGAGGGCGAAGAAATCCAGGATGCTGCTGAGTTTGTGGATGCCCTCAAGTCAGAAGTCTTCCAGGATCGTGTCTATGCGTTTACACCCAAGGGCGACATTGTTGATTTGCCTGCCGGGGCGACGCCGGTGGACTTCGCCTATTACATCCATACCGAGATTGGCGATCGCTGCCGCGGGGCGAAGGTGAATGGCACCCTGGTTGGGCTGGACTACAAGCTCAAGACCGGTGACCGTGTAGAGATTCTGACGGCTAAGCGGGGAGGCCCCAACCTGGACTGGTTAAGCCCGCACATGGGCTATACCGCCACCACGCGAGCGCGATCCAAGATTCGACAATGGTTTCGCCGGCAGAATCGGGAGAACAACATCGCCACTGGCAGGGTGTCGCTGGAACGCGAACTCAAGCGCCTGGGGCGGTTTGATATGTCCTATGACGAAGTCGCGGCGCTGTTCAAGATGAAGCCTGACGATCTGCTGGCCGCGATCGGGCATGGGGACATCAATACCGGGCAGATTGCTTCCCGTATTCTGGAGGCGGAGCGCCGGATCGGACGGGAGACGCTGGAACGCGAACTGCGTCTGCTGGGTCGAACCGACATGAGCTATGAAGAGGTCGCGGCACTGTTTGGCTTCCAGAGGGCCGAAGATCTTCTTTCCGCGATCGGTTATGGCGATATCACCGGTGAACAGATCCACGAGCGCATCCTTTCCAATGAGCAACAGAAAGCCCAGGAAAGCCCTGAGGATGTTCCCCTGGATGTGTCCGATGGTGTGGAGATTGAGGGCACCGGCAGTGGCCTGCTGATCAACCTGGCGCGCTGCTGCAACCCGACTCCGGGGGACATGATCATCGGATACATCACTCGCGGGCGCGGCATCACGGTGCACCGCAGCGATTGTAAGAATGTGTTGAACACCAGCGAACCCGACCGTCTGATCACGGTGACCTGGCGACGAACCGAGCAGCGCGCCCGCGCTTACCCGGTCCCGGTGATGATTGTTGCCTATGACCGGGAAGGCCTGATGCGTGACATTGGCGCAGTGATTGCCGACGAGAAGATCAACATGTCCAACGTCAGCATCACCACCAAGCAGAACATCGCCACCTTCCTGGTGACGATGGAGATCTCGGACGTCAACCAGCTGACGCGGGTTCTCAGCAAGATCGAGCGCCTGCCAAACGTGGTCAAGGCCCACCGCCGGGCTGCGGTGTAGAACGCAACGAGCGGTATTCAGCCGGCTGGCACAGGGCACACAGGCATGCGTATTCCGGCTTTCTGGTTTGTTGTTGTGCTTCTAGCTTTGCTTCCCGGTCTATTCCCTGGCGGCATAGTCACGCTTTCCGCCCAACCAGCTGCCACGCCGACTTTCTCAATCCCCCTTCTGCCTACCCCTGTGGCTTCGCCAAGAGGGAGTGGCGAGCTGCAGGCGCTGGCGGCAGCAGCCGGGGAGGCGGATCAGGCTGGTGGAGCCACGACCCTGTGGGCAGGGGGGAAGCTTGGGGTGGACGAGCCTGTTGATCTGGCCGTCATGGTTGGAGACAAACTACCTGCCTTCGGCCTCATGACCCGCGATGGCCGCCCTTTTGAACTTGATCTGGTTGGGGAGCCGCTGTTGTTGAATTTCTGGGCCTCCTGGTGCGAGCCATGCAAGGTGGAGTTCCCATTGCTGGTTGCGGCAGATCGCGCTCCCGGCTCACCCTTTCATGTGGTTTTTGCCAATGTCTGGGATGAAGCCGACTCTTATGAGGCATTCCTGGCCAGCCATCCTGATGATCTTCTGGTAGTCATCGACACTGCTGGAACACTGCCCGGTCTGTATGCTCTCCGCTACATCCCGGTTTCGATTCTGGTGGACGGGAGTGGCCACGTGCTACTTGTCCAGCGCGGCCCGGTCAATGCTGAGGTGCTGGCGCTGGCTGCGGCGCTGGTGCCCCAGGAGGCACAGCCCTCTGCCGTGAGTTCCCGTGCACGGTAACTTATCAAAACCTACTCATTCCACCATATGCTATTTGGCCAAACTATACTATCCTGCTATACTAAGCGATAGAATGGTGTGCTGGCTCAGACAGCTATTGCATAGGGCTGCTCCACCTATTTGTGAGGGGACACGGGAAGATGTCTTATCATAATCTGGTTCCAATGGCACGGGAAACCTTCCGGGGAGTACCTGCGCGCTGTAACATCCTGATTTTGCATCCACAGTTTCGCTATCACCATCCATTGCTTAATGCCTTACTTGCTGAAAGTCAGGCAAAGGTGCTGATTGTTACATTGTCTGCGCCGGGGACAACCGTGCCGATGCTCTGGGCGGAGCTGGCCCGCGAACTGCAGAATGTATACGGCGTTTCGCTGCCGGCGGTGACTGATGTAAGCGAGGCAGCCAGGGCGCTTGAGGAGGCCATTCGTCCGCTGGGGCGTCTGTGGCTTGTGCTGCGGGCCTATGACTACGCGGCTGATGATGTCCATGTGCTGGTAGGGCGTCTGGCATCTGCACTGACGGAGAAGGTTGTCTTTGTCCTGGATGGCCGGACCTGGCCACACGTGCTGATCGCGCATCTTGATTCACCTCACCGGGCTGCGCTGCTGCCTGTTTCGCCCGGGGATATGCTGCTGGATTATCTGGAACGCGACCAGAACCGTGTGTTGCTGGAAGTGCATGCCCTCGGCTCCGGCCAGGTCTTTGTCAACGGTCGCCACATTGATCAATGGGATGGGGCGTTGCCACGCGCCCTGTTCTTTTACTTTGTCGATCGCGGCCTGGCCACCCGTGATGAGGTCTTCTCGACATTCTGGCCGGAGCTTTCCACCCGTGAGGCGACCAACGTCTTCCATGTGACCAAGCGCAAGATCAGCGAGATTCTGCAGGTCGATCTGACCGTGTATTCGTCCGGTTTCTACCGACTCGCCCCCAACATTGATCTTCACTATGATGTCGTCTCTTTTGTGGAGGCGGTGCAGTTGAGCGCTATCGCTGAGCCAGAGGAGGCGGAGAGTCTGCTGAGGCGCGCTGTGCGGTTACATGAGCGCGAATTCCTGACCGGTTTCACGCAGCCGTGGGCAGTTCGACGGCGCGAGGAATTGCGATCCACCTATGTGGACGCCCTGGCCGGTCTGGCGCGATTGCTTGAAGAGAAGGGGCAGGTAAAGGAAGCCCTGGGGTTGTACAGCCGGGCCTTTGGCACTTATCCCCAACGGGAGGATCTGGCACGCCAGCAGATACGCCTGTATGAGCAGGCCGGACAGCCAGGCCGGGCGCTGGCCGTCTACAACCGCCTGGTCAGTGAGCTAAAGGAATCGCTGGGTGTGGCGCCCAGCCCGGAGACCATGGCGCTGGCTGAGGAAGTGCTGCGGGTGACCGCAGAGCCTGATTGACACGTCCTGCCCACCAGTCCGGACATCAAGCCAGGGAAGTTGCGCGGGACGTCTGAAGATCGCTGGCCACACCGTTCAGCCTGTTGAGGGTTGACGGTGTGGCCTGATGTTGAAAGATGGCAGGGTGGAGGAGAGCGGCGGTGCACATCCTGCTGGTGGAACCCTATGATGTGGGATCTCACGCGGCCTGGATACGGGGGTACCAGGCACACAGCCAGCATGAGGTGACCATCCTGAGTCTGCCGGGGCAATACTGGAAGTGGCGGATGCAGGGCGGCGCGGCTACGCTGGCCCGCCTGTTTCTGGAGAGCGATCTGCAACCGGACCTGATCCTCGCCAGCGATATGCTGAATCTGCCAGCCTTTCTGGCCCTGACACGAGCCAGAACCGCCAACGTGCCCTGTGCGATCTACTTCCATGAGAACCAGATCACGTATCCTCTGGCGGCCGGTCAGCGCAAGGAAGTGCACTTTCAGCTGGCCCTGATCAACTACCTGAGTGCCCTGGCAGCTGACGCCCTGTTCTTCAACAGTCAGTTCCACCTGGAGAGCTTCTTCCAGGGTCTGCCGCGTGTGCTCAAGCATTACCCGGATTTCACTGAACTGGATTCAATTGCCGGGCTGCGTCGGAAGGCTACCGTCCTGCCGCTGGGACTTGACCTGCGCCGTTTTGATCCTTACCGGCCTCCCACACGGCGGGATGGCCCGCCCCTGATTCTGTGGAATCACCGCTGGGAATACGACAAGAACCCGCGCCCGTTTTTGAATGCCCTGGTTCGCATGGCTGAAGCTGGCTTGGATTTTGAGGTGGCTCTGACGGGCGAAAACTACCGCCAGCATCCGGAAGAATTTGAAGCTGCTCGCCAGCAACTGGGTAAGCGGGTGGTGCAATATGGCTACCTGGAGCACTTCGCCGACTATGCTCGCTTACTATGGGAGGCGGATATCCAGGTCAGCACCGCCTACCACGATTTTTTCGGGGCCAGCACGTGCGAAGCCATCTACTGCGGGTGCTTGCCGCTGCTGCCAAAACGGCTCAACTATCCTGCTCTGGTTCCCGCCCCCTTTCATGACCTGTGTCTGTACTTAGAAGGGCAGGTAGGGGAACGCCTGGCAGAACTGGTGGCGCAGCCAGTAGTAGCGCCACCTGCGCTGCGGGAACATGTCAGCCAGTTTGACTGGATTCGCCAGGCCCCACGGTATGATGCGGCGCTGGCGGCATTGATCTGAGACGGCTACCGGACAGCGCTCCCCTCTGGCTAGGATTCACCCCCGGTTGGCGGCACTTCCAGCCGCGGTTGGTAGACTACGACATTCTTGACCGTCTCTTTGGCCCGCAGCGAGATCACGAAGTCACCTTTCGCGCTGCGTCCGGCTTTTGGCGCCAGGCTCAGCCGCATGTATTTGGTCTTATCCTTGCTGGTGATCACGACCAGGTTGTCATCGCGGCGACTAACAACACCGGCTGCCAGTTCCAGCGCATCGGCAGGTAGCTTGATGGTGATCACACCACTCCCGGCACGTCCCTGGGTCGGGTAGTCAGTGACCGGGGTGTACTTGGCAACACCCGTGTCGGTGATCACCCACACTACCTGGCGTTCGTCGGCAATCCCAGCGCCCACCACCCGATCGCGCTGGCCAAGCAACTTGACGCCGCGCATACCGCCAGCAGGAAGGCCGGTCGGACGCACGGAGTCAACCGGGAAGCGAATGGCCTGGCCCTGCGCAGTGATCAGCAACACTTCGGTTTCTTCCCTGACCGGGAATACCCACCCCAGGCGTGAGTCGCCCACATTCATCACTCTGAACACGTTGGCGGTTGGGCCTGGCAGGTCTTCCATACGGATGCGCTTGACATTCCCATCAGCTGCCACCAGAAACAGGAACCCTTCTGTCAGAGTTGGAGGCAGGCTGAGCACAGCCACCACCCGATCCCGAGCCTTCTCCGGCAGGGCGCAGATAGCATTCACCGGTGTGCCCTGCTCAGGCCCTTCGGCCTGAGGGATCTGGTGCACGGGCAGCGTGGCAGCTTCGCCGCTGTCAGTGAAAAGGTACAGCACATGGGAGGTGTTGCTGGCCAGCACAGCCCGGGGCACGATGGGTGAAGTGGCCGTGATGCGCGGCGGCGTGTCGGAATAGGTACGGCTGATCAGCCCATCGGCGGTCAGCGCAACCCAGGTGTCTTCATTCGGAATTTGCAGGTCGCCCGCGGAAACGTCGCTGGCCAGGCCGCCCATGATCACGGTCCGGCGTGGATCGCCATAGCGGGCCTTGATATCTTTCAGTTCGTCAGCGATAGCCGCTCGCATCAGTTTGGGGCTGGCCAGGAGCTTCTCCAGGTGCTTGATGAGCTGGAGCTTCTCTTTGTGCTCATCCTGAATCTTCTTCCGTTCCAGGGCAGCCAGCCGCCGGAGTTGCATATCCAGAATGGCCTGGGCCTGAATCTCAGTCAAATGGAAGGCCTGGCGGAGGTTCTGACGCGCTGTTTCGACGGTGCGCGAACGGCGGATGATGTCAATCGCCTGATCGAGGTTGTCCAGAGCTGTCAGCAGGCCTTCCAGAATGTGGGCACGCTCGCGGGCGCGCTCCAGGTCGTATTGGCTGCGCCGCCGGACAACGGTCAGCCGGTGGTCCAGGTACACCCGCAGCGCCTGTTTGAGGCTGAGCATGCGCGGCTCACCATCGACAAGAGCCAGCATAATGATGCCAAATGTGGTTTGTAGCGGCGTGAGCTTGAACAACTCCGCCAGTACCTGCGCCGGGTCAGCAGTGCGGCTCAGTTCCACCACCACGCGCAAGCCCTGCCGATCGGACTCGTCGCGCAGGTCGCTCATCCCTTCGATTTTGCCCGTCTGGGCCAGTTCGGCGATGCGTTCGATCAGGTTGACCTTGTTGACCTGGTAAGGCAGCTCGGTGATAATGATCCGACTGCGGCCACGCCCCATGTCTTCCAGATGCACCTTGGCCCGCACGGTGATCTTGCCGCGTCCAACGGAATAGGCAGCCTGCAGGGAGTCTTCATCGGGGGTGGCGCCTTCGGCGCGGTAGACGATCCCGCCGGTGGGGAAGTCCGGCCCTTTGATGAAGCGCATCAATTCCGGGGCGCCGATGTCGTCGAGCTTCTCCCAGTTTTCCAGCATGAAAACCAGAGCATCGCAGACTTCACCCAGGTTATGCGGCGGGATGTTGGTGGACATGCCAACGGCGATCCCGGACGTGCCGTTGATCAGCAGGTTCGGCACACTGGACGGAAGCACAAGCGGTTCCTCCAGCGTACCATCGAAATTCTGGACGAAATCAACGGTGTTCTTGGCAATATCGGCCAGCATGTCCTGGCCCATCGGCGTCATGCGTGCCTCAGTGTAGCGCATGGCGGCGGCGCCATCGCCATCAATACTGCCGAAGTTGCCCTGGCCGTCGATGAGTGGATAGCGCATGGAGAAGTCCTGGGCCATGCGAACCATCGCTTCGTAGACGGCCATATCGCCATGGGGGTGGTATTTGCCCAGCACCTCGCCGACAATACGCGCGCTCTTCTTGTGGGCGCCCTCCGGCCCCAGCCCCATGTCGTGCATCGCGTAGAGGATACGCCGGTGGACAGGCTTGAGGCCATCACGGGCGTCCGGGAGCGCCCGCGAAACGATCACGCTCATGGCATAATCGAGGTAGGCCTGGCGCATTTCCTCGTCGATTTTCACCGGTCGCACAACGCCAATTTCCATGCGGGGGTTCCTTCCGGGTCTCTCTCAGGACTCGCTGCGGTTTATGATATGGAATGGCCGGTCATCTGTCAAATAAAGAAAAACAAACGTTCTAATTCTGTAGCAAAAAAGAACGCGGGGGCGGTCCCTGTGGCCCGCCCACCGCGTTGCCACCATCGGAAGCCTAGAGCGCGCTAACGTCGCTCAAATCGCTTTCGGGTTCGTCGTACAGTTCGTCCTCGTCTTCTTCCTCTTCGTCGTACTCATTGATGAAGGTTCGGTGCTCCAGGGTGGTTTTGACGGCTTCGCTGGCCCGGTTCCGATAAGCGTTGAAACTGGTGCCTGCCGGGATCAACTTGCCGATGATCACGTTCTCCTTGAGGCCGTAGAGCGGGTCTTCCTTGCCCTCGATTGCCGCGCCAGCCAGCACCTTGATCGTATGCTGGAAGCTGGCTGCGCTGAGGAAGCTATCGGTGCTCAGCGCTGCCTTGGTCACGCCCAGGAGAACCGGCACGCCGACGGCTGGCTCGCCGCCGCTGGCGATGACTTCCTCGTTGATCTTGAGCAGCTGGAGCTTGTCGACCAGTTCACCGGGCAGCAGGTGCGTATCGCCACTACGGGTGATTTGCGCTTTGGAGAGCATCTTGCGAATGATGACCTCAAAGTGCTTATCATTGATGGGCACGCCCTGGCTGCGGTAGACCTTCTGCACCTCGCTGAGCAGGTAAAGCTGGGTTGCCTCAGCGCCGAGGATGCGCAGGATACGGTGCGGATTCTTGGCGCCTTCGGTTAGTTGCTGACCTGCGGTGACGGTCGCCCCATCGTAAACATCCGGCATCAGGCGGGCGCTGGAGGGGATTTCGTATTCCCGCTCCTCACGACGTTCAAAGCGGAGGTAGAGACGGCCATCCTCCAGGTAGACCTGGCCGTCCATACGGGCGGTGATGACATCTTCGCCGTTCACTTCGCGGGCGAGTTCCTGACCTGCCTTGACCTCCTGCTCATCCTCCACCAGCAATTCATAACCGGCGGGGATGTCATACTGCTCGCTGACCACCTCGCTGTCGATGACGGTGGCGATACGCACACCTTCCGGTGTTCTGGACAGGCGTACGATGCCGGAGATGTCGCTCATGACCGCTTCGCCCTTGGGCTTCTTGCGGGCTTCGAACAGTTCCTCCACGCGGGGCAGACCGCTGGTGATGTCGCCTGAGGCCTGAGCTGTACCGCCGGTGTGGAAGGTACGGAGGGTCAGCTGGGTGCCAGGCTCGCCGATAGACTGTGCGGCGACAATACCGACTGCCGCACCAACCTGAACGACCTCACCACGGCCGAGGTCGCGACCGTAGCACTTGGCGCAGATGCCATGCAGCAACTGGCAGGTCATCGGGCTGCGGACGTATACCTCGCGTACACCGGCGTCTACCAGGGCGTCGGCAAGGTCTTCGTCGATCATCTCATTGCGCCCGACGATGATCTCGCCGGTCTTCGGGTTGGTCACTGTCGCGGCAGCAAAGCGGCCAACAAGGCGTTCCTGCATCTTCTGGCCAGCCACGTCGTCATCAGCACGGATCCAGATACCGGCCTCAGTCTCGCAGTCTTCCGCGTTAATGATGACATCCTGCGCCACATCGACCAGGCGGCGGGTCAGGTAACCGGCATCTGCGGTACGCAGGGCGGTATCCGCCAGACCCTTGCGCGCACCGTGTGACGAGATGAAGTACTCCAGGGCGTCAAGACCCTTGCGGAAATGGCTGCGGATGGGCAGGTCGATGATGCGGCCAGAAGGATCAGCCATCAGGCCGCGCATACCGGCCAGCTGCGTGATCGGGCCAAAGCCACCCTTGGTGGAACCGGACAGGGCCATGATGGCGATCGGGCCGAAGGGATCCAGGCGGTTCTTGATCACCTCACTCAGATCGCTCTTGGCCTTGGTCCAGCTGTCGATTGTGATCTGGTAGCGTTCTTCTTCTGTGAGCAGGCCACGGCGGAAGCTGCGCTCGGCTTCGTCGACGATCTCGCTCGCCTTGGCCAGGATTTCTTCACGCTCCTCAGGCACGGTCAGGTCGGAGACGGCGATGGTTGTCCCGGAGACGGTGGCGTAATGGAAGCCGGTGTTCTTGATGGCATCAACAATGTCCGTGGTCAGATCCGGCCCCAGGATCTGGTAGCTGCGTGCCACCAGTTGCTGCAGATTCTTCTTGTCCATGGTCTGCTGGACAAAGCGCAGCGAGTCCGGCAGGATACGGTTGAAGATGGCGCGGCCAACAGTGGTCAGTTCAGGCTCCGGCTGTGGCGGACGGTCATCGTAGTAGTTGCCGAGCTGAATGGGCGTATGGAGATCGACAAGGCCCAGCCCATAGAGGTACTCGACTTCGTCCATGTCGACGACCAGACGCCGATCGGCAAGATTGGCGATGACCAGCGGCCATTCCGGGTGCCGCTTGCGCATCTGCTGGAAGTCATACCCGTTCAGGAGCATGCAGTCCACTGTGCCGTCGATTGTGGCTTCAATGAGGCGATCCAGCGCGCTCTTGCCAGAACCCGGCTTGCCTTCGCCGTCAGTCTGCGCGTCAAACAGGATGACATCGTTCTGGGCGGCCAGGTCTCGCTGCTCGGCAACACGGGCACCGGTTGTATCCCTGGCCACGCCAATACGCTTGCCAACCAGGCTGCTCCAGTGGCGGAACTCCTCAGCACGATCGGCCCGGGCGATGATGTCCGCGTTGGGATCCATCGTCAGGTAGTAGTTACCCAGCACCATGTCTTTGGCCGGGCCAACGATAGGTGCGCCGTCAGCAGGCTTGAGCAGGTTCTTGGTGCTCAGCATCAACTCGCGGGCTTCCTGGACGGCCTTGTCGCTCAGCGGCACATGCACGGCCATCTGGTCGCCATCGAAGTCGGCGTTAAAGGCGGCACACACCAGCGGGTGAATCTGAATGGCCTTACCTTCAACCAGGATCGGCTCAAACGCCTGGATACCCAGCCGGTGCAGGGTGGGGGCGCGGTTGAGCAGCACCGGACGCTCTTTGATGACCTCCTCGAGCGTCTCCCAGACTTCGGGCTTCTCCATCTCGATGATTCGCTTGGCACCCTTGACGTTGGTGGCGTGGTTGTACTGGACGAGCTTGCTGATCACAAATGGGCGGAACAGCTCCAGAGCCATCGTCTTGGGCAGGCCGCACTGATGCAGTTTGAGCTTAGGCCCGATGACGATTACCGAACGGCCGGAGTAGTCCACGCGCTTGCCCAGCAGGTTGCGACGGAAGCGCCCCTTCTTGCCCTTGAGCATATCGCTCAGGCTCTTGAGTTCGCGCCGCCCGCGCCGGCTGAGGGCCTTGCCGCGCTGGCTGTTGTCAATCAGGCTATCGACCGCTTCCTGAAGCATGCGCTTTTCGTTGCGGACGATGACATCCGGCGCACCAAGCTCCAGCAACCGCTTAAGACGGTTGTTGCGATTGATCACGCGGCGGTAGAGGTCATTGAGATCACTGGTGGCAAACCGACCGCCGTCGAGTTGCACCATCGGGCGCAGATCGGGCGGGATGACCGGCAGGACGCTCAGGATCATCCATTCCGGGCGGTTGTTGCTCTTGCGCAGGCTCTCCACCACGCGGAGCCGCTTGGTGGCTTTCTTCTTGCGCTGCTTGGAGCGTGTGGTGCGGACTTCGACCCACAGTTCCTTGGACAGGCGGTCGAGGTCCATGTTCTTGAGGATCTCGTAGAAGGCTTCCGCGCCCATATCGGCCTTAAAGACCTGGCCATACTTAGCGCGCAGTTCGCGGTACTTTGGCTCGCCCAGGAATTGAAGCGGCTGCAGGCTCAGCAGTTCAGCGCGACTCTCCTGAGCGGCGGCGCGAATCTGGTTCAGGGCCTGCGCCTTCTCGGCCATCTGCTCTTCGATATCGTGCGCAGCTTCGGAACTCCGGGCGTTGATGCCTTGCTCTGCCTGAGCGACCTCAGCTTTGCGCCGCTCCTCAATATCGATTTGAAGCTCGTTCAGGCGCTCATTGACGGCGGCCTGAATGCGAGCAATATGCTCGTTGCCGATGATGCTTCCAGCACGGACGATGACCGTATCAGCCGCTTCAAAGCGGATGTCGCTGGCCGCGACCTGGCCCATCTGATTTTCGATACGATCCTGAAGACCCTGCGCCTCGCGGATGATATCGTCCGAGAGGCGGGTGAATTCCGCATTGTAGTGGGCGTTAATCTCGGCGATCTGTTGCTGGAGGGCATCCAGATCAGCATCGCGCTCGCTGCGCAGGGTATTGATCTGCTCGTCCA
>FWPV01003510.1_pt1 | contig 35334 bp, 27 predicted proteins | sample 2228371 | NCBI WGS metagenome assembly FWPV01 (sample SAMEA103939776, study PRJEB20133) | metagenome | reverse complement strand
CTCCCCCCCCCGCCACCAGCCGCAACACCTCCATCTCCCGTTCGGTCAACCCTGCCAGCCGTTCCCCCCGCGCCCACGCCTCGGCCCTGGCCGCAACCTTGGGGCTGAAATAGCCCTCGCCCCGCGCCGCCCCCCGCACCGCCGCCAGGATCACCCCCGGCGCTTCTTCCTTCAGCAGGTAGCCCACCGCCCCCGCCGCCAGCATCCCCTCCACGTACTGTTCATAGTCGTAGGCGCTCAACGCCAGCACCCGCACCGGCAATCCCCGCCGTGTGATCTCCTGAGCCACCTCAACGCCGCTCAGCCCCGGCAACCGGCAATCCAACACCGCCACGTCCGGCTCCAGCGCCTCGATCAGCGCCAGTGCCTCCTCGCCGTCGCCCGTTTCGGCCACCACCTCCACGTCCGGCGCCTGGTCCAGCAGCGCCCGGATCCCCATTCGCAGCGTCGGATGGTCGTCGGCCAGCAACACACGAATCGCTTCTTCCATCGGCAGCTCCCCCTTGGCGAAATGTCCCGCGTTCCGCCCCGCACCACACCTCACGGAATCCGCAACAGCGCATCCATTTCATCCGCCGCATAGATCAGCCGACCGGGATGCTCCGCCAGGCTGAAATAGTCCCAGCGGTCGTCGCCAGAGCGGTCCCGGTCCAGGAACCAGCACAGGGCCTGCACCTGCGGCTCTCTGTTCACCTCCTCCAGAGCAGCCGTCAGCCAGCCTTGGGGGTAGTTCTGGGCAGGGGGCGCTTCGCTGCCAGGGGCATAGGTGTTGGTCGAGGTGATGTAGACCGGCAGCCCCCGCGTGGTGGGATAGGCGTTGATGATCGCCATCCAGTCGCGGTAGACACGGAACCCAGCCTGGGCCTCGCCCCATTCAGCCCGGTGCAGGTCCAGGTGCGGCTCCTCCGCCCCCTCGCGCCCCAGTGCCTGGGCGGCTTCGGGGCGGCCCGGCGCGTGCAAAGCAAAGCCATCGGGCGCAGCCAGGGGGATGCCGGCTGCCGATTTGGCCTGCGCCGCTGCGTCCAGCGCCGCGACCAGCGTGTTCAGATAGTTGAGCCAGGGCACATCTATGGCGCAGGGCTGTGTCCCCCCCTGGTCGCTGTTCCAAGGCCGCACCGGCCCGACCAACACCCGCGCCTGGGGATTCTCAGCCCGGATGATTTGCACTGCGTTGTCGGTGTGGCTTACCTCCTCGCCGTAGCCGTTGAACAGGCGAGCATACCACTCTGGCGTCACCGGCCGCTCCGGGGCCTGGGAGTTGCTGCCCAGTTCGTTGTAGCCGCTGCCCAGAAAGTAGCCATATACCCCCTTCAGCCGCTCGTCCCGCGCCAGCCGGCGGAGATACTGAAGATACTCACTCAGGGCCAACTGGTCATCCGTCGGCGGCAGGCTCTGCCCCTTGTCATAGTCCACCCGCACCAGCACGCGCAGCCCCCTGGCCGTGGCCTGGTGGACCCGCTCGGCCAGGTCGTCTATTCCCCAGAACTCTGCCTCGGCCAGCCGGGCATAGGTCAGCTCCACATCCCAGCCGCTGTGGCCGTGCCACTCCCGTTCCGGGTCGGCCAAGACAACCCCCAGCTTGGTCGGCGTCAGGCCGGTCGGCAGGGCCGGGCGATCCGCCCCTACAACCATCCGTCCCCGCTCGACGCAACCGGTGTGACAATCATGATAGAAAACCAGGGTATAGCCCTTCTCGTTGGGAGCAACAAAGATCCACTCCCAGACCAGGGGCTCATCGGCACTGGCCGGCCACTTTTTCAGGTGGACTGCCTGCCCATCCACCGTAAGCAACACGTGAACCCACGGCACGACGTCCATCACCCTCAGCGTGACCTCCTGGCCGGGCCGGGGCGCGACCGGCTCTATCTGCATCTGAGGCCACTGGCCTGCTCCCTTGCCGCCGGGCAGCACCACCACCTGCCCGGAGATGGGCAGCAGCCAATAGCCGCCCAGCAGGGCCAGGAGCAGCCATGCCCACCACCAACGCCGCAGGGCTCGGCGCATCCAGCCTTTCATTCCTCCACCTCCTCCGGCAAAACCGGCAGGACAAAGCGCACACAGGTGCCCGTTTCTTCCCCTCCGGTCCGGCTCTCAACCTCCAGGCGGCTGCCGTGACGGCGCACGATCTCGGCGACCAGCGACAGCCCCAACCCGCTGCCCCCCTCCCCCTGGGGCGTGCCCCGGTAAAAGCGCCGGGTGACATGGGGCAGGTGTTGGGCTGGAATACCGGGGCCGGTGTCGCACACAGTACAAACGACCTCTTTCCTCTCCGGCCGGAGCGAGACCACCGCCCGGTCGCCAGGCCGGCAATGCTTGACCACGTTGTCCAGAAGGTTGAGAAAGACCTGTCGCAGCCGGTACTCGTCACCGACAACGAGGGGCAGCGGGGCGCTGGTCTCCAGGGCCAGACCCATCTCCCGCTCTTGAAACTGGGGGGTAAGCTGGGCGACGACCTGCTCTACCACCCCCAACAGGTCCACCGGCCGCTGCTCAATCTCGGCACTGGTCTCCAGGCGGCCTAACTCTAACATATCGTTCACCAGCCGCGCCATGCGCCGGGCTTCCTCTTTGAGCAGCCGCAGGGACTGTTGGCCGATCTCGGTTGAAATGGCGGGCAGGAGCAGGACTTCCAGGTGAGTCAGGATGGTGGCCAGCGGGGTGCGCAATTCGTGCGACAGGTCATGGAGCAGGTGCTCGGCAGCCCGTTCGGTTTGCCACTGAGTCGTCACCTCCAGCAAAAAGAGGAGGTCCTGACCGCCCCAGGGGGTAACCCACCAACGGATAGCCCGTTCGCCGGCCAGGTGGACGGTGCGCGCCCGGCTGAGGGTCGCTCTCAACGTCCGCATTGCCCGGCGATCTTGATCCAGCAATGGCAGCCAGTCTGCTTCAGGCAACGAGCCACTCGGCGCTATCTCCAACAGGTGGCAGGCATAGCGGTTGGCATAGCAAACGGTGTGGGGGCCGCTCAACACCACCAGGCCAAAGGGGGCATGGTCCAGCGCCACCCAATTCTCTCCTCGCCGCCGCCGTAACCTGCGGTCCAGCCCTATGGCCAGTGTCGCCGTGGCTACCAGCAGAAGAAGAAAGCTGAAGAGCAGCCAGCGCAGATCCAGAAAAATCATGGTCGCTCCCCTTCAATCCAGCAGTAGGACAACTCCTGCAGAGTTGTGCCCCCAGATCGGCGTCTCGGACGATTCCGGGGTCGAAACGATCTCGCCAGTGAGGCCGGCAAGGACATTTTAGCATTCTCCACCGGTTTCGGCAAGTTGCCAATCGGCGCACAGGAGAAATGACTTGCCTTGCACGGGGCTTTGTGACAGAATGGACCCCAGTCGGGGCATGACCGCCCCCATTTGCCACGGGAGGTGTGCAGTGAGTCAAACAGAAAAGACGAGTGGTTCAAAGACCGGGCCATCGTCCAATCCGACGCGGCTCTATATCATCCTGGCCATAGTCCTGGTGGTTGTCATTGTGGTGATGGCCGTCCTGCTCGTCGTCAAAGGGATCCCGGCCTTGAGAGGGGAACAGGAGCCAACCGCTGTACCCCGGCGAGAGACTGCCGTCAGCCCGGTGCCCACCTTCACCCCTGGCCCGACCAAAGCGCCGACCAACACCCCGCTGCCCACCCCTTCGCCCACTGCGCCGCCGCCGATCATGGCCAACACCGACACCCCTCTCTTTGAGTTCCTGAGCGCCGGGGGCAGGCCGGGCGTGGACTGGACCGGCTTCTTTGGCCAGGTGACAGACGCCGGGGATGCTCCTCTGGCCGGGGTGCCGATCATCGTCTGGTACCAGGATGGCACACCTGCCTCTGAAGTGGTCAAGACAGATGCGAATGGTACCTATGAAATCCGGCTGGCCGATGCCCCCCTGGCCGGCAGTTGGAGCATCCAGGTGCTGACCGACGACCACCGGCCGGCCTCCAGGCTGCTCACCTTCAACACCGACGAAGATACCGCTGCCGGCATCCAGCAGATCCAGGTCCTCTGGCAGCAGATTCCATAGGAGCGTTCATGCGCGTCGAGCATCACTTTGAAAGCGGCGGTTTCTGGGCCTTCCGGCCCGAGTGGAATGACCTGCTGCAGCGCAGCAACTCCGACACGCTGTTCCTCTCCTGGGAATGGCAATCTACCTGGTGGAAGCACCTGGGCGAGGGTGACCTGCTGTTGCTTGGTTTTCGCAGCGGCGACGACGGGCGGCTGGTGGGCATTGCCCCTTTTTTCCGCGCCCGAGGCAATGACGGCATCCTGGTCCTGAATGTCATCGGCTGCCGTGACGTATCCGACTACCTGGACTTGATCGTCGAGCGCGGTCAGGAAGAGGCCGTCTATAGCGCCTTACTGGACTATCTGGAAGGCCAGGCAGGGGCCTGGGACATCGTGGACCTGTGCAACATCCCCCAGAGTTCACCGACCACCGCCCGGTTGGGGGCGCTGGCCGAGGCGCGCGGCTATCAGACCCTCGTTGAAGTGGAGGATGTGTGTCCTGTTATCCCCTTGCCGGCCACCTGGGATGACTATCTGCTGATGTTGGACAAGAAGCAGCGCCACGAAGTGCGCCGCAAGCTGCGCAAAGCCGAAACCGAAGCCGACACCCGGTTCATCATCGTCGGACCAGATCACGACCTGCAGGCCGAGATGCAGGCTTTTATCGAGCTACACCAAAAGAGCACGCCTGAAAAAGACCGGTTCATGGACCCCAAGATGCAGGGCTTTTTTCTGGATGCAGCCCAGGTTTTGCACGGACGCGGCTGGCTGCAACTGGCTTTTGTAGAGATGGATGGGGTCAAAGCCGCCAGCCTGCTCAACTTTGACTATGGCGACGCCATCCTGGTCTACAACTCGGGCTACGACCCGGCCCAGTTTGCCCACCTGAGCCCCGGCATCGTTGTCACCGCTCGCTGTATCGAACATGCCATCAGGCTGGGCCGGGCCAGGTTCGACTTTTTGCGGGGCGACGAAGTGTACAAGTATCGCTTTGGCGCCCAAAACACCGAGGTGCGGCGGCTGCTCATCGCCCGGCCCGGCGTGCCACTGCAAACTACCTGCTGAGACAAGTCCCCAGCTCTTGCTGAATTGGAGGAAGGAACCCAATGCCCAAACAGATTCAGTGTCCCAACTGTGGAGCTGTGCTCCAGGAAGAAGACCTGTTCTGCGGAGAGTGCGGCACACCACGCCCCTCGGCAGAAAAATTTGCCAAGCCGGCCCCACCCAGGCCATTGCCTGGCAACTCTTCCTGGTACCCCTCTGAACCGGCAGCACCCAAACCCGCTCCCCCGGCCCGTACCCTGGAGAACAGATGGCGCGTGGCGGTTATCATCCTCTGTGTCATCGGCCTGCTCTGTTGCCTGCTGGGAATCACCGGCTTCCTGCTCGGTGGCCTCACCGAATCGTCGGATTATTCGACCCAGGAAAACTGGCGATATGCCACCCTTCTCTGCCTGCTGCCGTTTGCCGGCACAGGGGCGATTCTGGTCGGTACCGGGGCGTTCATCTGGTTCACCCGCCTGAGGCAGCGCTGAACCGGCTATGATCCGCCGCGTTGCCATGATCAGCGTCCACACCTGCCCCCTGGCCACCCTGGGCGGCAAGGAGACAGGGGGCATGAACGTCTACGTCCGCGACCTGAGCCGCGAGTTGGGCCGACAGGGGATCGCCGTGGACTGCTTTACCCGCTCACAGAACCCAAACGCGCCGCGCATCCGCACCGACCTGGGTCCCAACGGCCGCGTCATCCACCTGCCGGCCGGCCCCGAAGCCCCCTACGACAAGAACCTGATTGCCGACCATCTGCCCGAGTTTGTGCGGGGTGTGTTGGACTTGGCCCGGCGCGAGGGCCTGCGCTATGACGTCATCCACAGCCACTACTGGCTGTCGGGCCTGGCTGCCCGCGACCTGCGGCGTGCCTGGGGAGTGCCCATCGTCCAGATGTTCCACACCCTGGGGCAGATGAAGAACAGCATCGCCTCCGGACCGCACGAGTGGGAACCGCAGCGACGCATCGAAGGGGAGGCGGAGGTCATGGCCCTGGCCGATGCGGTGGTAGCGGCCACCCCTCTGGAACGGGCGCAGATGGTCTGGCTGTACGGCGCCGACGCGGCCAAAATCGCCGTCGTGCCCTGTGGCGTGGACCTGGACCTCTTTGTCCCCATCCCGCAGCAGGAAGCCAGACGGGTGCTGGGGCTGCCGCCGGAGCGGTGTGTCATCCTCTTTGTAGGGCGTATCGAACCGCTCAAGGGGATAGACACCCTGCTGCGGGCCATCGCCCTCATCGCGCCCGAGATGCCCTGCTGGCAGGATGAGCTGTCGGTCATCATCATCGGCGGCGCGCCAGGGGCCGGCATCGAACAGGTCAACGCCGAGCTGGCCCGGCTGGAACGGCTGCGAGCAGATCTGGGCATCGAAAAGCTGGTCACCTTCCTGGGGGCCAGAGACCAGGACATCCTGGTCTATTACTATTCCGCCGCCGAGATGGTGGTCATGCCCTCGCACTATGAATCGTTTGGGATGGTGGCGCTGGAGGCTATGGCCTGCGGCACGCCGGTGGTCGCCTCCAAAGTGGGAGGACTGGCCTTCATCGTGCAGGATGGCCAGACCGGCTTTCTGGTACCCGATGGCGACGCCGAGGCGCTGGCCGAGAAAATCCGGCTGCTGCTGAAGGACCGGGAACTGCGCCACAGGCTAGGTGCGGAGGCAACCCAATGGGCCCGCCGTTTCGGCTGGCCCATCATCGCCCGGCAGATTGTGGCTCTGTACGAACAGGTCCAACCGGCCGCCAGGCGATCCGATGTCGCCTGTTGCGGATAGTAACTTGTGCTGGAGCATGGCTCCAGCAATCCAGAAACAGAGAATTAAAGCAGAATGACAAGGAGGAAATAATGAAAAAAGTAAACTATGGGTTCGGCCTGTTGTTGCCCCTGGTGTTGCTGGCCAGCCTATTGCTGGTAGCCTGTGGTCCGACACCTACTCCCACACTGCCGCCAACCGACACTCCCCTGCCCCCTCCCACCCTACGCCCTACCTTCACGCCCACCGTTCTGGCCCAGGTCACAGAGACCGCCGGGCCCACAAAACCGCAGCCGACGGCGACCCCTACCCGCAGCGCCCCAAAGTCCCCAGAGCCCACCTCCACACCGCCCGAACCGACCCCCACGCCCCCGGCCCAGACCCCCACGCCCGCCGCTACCCGTGCCGCCGGGCCTGCGCCCAAGCTGAGCGGAATCTTGCTCTTCCCGGTGTTCGACCCGGCGCAGCGGACCTACGACATCTACCGCCTGGAGCTGGCTACCGGCAAGATGGAAAAGTTCATCAAGCAGGGCAGCCAGCCGGCCATCACCCCAGATGGGAAACGGATCAGCTGGCGGTCATGGAAGCAAGACCAGCGCGGGTTGCTGTCGCGGCCGTTCGATAGTCCCGATACCTGGACGATGATCCGCTTCACCGAGGCGGCTCGCCCCTCCTGGGCACCCGACGGCCAGCGGTTCGTCTTCCCCTCACGGCAGGAGCCGGACCGCGTCAGCCGCCTCTACCTGTTCACCGGCATCGGCGATGAGCCGTTCATCGAGATTCAGCGCCACGGCTCGCCGATCGTTGGCCGGACGCCGGCCTTCTTGCCCGATGGCCGGATCGTGTATCAGGGCTGTGTGGAGAACGCCTGCGGCCTGTACATCATGGATGTCAATGGCGCCAACCCGAGACAACTGACCGAGTTCAAGGACGACACCGCCCCGGCCGTCTCGCCCGACGGCAAAAAGATCGCCTACATGTCCAGGGTGAGCGGCTACTGGCAGATTCATGTTATCAACACCGATGGCAGCGGCCAGCGTCCCCTGACCGACGACTGGTACTGGAATGGCCTGCCGGCCTGGTCGCCCGACGGCAAGTATCTGGCCTTTGTCTCCACCCGCGACGAGAACTGGCCCGATCACTTTGCCCTGGTGGACAATGCCGGGGCCAAAATGCGGCTGTGGGTGATGGACGCCAACGGGAGCAACCAGCGGCCGCTGAACGACTTTGCCTTCCGGCTGGACGGCGTCCCGGCTAATGTGCCGGAGCACGAGGTGGGGGGCTGGATCGAGGAGCGGATGATCTGGATTTCAGCGCCAGGGTCTACCCAGTGACCGGTGCCCCAGGACGCCGCCCGGAGACCGCAAAACCAAGTTCATATTTGGGGCTATTCAGGTTGAGCATGCTGCTCTAAATACACAGGAGACGCTATCCGGTGGTAACCGTCCCTTGAAGCTACCTGAAAAGGCACCCGCGCGGGGTCTGGAAGCGGCCTGAAGAGTGCCGAGGGCGAGGCCCCCGGCTACACCGGCTTGCCGCCAGGGTACATTTCGTTTATAATGCCACTGCAAGTTCATGTGAGGGAGGCGACAAGGGGATGATCCAGCTCCCGAAAGAGGAACGACCAACCTACATTCTAAGCTATCCGCGTGGGGTACGGCTGGGCCGGGCTGCGGTCCTCATCCTGCTGGTCGGCGCGGCGCTGGCGCGCTGGGTGCTGGCCTGGGTCCACTTTATTCTGCCGCTGCTCCAGGGAGCAGCCCTGAGCGCCCAGCCGCTTCGCCCCCTTGTTGCCGCCCATCTCGGCCTGCTGCTGGCAGCGTGGGCGGTGGCCGTGGTGTACGCCTTTCTGCCTGACCTCTCTCTGGCCGATGAAGGGCTGGCGGTGCGCACCATGTGGGGCTGGCAGGCCATCCCCTGGGCAACCGTGAAGGCCATTCGGGTTGCCGGCCTGGAGCGGTCGCAGCGCCGTCTGGTGCTGGTGCAAGGCCGTTGGACGCGCTGGTCGCCCTGGCCGCGCCTGGTGAGCGCCTGCCTGGGCGCGGGTCTGGAACCGGGGCTGCTCTTTACCTCGGCCATCCGCGATTTCCAGCCGTTGTTAGAGCGCCTGCGCCAGGAGGTGGCGTGGGCCGCGCCCGATGCTCTGTTCGACGACGAGTTTTTCTCCCTGCCGGCACGCCTGGTGTTTGAACCGGTGCCCACGTTGGCCAGCCTGGTCGATCAGGCGCGCGACGAAGGTTGGCCGCTGGCCATTTCGGCCCAGGCGATGGGCGCGGTGGCCGGAGGGCTGGTGGTGGTGTATCTGCTGATCCTGGTCCTGGTCGGTGGCGCATGGTGGAAGCCCCTGGCGGTTGTCGCCTTGACCGGGATCGAGTGGGGGCTAGGCACGTTCTACCTCTACGCCCTGGCCGAAGTCTTTCCAGGCGAAATCGAGTTCCGTCCGGCGGCGCTGCTCTATCCGCTGCCACAGGTACCCCGGGCCCTGCTGACCGTGCCGATGGCCATGCTCATCGGGGCCGGGGCGTCGTTTCCGGCAGCAACGCTGGGCCTGGCCGGGGTGATTTGGGCCGTCACCCTCACCGCGCTGCTGGTGCAGCAGGTCTTTCGCCTGCAGTCGGTGCTGCCGGCCATGATCGGCGGCGTGCTACAGGCGCTGTTTCAGTCCCTGGCACTGGTCCTGGTGTTTGGCGGATAGCCCGGCAGCCGCCTGTATGATCCTGGCCCTCCAACTTCGGCCCTTCGTCACTGGTCATTTCTCATTGTCCCGGAGGTAAACCATGAACCCAATCCGACAAACCCTTGAGCAGATCTGGCAGACCTACTCCGGCGAGGCGGCGTGGCAGACCGTCGTGGACCTGAGCCGCTTTCACCGCATCCAGGCCAGCCCAGGCTATCGCCAGGCCGCGCATCTGGTCCATCAGCGCCTGATCGAGAGCGGCTTGCAAGCCGAGATCCTGTCCTATCCGGCCAACGAGCAAACCCGGTTCTGGGCCTATTCCAGCTTTCAGGAATGGGATTGCGCCGAGGCAACGCTGCACCTGGTGGCACCGGAGGAAGAGGCCGGGTTGCTGGCCGACTACCGCGCCTGTCCCATCGCCGTCATCCAGCGCAGCGCGCCCTTTGACGGGCAGGTCGAGGTGGTGCTCCTGGAGGATGGTGAGGAGGAAGCCGACTATGCGGACCTGGATGTGGCCGGCAAGGCCGTGCTGACCAGGGGCGACCTGCGCCGCGTGTGGGAGATGGCCGTTGCCCGGCGCGGCGCAGTCGGCATCCTGTACGACGGGATGCGGGCCATGCCCCCCGTCCGCCCGGAAGGCGACCTGCCTGACGCCCGGCAATACACCGCTTTCTGGTGGCAGGCCGGTGACCCGCGCTGTTTTGGCTTTGTGCTGACGCCACGCCAGGGCCAGACCCTGCGCCGTCTGCTCAAAAAAGGCGAAAAGCCGGTCTGCATCCGCGCCCACGTGGTCAGCCGGCTGTATGACGGGGCATTGGAGGTCGTCACGGCGGCCATTCCCGGCTCAAGCGAGCAAGAGATCGTCGTGATAGCCCACCTGTGCCATCCTCGGCCGTCGGCCAACGACAACGCGTCAGGATCGGCAGCGATCCTGGAGGCAGCCCGAACCCTCCAGAAACTCATCGCCGGCGGAGAGCTGCCCCCTCCCCGGCGTACCATCCGCTTCCTGTGGGTGCCGGAGATGACCGGGACCCATGCCTACCTGGCCGACCGTGAGGTGGAACTCGATCGGCTGGTGGCCGGTATCAACCTGGACATGGTGGGCGAAGACCAGGGGCAGACGGGCAGTTCCTGGCTCATCGAGCGCCCGCCCGACGCAGCCGCTTCCTTCGCGCCAGAGCTGCTGGCCCGGCTGCGTGAGGAGATGTTGTTTCTCAAGGGGATGGTGGCCATTTCGTCCAGCCATACCGGGGTGGGCAGCTATCCACTCTACCGCCAGGCCGAGACCCCCTTTTCCGGCGGCAGCGACCATTACGTGCTCTCGGACCCGACCGTGGGAGTGCCCACGCCGATGTTTATCCAGTGGCCCGACCGCTTCTATCACACCTCGGCCGACACCCCTGACCGCACCGACCCGCACAGTCTGGCCCGCGCCGGGGCACTGGCAGCGGCCTATGCCTACTGGCTGGCGACGGTTGGCAGCGAGGAGGTGACCTGGCTGGGCTCCGACATGGTCGCCCGCTTCAAGGCCCGCCTGGTCGAGGCCGCTCAGGCTGCCGTGACCCAAGCCCTAACCGGCAACGATGGCGAGGCATTGGCCCGGGCCATTGCCAACCTGGACCGACGGCTAGCCTACCTGGTAGAGCGACAAAAGGCTGCACTGCACACCCTGGAACGGCTGTCCCCGGCCGAGTGCCCGGCGGCCACCCTGCAGGCCGAGGTTGATCAGGTTGCCCAACACGAGCTGACCTGGGCCAAGGGGGTGGTATCCCTGCACGCCCGGGCCTTGGGGCTAGAGGCGCTGCCCACCCTGCCGCCCCGCGACCTTTCGGACGAGGAACGACAGGCAGCCGACCTAGTCCCGGTGCGCCGGGTGCGAGGGCCAATCCCGCTGCGCGAGTACCTCCCCCGCCTGAGCGACGAGGAACGGGAGAAGTGGCGGCAATTGCTCAAAGCACGGCAGGACGGCTCGCCCTACACCCTCACCACCCTGGCCCTCTACTGGGCCGACGGTGTCCGCTCGGTGCTGGACATCGTCGATCTGGTCGAGATGGAGAGCGGCCAGCGGGATGCAGAGCTGCTGTTGGCCTATTTTCAGCTGCTGTCCAGGCTAGAGCTCATTACCTTCCGTTAGCAGCCGGGGGCCTGCGCCCTCATCTGGGCCGGAGATCCTGTTTTGGATCTCCGGCCTGTCTGGGGTGGGCGCCTAACGGGTGCGCCCTGTCCGGGGGAGGGCATTTCGCCGGCCATCGCGCCGCTCGTCGGGCAGGCAGCGCAGCAGGGCGGTTTTGGGGCTCAGCTCCCCTACCGCCGATTCGAGCTGCAGAGCCCGTGCCTCACGCAGGGCGGCCAGCACCCGGCGACTGTTGGGGTGGAGGGCATAGGTCCGGCGCAGAGAATCCAGCCTCTCGCTGTGAGTGGACGCCAGGCGGGCCAGCCACAGCCCCGCCTCTTCGTCTTCGGGGCAAACGGCCAGAATCCAACGCAAAAAACGCCTGGCCCGGGCCGGCTGCCTGCCCTTGACGGCAGCCTCTGCTTCCCGCCACCACAGGGCAACCTGTTCGGCGACACGATCCCCCTTCCCCTTCTCTGACATAGACCTCAACTTCCCCAAAAGATTGACCTCATACGCCCCTGGAGGGTGTGCATATCCACTATACTCCATCATCCGCACGAATTCAATGCCCCGTAGGGATGAACTTTTGAACTGCCAGGGGACCACAGGGTCTACTCCCTGTTGCCAAAGACCTTCTCCGGGTCTCAGGCCTGTACCCCCAGATGATTTGCCTATTGGGGGCGTCTATGTTATACTTGCTCCTTGGCAATGCCATCTCACACACTCTCAGACCGGGTGGGGTGTGCCGATGTAGAGGGGACATCGGTTCCCGGCCGGGATGACGAGGGTGGACGAAAAAAACACAATCAGGAGGAAAACGTGGCGAAAATTACCATGAAAGCGCTCCTCGAGGCAGGAGTGCACTTTGGTCACCGCACCCAGCGGTGGAACCCCAAGATGAAGCCGTTCATCTTTACCGAGCGGAACGGCATCCACATCCTTGACCTGCAACAAACCATCGTCCGTCTGGAACAGGCCTACAACGCGGTGCGGGATACCGTGGCCGAGGGGGGCACCATCGTGTTTGTGGGCACCAAGAAACAGGCGCAGGAAAGCATCGCCCTGGCTGCCCAAAGCTGTGGCATGCCCTATGTCAACCAACGCTGGCTGGGGGGCACCCTCACCAACTGGCAGACGATCCGGCAGCGGATCGGCTACTTGCTGGAATTGGAGCAACGGCGGGACACGGGCGATTTTGAGCGCCTGCCCAAGAAGGAAGCCCTGAAGCTGGAGCAATTGATCGTCAAGCTGAACCAACGGTTGGGCGGCCTAAAGACCATGACCCGCCTGCCGGCCATGCTCTTTATCGTGGATGTGCGACGCGAAGCGATCGCCGTCAAAGAGGGCAACGCCCTCAACATCCCGATCGTCGCCATGGTAGACACCAACTGCGATCCCGACCCGATCACCCATGTCATCCCCTCGAACGATGACGCCATCCGCGCCATCAAACTGATCGTCGGCTACATCGCCGATGCGGTCAGCGAGGGAGCGCAGATCCGGCAGACGTTGCGGGCCGACGAGGAGGTGGAAGAGGACGAGAAGTATCTGGGGGCCGCGACCCTGGCCAAGCTGCGGACCGGCGGCTTTGAGTTTGAGGACGAGTACGAATACGACGAAGACCTGGATGAATTCGAAGATTGACGAGGGAGTACAAAGGTGGCAAACATTACTGCACAGATGGTGAAGGATCTCCGGCAGGCGACCGGGGCCGGTGTACTGGATTGCAAACAGGCTCTGGAAGCCTACGATGGCGATTTTGACAAAGCCGTAGCCTATCTCCGAGAAAAGGGGATGGTGGCTGCGGCCAAGCGGGCCCAACGCGAAGCCAGAGAAGGGCTTATCGGGCACTATATTCACGCCGGCAGCAAGGTGGGCGCGCTGGTCGAGGTGAACTGTGAAACCGACTTTGTGGCCCGCACCGACCAGTTCCAGGAGCTGGCCCATGACCTGGCCATGCAGGTGGTAGCGGCCAAGCCGCTCTACCTCTCGGCAGCCGATGTGCCGGCCGAGGCCTTTCTCGATTGGCTGTACGAGAATGACGCAGATTGTGGCCGATACAGCTCGCCGGCCAACATACCCGCCGAACTCGTGGAGCAGAAAAAGGCGGATTATCGCAAGTTTCAGGAAGAGGTCTGTCTGCTGGAACAGCCCTTTATCAAAGACCCGTCCATCACAGTAGCGGAGCTGGTCCAGCAGCGAAATGCCCTGTTGGGCGAAAATATCGTCGTGCGGCGATTTGTTCGGTTCGAGGTCGGTGGCTGATCAGCCACCGATTTTTTCGGGCACCGACCATCGGCTGGGAGGCGTAATGGGAACAATCAGTTACCGGCGCGTTCTGCTCAAACTGGGTGGTGAGGCATTGGCCGGCCCCGGTGGCTTTGGCATTGATCCCGACATGGCGATCCAGGTGGCGCTCAAGATCAAACAGGTCAAAGATCTCGACATCGAGGTCGCGATTGTAGTGGGGGCGGGCAATATCTGGCGCGGGCAGACCGGCCTGGAGTACAAGATGGACCGGGCTACAGCCGATCACATGGGCATGTTGGCTACGGTGATCAATTCTCTGGCCCTGGCCGATGCCCTGGAGCGGATCGGGTTGGTGCCGCGGGTGCAGACCGCTATCGAAATGCGAGCTGTGTCCGAACCGTACATCCGCCTGCGGGCCATCCGCCACCTGGAAAAGGGCCGGGTCTTGATCCTGGGCGCCGGCACGGGCAACCCCTACTTTACCACCGATACGGCGGCGGCGCTCCGGGCCATGGAGATTGATGCCGACCTGTTGATCAAGGCTACCAAAGTGGATGGGGTCTACGACGAAGACCCGCTGATCAATCCCCTCGCCAAGCGATTCGAACACTTGACCTATATCGAAGCCCTGAACCTGGGCGTCAAGGTGCTCGACTCGACCGCCCTCACCTTGTGCATGGACAACCACCTGCCCATCATTGTCCTGGACCTGTGGCAACCCGACGCGCTGCAAAAGGCGATCGCCGGGCAGCCGGTTGGGACCATCATCAGCCACTGAGCAACTATCTATCTGAGCAGGAGGGGGCATGATTGACGAGGTACTGGCAGAAGTACAACAACGGATGGACAAATCGGTGGAGGTGCTGCAAGAGGATCTGCTGGGCATCCGCACCGGCCGGGCCTCGCCGGCCTTGGTTGAAAAGCTGCCGGTGGAGTACTATGGCACGTTGACCCCACTCAACCAGGTAGCGGGCATCGCCGTGCCAGAACCGCGCCTCCTGGTCATCCGCCCGTGGGACCCGGCTGCTCTGCCGGCCATCGAGCGGGCCATCCTCAAATCAGACCTGGGCCTGACGCCGATCAACGACGGCAAACTGATCCGCCTCAACATCCCCCGCCTGACCGAAGAACGGCGACGGGAGCTGGTCAAATTGGTGGCCAAGCGGGTGGAGGAGGCGCGCGTCGCCATCCGCAACCTGCGGCGCGATGCGCTAAAGGACCTCCAGGAGTTTGAGAAAGAAAAGATGATCTCGGAGGATGACTTTTTCCACGGCAAGGAGGAGGTGCAAAAGCTCACCGACGAGTTCATTGCCCGGATTGACGAGATTGGCAGGCGCAAAGAAGAAGAGGTCATGGAGATCTAACCGGCAGGTAAGACGCACCGACATACCTGCCGCCAGAGGGGTGAGAGAGATGCTCCGGGCCTGCCTCACCCCTTTTTTGTTCCTGACCAGAGGCCGGGCATCTTGGAGCTAGTCTGAAAAGCTCACCACCAAACGAACAGGAGGCTGAACATCTTGGTGGTTTTCAGGCTAACTCAGAGGAGTAAAGATGGAAGAACAGAAATTAGCGGTCGTGCCGCGCCATGTGGCCATTATCATGGATGGCAATGGCCGCTGGGCCAGGGCACGGGGGCTGCCCCGGCTGGCCGGTCACCGGGCCGGAACGGAAAACATCCGCCCCATTCTGGAAGCCAGTGTCGAGTTCGGGATCGAAATCCTGACCATCTGGGCCTTTTCGACGGAGAACTGGACCCGCCCGGAGACGGAGGTCAAAGGGCTGTTGCGCATCCTGCAGGATATGATCCGGCGCGAGCTGCAGGAGTTACACAAACAGGGGGTGCAACTGCGCCACCTGGGCCGCCTGGACCGGCTGCCGGTCCGACTTCAAAAACAGATCCACCAGGCCATTGATCTGACCAAAAACAACAACCGTATCGTGTTGAACGTGGCTTTTGACTATGGCGGGCGGGCCGAGATTGTGCAGGCCGTGCAACGCATTATCCGCGACGGCATCCCTGCCGAGGAGGTAGACGAGCTGCTTCTCTCTCGCTATATGTATACCGCCGGCCAGCCAGACCCCGATTTGATCATCCGCACCAGCGGCGAGATGCGCACCAGCGGCTTTATGATGTGGCAGTCGGCCTATAGTGAGTATTACATCACTCCCACCCTCTGGCCTGACTTTGGTCGGGAAGATCTATACCAGGCTCTGGTTGCCTTTAGCCAACGGGACCGCCGCTTTGGCGGCATCAAGGATGACTATGGCTCGCCCCACGAAAGGCGGATTGCGGATAGCAGATAGCGGATGGCGGATGGCAGGTTCCCTGCCTTGGATGAGTTGAATGTTCAAGACGCGGGTGCTGAGTGCGGCCGTTCTGATCCCACTGGTGGCCGGGTTGGCCTACGCTGGCGGCTGGGTGCTGGTCGGTGCATTGTGGATCGTAGCGGTTCGATCCGCCTATGAGCTTTTTTCTCTCATGCAGCCGACCGGCTACCGGCCCTCGCTGGCAGCCTGTGCGGCTGTGATGGCCGGCCTGTTGATTTCAGCTCGTTTCCCCGAAAAACACCTGACCGGCCTGGTGCTGACCGCTGCCGTGATGGGCACCCTCACCTGGCAGCTGTTGCGCCCACCGCAGGGCCAACCCACCCAGAGCTGGGCTTTGACCCTGGGTGCGGCCCTCTGGCCGGGCTGGCTCCTCTGCCATTTTGTCCTGCTGCGGGACCTTTCCCCAGCCTGGGGGCTGGGCAGCGGCACCCGCTGGCTGGTGCTGGTATTCCTGTCCACCTGGATCAACGACACTGCTGCCTATCTGGTGGGCAAAGCGGTCGGCCGGCACCCCTGCGCTCCCTATCTCAGCCCCAAAAAGACGTGGGAGGGCACGGTCGGCGGCTGGATCGGCGGCGTGGCGGCAACGATGCTTTTGGGCTACTGGCTGGTGGACCTGCCCTGGCTGCATGGGCTGGCGTTGGGCGCGTTGGTGGCGACGGTGGCGCCCTTTGGCGACCTGGCCAAATCCATGGTCAAGCGGCAGATGGGGGTCAAGGATTTCAGCGCCCTGATCCCCGGCCACGGCGGCATGTTCGACCGCATTGACAGCCTGTTGTTCGTCGCACCGGTGGTTTACTATTATGCCACGTTGGTGGTGTGAAAACAGCTTCGTGCACTTTTCGTGGTTTTAGTTCTGGCTCGTCCAGGTTAGGAGGTTAGACATGTCAGAGGTGTTATCAACTCCATCGCTAAAAAAGCTCTTCGGATTCCCGTTCCAGGGACCTGGCTGGCAGGGCCGCTTTGTGGTGGGATCGGCCCTGGTCCTGGCCAACTATATCATCCCCATCGTGCCGCTCATCTTTGTGGCCGGGTACGTGTTGCGCGTCATGCGCCAAACCGTCGCCGGGCAGGCGCCGACCTTGCCAGAATGGGATGATTGGGGCGAGCTGACCCGCGAGGGCCTGAAAGCGACGCTCATCTACCTGGTCTACCTGGCGCCGGCGCTGCTCATCTTTCTGGTGGGCACGGGCCTCTACTTTGCCGGCAGCCTGTATCTGCCTTTTGCGGCCAGCACCGGCGGCAAACCAGAGGAGCAGGCGATCACCATGATGCTGATCATGCTGGGTAGCATGGCCATCCTGTTCCTGGCCATGGCCCTGGGCACCCTTCTTTCCATCCTGGGGGCGATGGCCTTGCCCATGGCCACAGCCCATTTCGTCGCCGAGGGTCGCCTGGGGGCGGCGTTCCGCGTGCGCCAGTGGTGGCGCATCCTCAAGGCCGACAAGCTCGGCTACTTTATCGCCTGGGTGATCGTCGCCGGGCTGATGACCGTGTTCTATATCGGCGTAATGCTGGGTTACTACACCCTCGTGCTCTGCTTCCTGATCCCCTTCCTGACGGCCCCTATCAGCCTGTATATCTTGCTGATCGGGGCGGCGCTGTTTGGGCAAACCTATCGGGAAAGTGCGGTGGCGGTGGCCGGCCAGGAGCCCGTGGCGATAGCCTGAACCGGTGGTGTTCAAGAGCCATCGTGCAGAGCAAGAGACAAGTGAATGCTCAAGAGCGTCAAGGTGCCGGTGGGCGATTTTCGGAATTGGGTGGACATCGCCACCTGGGCGGCGGGCATTGCGGATGCGCTCAGGGCGGGCTGAACGAGGGATTGGTGGAATGAACGGATCCGATCCGTAGTTGGAGAAGAAACGGAGGAAAACCGATGAAACCAAATAAATTTCAACCCATCTGCACCCTGACCCTCATCCTGGCCCTCGTCAGCCCCGTGGGGCTGACGCCGACCACGGCCAGTGTGCTTGCATCGGCCCCGGCGGCGGTCCAGCCCAACATCATCGTTGATGGTCTCATTGACGACGCCTACGGCCCGCCCCTGGCCAGCGACCCTGCCGGCGACGGCAACGGTAACGCTGTCATGGACCTGCTGAACCTCTATGTCGCCGAGGATGCCAGCTACCTCTATTTCGCCTTTACCATCAACGCCAACATCAACACCACCAACTGGGGCAAGTACGTCATCTATGTGGACACGAGCAACAACGCCAGCGGCGCCCCAAACGACGCCTGGACGCGCAACGTCGTCGTCAACGATCCCCACAAGCCAGAGTACGGCCTCTACTCCTGGGTGGACTGCCCCACCTATGGCCCGAGCTGCACCCAGTTCTGGACCTGGGACGGCGGCTGGACCCAGTACGGTGGCCTCGACGGCGCGGCCAAGGCCACCACCGGCATCACCTCGACGCTGGAGTGGCAGATCCAAAAGTCACGCCTGGGCAATCCAGAGGAGATCTGGATCGAGGTCTGGAGCACCGGCGGCGGCAGCAACGACAACGCCCAGGACACGATCAACGACCCGGCCGACGACTGGAACGCCTGGGATTGGTCCACCACCGCCGTGCTGGCTAACTCGACCTACTATGACGTGCAGGGCGGCCCGCCGCCCCAGCCCGGCCACGACAACAACGTCTGGTGGGACGGCCTGGAACACGACTCGCGCAGCGACTTTTACCGCATCCCCTTTGGCGCAGTACCCACCGGGACGCCTCTCACCCTCCGCTTCCGTACCTACGCGGGCGACGTGACCGGCGTCAAGGTGCGGATGTGGGACACCCATCAGAACGGCCAGACCCTCTACCCCATGAGTTACCTGACCACCATCCCTGGCGATCCCTACGACTATGACATCTGGCAGCTACAGCTCACCGCGCCCGCCTACCTGACTGTGCTCTACTACCGCTTTATCGTCACCGACGGCAGCGACACCGACTATTACGAGGACGACGACCTGTTCGACGGCGGCCTGGGCCGGCCCTACGACACCTCGCCCGACTATTCGTGGCAGATCGACGTCTACGACCCGGCCTTTACCACGCCCGACTGGTTCAAAGAGGCCGTCGTCTACCAGATTTTCCCCGACCGCTTCCGCAACGGTTCAGCGGCCAACGACCCCCAAGCCGGCGACTTTTTCTACCAGGAACCTTCAGGCGCCATGATCGCCCCGCAGTGGAACTGGATCGTGCCCGACCCGCGCGTCAGCGGCTCCCCCTGGGAAGGCTCCTTCTCCAAGCTTTTCTACGGCGGCGATCTGCAGGGCATCCTCGACAAGCTGGACTATCTGCAGAATCTGGGCGTGACCGTGCTCTACTTGAACCCCATCTTCGAGTCGCCCTCCAATCACAAGTACGACACCACCAATTACGAAGTCGTGGACGACAACTTGGGCGGCCTGGCGGCTTTCCAGGCATTGGTGGCCGAGCTGGACAACCGGGGGATGCACCTCGTCCTCGATGGCGTGTTCAACCACACCTCGTCTGACAGCAAGTATTTCGACCGCTACGGTCGCTACCCCGAGGTCGGCGCCTGCGAGAGCGTTGATAGCCCTTACCGCGACTGGTACTATTTTGTCCCCGCCGACCCACCCGGCACGGGCGTCTGCGCCGGCGATACCAACTATATCTCCTGGTGGGGCTTTGACTCGCTGCCCAAGCTCAACACTACCGACAACGAGGCCGTGCGCGACTATCTCTATCGCACCAGCCCGGCCATCGGCGCCTACTGGCTGACTCAGGGCGCCGGCGGCTGGCGGCTGGATGTGGCCGGCGACGTGGCCGACTCCTTCTGGCGCGACTGGCGGCCCTACATCCGCGCCGCCAACCCCGAAGCCATCACCATCGCCGAAGAGTGGGGCGACGCCAGCCGCTTTATCCTGGGTGACATGCTGGACAGCAGCATGAACTATCGGTTCCGCAATGCCATCATCGGTCTGCTGCGCGATGCCGACTGGCAGGACACCAACAGCTATATCCGCGACCTGAACATCCGCCAGTTCGACAGCCTGATGCACAGCCTCCGGGAGGACTATCCGCCCGAAGCTTACTACGCCCTGATGAACCTGGTCAGCAGCCACGACGTCAACCGCGTGCTCGTCCCCCTCGACCTGGCCAGCACCGACAGCGACCCGACGGCCACCGACTGGAGCCTGGGCAAGGCTCGCCTGCGGATGTTGGCCCTCATCCAGATGACCCTGCCGGGCGCGCCGACCATCTATTACGGCGACGAGGTGGGCCTGGTGGGGTATGGCGAGGCCAACGGCGGCGGCGTGTTCTACAGCGACCCCTACAACCGCCAGCCCTACCCCTGGCCCGACCAGCCGGGCTACGCCAGCCTGCCCGCCTGGCGTAAGCAGGACCTGAGCCTCTATGGCTTCTACAGCGCGCTGACCGACGCCCGCAACAGCAACCCGGCGCTGCGCCTCGGCACTTTTGACACGCTGCTGACCGACGATACCAACCAGGTCTACGCCTATGGCCGCAAGCTGGGCGATGACGCCGCTGTCGTGGCCGTCAACCTGGGGCCCACCCAGACCATCACCCTCGACGTGGCCGGCTACTTACCGGAGAGCACGACCCTGATTGACCACCTGAGCTGGGGCTTCTATATCGTCACCGGCGGCCAGATCGTGCTCTACGGCGTACCGCCGCTATGGGGCGCGCTGCTGACCGTAACCCCCGGCCAGGACCTGACTCCACCCGCCGCCCCGGCCAACCTGGTCGCCGCCGAGGGTAGCGGCGAGGTCTATCTCACCTGGGACGCCGTTGCGGACGCCGCCAGTTATCACATCTACCGGAGTTACGTCTCTGGCGGCGGCTACACGCGCATCGCCACCGCCACGGCCTCCACAGCCTTCACCGACACAACCGTGACCAACGGCCGGTGGTACTATTACGTCGTCACCGCCCTGGACGCCCCCGGCAACGAGAGTGGGCGCTCGAACGAAGCAGCGGCCCTGCCCCACGCGACCATCGGCTGGGCCGGCGACCTGGAGCCACCGGCCATCGTCCACACCATCGGCCTGACGCCGACACAGCCCATCTCGGCCCAGGTATGGATTGACGGTCTGACCGACCCTCCGGGCCAGGGCGCGGGCGTGCTCGCCGAGCTGGGCTTTGGCCCCACCGGCACGCTGACTACCACCTGGGAATGGACGCCCATGGCCTACGCCGCCGACGTGGGCAACAACGACCAGTACACGGCCACCCTCACCCCGGAGATGACCGGCACGCTCCAATACCTGGCCCGCTTTAGCACCACTGCCGGCCGGGAATGGACCTACGCCTTCACCCCCGGCGGCCAGCCCGGCGTGCTGATCGTTCTCCCCTCAGCCGACACGACGCCACCCACCACGCCCCAAAACCTGCGCGTCGCCGACTGGTCAGCGGAATGGATCGCCCTGGAGTGGGACCCCGTTGCCGGCGACCCGACCCTCTACGCCTACGACCTGTTCCGCCAGCAGGTGGGCCGCGCCGACTGGACCAAAATCGGCCGGGTGTTGGCCCCCACCACGACCTACACCGACAACGACGTGACGACCGGCCAGACCTATGCCTACGTCGTCCAGGCGGTGGACAGCAGCTTTAACAAGTCCGGCTACTCCAACCAGGTGCAGGCCACTGCCAAGGCCAAGCTGGTGGCCGTCACCTTCCAGGCGGTTGTGCCCGACTATACGCCCGCCGACGCCACGGTCTATGTCGTCGGCGACCAGCCAGAGCTGTGCGGCTGGTGCAACCCGCAGACCGTGGCCATGGAACAGACCGGTGCCATCACCTGGACCAAGACTCTGACCCTGACCGACGGCCTGGCCATCCAGTACAAGTACACGCGCGGCAACTGGAACATCAACGAGTGGTGGGGCCCCATCGTCAGCGTGTTCAACCGCCACGCCACAGTGAGCTACGGCACCGACGGCACACAACTGCTGGCCGACACCGTCTACTACTGGCGCGACCCGCTGGTCATCGCCCACCAGCCGGTTGCCGGCGCGACCGACGTGCCCACCGACGCCATCCTCAGCGTCACCCTCAGCCGCTATCTCGACCCGGCAACGCTCACGCCCGCCAATCTGGTGTTGAGCGACCGCAGCGTCGAGATCGGCTTTTTCCACCACACCGAGATGACGGCCACGACCATCCTGCTCACGCCGACGGCCGCCCTGGACGCCGGCGTGCGCTACACCGTGACGCTCAAGACCGGGCTGGCTGGCCTGGGCTGGGACAACGAGGGCGTGCCGTTGCAGCGGCCGTACGAGTGGAGCTTCCGCACCGCCGGTACGGCGACGCGCCACATCTACCTGCCCGTCGTCCTCAAAAACTACGAATAGAGCAGGCGCCGGGCACTTGGGTGCCCGGTGCCTGTCTTGCCACTTTGACACAGGCGTGGCTCTGTGTTATACTCAAAACAGGTGCGGAGTCAACCTATCTCCTGAACCACAGAAATAGATAGAAAAAAATCTTGAGGAGGAGAAAAATGAAACCGAAATATTGGTTTGTCATAATCTCAGCCCTGGCGATCCTGACCCTGGCAGCTCCGTTGGCCTGGGCCACCACTTACCACACCATCACCGTGGACGGCGACATGAGCGATTGGGCCACGGACGAAGACATGGAGACCGTCGGCCCCTACACCCTGTACCTGACGTGGGACGCCGCCAACATCTACCTGGGGCTGACCGGGGCCTACCTGGGCGACGACCCGAATCAGGACAAGAGCTTCTTCGTCTGTTTCGACACCGACCTGATCCCTGGCTCCGGTGCGCCCGCCGACGGCTATGGCAACGTCTCGTTCAACATCAACTTCCTGGCCCCCGAGTACTGCTATTACTTTGCCGGCGGGGCAGGCTGGTACGAATGGTCTATCTGGAATAATGTCCTCGGCCATTGGGTTTGGCAGCCGTGGCGCAACGATGGCACCTTCTACCACTGGCCCGGTAACCCGGCTTCCTTCCCCGGCTCCGAGATGACCATCCAACGCAGCGACATCGGCAACCCCAGCGCGGTGGGGGTGGTGGCCTGGCTGACGCCGGAGCAGCCGATCCCCGGCCCGGTGGAGGCCGCCTGGCCCACCCCCAATCCCACCGGCACCTCTCCCACTTTTTACCGGATGTACTACTTCCCTTCGCTGGGAGATGGCATCTCGCCGGACACAGCGGTGTCTACGGTGCTCATCAACGAGATCCGCATTGACCAACCAAGTACCGACAACGACGAATATTTCGAGCTGATCGGCCCCCCTGGCGCTTCCCTCGATGGTTTGACTTACCTGGTCATTGGGGATGGCACCGGCGGTAGTGGGGTCATCGAAGAGGTCACCAACCTGACCGGCAACACCATCCCGGCATCGGGCTTTTTCGTGGTTGCCGAAAGCACCTTCAGCCTGGGCACTGCCGACCTGGTGACTACCCTCAACTTTGAGAACGAAGACAACGTGACCCACCTCCTGGTCAGCGGCTTTACCGGCTCCGATGGGCAGGACCTGGATACCAATAACGATGGGATTCTGGACGTTGCTCCTTGGGCACAGGTCATTGACCTGATCGCCCTCATCAAGGAAGAAAATCCGCCCGTCACCACCGAATACCACTATGGCCCCCCCACCGTGGGACCGGATGGGAGTTATGTCCCGGGCCACGCCTACCGGTGCGCAACAAGCTGGCTCATCGGCCAGTTTGACCCGGTGGGCGGAGATGACACGCCCAACGAGGCAAACAACTGCCAAAACGATGTTTCCGTCCAAAAGACCGGTCCCGCCTTGGTGTCGCCAGGCGGCTACATCACCTACACCATTACCTACGGAAACGAGGGCAGCATCGCTGCGACCGGTGCCATCATCAGCGACACCCTGCCCACCGATGTTTTCTACATTGACGATAATAGCAACCTGCCCTGCCCGGCCTGTATCCCAGGTGCGACCGGCACGCTGACCTGGTATGTTGGCACCCTTGAACCCGCATCTTTTGTGACTTTTTCCCTCACAACCCAGGTGTCAGAGACCGTTCCGCCCGGCATCGTTCTGACCAACACCATCGAGATCACCGCCACTGGCGACGTGAACCCGGCTAACAATACTGATCGCGTGACCACCACCATCGTTGGCTCTGAGATCGGCATTGCCAAGCTGTGCCCGGCCGACCCGCTGCTGCCCGGCCAGATCGTCACCTACACCCTCAGCTACAACGCCCTCGGCGAGCCGGCTCAGAATGTGATCATCACCGATCTGCTGCCCGTTGATGTGACCTACCTGTCTGACAACAGCGGCATCACCCCCATTCAGCCGACCACCGGCACGCTGGTGTGGGACATGGGCACTCTCACCGATTCCGGCTCATTCGTCATCACCGCCGTGATCAGCACCAACCCGATGACCTGGACTTTCACCAACCAGGCCTGGATCAGCGCCACCAACGATAGCCTGCCGGGCAACAATTACGACGCCTGCTCTAACCAAGGACCCAGGCCGATCTCGGCCATCCAATACGCCACCGACCCCGGCGGTGACGGCACCTACCCTTCGCCCTACCTGGGTGAATATGCCTACACCTTGGGCTACGTCACCGCCGGCTCCAACACCTATGGCACACCCAACACCCGCTACATCATCAAGCAGGGCAGTGGCCCGTGGAGCGGCCTGCTGGTCTACAACGGCGGCAACCACCCACCAGTGAGCGAGGGCGACCTGGTGCTGTTGGGCGGCCAGGTAAATGAGTACTACGGCATGACCGAGCTGGACATCCGCAACTCGGTGGGCGGTTACCAGCAGGTGCTCAGCTCCGGCAACCCGCTGGTGGTAGACAAGGTGACCACCGCCGACATCACCCCCGGCCAGTCGCTGACCAGCGAGCAGTGGGAGGCGGTGCTGATCGAGGTGAACTGCGCCGAGGTAACCAGCGAGCCGGACCAGTACGGCGAGTGGGGAGCAAGCGACGCCTCGGGCGAGGAGGCGGTCATCGGCGATTGGACGAGCTATCCCTACACGCCCACCTTGGGCGACCAATTGGCCTGGATCCGAGGCGTCCTGTTCTACAGCTACGGACGGTACGTGCTGGAACCACGTGCCGATGCGGACCTGGCCCTGGCCCCGCAAGTGGTGGCCGTCAGCCCTGAGCCGGACGCCGAGGTCTGCGCCGACACGGCGCTGACCGTGCAGTTCGACACGGAGATGGACCCCGCGTCAGTCGAGGAAGCCTTTACCCTGGTCGGGCCGGCCGGCCCGGTAGAGGTGGATTTCGGCTATGACCCGGCTACCTGGACCGCTGCCTTTACGCCGACCGCGCCGCTCCCGCCCGGCAGCCTCTACACCGCCATCCTGACGACGACAGCGACGACGCCCGACGGTGTGCCGCTGTGTGCGCCCTACGAATGGTCCTTCTCCACAGCCTCAGCGCCGGAAGTCAGCTTTACCGCGCCGCTGACGGCCTGTGTGGATACTCCGGTCCAGTTTACCGGCGCAGTGGACGGCGGACTGGCTCCCTTCACCTACCTGTGGACCTTTGGCGACGGCGGCACCGCCGACACCCTGTCGGCCAGCCATACCTACGTTCAGACCGGCACCTTTGACGTGATCCTGGCTGTCAGCGACGCCTGTGGCCTGGAAGCCGAGTTCACTGCCCCGATCATCATCGAGGAGTGTGCTGTCGTCACCAAGACCTTTATCTACCTGCCCATCGTCGTCAAGGGGCAATAGACCGTTCAAGGCAGAGGTGCCAGGCACCTCAGAGGTGCCTGGCACCTTGGGAAAATCATCATGCCCTATCGCCAAGTCCAATTCGCCCCAGGTGGCTACTATCACATCTACAACCGGGGCTGCAATCAACAACCCATCTTCTTCTGCGGCGAAAACTATGTTTTCCTACTGCGTCGCGTAAAGGCTCAGGCTATCCCCATGCAGGTGGCTGTCATCGCCTATTGTCTGATGCCCAATCATTACCACTTCTTGCTCCGGCAGGATGGAAATACTTCCATCAGCAACTTTGTCCAATCCATTTTCAACAGCTATACCAAAGCCGTCAACAAGGCTTATCAACGCAGCGGTACGCTGTTTGAGGGGCCATTTGAGGCAATTGCTGTTATAGAGGAATCCTACCTGCTTCATCTATGCCGCTATATCCATCGCAACCCACTAGATGCGGGACTGGTCGCTCACCCTGGCCAGTGGCCATATTCCAACTACCTGGAATGGGTAGGACAGCGCCCTGGCGCCTTGCTAGATCGGGAGTTTGTCCGCAGCCACTTTCCTACATCGGCCGCATATGAGCAGTTTGTGCTAGAGTATATGCCGCCTAAAGCGATGGCTGAGGCGATAGGTAAATTTGCATTGGAGTAGAACCGCTGAAGGTGCCAGGCACCTCTGAGGTGCCTGGCACCTTTCCAACACTGGGAGGCTGTTATGAGACGTTCGTCATGGGGTATCGTCGCTGTTTTTTCGATCTTTCTGGCCCTGGTGGGCCTCTTGTTCTTTGTCGGCCGGTCAGCCGCCGCTCCAGGGGCCAGGCACCTTACCGCCCCCGAGGTGATCCCCATCGCCGAAGCCCGCACCCGGCCCCTCGGCTCGACGGTGACGGTGGAGGGGGTCGTGTCGGTGGCCGCCGGCAGCTACAACGCCGGGTTTGCCATTCAGGATGCCACGGCCGGCATTTACATCTACCCTTCCTCCTTTGTCGAGAGAGCGTTGGGCGACACGGTCGTTATCACCGGCACCCTGGCCAGTTATCGCTGCCTGCTGGAGATCACCCCCTCGCCGGTCGACATCCGGTTCACCGGACCCGGCCCGGCCCCCGATCCGCTGCCCTACGCCACCGGTGACATCGGCGAAGACACCGAGGGCTGGCTGGTGGTCATCACCGGCACCGTCGCCGGCCTGCCGGCCAACCCCTTCACCCTCGATGACGGGAGCGGCGCGGTCCAGGTGTATGTGGACGCCGACACCGGCATCAGCCTGGGCGGCATCCACAACGGCGATCGCCTGCGGCTGATCGGCTTTAGCAGCCAGTATGACACGGTGGGCCCGTGCGACAGCGGCTGGCAGGTCATGCCCCGCATGCAGAGCGACTTGATCCTCCTGGACACCACTCCGCCGCAGGTAGTTAGCACCGACCCGCCGGATGGAGCGACCGGTGTCAACCCTCACAAGCCGGTCTTTGCCACCTTTGACGAGGCGCTCAAGTCCACCACGGTCAACACGGCCACTTTCCTGCTGGCAGGCCCTGGGGGCGGCGTGGACGGCGCGGCGAGCTACAACGCCGCCACCTACACCGCCTCGTTTGCGCCGGCCGCCGCCCTTACGCCCCTCTCGACCTATACCGCCACGCTCACCACCGGCATCGAGGACCTGTCGGGCAACTCGCTGGCAGCCGACTATGTCTGGAGCTTTACCACCGGCGATCTAGATACCACCCCGCCGGCCATCGTCGCCCGCTCCCCCGATGCCGGCGACACCGACGTCCCGCTGAATATCAACGTCGTCATCACCTTCAGCGAAGAGATGAACCCGGCGACGATGGTGCCGGCCAACCTGGCTTTGACCGGGCCGTATGGCCTGGTGCCGTGGGATGCCGTGACCTACGACCCGGCCGGCTACCGGGCCACCCTCAACCCGCGCGGCCTGCTGTTGCCCACCGCCCGCTACACGGTGACCATCAGCGCCGGTGTGACCGACTGGGCCGGGTTGCCCATCCCCGACGAGCAGCGCGCCTGGTCCTTCACCACCCAGGTCGAACCGGAGATGTTTGCCTTCCACGGCGACATCCACAACCATACTTCCTACTCCGACGGTTCTGGCACGCCGCAGCAGGCCTTTGCCCACGGCCAGGCGTGCGGCCTGGACTTTATGGCCATCACCGACCACTCCTACGCCATCAGCGACAGCGAATGGGAGGACACCCTGGCCCAGGCTGAGGCAGCCACCCAGGACGGCGTCTTTGTCGGACTGCGCGGCTTTGAATACACCCAGGGGGCCGAAGGTCACATCAACGTGTACAACACCGTCCGCCACGCCACCCGCAGCCAGGTGTCCGGCTGCACCTACTGTGACTATACCCCCAACCTGGAGCAGGGCGTGACGGTCGAAGGCTTTTACCACTGGCTGGCCAATACCGGTCGGCAGGCCATAGATGATGCCGGGACGGTGATGCAGTTCAACCACCCCGGCTGGATGAACTTTAACGACTGGACCTACCACCCTGAGGTAGAGGATGTGGCCGAGATGGAAGAGGTGGGCAACGGCTGGGGCAGCTCCTATGTCTTTTCCTGGGATGAATGGCTTCGCTCCCTGGACTATGGCTGGCGGGTGGCGGCGACCAACAATGCCGACGATCACACCGACGGCTGGGGCTGCACCACCCCGCATCGCACCGGCGTGGTCATGCCCGCCCTGACCAAGGCTGACCTGCTGGACGCCCTGCGCGCCCGCCGCACCTTTGCCAGCGAGGATGCCAACTATGAGCTGTTCTTCAAAGCCAACGGCTACTGGATGGGCGCCGAACTGCCCAACACCGGCCAGATCCTCTTCGAGGTGTGGGGCGGCGATCCCGATGGCGAGCCGACTGCCCTGGTGCAGATCTATACCGCCAACGGCCAGGTCGTCGCCGAGACACAGCCCAACGCCGCCACCTGGGATTGGTCCTTCACCCAGAACATCAGCCCCGGCGTCCATCACTACTTCGTCCTGGCGGTCCAGGCCGACGGCGACCGGATCGTCTCCTCGCCGGTGTGGACGACAGGCGACGAGGATGTGCGCCTGACCGACCTGACCATCCAGCCTTCCATCCCCACCATCTACAACCCCAGCCTGATCACGGCACGGGTGACCAACCGGGGCGCGACGACCCAGACCCTGACCGTTCCTTTCACCGCCAATGGCCAGCCCATCGGCCAGGTGGAGGTGACGGTACCCCCCTGCAGTAGTGGGCCATGCGCCGACAGCTATGCTAACCTCACCTGGCAGCCGACCTCGGTTGGACCGGCGGAGATCGGCGCTGCTCTACAGGGGGCACCGGCGGGCGACAACCCGGAGGACAACAACCGCACCCTCAGCCTGGAAGTGACCGACGAGCGGATTCCGCTCATCCTGATTGACGCCGGCCACAACAACATCGGCGTGGACCCGCACAGCCTCCGCCAGTTCGTAAACGACCTGACCCTCCACGGCTACAACGTCCTGTTCAACCTGGACGAGATCACCCCCTCTGACCTGAACACCGAGACGGTCAAGCTGCTCGTCCTCAACGCCTACGGCCCCGACCCCCTGACCGCAGCCGAGACGCAAGCCATCGCCGACTTTGTGGCGGCGGGCGGCAACCTGTGGCTCAACGGCATGTCCGACTATACCGGCAAGGTGTGGTGGGCCTACAACGTGGCAGGACGGATGAACAGCCTGGTGGCGGCCATCGAGACCGCCGTCGGCCAGAATATCCCCATCCGCTTCAACGACGATGAGGTGCTGGACGGCGACGACAACAACGGCTACCCGTGGGGCGTCCTGTGGCACACCTTCCCCGTCAGCCGCACGGTCGGCGTGGGGATGAATGTGGTCAGGATGCAGTCCTGGTCGGTCTGCTCCCTGGTGGACCGGGACCGGCAGGCGTTGACGCCGGACGACCTGGGCCAGGAGGGAATGATCATGGTCATCGGCGACCTGGACCCCGGCGACAGCGGCCCGCCCTACTACAACGAAAACCGCACCTACAACACCGACGCCGACGGTCAGGGCGACGCTTACCTCTATCCCGACGACACCCTCCTGCCGGCCGGGGCCGGCTACGATCTCCCCGGCCAGGCGGGGCGGCTGTTCTTCTACGGCGACTCGAACGACCCGTTCAACATCTTTGCCTACACCTCCGGCGACGGCAAGCAGAACGAGCTGTTCAACCTGGAGGTCATCATGTGGCTGTTGGGTGACCCGCTGCACAAGATGACCGTGGCCCAGGCCCGCTACGACCCCGAGCTGGACGACACCCCGGAGAACCTGGACCGGCTGGTGTGGGTGGAAGGGGCCGTGACCGCCAGCTATGGCGAATTCTTTGACGTGCTCTATGTTCAGGACGAGACAGGCGGCATTACCGTCTATGCTCCGGCCGGCGACATCTATCAGGAATACCGGCGCGGCGATTGCGTGCGCGTGGTGGGCACCATAGATGTTTATCAGGGCGACACCGAAATCCAGTTCTTTGAGGCGGAACAGGTGCAGGTGCTGACCCCAACCTGCGTCTTCAGCTCGACCATGAGCGTCACCGGCTCGCTGCCCCTGCCGCTGAGCACCTACAGCGCCTCGCAAGAGCTGTATGAAGGCTGGCTGGTGGTGGTGACAGGCACTGTCGTGGGCAAGGAGGGGAACGATACCCTGTGGCTGAATGACAAGAGCGGGCCGGTGCGCCTCTTCCTCGACGGTTACAACGGCACCTGGGACGACGTGGAGGTGGGGGACCGGCTGCGGGTGGCCGGGCTGGCCTCAGAGGATGGTCTGGGCCAGCGCCTTCGCATCCGTAACCACGGAATGCATCCCGACCTGCCCGACGACGTGCTGCGGCTGCCGCCGCTATACACTATCTACTTGCCTGTGGTGGTAAAAGAGCACTGACGATCAGGGGGTCGGGATTGCCCCCTAGCCTGCAATGTCAGAGCCCCCTTGCGCCGAGGGGGGTCTGACTTGACCTGCCTCGCCATGTGGGTTATAATAGCGATAAATATCCACATATTTGTGAGGAGAAGGGCGTGAAAACTGTACAGATAACCATTGACGAACCTCTGCTGGCCGAGGTGGATCTGGCCGTTCAGACTCTGCAGACCACCCGTTCAGCGTTCATGCGCAAAGCGTTACAGCTCGCCCTGCGACAATACAGAATCGCCCAGATGGAGCAGCAACACGCAGAGGGATATGCCCGATATCCGGTCGAGCCAGGGGAATTCGACATCTGGCTGAATGAACAAGCATGGGGTGAGCCATGAGACAGGGCGAAGTCCGGTGGTACACCTTCAAAGCACCCGACAAGCGCCGCCCGGTGCTGATCCTGACCCGCAACTCGGCCATCCGATTCCTGACGGCGATCACGGTCGCCCCTATCACGACAACCGTCCGGGGTATTCCAACCGAAGTGTTCTTTACCCCCGACGATGGGATGTTGACCGAGTGCGCCGTGAATCTGGACAACATCCAGACCGTTCCCAAAGCCAATCTTGGCCCCCTGATCACCTCCCTGTCACCCGAAAGGATGAAAGAAGTGAAACAAGCCATCAGTTTCGCTCTGGATCTTGATTCTCCCGCCTATTGACCAACAAACAAGTAGGCCGGGATTCGATCCCGGCCTACCTGGTTCTTGCCACTCTTTGCATCCACTCGTAGCTTTGGGCCCAGACCACTTCCCGCTCGCCGTCGGCCAGCAGGTTGTGTCCCGAGTTTTCCAGCCAGATCAGCGTCTTGTCGGTGGAAGCCACGCCATCGTAGACGGTTTGCGCCGCTGCCGGTGGCAGTTGGGCATCGCGTCGGCCCTGGAAGATGAGGATCGGCTGGCGGATGCGGGGCAGGGCCTGGCGCACCCGGCGCAGCAGCCGATACACTTCGCCGGCGCCCCACATCGGCAGCTCGTCGTAGCACCAGATGCGCTGGATAGCCTCCGGATCGCCCAGGTCCTCGTCGCCGATCGGCCCCATGGGGTTGTATTTGAACAGATAGCGCAAGATCGGCGTCAGCGGTGCCAGCCGGTTATTGAACTTGATGGCCGGAGCCATGGCGATCAGCCCGGCGATCTCGGGGTGTTCCGCACCCAGCCATAGGGTCAGCAGCGCCCCCAACGACAGCCCACCGACAAAGACGGTCTCACAGCGGCCTTGCAGGTCGCGCAACGCTGCTTCGGCCTCGGCGGCCCATGCTTGCCAGCGGATGTGGGTCAGGTCCGCAGGGGTGGTGCCGTGGCCGGGCAACAGTGGGCAACGGACGGTCAGCCCTCGGGCGGCCAGATATTCGCCCATCGGCCGTGTCTCGGCCACCGAGCCGGTATAGCCGTGGAGGAGGAGCACGCCCTCCACCCCGCCGTCGGCAGACCAGGCCGATGGGTCCAGGTGCTTGGGTTGCGGCATCGTCCCTCCCTCGTAAGGCAAGGTGGCATCTTGCCCTACATTCCTAGGCCATCGTCAAGGCCATGATCGCCTTCTGCACGTGCAGCCGGTTCTCGGCCACGTCGTAGATGCAGGATCGCGGCCCACTGGCCACCTCGTCGGTCACTTCGTGCCCCCGGTCAATGGGCATGGGGTGGGTAAAGATGGCGTTGTCGGTCAGGGCCATCTTTTCGGCATCGCAGATCCACTCTGGATACCGGAGCGCCTTGTCAATCTCTTGTTGTTTCAAGAACTCGCCATCCTGGTAGGCGTGGGGGCTCATCCAGTGCCGGGAATAGACCACGTGTGCGCCTTCGTATCCGGCCCGCACATCGGTGATCTCTTCAAAGGTCCGGCCGTTGGCGGCACAATTTTGGCGGGTCCACTCGATCACCTGGGGGTCCAGGTCGAATCCTTCCGGGTGAGCCAGGGTCACGTCCATGCCAAAGCGGCTGCCGATGAGCAGCGCTTCCTGCACACTGCACCAGGAGCGGGCCAGCGCGCCATGCCCCCAGATCACCAACAGCTTTTTACCGGCCAGCACGGTGGGGTCGGCGGGGAAGCCCGGCCCTTTGCCATACCACTCGGCCCAGCCCATCAGATCGGCCAGGCCCTGGCAGGGGTGATACTTGTCGTGGGCCATGCTGATGACCGGCATGGTGCACCACCGGGCGTATTCCCGGATCAGCTCGTCGCCAGCGCCGTAGTAGGGCACCTTGTCTTCCAAAATGCGGATGCCCAACCCGGCGGCGTAGCGGCTCATGACCTGGGCGGCATCCTCGACCGTTTCGCCGGCGGTGGTAGCCGTCTTCAGGCGCATCGCCTTGGGTTCCAGGAACTGGGCGTGGCCTCCCAGCTCGGTGGCAGCGCACTCGAACGACTGCCGGGTGCGCACCGAGGGGTTGTAGAAAAACATGAAAAAGGTCTTGTTCTTTAGCACATGGCTGAAGCGATCGCTGAAGCGGTCGCGCTTCATCTTGGCCGCCAGGTCCAGCACTGCTTCCAGCTCCTCGCGGCGCCATTCCTGGGTGCAGATCAAGTCTCTGCCATAGAGATCCATCGTCTCCTCCAGATTTGTAATTGACTCATGATTTCTTTTCGACTAGCCGATCCCTCGCCGCCAGTCGCCGTGGCGGCCCAGCATCTCGCCCAGCCGCCAGTAGTAGCCCCCGACGTAGGTCAGAAGGTGCGCTCGCTCATAGTCCATCCGCCCCTGGTCGGTCAACACCTCCTCATCGGCCTGGATGGCCAGCACCTGGCCTATGAACAGATCGTGGCTGCCCAGCTCCAGGCGATGGATCACCCGACACTCCAGGGCAACCGGGCACTCGGCGACGAGGGGCACGCGCACCTGGCTGGCCGGGGCCGGTGTCAGACCGCAGGCGGCCCACTTGTCCACATCCCGCCCCGAGGCATGCCCGCAATAGTCCACGATGTCCACCTGATTGGCCCGCGGCAGGTTGACGACAAACTCACCGACCTCGGCGATCAGGCGATGGGAGAAGCGCTCCGGCCGCACGCCGATCCCCACCGCCGGTGGATCGGAGCAGACGGTGCCCACCCAGGCCAGAGTGATAAGGTTGGGTCGCTCTACGCCACAGCTCACCAAAACGGCCGGCACCGGATACAGGGCTGTTGTGCCTGGCTTGATCACCTTCATGGTATACACCCTCCTCCAACCCGGCGGACTTGAGCAGAGGCAACCTTTCGGCCATCTCCAGATCAGGCCACCAACGCTTCAAACTCTGCCCGCTCGATCGTCTCGATCTCCATCAGCCGTCGGGCGATAGCCTCTAGCTTGTGGCGATAGGTGGTCAGGATCTCTCTGGCTCGGGCGTAGGCCTCTTCGATGATGCGCCGCACCTCCTCATCAATCTCCTCGGCCACCTCTTCGCTATAGTTGCGCTGCTCGGCGATCTCCCGGCCCAGAAAGATCAGCTCCTCCCGGCCGCCAAAGGTCAAAGGCCCCAGCTTTTTGCTCATGCCATAGGTGGTGACCATGCGGCGAGCCAGCTTGGTCGCGCTTTCCAGGTCGTCATGAGCGCCGGTCCACTTTTCGCCAAAGACCATCTCCTCCGCCGCCCGGCCGGCCAGCAGGCCGGCGACCTCGTCTTCAAACTTGTCCTGGGTGTACAGGTAGCGGTCCTGATCCGGCAGCGACAAGGTGTAGCCCAAGCTCAGGCCACGGGCGACGATGGACACCTTGTGGATCGGGTCGCAGTTGGGCAGTTTGGCCTGTACCAGAGCGTGCCCGGCCTCGTGGTAGGCCAGCACCTTTTTCTCCTCCTCGCTGATCAGCCGGCTCTTGCGCTCCGGCCCGGCGATGACCCGCTCGATCGCCTCTTCGAACTCTTCCATGCCGATGGCCTTTTTGTTGCGGCGGGCCGCCAGAATGGCCGCCTCGTTCACCAGGCTCTCGATGTCGGCCCCGACAAAGCCAGGGGTCTGGCGGGCCAGCACCTCCAGGTCCACGTCCTTGGCCAGGGGCTTGCCCCGGATGTGTACCTCCAGGATCGCCTTGCGCCCCTTGATGTCAGGTCGGTCGAGGACGACGCGCCGGTCGAAGCGCCCCGGCCGCAACAGCGCCGGGTCGAGGATATCGGGCCGGTTGGTGGCGGCGATGACAATGATGTTGGTATCGGTGCCAAAGCCATCCATCTCGACCAGAATCTGGTTCAGGGTCTGCTCCCGCTCATCGTGCGAACCGCCCAGCCCTGCCCCCCGGTGACGGCCCACGGCATCAATCTCGTCCACAAAGATGATGCACGGCGAGTTGCGCTTGGCCTGGTCGAACAGGTCCCGCACCCGCGCTGCTCCCACCCCGACAAACATCTCTACGAACTCGGAGCCGGAGATGGAAAAGAAGGGGACGCCGGCCTCGCCCGACACCGCCTTGGCCAGCAGCGTTTTGCCTGTGCCGGGGGGTCCCATCAGCACCACCCCTTTGGGGATACGTGCCCCCAGCGAGATAAATTTCTGCGGTTCTTTGAGGAATTCCACCACTTCGGCCAGCTCTTGCTTGGCCTCGTCCACGCCGGCCACGTCGTCAAAGGTCACGGTCGGCTTTTCGCCGGTGAACATCCGCGC
>FWPV01002575.1_pt1 | contig 35371 bp, 31 predicted proteins | sample 2228371 | NCBI WGS metagenome assembly FWPV01 (sample SAMEA103939776, study PRJEB20133) | metagenome | reverse complement strand
GCTGGCGGAAGACGATGATTCCGGCCCCAGCAACAATGCGCTGATCCAGTCCTACATCATCCCGGAAACGGGCATGTATTACATCCTGGCGACGCGCTTTGATCGTGAAGCGGGGACCACCACCGGCGAATACACGGTACGGCTGGATGGCATTACAGGGGAAGCGCCGATTGTGGCGCCCGGCACGCTGACCATCCTGGCCGGGAGCACGGTGACGGGCACGATCAGCAATGAGACCAGCGCGGTGACTTATGCCTTCCTTGCCAGGTCGGGTGATGTGGTGACGATTGAGATGACCGCAACGGATGGCGATCTGGATCCGCTGGTATTGTTGTTTTCAGCGGAGAGCATTCAGCTGGCGATGGATGACGATTCCGGCCCCGGCAAGAATGCCCGCATTACGGCCTTCAGTATTCCAGCAGACGGGACATATTACATCGTGGCGACGCGTTTTGAGTTCCAGAATGGCCGGACGCAGGGCAAATACCGGCTGAGCCTGGCAAGGGACTCCAGCTAGCCACGATTGATGCATCGCCAACACGCTGCTACAATGGCCTGCCGGGTTGTTTTCGTGCGTCTGGCTGGCCCGGACCCACCACAATATGGACACAGAGGTATGGGCAAAGTACTTACCCTTGAAGAGGCAAAAACCTGGCGGGAAGCGCTTGCCGCCGGTGGTCAGAAGCTGGTCTTCAGTAACGGGCATTTCGATCTGTTTCATGTGGGGCATCTGGATTACCTGGAGAAAGCACGCGCACTTGGTGATGCGTTGTTCATCGGGGTCAACGACGATGAGTCCACGCGGCGGTTGAAGGGGCCGGGGCGCCCGCTGATTCCGGCGATTGAGCGGGCGCGTCTGCTGGCTGCGCTGACTGTTGTTGATGCGGTGATTATCTTCTCCAGCGATACTGCTGACGGGCTGATCCGTGAACTACGCCCGGATATCTATGCCAAGGGTGGCGATTACGCACACAAGGTGCTGCCTGAACGGGTAACAGTCGAAGCACTGGGAGGGCAAGTGGTCTTGATTCCCTTTTTGCCCGGCCACAGCACTTCCGACCTGATTGCGCGGATCAAAGCCCTTGTGGAGGACGAATGACGTCCGAAGCAGACCCCGGCGCTGAGGCTTCCGTTCTTTCCTCATCTGCGCCAACGGCTTCCCGCGACCTTGCGGCCGTGGACGATATCGGCGTGGCCAGGGCAACCGGCATCAACGCTCTGGGGAATATTGCCAGCCGTGTCCTGGGCCTTGGGCGGGAGATGTTGCTCAGCAATCTTTTCGGCGCGGGGATCGCCGTTGATGCCTTCAACATCGCCCTGATTGTGCCGCGAACGCTGTATGATCTGTTGATCGGCGGCCATGTCAACAGCGCCCTTGTACCCGTATTAAGCGAATATGCCATGCGTCAGGACCGCGAGGCGCTCTGGCGGCTGGTTAATCTGTTGCTGGGAGCTGTCGTAGCGACGCTGGCCGGTCTTGTGCTGGCGCTGGAACTCCTGGCGCCGCAGATTGTCGACCTGATCGCTGGCGGTGCCGTTCCAGAGGTGCGTGCGTTGGCGACACCTCTGCTGCGGATTACCATGCCGGCGCTGCTTTTCCTGAGCGTATTCGCCCTGTTGAGCGGATTGCTGTATGCGCTGCGGCGCTTCGCCCTGCCTGCCTTCGCTGGCGCCATGTTCAACGGCACGATTGTGGTGGTGGCGTTGGTGGCGGCGCCTCGCTTTGGCATCCAGGCGATGGCCCTGGGCTGGCTGATTGGCGCACTGGTGCAGATGGGGGCTCAGTTCTGGGGCTTGCGGGGCGCACGGCTGCGGCCAACGCTCAGGGGAATATGGCAGGAGCCAGGCCTGAGGCGCATTCTCTACCTGTATATGCCGGTGCTGGCATCACTGGTGATTGATACGCTGGTCATTCGCCTGGTGAGCTACCGGCTGGCAGCGCAGGTTGGGCCAGCCAGCATCAGCTACATGAACTTTGCCACAACGCTCGTCCAGTTCCCTCACGGTCTGGTTGCCACGGCAATCAGCATCGCTATCCTGCCGACACTTTCCCGGCAGGCGGTGCTGCTCAACTCGGTTGAAGGGCTGCACACCTATCAGGTAACACTGGGGCGCGGACTGCGGCTGGCAACCTCGCTGATTGTTCCGGCGTCGGTCGGTCTGTTCGTGCTGGCGACGTCGATTGTACGCCTGATCTTTGAGCATGGTTCGTTCGCCCCTGTGGATACCGCTTATACCGCTCTGGCGCTCCGCCTGTATCTGTTGGGACTGCCGTTCGCGACTCTGGATTTACTGCTGATCTTTGCCTTCTACTCCCAGCAGGATACGCTGACCCCGGCTATTGTGGGCATTATCAGTCTGGCGGCATATATGGCGGTGGCGCTGGGCCTGATGGAAGATTACGGCTTGTTCAGCCTGATGATCGCTGATTCCGTCAAGCATGTCCTGCATGCCAGTATTGCTGCCTGGCTACTTCGCAGGCGGATCGGCAGCCGCTACTATGCTGGACTTGCGGCCACGTGTCTAAAGGCCGGCCTTGCTTCTGTCGTGATGGGGATCGTGGTTTATGTTGTGGAACAGATGCTTATCGGCATGGTGCCCGGCGGCGTGACGGGAGAGATTCTGCTGGTTGTCGGGACGGCAGTGGTGGGTGGTGCAGTGTTTGTTGTGCTGGCCCTCACGCTGCGTCTTGCCGAATTGACCTGGCTCCTGGGACTGCTAAAGGCTCGCTTCATGCGTTGACCCTCACTTTCCCTGCGAATATGCAGCACGATCTTCGCTGCAATGCGACCAAATTGCTCCGATGAACATCTATTGATCAGCACCTGTGGGGTATAATCTGACCGGTTTCTGGCCCACATGCGTGACGAGGAGACGCTCCAAGATGCCATTCGAGAAGATCATGCTACCTTCCGCCGGTGAGAAGATCACCGTGGAAAACGGCAAACTGCACATCCCAGATCAGCCTATCATCGCCTTTATTGAGGGGGATGGCATTGGCTACGACATCATGACCGCTTCCAAGCGCATCTGGGATGCGGCTGTTGAGAGGGCTTACAGCGGAAAACGCAAGATTCACTGGATGGAGATCTATGCTGGCGAGAAGGCGGCACAACTTTACGACGGTAATTACATGCCGGAGGAGACCTTCGAGGCCCTGCGGCAATATCACATTGGCATCAAAGGGCCGCTTACAACGCCGGTAGGCGGCGGATTCCGCAGCCTGAACGTCACCCTGCGGCAGGTGCTGGATCTGTATGCTTGCGTACGGCCGGTGCGCTGGTACCGGGGCGTACCCAGCCCATTGCGTGAGCCGGAAAAGACCAATGTTGTGATCTTCCGCGAGAATACCGAAGATGTCTACGCCGGTATTGAGTTCGAGTCTGGCACGCCGGAAAATGAAAAACTGGCCGCCTTTCTGCGATCGGAGTTCGGGGCGCAGTTCTTTGAAGGCGCAGGGTTGGGCATCAAGCCGATCAGCGCGTTTGCAACCAAGCGACTGGTCCGCCAGGCCATTCGTTACGCGCTGGAGCGCGGTCGGAAGTCGGTGACGCTGGTGCATAAGGGCAACATCCAGAAGTACACTGAGGGCGCCTTCCGCAAGTGGGGATATGAACTGGCCGCTGAAGAATTCGGCGATGTGACGATCACGGAAGATGAACTCTGGGAGAAGTACAACGGCAAGCAGCCGGAAGGCAAGATCGTCATCAAGGATCGCATTGCTGACATCATCTTTCAGCATTTGCTCCTGCGCCCGGATGAGTTCGATGTCATCGCCACAATGAATCTCAATGGTGACTACCTGAGCGATGCGGCAGCAGCACATGTTGGCGGTGTCGGTATCGCACCCGGCGCCAACATCGGAGACGAGGTTGCGGTATTTGAGGCAACGCATGGCACCGCGCCCAAGTACACCAATCTGAATAAGGTTAACCCCGGATCGTTGTTGTTCTCCGGGGTGATGATGCTGGAATACATGGGCTGGTGGGAGGCGGCGGACCTGATCAACCGGGCGTACGAAAAGACCATCGCGCAGAAGATCGTGACCTACGATTTTGCCCGGCAGATGGATGGGGCGACTGAAGTGGGAACCAGCGAATTTGCCACAGCGGTGATCGCCAATCTGGACTAACCTGCGGTTGTGAAGGGTACCAGCTTACGGAGCCGGGACGGTGGCGTTCCGGCTCCGCCTGATCCCGGCGGAGAACGTTAGCGGCGCGATGCTGTGAGTCAGAACGGTTGCGGCAGGTTCTCTAAGCCAGACCTCACGAGCACATAAGCGCCTTCTCATTTCTCTATGAAACACTGGGATGTTGGTGAGAATGGTAGCATCTGGGGGTGTGATGAGCCAACGCAGAGTTTTCACTGGCTTGCTCCTGGCGTTTTTCCTGGCGCTGTCATCATTACCCGTGATGGGGCAGGGCGATAGCACCAGGGTACAGGCTCCGCCGTTTCCGGCGGATGTGGCGTGGCTGAATGTGCCTGCTCCGCTTGACTGGGCGGTATTGCGTGGCAAGGTGGTTGTGCTGGATTTCTGGACCTATGGATGCATCAACTGCATCCATATTCTGCCCGATCTCAAGCGCCTGGAGCGCGAGTTTGCCTCTGAGTTGGTGGTAATTGGCGTGCACAGCGCCAAGTTTGACAACGAGAGGGTGACGGAGAACATCCGCCAGATTCTACAGCGCTACGAGATCACCCATCCGGTGATCAACGATCGTGATTTCAACGTCTGGCGCAGATGGGGAATCAGGGCCTGGCCGACCGTGATGGTCATTGACCCGGAGGGATATGTCGTTGGCTATCACGAAGGGGAGGGCGTGTATGCCGTCCTGCAACCGGTTATCGCCGACTTAGTCACTACCTATGATGTTGCAGGCAAGATTGTGCGTGCGCCGATTGCGTTAGCCCCTGATCCGCGCCCGGAGATGTTGCTGGCCTTTCCGGGGAAAGTGCTGGCGGATGCGGTCGGTGGGCGATTGTTCATTGCCGACACCAACCACAACCGGATTGTTGTTGCTGCCCTGGATAGTTACGAAGTGCTGACCGTGATCGGAGGAATCGAAGCGGGGTACAGGGATGGGAGCTTTGCCGTAGCGCGCTTCAACAAGCCTCAGGGTATGGCGCTGAGCGCCGACGGGAACACCCTGTATGTGACCGATAGCGGCAACCATACGCTGCGCGCCATTGATCTGGTGGCGGAGACAGTCCGCACCCTGGCCGGGAACGGCCAACAGGCAGTCCGCCTGGAAGGGGGGATTGGCCCACAGGTTGCCTTGAGCAGTCCCTGGGATGTGGCGCGCGCGGGCGATACGCTTTACATCGCTATGGCCGGTGCTCATCAGTTGTGGCGCTATGATATTGCCTCCGGGGAGGTGTGGACGCACGCTGGCAGTGGCGCTGAAGGGCTGGTCGATGGGCCTCATGCCCTGGCCCAGCTGGCCCAACCCAGCGGGATAACCACCGATCAGACCCTTCTTTACTTCGCTGACAGTGAGGCCAGCGCCATTCGTATTGCTGATGTTGACTCTGGCGGGGGCGTGCATACCATTGTTGGAACCGGCCTGTTTGACTTTGGCGATCGGGATGGGGTAGGCCGTGCTGCATTGCTGCAGCATCCTCTGGGAATTGTCTATGCCGAGGGTATGCTGTATGTGGCCGATACCTATAACAACAAGATCAAGCAGATCGATCCGGTCAGCGGGGAGGTGCGTACCCTGGCCGGACAGACAGGCGGCGGCTACCAGGATGGGAGCTTCGCCGAAGCGCTGTTTGACGAGCCGGGCGGACTCTCTTATGCTGCCGGGCGCCTGTACGTGGCGGACACCAATAACCACATGATCCGAGTGCTTGATCTGGTTTCAGGAATGGTGAGCAGTGTTCGCTTTGCCAATCCCGATGCCCTGCAAGCTGACCGCTCCCCGGCAGTTGCCGGATCAACCTCTGGTGACAACGAGATTACCCTGGAGCCGCAGATAGTTGCTCCGGGCGATGCGACGTTGACCCTGCATATTGAGCTGCCTGAAGGCTACAAGATCAATGATCTGGCGACCTCAACTTTGACCTGGCAGCCTGATGGCGCGGTTGTCCGTCTCGACCCGGCGCTGACTGCTCAGGAGATCACAGAGGATAGACAAACCGCCTCGGTGCCGGCTATGCTGGCGGAAGGGGATGGCTCGCTTGCCGCTGAGGTGAGGGCGTTCTATTGCGAGGCAGTCAACGAGGCGCTGTGTTTTGTGGAGCAGGTCAGGATCGTCCTACCGGTTCGTGTCCGGGCAGGTGCTGCCGGTCATGATCTGGCAATTACATACAGCATCGCGCCGCCTGCTGCTGGCTGGCCGCAATGAAGACTGGCCTGTTGACAGGCTGCGTGGCTGATTGGTTCAGGCGATCTGTTCGCGGGTCAGCCAACGGAGACCATCGCGGACGATCCGGGCGCGAGCCTGCTGGTCGGCAAGTGGCGGGCGAGATAACGGAAGACCTACCTGTTCCAGCAGGTACGAGGCGGCAACCGAAGCGCTTGTCCCTGCTTCAGCCAGATCGCCGGTACGATGCCAGGCAACCGCGAAAGCACCACAGAAGGCATCCCCTGCACCGACGGGATCAATGACCGGCCCAGCCGGTGCCGGAGGCACAGCAACTCCTTCACCTGTGTGTAGATTCCACACCTCGGCGCCAGCCAGGCCAAGCCGCAGGGCCAGGAGGTGACCGCCAAGCGCGCGGGCGCGTGCCAGCATGAGCGGTTTGGAGTCCGTGCCAAACAGGCTCACTGCCTCCTCCCAGTTTGGTGAGTAGATATCGCAGCTGGTCAGGATGGCAGCGATTTCCTCGTCGGAAGAGGGCTGCTCAACAGCCTTGAATGGTTCAATGCTGACCAGTACCCCGCGTTCCCGAAGAGCCTGGCATGGCGTCAGGTAAGGAGCCTCCGGATGGATACCCCAGTGGATAACCCTGATCTCAGGGTAGAAATGCAGGATGGTCGCTGCGTCAGGATGGGTCTGGCAATCTGATGTCGCCTGATCGACGCGCCAGACATGGGTGCGCCGCCCATCCGTTTCCAGGATCTGCCAGGCGCGGGGAGTGGGGAGGTCGGTCACGTGCACGCCGCTCAGGTCAATGCCCATTTCTGCCAGCGGGGCGAGGGTCTCGGACGGGAAATCGCGGCCTACGCCGGCCAGCATCCCGACCTGATCGCCGGTACCGGCGGCCAGCGCCATTCCCCAGGCCGCCTGAGCGCCGCCACCACCAAGCAGACCCATCCGGGTGTGGCCATCAGGGAACACGATATCGTCGATAATGATGCCGGGCGCAACGTAGTAAACGGTCATGGTTGGCCTGGTTAGTCCTGTAGCACACGATAAAGCATGGCTTTCCAGCGGGGAATATCGATGGCCCAGCATACCGTGACCCAGGGGGGCTGATCGACCAGCTCCGCCCAGATCGGCCGGTTACGCTCATCGGTGGCAACACCGAGCCTGTCGACAACAGTCATGCCCCGGGTCAGAGAGCTGGATGTCTCGATTGCCACGTAATGGCGACTTTTGCGAGTGCAGGTAGTGGGGTCCAGGGCAATGGCCATGGCTACCGGATCGGGCAGAGCTAGGCCGGGATCGCCCAGCCACTCCTGATTCGCCCGGATGCCGGCCCGGTTACAGTCTAGCGTGAAGTGAGCCAGCGGCGTGTCCAGCGCCCGTATCTGCGCCATCTCTTCTTCCGTGATATTGGCCGGGCCTGTGGAAAGCTCACATCCGACCATTTCGATGGGTAACCCGCTGTGGAAGACTCGCCGCGCGGCTTCCGGGTCGACCCAGATATTGTACTCGGCGGCAGGGGTGACATTGCCAACGGTGTTGGCCGCGCCGCCCATGACCACACAACGGTCGATCAGGGTGGTGATCTCCGGCGCACGGGCCAGGGCTAACGCGAGATTGGTGAGTGGGCCAAGCGTTACCACGGTGATTCCCGGGTTAGCTCTGACCGTCTCGATCAGGGCATCTACAGCATGTTCTGGACGCGGGGCGGATTTTGGGGCCGGATAGTGCTGGTCGCCCATGCCGTCCTGGCCGTGAAAGAATAGTGCGTAGACCGGTTCACGCATAAGCGGCCGATCTGCTCCCCGGTAAACGGGGACCTCAGCGCCACAAAGTTCGACGGTGTAGAGGGCGTTAATGACGCCCTGGTCGACCGGTACGTTACCGGAAACCACGGTGATGGCTTTCACCTCCACCTCCGGCCAGCGCAGGGCCATCAGCAGGGCAACAGCATCATCTGAAGCCGTGTCGGTGTCAATCAGGAACGTGCGGGTCATCGGATTAACTCCCGTCCGGATGTAGTTCGCTCAGAGCGACGGCGATCTGTGCGGCAATCGCCGCATTATTGATCAACAGCGCAATGTTGGCCTCCCGGGAGCGCCCGCCGGTCAGTTCTAACACTTTCCCCAGGACGTAGGGCGTTATGTCCTTGCCGGTGATTCCCTGCTCATCAGCCAGGCGGGTGGCTTCCGCGATTACGCGTTCCGCCTCTTCAGCCGGGAGTTCGTGTTCTGCAGGGACGGGGACGGTGATCAGCATACCCTGGGAAAGGCCAAGCGCCAACCGTGCATGGATGATCGCCGCTGCCTGCTGCGGGGTGTCGATGCGGATGTCCACGGGCAGTCCGCTGGAGCGGGAATAGAAGGCGGGTAACTCGGCGGTGCCATAGCCAATGACGGGTACGCCCTGCGTCTCCAGTACCTCCAGCGTCAGCGGGAGATCGAGGATCGACTTGGCACCGGCGCAAACTACCGTGATTGGCGTTCGACCCAGTTCGATCAGATCGGCAGAAATGTCCTGGGGGTGACCGCGGTGGACGCCGCCGATGCCACCGGTCGCAAAAACGGCTATCCCGGCCATGTGGGCGACGATCATCGTTCCGGCGACGGTCGTTGCGCCGTGTGTCTTGAGGCCAACAACCAGCGGCAGATCACGCCGGCTGCATTTGCGCACGCGTTTCGGCCCCAGTTCAATCAGCCGCTCGATGTCAGCCCGTTCCAGACCGACGCGAATCTGGCCATCGAGGATTGCGATCGTTGCCGGGGTTGCCCCGTTATCGCGGATGGCACGTTCCATCGCCAGGGCTGTTTCCAGATTGGCGGGGTAGGGCAGACCATGCGTGATCAGGGTGGATTCCAGGGCTACAACAGAGCGTTTCTCTGCCAGAGCTGTTTGTACTTCAGGGTGCACGACAAGGGGAGTGGTCATCAGTTTCGCATTCCTCAGGACACGGCACAGCGTTATGTACTGGTTTATCGTCTATAATAGCAGGTACGCGGGTTAAGGGCATTGCCTGCAGTAGGGCACATGGGAAGGTGCTTATGGGGCTGGAACAGTTGTGGCGCGCTGTACCGGGTCTGGAAAACGCGATACGACGGCAACCGTTGGCCGTTGATCGTGAAGCGACCTGGGTGATGCTGCGGGCGTTGCTGCAGGCTTACGCGCCTTCAACCGGCACCACACTACCCAATGCCATTGTGGATCAGGTCAGCGACATTGCGGCTGCGTTTGGCCTGGTCGATCGCCTTGATCCAGAACTGGGGGGAATCGGCAATGCCGGCCTCTGGCTGGGTGTGGCCGGGGGACGTGTTGACCTGCTTGTGGTTGCACACCTTGACCGGTTGACATTCTGGATCGAGGCACTGGACCCTGATGGCCGGAACGCCAGGGTGTTACCCGTGGGTACGGCGGCCACCTTTGAAGCGCTACCCCCTGCTCCTGCGGTCGCCCTGCGGTTGGAGGATGGACGGCTTGGTGAGGCAGCGCAGGGTTACTTGCAGGCTGATCAACGCGGGATGCGGTTTCAGACGGAGAGCGGGACGCTGTTGCCTTCCGACCTGATCACCTTCAGCAGGAAGCCACAGCGCCGTGGTGACCGGATTCAGGGCGTGGGGATTGACAATGCTGCCGGGGTACTATGTGCACTCGGTGTGGCTGCTGTTTTGCGGCGGGTGGAGGAGATCCTGCTTGAGTACGACCGTCGTTGTCTCTTTGTATTTCCCGATCGCCGGGATTTCTCCCTGACTGCGCTTATGGCTGCCAAGCCAGCTTTATGTCCCAGGCTGGGTGTTGTCGTGGTGGATGTTCAGCGGGTGGCCGCCGGCGCTGCGGACACCGGGGCCATGCATGGCGCTGGTACGGCCTATTCCCTATCTAATGAGCATCGGGAAGGCCTGCTGGTGCCGCTGAACTACCGGCAGCTGACTCACATGCTGGCCAACGATCTGAACACAGCCCGACCAGCCTCTGTCCAGCAAGGACTGTCCGGTACCCTGGCAGGGGATATGGCTGATTCAGATGCCTGGCGCGGGCGGATTCTGGGATATATGGGGCCTCCGGTGAGCCAACCCCATCCCGGTGACGAGGCTATCCATTTGCATGATGTACAGGCGACGGTGTGGTGGCTGGCCTGTTATGTGGCGGCGATTCTCAACCTCGCGCCGGAGATTGCCGGACAGTACGCGCTGGGACGGTAGGTTGGATTATCGGCATTGGTGCCAGGTTTCCTTCTGGGTGGGCAACAGGTTACGGTCCGATGTCTGAACCGACAACGCAACAATATCGTGTGCGAATCACCTTTGGCAAAAACGATGCCCTGCGTTTCATTGGCCATCTGGATCTGGCCAAGTTGTGGGAACGCGTGCTGCGGCGGGCTGCGATCCCGCTGGTTTATTCGCAAGGGTTTAATCCGCAGCCCAAAATGCAGCTGGCATCTGCCCTCCCGCTGGGTATCAGCAGTGATTGTGAACTGCTTGATATCTGGCTGGCGGAGCCAGTTGCTCCGGAGATATTGCCGGAGCGCCTGAATGCGGTCAGCCCGCCTGGACTGCGAACATATCGCGCTGAGACAGTGCCGCTCAAAGCGCCTGCACTGCAGACATTGCTGCTGAGCGCGGATTATCGCATCACCCTGACTGCTGTTGAGGAGCCGGGCTTGAGCCAGCGCATCGCTGACCTGTTACGCTGCGAACGGATCGAGCGTGAACGACGGGGAAAGACCTATGATCTGCGCCCGCTGATCCTGGCGCTGGAGGCACTGGATGAACGGTCACTTCGCGTTCGGCTGAGCCTTGGCTCGGAAGGGACAGCCCGTCCGGATGAATTGCTGGATGCGATGGGCCTGTCGTATGACCGGGCGCGCTGTCACCGGGAAGCGCTCAACCTGACTGATGCGGCAGAACAATCACCTGGCTGACATCGGAAGCAGGAATATCAGCCAGGCGATTGGTTACGCTGATTTGCTCCCTAACTGCTGGTAGGCTCATCGATCGGCTGGATACCTGCGCGGCGCATGTCAGCGCTTTGTTTGCCTGTTGCGCGCGATCTCGCGATCCAGAAAACGGACGATGAGCGCCAGCACAGTACCGCCACCGATCAACGAAATGGCAGCGACTGTAGCGAAGATAAGGAAGTAGAGCGCCTGGGAGGGCGTTGCCTCCAGTGTGGATGCTTCCGGGTTGAGGGTCTGGACCCGGACGGGTAGGGGGCCGCCGGGGCCGCTGAGGATAATCTGCAACGTGATGAATCCGCCCACGATGAGCACGACCAGCGTGATAATGGCCAGGGTTGATCGACTCACGAAAACCTCCTGTTTGGAGAAATCATAAGTATCGCGCAGGTTATTCCAGACCCGTATTGTACATTATGTCGCAAATTCAGCCCACACCAGCTTTCCTAAACTGGCCGTCAATGACGGTTCTGGTGCATCTGGCCGCTGCCTGATGTATCGTTGGGCGTCTCCCCCTTCATGGACAGATCCTCGGCGCTGTCAGCCAGACTATCTTCGCCGGTCTGGGCGGCATCCCTAATGGCGTCCGCGGTCTCGCCGGCGGATTCCAGGATATCCGAATCAAGCTCTGGCCTTACAGAAGGTAGTGTGATTCGCGGCATGTGGCTTTCGCCTATACTGGCTGGGGGGCGATGTTGTGGGGACACTTCTGCCCCTACTGTTGTATCTTCGACGACTGCCTGCCATGGCGGGGCTGTCTCTTCCGCAGCAGTGGTATCCTCACCCGGTTCCTGGGAACTATCAGCGATAACATCTGTGTCTTCCGCAGCGGATTCCTGGCCATCATGGGGGATAACGGGGTTGCGCTCATCAGGTGGCAGGTTGGTGCTCTGGGGAGAGCCTCTGCTCTGCAGCGGTTCCTCGCCCTCAACTGAGGCGGGTCTCTCCCTGCTTTCTCTTGTGTCTTGCATGCTCATCTGATTTCCCCTGTGTGACTCTGCGGCCCTGCGCTTGCCTGCAGGTTGCCATCAAAACCGCTGCCTGCCGCTACGTGCTCTTCGATATCCATAGCACCTGCTATCTGAGATTATCCTGAAATGGATGGGCATCGGCTTTACGGGGTGGGATGCAGTAAGGGGGGCAACTCAGCCAGCGCCTGTGCCATACGCGTTCCGTACCAGGTGAGGAGTGTGCCATCGATCAGATGGATGCGTCCCGACCGCGCCGCCGGGATATCCAGCCGGGCTAGCTCAAGCACATCTTGTTGGCTGAAGGGCCAGGGCACCCCCGGCAGAAGGATAACCTCCGGCTGGTGTTGCAGGGCCGTTTCCACTATGAGCTGGATATACGCCCGATCAGGAGATCCTGCTATCCTGCCGGGTAGCGGAACCCCTGTGTTTCTTTGAAGAATGCTTTCACCGCCGCAGATGTGCAGCAGGTCACTGGCGTAACTGGCAGGGATGGCGGCAAGATCAGGCATGGCGATCAGAGGGGCCAGGACACGCGTCGGCTGGCATGCAGTGGCGGCATTGAGAGTCCACTCCATCTGGCGCTCGATCCAGCGCACCCGCTCCACCATGGCCGGTTCCTCAAAGACATCCATGATCTCCCAGAGGAGGTTGATCGCCTGCTGAACAGTCTGGGGATGACACAGCCAGCCACGAATGCCAGCAGCCTGCAGGCCAGCAACGATCTCCGGCGGGCTGCTATCGCGATCCATCAGCACCAGGTCAGGGCTGAGCGCCACGATCTGTTCGAGGTCGGGTGCGCCGGGGTGGCCAAGGCGAACGGCAGTGCCGACACCGGGGCAGGCATCAGACAGGCCGATCAGGCAGTCGCCAAGGGCCAGATCAAGGAGCGACTGCGTCAGGCCGGGAACAAGGGAGATCACACGGCGGGGTGGCCCTTCCAATGGAGGGCCGAAGCAGATGGCTGTTTCACCATAAGTCTCATCAGAGAGTGACATATTCTGCTACTCCCGGATGCTATACGCCTGACCAAGGGATATGATGATCTGCTCTGTTCCCCACAGTTCAACCTGGCCTTCCGGGCCAAAGGTCAGGGCCGAGCCAGGGCGAATATTGAGACCATAGGTGACGGGGCGTTTGTGCAAAAGATCTTGCAGGGTGCGCTTCTCTGCAGGGCCGGGAGCGCCGGTCAGAATAGCGGCATTGCTCAGCCAGGCGAATCCCGGATACGGTGCCAGTGGAGACGGCCGTAGAAGCCATTGCCCGAAGACCTCCGCGCCAAACCCGATGCCCATGATAAGCGCACCGTTCTCATAGGCACGCAGGATGCCTTCCAGAGCTGCTCCCTGCAGACCGTTGTACAGCCGCGCGTGTTTAGGGCCATCACCGATCACGATAAGGCCCGCTTCGCCAAGTTGCGTTTTGAGGGAGACATCGTCTTCAGCGATGATGTCGATGGCATAGCCACTGCGGCTGCCCAGATCGCCCAGGTACATCAGGAACTGTTCGGCGGTTTCCGGCTCGTCTGCAGCCCCGATGTAGATCAGCGCGCCATCAGCCGCACAGCGGCTGAGCATACGCGTGTCGATCGCCTCAGTCTCTCCCTCCAGGAAGCGTCCCCCGCTGCTCAGAACAAGCCAACCGGCGCCCTGACGCCATTCGAAAATGCTACTCTGCATCATCAACGTTCGCTGTGACCTCTCTGTAATTCATGCTTGTGACGGTCTGCAGTATCGCGGACAAGCCTGCTCTAGCCCGGAATCACATAGGCTGCTGCTGCTGAAGCTAGCATGGCTGCTCCAAGGGGGAGCGCCGTCTCGTCAAAGTCAAACTGCGGATGGTGATGGGGGTAGATCAACCCACGCTGTTCATTGGCGGAACCGACAAAAAAGAAACAACCGGGGATGTTCTCCAGGAAGATCGCCATATCTTCGGCGCCCATCGTACGGACATCCGGCAGCAGATTGCCAGGTTCGGTGTAGGGGGCAATGGCCTCCTGAACGATCCCGGTGACGTCTGGATGGTTGGTCAGAGGCGGTGTCAGGCGGGTTACGTTGACCTCAGCGGCGCAGCCCATTGCCTGGGCGATGCCCTCGGCCACCTGTTCCAGGCGCGAGATGGTCAGGTCATGCACGGCCCCGGTATAGCTGCGTATTGTCCCTTTGAGATATGCTTCAGCAGGGATGATATTGGATGCAGTCCCGGCGCTGAAACTGGTGACCGAGAGGACCGCTGATTCCAGAGGGTTGATGTTGCGGCTGACAACCGACTGCAGGGCGGTGACAATATGCGCCGCGGCGAGCAGCGGATCGCGGGTCTCGTGAGGAGCCGCGCCATGGCCACCAGCCCCCCGGATGGTGATGTCAAAGATATCTGCACCTGCCATCACCGGCCCGGCCATGATTCCCACCTGTCCGACTGGCAGGGTGTTCCACAGGTGCAGTCCCAGGGCAACCTCCGGTCTGGGGTCTTCAAGCACGCCATCGCGGATCATCGCCTGAGCGCCTTCGGCGATCTCCTCAGCCGGCTGGAAGACAAACTTCACCCGACCATGGATGCGGCTACGCAGCGCGCCGAGCAGGTGGGCGACGGCAAGGCCGATAGCGGTGTGGCCATCATGACCGCAGGCGTGCATTACGCCGGGATTGGCCGAGGCATACGGAACCTGATTAGCTTCGCATACGGGCAGGGCATCCATATCGAAGCGGAGCAGGATAGTGGGGCCATCCGACGCACCTTCAAGCATCGCCACTACCCCGGTGCCGCCCACACCAGCCCGTACCTCAAGCCCGAGACCTCGAAGGTGCTCGGCAACAATGCTGGCGGTGCGCGTTTCCTTAAAGGCCAGCTCAGGATGGCGATGAAAGTCACGACGCCACTCGACAAGCTGTTCAACCAGTTCCCTGGCTCCCGGCAGAAAGTCAATGGTCATGGTTTGCCTACCTCGTCTGCTGTCGGCCCACAACCGCTATCCGGATCATGCTCCTAGCGCCTTGCGCCGCAGTCGCAACCGCCGCCTTCGTGTTTGCTGCAACCCTGCTCGGCTTTCCTTTGCAGGGCTTCCCACTCCTCCAGAGGGATGATTTCTTCGCGCTTGAACGTGTAACGCTCGTTCTCCACGCTGACAGTTACGGTATCCTGAAGGGGGTGCACATCAATAACCTTGCCCTCGCCGGCGGGGGTCCCAACGCGTTTGTTACGCTTGGGAAGATGCTTGCGGGCCTCGACGTATTGCTCGTACTCGTAGATCAGGCAGCAGCGCAGCCGCCCGCACATGCCTGTGATCTCCGTGGGGTTCAGGGAGACACCCTGAGCTTTGGCCATTTTGATAGAGATCGGGCTGAAATCGGTCAGGAACGTGCTGCAGCAACGCGGCTGTCCGCAGGCGCCATACCCGCCGAGGAGTTTGGCCACATCACGGGGACCAACCTGGTGAAGTTCCAGCCGGGTGCCGGGAAACAGGCGACTCAATTCGTTGCGCAGCCGGTTCATATTGGGGGATTTGTTTTCCGATTCCGTGTTGTAGTAGAGGAAGGTCAGCATACTGCCGTCGTAGTTGTACTGGGCAGCAACGAACTTCACGTCGTTGTACTCGTGGAATTTGCTGGCCGCTTCCCGGCAGGTAATCAGAGCGCCGACTTCGCGTTCCTGCCAGGCCTGTTGGAGCGCCAGATCGCGCGGCGTAGCCTTGCGCAGGATGGGTTTGTACTCGCGATTTTCCTCTTCTTCCGCAAAGCCGATGACCTGGCCCATCTGCCGGCCACGGGTAGTCTCCACAATCACGAAATCGCCCGGCTGCACCTCCGGGTGATCGGAGGAGTCAAAGTGATAGAGCTTGCCAACCTTGGTGAAGCGGATGCCAATGATCCGCAGAGTTTTCGTTGTAGTTGACGCTGTCATGGTCTTCCTGTCCTGGATATGCGGTGGTTCGTTGACGTGTCGTTGTTGCGCTGATCCTATAGGCAATGAAGCCTGATCGCAACCTGTTGGGCGGTATGCTACAATCTGCCCTCACTTCCTGCTGTTCTGACTGTTCTGATTCAATTATCTCGTTTGCTGCAGGGGTTATGCCGGGATGAGCATAACGCAGGCACAGGCAATCCTCTTCGGGTTGGCACTGGGTGACGCGCTGGGTGGGCCGGTGGAATTCGAAACCCTGGCAGAAATCACCCGGCAGTATGGCTCCCGCGGGATCCAGGCACCACCAGAACCGGCGATGTACACGGATGACACCCAGATGACCCTGGCCCTGGCCGAAGGTCTGGTGGAGGCCGGGGAAGCGGATCCTGACACCCTGATGAATACCATCGGGCGGCACTTCGTGCGCTGGCTGAACAGCCCGGAGAACAATCGATCGCCGGGCCAGGCCTGTGTCAGCGGTGTCCGGCGATTCAAGCAGGGTACGGTATGGTACCAGTCCGGCGGCCCTGATGCGAAAGGCTGCGGATCGGCGATGCGTGTTGCCCCAATCGGGTACCTATATCAGCACGAGCCTGAGCGTCTTGCCGAGGTCGCACGTGCCAGCAGCCTGATCACGCACGGCCATCCGGCGGCCATCGCTGCCAGCATCGGGGCGGCCTATCTTGTCAAGCTGGCGCTAGATGGCGTGGACCCGGCTTTCTATCTCCATCATGTGTGCACGTTTGTGGCCGATCTCTCCGCTGAGATGGATATGGCGTTACGGCGGGTTGGGCATGTCCTGGGCTGGGGCGACGAGATCAGGGCGATGCAACACATCGGTCAGGGCTGGGTGGCCGAGGAGGCGGTGGCTTTGGCCCTGTACTGCGTGATGCGTTACCCGGATGATTATGTGGCTGTGGTGCGACGGGCAGCCAATATTGATGGTGACAGCGATTCGGTTGCCTGCATCGCGGGCGGAATTGCTGCGGCGCGGCTGGGACTGGACTCGATACCGGCGGATTGGCGCGCACGTTGCGAGAATCATGCTTATATCGCCGATGTGGGCGTGCGGCTGGCGGAAAAGCGTTTGCGGATTGCGGAGCGCGCTTTATGAGCGTTGATCGGTGTGTATCCCTCGCCGAGGCTGCCGCGGTTGTGCAGAGCGGCCAGACTCTTGCGCTGGGCGGCATGACCCTCTACCGGCGACCGGTGGCCTTTGTCCGGGCACTGCTGAAGCAGTCTGCGCGACCGGTTGATCTCACTTTGCTGAGTTTCACGGCGGGCTATGAATCGGATCTGCTGATGGGCGCTGGTTGTGTCGCCCGCACGCGGACGTGCTACTTCGGGCTGGAAGCTTTTGGCTTTGCGCCCATGTTCACTGAAGCGGCTACCCATGGGCGGGTCACGGTTATCGAAGAGACAGAAGCCAGCCTGGCGATGGGCATCCGGGCTGCTTTGAGTGCGGTCGGGTTCATGCCATCGCGGGCATGGATCGGAACCGATCTGCCTCGATTGCGACCGGATGTCAAAACAATCATCGATCCATATACAGGGGAAGAACTAATGGCTTTCCCGGCGATCCCTTGTGATATTGCCGTCATTCACGCCCTGGTTGCCGATCGGCAGGGCAATGCGCGTCTTAATCGGAATCTGGCGATCGATCGTGAGCTGGCCTATCTGGCCAAGACCGTAATTGTGACTGCTGAACAGGTTGTTGACCGGCTGACCGCAGAAGTGGATATTCCTGCCCCGCTTACCACCATGGTGGTTCACGCGCCACAGGGGGCCTGGCCAACTTCCTGCCATCCGCTGTATCCGGTCGCTGGCGGGGAATTCCTGCGCTATATCGAAGCCTGCGCAGCCGGCGAATTCGACCGCTATCTGGCGGAGTTGCTTCAGAGATAAGGACTGGAATCCTGGATGGTGGTAGCCCTGATCAAGGTGGCAGGTGTTTTACTGGAGCGTGCACATGTGTAAGTGGAGACGTCTGATCCCCTGGGGATTGATTCTTGTGGGTTTTGGGACTGGCTTTCTGCTGGGAGGCCAGATGACACCGGCGCTGGCGGGGCCGGGACGCCAGATGATTGATTCAGCTCTGGCGCCCATAGAGGAGGCCTGGGAGGTTATCCAGGGGGAGTTTGTCGATCCACCGGAGCCAGAGGTGCTGGTTGAAGCGGCCCTGAACGGGCTAATGGCCGGCTTGGGTGATCCATACAGTTTTTACATGGATCCGGCGACGTTTGAGATGGCGAACCGTGATCTCGAGGGAGAGTTTGAGGGGATCGGTGCAATTGTTCAGCAGGATGAGGAAAGCGGTGCGCTGGTCATCGTGGATACCCTGCCTGGTTCTCCCGCCGCAACAGCGGGATTGCGCAGCGGTGATGCCATTGTACAGGTCGATGGTGTTGACGTGACCGCGATGCCACAGGCCAGGATAATCGGCATCATCCGTGGCCCTGAGGGCACCACGGTTGAACTGGGCATCCGGCGTGAAGGGGAAGACGCTCTCCTGATCATCTCCATCGTCCGGGCACGGATCACGTTTTCCAGCGTAGAAGCCAGGGTCCTGGAAGGAGACCTGGTGTATGTGCGCCTGCTGCAGTTTGGCGAAGACACGGCGGAGCAGTTACGGCAACACCTGCAGGCGCTGGATGCAGAGGATCGGGCGGGTTTGATCCTGGATATGCGCGGTAATCCCGGTGGATTCCTGACAACTGCGGTTGATGTTGCCAGCGAATTCCTGGCGGAAGGGGTGATCCTGACTGAGCGGCTGCGCGATCGGGAGCAGGTGTATCGCGCTTCAGGGGTGGCCAGCGCCCCCACGGTGCCGATGGTTGTGCTGGTTGATCGGGGTAGTGCCAGCGCCTCCGAACTGGTGGCAGCTGCGCTGCAGGATCATGAGCGGGCGACGATCATCGGCACGCAGACGTTTGGGAAGGGTTCCGTTCAAACATGGCGCGAGCTGTCCAACGGGGGCGGGATCAGGGTGACGATTGCCTGGTGGTACACGCCAGATGGAAACACAATCCACGAAGTCGGCGTGACGCCTGACATTGTCGTTGAGCAGCCTGCAGATGATCTGAAGCGCGATGCACAACTGGAAACAGCGATAGACTTCCTGCGCAGACAGGTTCCGGTGCACTGAGCGGAAGGGTCAGGACGACGTGAATGCCACAGGCGACGAGTACACAGTTGATGAGATCATGGCGGTGTGTATCGCCCGCCGCCTGAGCGATGAGGTTACTGTGGCTCAGGGTATTGCTACACCGCTGGTGGCCGCCGGGTATTTGCTGGCCAAGCTCACGCATGCGCCAAATCTGCGCTTCGCGTCCGCCATTGGCCAGGGCATTTGCCAGGACTGGGCGCCCCTGGGGCTGGCCCGCACAGAGGCCCTCTGGCTGGACAGGGCGCTTATCACGGTTGGATTCATCACGGTAGCGGCTGATCTGCTGCCGCGCCTGCATCCGATTGAGTATCTGCGGCCTGCCCAGATCGATGCTCAGGGCAACTTCAATAACCTGGCGATTGGTGAAGACTACTGGCATCCCCGCATGCGGTTGCCGGGTTCAGGCGGCATTCCGGATGTCAGTGTCGTATACAGCGATATGCATCTTTATGTGCCGCGTCACTCACGGGCGGTGTTTGTCCCCAGAGTCGATGTGGTGAGTGGGCTGGGACACAGTCCGGCACGCCGGCGAGGACGAGGCCCGGTCTATCTGCTGAGTGATCTTGGCCAGTTTGACTGGGTTGATGGCCGGCTTCGGCTTTTTAGTTGTCATCCGGGCGTTAGTGCAGAGCGGGTCGTCGCCAAAACGGGGTGTGAACTGCTCATTGCCCCGGACCTTGCAGAAACGCCCCCGCCAACGCGCGAGGAATTACGCTTGCTGCGCGAGGTGATTGACCCGCTGGGGCTACGCAAGCTGGAGACACTCGGCGGTGCAGCGCGGAAAGCCCTGCTGCGGGATATCCTGGCCCGGGAAGGGGCATTGTGACGAGTTTTTGTGGGCGAAGGGATGGACTGGATGGCGCCTGCGGATCGGTTTGTGGCCGAGACTACCTTCTATGTGCGCTACGCTGAAACGGACGCGATGGGGATTGTGCACCATGCCAGCCATATCGTGTACTTTGAAGAAGGACGCTCCCATTATGCGCGGGTACGCGGCGCGGACTACGCAACGTTTGAGCGCGCTGGATACGCTTTCGCAGTGAGCGAGGTGCACGCCCGTTACCAGCAACCTGCCCGCTACGGTCAGCAGGTCACCGTACGTTGCTGGATCGAGGAGTTGAGAAGCCGCTCGGTTACGTTCGGCTATGAGATCGTGGATGCCGGGACGGCGGCAGTGCACGTTACCGGTTACAGCAAGCATATCTGTGTGAATCACGAGGGGCAGGTTACCGCTATCCCGCCAGAGTGGCGAGCACGGCTGCAGGATTGAGCAAGAGGGGCAGGGAGGCAAAGAGGCGATATGCGAATCTCCCGAAGATGGTTGTGGTCGATACCGTTTGTTCTGATCCTGGGAATTGGCGGGTTTGGGCTATGGGCCAGCAGCCCTCAGGCGCCAATGCCGGAGGCTCTGGCCGCGTTGGGGAGCGATGAGGTCGTCCGGGTGACTCAGGGCGATTGGCTGGTATTTGAACCGGTCGCTGAATCCCGACCTGTTGGCTTTGTTTTCTATCCGGGTGGCCGGGTGGATCCGCGCGCTTATGCACCGTACGCCCGCGCCATTGCTGAGCAGGGCTTCCTGACGGTGATTGTGCCCATGCCGCTGAACCTGGCGGTTCTTGCGCCGGGTCGCGCCGCAGATGTGATCGATCATTTCCCTCAGGTTAGACGCTGGGTTGTTGGCGGGCATTCCCTGGGTGGGGCAATGGCGGCCAGCTTCGCCTATGCCCAGCCGGAGAAAGTTGCCGGTCTGGTTCTCTGGGCAGCTTACCCGGCGGACAACAACAATCTGGCCGGGACTGACCTGAAGGTCGCCTCTGTGTATGGGACCCGCGATGGTCTGGCAACGGAAGCCAAAGTACTGGCGTCCGCAAGTTTGCTCCCCGCAGACGCTCGCTTCGTGGCCGTTGAAGGGGGGAATCACGCCCAGTTCGGCTGGTATGGTCCGCAAGCGGGCGACAATGAGGCGACAATTACCCGTGCTGCGCAGCAGGATGCAGTGGTTGCTGCGACGGTTGCTCTTCTGGAGTCAGTCGAACAGGGGTAGACTCCAGGTTGCCGCACCTTTGCGGATTTGCCTGGGCCGGGCGGGTGTCAGGCTCCTTGCGCTGGTCCAGCAGTAGCAGGAATCGGGCAAATGTGAAGTTATCTGGAAGGGTGGAATGACCTCCTATCGCGATCGTCCCTGGCTCAAGCACTACGACCCTGGCATCCCCCACACCCTCCAGTATCCGGCGATCCCGCTGCATGGCTTTCTGGAACAGAGCGCGCGTGAACAACCGGATGCTGTCGCCTGTCTCACTTCGCTCCGGCTTCCCCTGCTGGGGCGCCGGCACAGCACGATCAGCTACCGGGAACTGAACGCTGCGGCGGATGCTCTGGCGGCTGCGCTGGTGGATCTGGGCCTGCGAAAGGGAGATCGGGTCGCCCTGATCCTGCCCAACTGCACCCAGTTTGTCATTGCTTTCTATGGCGCGCTGAAGGCAGGCGGGGTGGTGACGGCAGTGAATCCGACCTATCCTCCCCTCAGGTTGCAGGAGCAGATCGCGGATTCGGGCGCGACGGTGGCGATCACGCTGAGTCTCTTCTACGAATCGATCAAACAGATTCAGCCGAAGACGCCGCTGCAGCATGTGATTGTCACCAGCATCAAGGAGTACTTTCCACCCGAGGGACGGATATTATTCACGCTTGCGCGGGAGAAGAAAGATGGACACGCCATTCAGAAGCGTCCTGAGGATCACTGGTTGCAGGAGCTTCTGCTTCGCTATGTCGGGCGGAAGGCCGAAGTCACGGTGACTTCCGACGATCGGGCCTTATTCCAGTATACCGGCGGCACGACGGGGGTTTCCAAGGCAGCGATCGCCACGCATTTCGCACTGGTGGCCGATACTATGCAATGCCGGGCCTGGCTTTCCTCCGATATGCCGGGCGCGCCTCATGAGGAAAGCTTTCTGGCAGCTATCCCGCTGTTCCATGTGTTTGGCATGATCGCGGTGATGAGCTTTGCGGTTTCCATGGCGTCGGCGATGATCATGGTGCCTAACCCGCGCGATGTTGATGACGTACTTGAGAGCATTGACCGGTACAAACCCACGCTGTTTATGGGCGTGCCGGCGATGTACAACGCGATCAACAACAATCCGCGGGCACAGGCGGGTCAGGTATCACTCAAATCGCTGCGAGCGTGTCTAAGTGGATCGGCACCGCTCCCTCCAGCGACCAAGCAGAAGTTTGAGGCGTTGAGCGGGGGCAAGCTTCTGGAAGGCTTCGGGATGAGCGAGATGCCAACCGCCACGCATGCCAATCCGCTGCTGGGCGAGAATCGGACGGGGTCCATTGGACTGCCGTTCCCGGATGTTGAATGCCGCATTGTCAGCCTGGACGATGGCGAGACCGACGTGCCGGTTGGCGAGATTGGCGAGCTGATCTTGCACGGGCCGCAGATGATGATCGGATATCATGGTATGCCGACGGAAACCGCCAATGCGCTGCGCGAAGACCGGGAAGGCAAGAAGTGGTTCTACTCCGGGGATATCGCCCGTATGGACGAGGATGGTTATTTCTATATCGTAGACCGCAAGAAAGATATGGCTCTGATCGGCGGGTTTAACGTCTACCCCCGGAACGTGGAAGATGTTTTGATGAGTCATCCTGATGTGCTTGAGGTCGGCGTGGCGGCAGTTCCACACCCCGATCCACAGAAAGAAGGCCAGGAGGCGCTTAAGGCCTGGGTGGTGACCAGACCCGGTCGAACGGTCACCCCTGAACAACTGGTGGCCTTTGCCAGCCAGTATCTGGCCCGCTATGAGATTCCTACGCGGTTTGAGTTTGTCACCGACCTGCCAAAGACAGCGGTGGGTAAGATCCTGCGCCGGGAACTGGTGCGGATGGAACTGGAAGCCCATGAAGTGAAATGACTGCAGGTGTTACACGCCAATCTGGCTCCACGGTGCGGGGGCTGTCTTGCTGTGGAGGATGGTAGTTTCAGCAGGGGGCTGACGCTATCTGAGTTCGCCTGCTGCATGTGATGAAAAGGGTTCTGTCGTGGAGACACAGTTCAGTACGCTGGCAGGTATTGCGCTGCTCGTCTGCGTGGCCGGGCTTGGACTGGCGCTTATCCTTCCTCTGGCTTCCGCTGTACTGACCATTGTTGGTGGGCTGCTTGATTTTGTCATGGATCTGGTCGCCGGTGGCCCAACAACCTGGTGCGGATGTCTGCTGGCGCTGGTGGTCATCGGCGGCTGCTGCGGGATTGCTGCGCTGATCAGTTATGTGTTATCCACCTGCGGCACTCCGCAGGCGGTGAACTTCTGCGTGTGGCTTGGCCTGTAGGTTACCCAGCTGACAAGGGGATGTCAGGAGGAGCAGGAGTATGGATCCGTCGTTCAAGACGATCATTGAGCCTTTTCGGGTGAAGACGGTTGAGCAGATCAAGTTTACGACGCGCGAACACCGGGAAGAAGTGCTACTTCAGGCGGGATACAACCTGTTCCTGATCCCGGCGGAGGATGTCCTGATCGACCTGCTGACGGATAGCGGGACGGGTGCCATGTCGGCCAGGCAGTGGAGTGCCATGATGCTTGGTGATGAGAGCTACGCCGGTTCCCGCTCCTTCTATCGCTTCGAAGCGGCTGTCCGCAAGATCACGGGTTTCAAGCATGTCATTCCCACTCATCAGGGTCGGGCCGCTGAGCGCATCCTCTTTTCTACCGCGGTTAAGGCTGGCGATGTTATCCCCAACAATACGCATTTCGATACGACACGTGCCAACATCGAATACGCGGGGGCGGAGGCCCGCGATCTGGTTATCCCGGAAGGTCGCCAGCCGGGCCTGATTCATCCGTTCAAGGGCAATATGGATCTGGAGGCGCTGCGGAAGACGATCGCAGAGGTTGGACCGGATCGCATCCCTATGGTGATGCTGACCCTGACCAACAACTCGGGCGGCGGGCAGCCGGTCAGCATGGCCAATATCCGGGCGGTGAGCGAGATTGCCCATGCGCATAACATCCCGCTGATTATTGACGCCTGCCGTTTTGCCGAGAATAGCTGGTTCATCAAGACGCGGGAAGAAGGATATGCGGAGAAGTCCCCGCTGGAAATTGCCAGGGAGACGTTCTCGTATGCAGATGGTTGCACGATGTCAGCCAAGAAGGATGGACTGGCCAACATCGGCGGCTTCCTGGCTTTGAACGATGATGCTCTGGCGGCGCAATGTCGCAATCTGCTCATCCTCACCGAAGGTTTTCCAACCTATGGTGGATTGGCCGGGTATGACATGGAAGCCATCGCCCAGGGGTTGGAAGAGGTGCTGGAGGAGGATTACCTGCGTTATCGTATCCGCGTAACGGCATACCTGGCGGAAGCGTTACTCGCGGTTGGTGTGCCGATCGTGCAGCCGCCGGGCGGACACGCTGTATACATTGATGCACGGGCGATGCTACCCCACATCCCCCCTGCGCAGTATCCCGCGCAGGCGCTGGCGGTAGAGCTATACCGGGAAGGTGGTGTTCGCGCGGTAGAGGTCGGCTCCTTGATGTTCGGCAAGCCACAGCCGGACGGCACGGAAAAGCCTGCCATGCTGGAACTGGTTCGCCTGACCATTCCGCGGCGCGTCTATACGCAGAGCCATATCGACTATGTGATTGAGGTGATCAGCCGGGTTAATGCACGCAAAGCGGAGATCCAGGGCCTGCGAATTGTGGAACAGGCGCCATTCCTGCGGCATTTCAGTTGTCGCCTGGCACCGGTGGAGGCTGATTAGCGGCAGGCATTGACGTTGGCCAGATGTTGCTCATAAGTGGCGGCGTAGAGATTGCCTGAGCCTCGGCAATTGCCAGTGAAGAACAGGTAGTCCGTCTCTGCCGGGTACAGGGCAGCCCGGATGGCGTCGCTGCCAGGGCTGTTGATTGGTGTCGGCGGTAGCCCGGGGTTGAGATTCGTATTGTAGGGGGAAGCGGTGTTGATGGCATTGCCGCGAACTGGCGGCCACCAGTCTCCCGGCCCGCCAAGTGCGTACTGCAGCGTTACCGTTGCGCCGAGCTTCTCACCACGACGCAGGCGATTATGGAACACGCTGCTGATCAACACCTGCTCTTCGTAGGCCCACGACTCGCGCTGAATGATGGAGGCGAGCGTGAGCGCCTGGTAGAAGGTCAAGCCCCGAGCAGCGGCAGCTGAGGCCATATCTGGCGTGTACTGCGCAGCGAAGCCTGCCAGTAGCATATCGCGGAAAGCGGCAGCAGTCGTGTCATTGGTCAGTTCATAAGTGCCCGGATACAGATAGCCCTCCAGCGAGGCGCCGGGGGGCTTGCTGGCCAGGAAGTCGTAGGCGGGCACGCTGGTGGCATCCGGACGGATGACAGCCAGAAAGTCTGCCCCCCAGAACCCAACCGGTGTCGCATCAATCACCGCTGCAATCTGCTCCGCTCGCCAGCCGGGGCGGATGCTGATCGTGCAGTGTGGATCGCATTGCGGAACGCGCGGGCCGCTGCCTGCTGCGGCGCCTGCTGGCTCACTGGAGGGCGCATTTTCTGCTGCTCCCGGGGGCAGGTAAAGCACCTGACCGATCTGAAGCAGATCGCTGGTCAGACAGTTGGCCCGCCGGAGGTCGTCAGTGGTGATGGTTGCCCCTGCAAGACCTGCTCCCAGGACAAACGCAAACAACGTTTCGCCGGGTTCAATGGCGTGCGCTTCCCAGCCTGCGGGCGGCGGACATGTGTCCGACAAAGCAGTGGTTGGTGTTGTGTCAGTTGATATCTGGGTGGCAGTTGGGGTAGCCGGGGGCCGGACTGTGACTCTGATGAACGGCGTGGGCGTGGGGACAAATGGCAGCAATGGGGTTTCCAAAATGGCTACTGGTGTCGGGTTGTCTCCGGCAGGTCTATTGGGCGAGGCGGGTTGCGCTGTCTGGGCACTGGATGCCAGGAGGAGGCCGCTGATGACCAGCCCTGCCAGGGCGCAGAAACCAATGCTTCCCAGAAGCAGGGCACCCGCCACAAGATTCCGGGGGGCTGCAACGGGACGCCGCTTCCCGGTTCCTCCGGTGTTCATGCGGTGTTGCGCTCTCCTACCAGTTCAGCACGCCGATCCAGGCGGGTGAGCACGTCTACCAGGCGTGATTGCCATTCCGTCCTGCTCAGGTTACGTGGTAACCAGATGGCGGTGCGGCTCACACGGACGTCATTCTCCAGGTAACGTTGGAGGGCTACACGATCCACTTCGGCCAGGTAGGGGAGGCGAATGTAGATTTGTTCCGCTTCGTGGCCCAGGGCGGTTGCTCCGGCTTGTTGGGCCAGCAATTTGATCTGCAGCTGGAAGAGCAATCCCTGGACAGGTTCTGGTAGCGGGCCAAAGCGATCGGCCAGTTCCGCGCCAATTTCCTCAATGGCGCCGATGTCCTGGAGATCGGCCATGCGTCGATAGAGTTGCAGGCGCAGGGGCATATCGGCGATGTAATCGGTTGGAATATAGGCGGGCAGAGGCAAATCAATGGTCGTAACCAGATCCTGAGGCCTGCGGGTCTGCGGGGCCAGATTGCCGTGAGCCTTGATCTGCTCTACCGCCTGGGCCAGCAGCTGGGTATACAGGTGGAAGCCGACAGCAGCAATGTGACCGCTCTGCCGCGCGCCCAGGATATCCCCCGCGCCGCGAATCTCCAGGTCACGCATGGCGATATGGAAGCCTGCCCCCAGATCGTTGTATTCCTTAATGGTCTGCAGGCGCTGGATGGCCTCGTCAGTCAGCTTGTTCCAGGGCGGGTGGAAGAAGTAGGCATAGGCGCGCTGGGCACCCCGTCCTACACGCCCGCGCAGCTGGTACAGCTGCGCCAATCCGAACCAGTCAGCCCGGTCGATCAGGATGGTGTTGGCGTTGGGGATGTCGACGCCAGATTCGATGATGGTCGTACAGACGAGCACATCGAAATCGCCCCGTGCGAAGCTGAGCATCACCTGCTCCAGCTCATGTTCGGCCATCTGCCCGTGCGCCATGGCGATCCGGGCTTCCGGAACCAGGGTCGCGATCTCGTTGACCTTCATCTGAATCGTCTGCACGCGGTTGTGCACCAGGTAGACCTGCCCGCCGCGCTCAAGCTCACGCAGAATCGCCTGCCGGACGAGCTGGTGATCATAGACGCCGATATGGGTGGTAATGGGCAGGCGTTCTTCCGGCGCGGTCTGAATGGTGCTGATGTCGCGGATGCCGGTCAGCGCCATGTAGAGCGTGCGCGGGATGGGCGTGGCAGTCATGGTCAGGACATCAACTTCGGTGCGCATCTGCTTGAGGCGTTCTTTGTGGGTGACGCCGAAGCGCTGTTCTTCGTCGATGATCAACAGGCCGAGGTCTTTGAAGCACACATCCGATTGCAGCAGACGGTGCGTGCCAATGATAATGTCAATCGTGCCGTTCGCCAGGTCGTGGAGAATGGCGCGTTGTACGTGCCGGTCGCGGAAGCGGGAGAGCATCTCCACTCTGACCGGGAATGGTGCCAGGCGGCGTGTGAACGTATTGAAGTGCTGCTGGGCCAGGACAGTTGTTGGCACCAGCATGGCGACCTGTTTACCGTCCATCACCGCTTTGAAGGCAGCGCGTAGAGCGACCTCGGTCTTGCCATAGCCAACATCGCCACAGATCAGCCGATCCATGGGCTGCTGGCGTTCCATATCGCGCTTGACTTCCGCGATCGCACGGAGCTGGTCTTCGGTTTCAATATAAGGGAAGGAAGCTTCCAGTTCGTGCTGCCAGGGCGTATCTGGCCCGAAGGCATGGCCCCTGATCCTGGAGCGCATGGCATACAGCTCAAGCAGTTCGCGCGCCAGTTCTTCTACCGCATGGCGGGTTGTCTCCTTGATGCGCGACCAGTCGGCAGTCCCCAGGCTGCTAAGCTGGGGTGGGCGGTCATCGCTCCCGATATAGCGGGCCAGGCGGTCTGCCTGATGAATCGGGACGAAGAGTTGATCGGTTCCGGCGTACTGAACGACGAGGTATTCACGCTCGTCGCCGCCGATCACACGCCTGTGTAGACCCACAAAACGACCGATCCCGTACTCGATGTGGACAACGTAATCACCAGGCTCCAGGTCAGCAAAGCGCGCTTCCGGCGTGTGAGGTCGGGGGCGCCGGATGCGGCGCGGTTCCGGGCGTTGCCAGCCGAAGATCTCGGCATCGGTCAGAAGATGCACCGGGCCATCCGGCCCATGGAGAGTCCAACCCTCTGCCAGCGCGCCTTCCACAAACTGGAGCATCCCGATCTCGGCTGGCGTGTTGATGTCGCTGATCGGCGCGATGGTGGTATCTATCTCTCCCCACAGTTCTGCCAGGCGCTGGGCCTGCCGGGTAACGACGACGGCGGGCTGGTTGCTCGTCCGCAGGTCAAAAAGATACTCCAGGAAGGGTCTGATCTGCCCGCTAAAGCGCGGCCCCGGACTGAAGGCTTCCGCCAGGGATGGCATGTCGTCGTTGAATGACTCATGCGGCATCCGGCTTTCGCCGAAGTGCAGCGTGGCGCGGGTAGTTAGCTCCTCATGGATCTCATCCCAGGTCAGGTAAGGCAGAGGGTAGTCTTCAGGGAGCTGGCCAGTTGCCAGTTTTTCAGCACGCAGGTTCACAGCCTGCGTTTCCATTTCCTCGATGGCGTCATGCAGTTCGCCCCAATCATCGATCACGATCAGCGCGTCAGCAGGGGCGTAATCAAGCAGACCAGCAGGCTGTGAGTAAAGGTACGGCAGATAATATTCGAGCGTCGGGAAGGCCGTTCCGTTGGCCAGCGCCATGGCATCGGCACGGGGGGAACCGCCATCTGCTTCTGGAAGGGGTTGGCTTTCGAACCAGGCCGCCAGTCGTTCGGCCACCTGAGGCGCCAGACGGGGCAACGCCTCACGGGCCGGTGTAATCACGACGCGAGAGATCGCGGCGTCGGAACGCTGTGTAGCCGCATCGAAGCACCGCATGCTTTCGATCTCATCCCCGAAGAACTCGATGCGTACGGGCTGATCGGCAGCGATCGGGAAAATGTCCACGATGCCGCCTCGCCGGCTGAAAGTGCCCGGCGCAGTGGCAATCGTCATCGGCTCGTAACCGATGCTCAGCAGCAGGCGCAATAACTTCTCCGGATCGGTATGAGCGCCGAGTTTGAGGACCCGTGAACCGGCGCGAAACTCGCGTACAGGCAGCGTTTTTTGCATCAATGCCCGTGCTGATGTCACCACGATGGGCGAGGATGAGCGCTGCTCCAGGGGAGGCGGGCAGAGCGCAGCCAGGGTCTGCAGCCGGCTGCGGATAGTGGTATCAGACCAGGGCACACGTTCGTAGAACAGCGGGCCTGGTTCGGCGAAGCGCAGAATGTCAATGGCCTGATTCCAGACCGGTAGCTGCTCGGCAATGTTGTAGGCGCGGCTCGTGCGGCCTGTAATATAGAGGAGCGGACGTCCCAGGTCGGCGGCAAGTGTCATGGCCAGAAGAGGACGCGCGGAACGCAAAATCTCCAGATCAGCCACATTAAGGCCCGCCTGGATCTGGTTGCGCAGGGCGATATAGGCAGGGATTGTATGTAGAAGCTCGCGTAATCCACTGAGTTGCATTTTGTTCAGCTTTTCTGGCCGTTTGCCGGTTGTGAACGCCCCGGCGAAGGAGGCTCAGGGTCAGTTAAGGTGGGCTGTTGTCCGCTTTTGGGCAGGGGTGATGCTTCCTGAGAGGGGCGGGCAACAGGGGAGCGAGGGCCTTCGGCCTGACCGGCGTTATGGTTAAAACGATTCATTGCCGCGTCGATTCCTTCAGCCAGCCAGATTTCAACGGCCTGAACGACGCGATCGATAGTTTCTACAACCAGAATGGACTCATCACCGTCGGCAAAGGGCAGCAGGACATAATCGGCGGGGTCCATGCGCCCCGGCGGACGCCCGATCCCGAAGCGAATGCGGGGGAATTCCTGGGTGCCGAGCCTGTCAATGATACTTTTCATCCCTTTCTGGCCACCGGCGCCGCCGCGCTTTCTGATGCGGATGGTGCCGACGGGCAAGTCCAGATCGTCAAAGATGACCAGTAATCGCTCCGGGGGGATCCTGTAGAAAGCAGCAATCGCGCTGACGGCCTCCCCGCTCAGATTCATGTATGTCTGCGGTTTGGCCAGTAAGACCGACCGGCCGGCGATAGTGCCGCTGGCCAGGAGGGCCTTGCCCTGTTTTCTGTCGAAAGACAGCCCGTGCCGCTCGGCCAGGGTATCCACGCAACGAAAGCCGATGTTGTGGCGTGTTCTGGCATATTTCACGCCCGGATTTCCCAGACCAACGATTAAGTAGCGTTCCGCCATGATTGGCTCGTCAGGAGCGAAATTCACAGGGCGCGGATGAGCACCCCGGGGATGCGGTCGATCGCAAAGCGACATGATAGTCTAACAGGCCGGCCTGCAAATCGCAATGGCAGTGAAACGCGGTCAGAAAAGCCGGGGGGGGGCTGGTTTTGGAGCCGGGCAAAGCCGTGCAGGGGGCACGGTGCATTCATAGAACTTTTGCTCGGAGGGGGATTCTGCGCTAAAATTAACAGGCTGAATTCCGAGTAAATTCGAGGGAGGATGGTGTGGCGGACGGTTTACAGTATACCGAGGCAACAATTCAATATCTGGAAGGTATGGAGCATGTCCGCCGGCGGCCAGGGATGTATGTGGGCGGTACAGACCTGCGCGCCCTGCATCACCTGATCTATGAGGTTGTCGATAACTCTATCGACGAAGCCCTGGCCGGGCGCTGTGACACCATCGAGGTCGTGCTACATGACGATGGTTCGGTGTCTGTTGATGATAATGGCGGCGGCATCCCTGTCGGTCAGCACCCGACGGAGAAGATTTCCACGCTGGAACTGGTGCTGACGCGTATCGGGGCAGGTGGCAAGTTCGATGGGCAGGCCTATAAGGTCTCTGGCGGCTTGCATGGGGTGGGTGTGTCCGCCGTGAACGCCCTTTCCGACTGGATGCGGGCCACCGTGCGACGGGATGGCAAGGTCTGGCAACAGGAATACCGCCGGGGTAAGCCGACCAGCGAGGTACGGGCCATCCGGGATATGAAGCCCGGAGAGCGCACCGGAACGACCATCAGCTTCAAACCTGATCCCACTATCATGCAGGAGACGGAGTTCAGTTTCCCGACCCTGGTTCAGCGCTTCCGCGAGATGGCGTTTGTCACACGCGGGGTAACGATCATCGTGCGGGATCAGCGGGTCAAGCCTATCGCACGGGAGATGACCTTCCACTTTGAGGGGGGTATCCAGTCTTTCGTGCGTTATATCAACCGCAATCGCAAGGCGCTGCATCCGGTGATCTACGCCGAGCGTGAGGTTGTCATCAACGAGGGAGACTCCAAAAAGCAGTATACCATCGGGGTTGATGTGGCCTTCCAGTACACGGATGCTTCCACAACAACTGAACTGGCCTTTGCCAACACGATCAACACCCCTGATGGCGGCAGCCACCTGACCGGTATGCGCACCTCGATCACCCGCGTGATCAATAATTACGCCCGCAAGACCGGGCTGCTCAAGGACAAAGATCCGAACTTCTCCGGCACAGATACGCTGGAGGGCCTAACCGCCATTGTCAGCGTCAAGCACCCCGATCCACAGTTTGAGAGCCAGACCAAGGTCAAGCTGATGAATCCGGAGGTCGCCGGGGTAGTGTCTTCGGTCACGGCGGATGTGTTTGCGGAGTATCTGGAACTGAATCCGCGTGAGGCCCGCCGGATCGTCGATAAGTGCATGACGGCCATGCGCGCCCGTGACGCGGCAAAGAAAGCCAGAGATCTGGTGCGGCGTGGCACGAGTCTGCTGGAGAGCACAACGCTGCCTGGCAAGCTGGCGGACTGCTCGGAGCGCGATCCTGAGCGTTCGGAACTGTACATTGTCGAGGGTGATTCGGCAGGTGGGAGCGCCAAGCAGGGACGGGATCGCCACTTCCAGGCCATTCTGCCATTGCGCGGCAAGATTCTGAACACTGAGCGGGCAAGGCTGAATAAGATCCTGGACAATAACGAGGTCAAGGCCCTGATTTCAGCGCTGGGGACGGGGATCAGCGAGGATTTTAAGCTGGAGAACCTGCGCTATAACCGGATTATCATCATGACTGATGCGGATGTTGATGGCGCGCACATCCGTACCCTGCTGCTGACCTTCTTCTTCCGCTACATGACGCCGCTCATTCAGAATGGCTACCTGTTTATTGCACAGCCGCCGCTTTACCGGCTGGATTATCGCAAGAATTCGCGGTATGCCTACAGTGATGCGGGACGGGATGAGATCATCAAGGAATGGGGGGCTGACCCCACGAAGGTGGTTATCCAGCGCTACAAAGGTCTTGGTGAGATGAATCCTGAGCAGTTGTGGGAAACAACAATGAACCCCGCGACCCGTACACTGCTTCAGGTAACCATTGAGGATGCTGCCGAAGCGGATCGCATCTTTGATATGCTTATGGGGTCCAGTGTGCCACCGCGTCGACGCTTTATCCTGACCCATGCCAAGAACGTGCGCAACCTGGACATCTAGCCTGCCGGGTGGCCTGGTAGCTACCCCGGGGAAGAACAAAGCGGCATCGCAACTGCGATGCCGTTTTTGTTTTGTCGGGGCCGATATGGGGATGCTATCGGTTCGGTTAGCGGCAGAGGGTATCAGGTTGCAGGACGGGTAAGGGTTTCCAGTCCCATCCGGTTGGCGGCCTGTCCAGCGGCTCGATGACATTGCAGGTGAAGATCAGGTTGACCTGTGTTGTGCCGGGTTGGCGGCATACGACATAACTGGTCGGAGCAAGCCCATCGGAGGGTGCCTGGGGTTGGCGGGCGATCTGGTAGGCAGCGATGCCCACGCTGGCGGCCAGACGGCTGAGCGCCGTTTCAGCTTTTTCGTACTTGAGGATGTCCGTGCTTGGCAGTTCGGCCTCTGTACCGGTGCGAACGAGAATCCGATCCTGGTGGCAGAACAGGGCCGTGACACGGGTGCTATGGGCATTGCGGCGGCTGCGTTCTGCACGGATGATGCCGACGAAGTCATCCACCGCCTGTTTGAGGTTGTCATTGACAATAAGGTAATCGCACATGGCAGCGAATTTCATCTCAAAGGGGACACGCTGCAAACGTTTGGCGATTTCTTCCTCTGTCTCCTCATCGCGTTCGCGGATCCGTTGTTCCAGCACTGCAGCATCCGGTGGACAGACGAACACGAGCACGGCGTTGTCAGGATAGCAGTGTTTGAGGATGGAAGCCCCCAGTACATCAATGTCGGCGACATGGTCGGTGCTGGCCGCGATGGCATTCTCCACTGTTTCGCGAACCATACCGTACCGATTGCCATGAACCCACTGCCATTCCAGCAGGGCGTTCTGCCTGATCAGTTCCACAAAGCTCTCTTCCGTGTGGAAGAAATGCTCCCGCCCTTCCTTCTCGGTATGCCGCATTTCGCGTGTGGTGGCTGTAGGTAGTTGCTTGAGGTTGCTTACCTGTTTCAGGGCTTCCTGCATGATGGCATTCTTGCCCACCGCTGTTGGCCCTACCAGGACGAAAATCAGCCCGCGATGCGGGGTGTCATCAGTCATGGGTACGTTCTCCTGCCCGACTCTGAACGGGTCAGGGTGCAAGTGTAGCAGGCTCAGGACGTTCATTCCAGTCTTTTGTGTGGAGCCGCGCCTTCAGGAATGCCTTACCGGTCGTGAAGAATGGCACTAGGCGAGTCAGGAACAGATATGCTAAGCTCAAAATACGCCAACTTCGGCGAGTATCGGGGGCGATGCGAAGGAGGAGCAGCTTGACCGCACAGATCATTGATGGCAATGCGATTGCCGAACGGATGCAGGCAGAAATCGCTGCTGCCGTGCAGAGGATGAAGGAGGAGCACGGAGTCACGCCGGGGCTGGCAGCCGTGCTCGTGGGGGACAATCCGGCCTCGCGTCAGTATGTTGGGATGAAACGCCGCCGCTGTGCCAAAGTGGGTATCGACTCTTTTGGATATGAACTGCCAGCTTCCACCACGCAGGAGGAGCTACTCAAGCTGATCCTGGAGTTGAATGCCGACCCCAAGGTGCACGGGATTCTTGTCCAGTTGCCGCTGCCGGATCACATCAATGAGGAAGCGATTCTGGGCGCACTGGCGCTGGAGAAGGATGTGGATGGTTTTCATCCGGTGAACATTGGCCGCCTGGCAATGAAGGGGCGTGAACCGCTATTCATCCCGGCGACACCCTATGGCTGCATGGTGTTGCTGGATGAAGTAGGGGTTCAGGTAGCGGGCGCCAATGCGGTTGTGCTGGGGCGCAGCAATATTGTTGGACTACCGGCCGCCATGCTGCTGCTGCATCGCAATGCGACGGTGACTATCTGCCACAGCCGGACCAAGGATCTACCCGCCGTGGTACGGACGGCTGATATTCTTATTGCTGCGGTTGGGCGCCCCGAAATGGTGAAGGCAGACTGGGTCAAGCCAGGGGCCGTTGTGATCGATGTCGGCTCCAACCGTATCGAAGACCCAGCTGCTGAGAAGGGCTACCGCTGGGTGGGGGATGTGGCTTTTGATGAGGTCAAAGAGGTGGCCGGGGCGATCACCCCATCGCCGGGTGGGGTCGGGCCGATGACCATCACAATGCTGCTGAAGAACACCCTACGGGCTGCAGAACTGGCAATTGCCAAGGCTAGCCATTAGTTCTCCAGATCAGGGTTCTCCCCGGCATGGTGTCGGTAAACCGTGCCGGGGAGGCAATTGTCTGCCTTATGACCCTGTAGTATAGTGTCCTGAACACGCCCCGGAGGATCTGTATGGCAACGCTTCTGGTACGGCATGTGTATAGGTTGGTCACCATGGATGACGCGCGCCGCGAGATCGAAGACGGCGCGTTGTTTGTCCGGGATGGTGTCATTGAGGCTGTTGGTGAGACAGCCTCATTGCCTGCGGATGCAGATGAAGTGCTCGATCTGCGCGAGCATGTGGTTATCCCCGGTCTGGTCAACACGCATCATCACATGTACCAGACACTGACGCGGGCAATCCCTGCCTGCCAGGACTCCGAACTGTTTGGCTGGCTTAAGAGTCTGTACCCGGTGTGGGCCGG
>FWPV01003504.1_pt1 | contig 35386 bp, 34 predicted proteins | sample 2228371 | NCBI WGS metagenome assembly FWPV01 (sample SAMEA103939776, study PRJEB20133) | metagenome | reverse complement strand
TGGGAGCGGCTGGCCCCCCCACAGGCGGGGGCTTGGGGAAACCCGGTTGCCCCATCGCCCAACCGCTGCTGGGAGCGGCTGGCGCCCCCAGAGGCAAGGGGGTGGGGAAACCCGGTTGCCCCATCGCCCAACCGCTGCTGGGAGCGGCTGGCGCCCTCGCAGGCGGGGGCTTGGGGAAACCCGGTTGCCCCATCTCCCAACCGCTGCTGGGAGCGGCTGGCGCCCCCACAGGTAGGGGTGTGGGGAAACCCGGTTGCCCCATCTCCCAACCGCCGGTGGGAGCGGCTGGCGCCCCCACAGGCAGGGGTATGGGGAAACCTGGTTTCCCCATATCTTCACCTCAGGGGTAAGCATCAATCCAGCAAAGGGATCAGCGTGTGGCCGGCGGGCACGAACAGGCTGCCTTCGGTCAGACCTTCGGGGACGATCTGCCGCAGACGGCGTTCCAGATCGGCCTGATTGAGCGTCCCTTCCAGCGCCGCGCGGAAGGCCGTTGTCACATCGGCGACCTGCGCGCCGCTTTCGTGGACGAACTCCAGGCGATAGTGGACGATGCACGCCGCGCGCCAGGCTTCCAGATGGCGCGCGGCAGTCTGAGCCTCGGCGCCAAAGACGGTGTTGCGGCAGCCCACATCGGCCAGCACGGGATGCTCGCGCCCGCGCTGGTCGCGCAGGGCTACCTGGTGGCGCTCACAGGGGCGCCCGCAGTCTTTGTAGCTCGTGCCGCTGGAGAGGAAGCGACAAAAGACGCAGTGCTCGGTGTGGAACACCGGCAGGTGCTGGTAGGCTACCACTTCGGTGCGCCGCGGCCCCACTGCGCGGGCCAGGTCGGCAACCTGGGCCGCGTTCAGGTCGTGGGTCGGCGTGAGGCGCTCCAGCCCCAGGTCGAGCAGGGTGGCGGCGCTGAGCAGATTGGCTGCGTTCAGGCTGAAATCGCCGGTAAGCGGCGGCGACCCGCTCTGCCGCAGGGCGTGGAGCAGACCCGTCGAGCGCACCAGGATACCGCAGCCGAGTTTGAGCAAGAAGCGCACAATGCGTTCTTCGCCGGGCTTGAGCACCCGTGGACTGGCCACCCGCGCAGGGATGCCTGCCGCCTGCACCCGCTCGACCGCGGGACGCAGGCCGTAGAGGTCCAGGTAGTCAAGGGTGACACTGGCAGGCGCCGGGCGCAGGGTCAGGGCCGCTTCGAGTTGTTCGGGGGTGCGCACCAGCAGATGGAGCTGCGGCGACAGATCGCCTGGCTCCGGGGCCCCGTGACACGGCGCCAGCAGAGCCTCCAGCGCCGCCAGCGGCCTGGTTACAGGTCCGGAGCGGGGCTGACCCTGTAAGGCGGCCAGCCGCTCGACCGCCTGGCGGCGCAGGGTGTTGAGCAGCGAGTCGGGCGCGAACGGCTCACCTTCGATGGTGGCTTCGAGTTTCGCCAGCATGTACGGGGTGGCGCCCAGGCGACCAGGCTGCTCGCGCAGATCCTCCACGGTCAGGGCGTGGCGGCGCGCCGTGGCCAGGGGTTCAGGAGAGCGCACCGTTACGCAGAGTTCAGGGGTGGAGGCGCCGGCCTGCCCACCCGGCAGGTCTGGACCGTGCCCCCTGCCCCGGGCAGTTCAGGGGCGGACAGAACGTATGAGCGCCGACGCGCGTTATGGCGTTGGGATGCGCTGGTTAGTCCTCACCCCCTCCCCCTCTCCAGCTTCGCTGGAGAGGGGAGACCAGAACCGTGCGCGGGGGCGTTCCAATGCGGTACAAGCCACGTTGGCTCGGATGTTCTATCCGCCCTTAAACCCCGGGCAGGAGGCGGCAGCAGGCGCCACTCCAGCTCCAGGGGCGCCCCGGCGCGGGCAGTGACCCGCACCGCCACAGGCTGCCGGCGCAGCGGCGCGGCGGGCCGGGTAAAGGGCCGCGCGGCGCGCTCCACCTCGGGGTCGTCGGTGCGCCAGAGGAGATCACCCGCCCGTACCCGGCGCATATTCACAGCCTGGTTGCCAAACTCAACCTCCAGCAACCCGTCGCGGGCCGGACGCACGTGGTAGATCCGCCCGCCCTCCTCCGGCTCTTCAGGACTGCGCCGGTCGGCGGCATCGAACACCACGCCATCGCCGGGCTTCAGCGGGGCGATCGCCGTGGCCGGCTCGGGGGCGATCAACACCCGATCGGCCAGCACCCGGACCACCCGGCCCATCAGCGGTGGGGTATGGGGCGGCGACGACGCAAAAGGCCACGATGAAAACAGCTTGTTTCATACATGTTCACACTTCTCCCGAGAGCGCGGGCATCTTGCCCGCATCCAGGCCCTTGCGGGCGGGACGCCCGCGCACCCGGGGTGGCGCCTTGCCCCAACTGTGAACACGTACCTTGCTTCGCCCCTTTGCACATCCCGCCTCTCTAGGGTATGATGTCACCACACAGCGTCCGAACCGAAGCGCCTCCAGCGACGAGCCGCATGCCGCCTGGATGCGCGCCGGGTCCGCGCCGGTCGTCGTGTAGCGGCCGTCAAAACACGCGCTACCTGTCGTTCCGATAGGGGTTGCGGGCGCCACCGCGAGGCATTCGCGCCAACCCGACGTTTCCCCACACGACAGGCGCACCCTCGTCCCAGGGAGGCAGAGCATGGCTACGCTGTATGTTGCGTCAACCGAGACCTTCGTCGGCAAGAGTGCCGTCTGTATCGGCTTATTGCGTCGCATGCAGCGCGATGGCTTCAGCGTCGGCTATATGAAGCCGGTGAGTGTCTCGGTCGCCGGTCCCTCCGGGGCAGTGATGGACCAGGACGCTGCCTTCATTCGCGACACGCTGAGCATCAGCGAGCCGATCGAGCAGATTGTGCCGGTGCTGATCACTCCCAGCGTGGTCGAGGCGATCCTGCGCGGGCAGTACCCGAGCTACACGCGCATCCTGCGCGATGCCTACCTGAGCGTCTCGCGCAACAAGGACGTTGTGGTGCTCGAAGGCACCAACACGTGGTCGGAAGGCGCGCTGGTCGATCTTTCAGCCGATCAGGTCACCGATCTACTGCAGGCTCCTGGCCTGCTGGTGACGCGCTACGACTCGACTCTGAGTGTGGATACGGTGCTCTCGGTGCAGCGATACGTGGGTGAACGCCTGCTCGGGGTGTTGATCAACCAGGTGGAGGAGCCTCAGTTCGAGTTCGTGCGCAGCCGTGTGGCGCCGTTTCTGGAGCGTCGCGGCATCCCCGTCTTCGCCGTGCTGCCCCACGACCCGACCCTGGCAGGCGTCAGCATCGAGGAACTGCTGGTGCATCTGGGCGGCCAGTTGATCGGCCAGCGCGCGTGGTGCTCCCGCGTCGCCGAGTCCCTGATGATCGGCGCGATGAGCGCCGAGGCCAGTATGCCGTTCTTCCGCCGCCGCGGCAATAAGGTGGTGGTCACCGGCGGCGACCGCACCGATCTGCAACTGGCCGCGCTCAAGACCCATACCAGCGCCCTGGTGCTCACCGGCAACTTCCAGCCTTCTCCAGAGGTCGTCGATCGCGCCGGGGAACTCCAGGTGCCGCTGATCGTCGTTCCCGATGACACCCTGGCCGCCGTCGAACGCGCAGAACGCCTCTTTGGCCGCGTGCGCTTCCACGAGGACTCGAAGCTGCGCCGCTTCACCGAGTTGCTCGAGGCCAATTTCGATTACCCGCGGCTCTACGATGCCCTGGGCATGCGAAGGTAGGGCCGAGGCATCGGGGAGAAGCGGCGCTCTGGAACCGGTTCTTCTTCGACAACGCCACCTGTCAGGGAGGCGCTGAAGGGGTTACTGCGCGTCGCGCCGGAAAGGGGCAACTGTTCGGAAGTCTGCGACCCGCACAACCCCTGCTCCGATCAGGTTTCTTTGTGGCAATCACAGGCGAAGACGTATGTCAGAACAGATCGGTCCGCTAATCTTTGTTGAGAATCCCGACTATCCCTACCCCTTCGAGACGCCCCTGCCGCCCCGTTTCTGGATGAACGAGACCACCGGGCGCCTGGCCGATGCGGTCGAGACCTATCTGCGCAACGATGAACTGAGCGCCGAGCAGATGGAGATCCTGAAGATCTACCTGCGGCAGTACATCGAGCGGGCGGTTATCTCCGACACGGCTGACCGGCGCAGGCTCCTCGAACAGGTGGAGACGCTCAGGCGGGTGGGCGATGTCGAGCGCTTTGCCGATGCGCTTTCGGAGGCCGGGCTGGAACCATTTTGAGTGCGACGCCTGCCGTAGCCAATCCTGTTGATAGCGCGCAGTGATCGCATCCGGTACGGCGCCTGCGCGCCTCCCGGCTCGCGCGCACTGACCCTATGCTCTACAAACACCTGATCCGGCCCATCCTCTTTCGCATGCAGGGAGGCGATGCTGAAGCGGCCCACGAGCGCACCCTCACCCTGCTGTCGCTGCTCTCGCGCCAGCGGCTAGCGCTGTGGTTCTGCGAGAGTGTGCTGGCCTGCCGCCATCCCGCCCTTGAACGCACGGTCTTCGGGCTGCGCTTCCCCAACCCCATCGGCCTTGCTGCCGGTATGGACAAAGACGGCGTGGCCCTGCCGGCCTGGATGGCTCTGGGCTTCGGTCACGTGGAGGTCGGCACGGTGACCGCCGTGGCCCAACCGGGCAATCCGCGCCCGCGCCTGTTCCGTCTGCCGGCCAGCCAGGCGCTGATCAACCGCATGGGCTTCAATAATGCTGGCGCAGCGGCGCTGGCCGCCCGTCTGGCTACTCGACCGCCTCTGCCGGCCCCGCTGGGCATCAGCATCGGCAAGTCGCAGCGCGCGCCCCTGGAGCGGGCGGTGGAGGACTACCTGCGCTCGTTCCGCTTGCTCTTCGATTACGGGGCCTACTTTGCCGTAAACGTCAGCTCACCCAACACCCCCGGGTTGCGCGGGCTCCAGGATCGGGCGCACCTGCGCGCGCTGCTCGCCGCATTGCAGGCCGAAAACCGGCGCCTGGCCCACGAACGCGACGCTCCCCCGCGGCCTATCCTGGTGAAACTCGCCCCCGATCTCGCCGAGCCTGCCCTCGCCGAGGCCCTGGAGGTCTGCGCCGAGACTGACGTGGCGGGGATCATCGCCACCAATACGACCGTCTGCCGCGACGGGTTGGCCGCCGCCGACCGTGCCCGCGCCGCCGAGAGCGGTGGCCTCAGCGGGCGACCCCTGCACCCCCTCGCGCTGCGCGTGGTGCGCTTCGTGGCCCGCGAGAGCGGCGGCCGGCTGCCGATCATCGGCGTTGGCGGCATCTTCGGCCTCGACGACGCGCAACGCATGCTCGACGCCGGGGCTACCCTGCTCCAGGTGTACACCGGCCTGGTCTACGAAGGGCCAGCGCTGCCCGGGCGCATCTGCCGAGGGTTAATCGGGGTCGGCTGAGGTGAACATACGGGGAAACCGGGTTTCCCCATACCCCTGCCTGAGGGGAGGGTTTGGGAGGGCGAAGCCCTCCCAGGAAACAACCCGCCAGCGGGGAGGGTTTGGGAGGGCTTCGTCCTCCCAGGAACAATAATATGTTCATTCCGGTGTTGTGCGGCGCAGCCGCATAGACGGCTGAGGTGAACATATGGGGAAACCGGGTTTCCCCGCCCGTGGGGATTGATACCGCAAGGGCTACGCAGCAACACTATGCCTGGTTCTATCTTCCCATCGCCTCCCCCGCGCCTGGCGCCACGCGAGCGCCTCCTGGTCGCCCTCGACGCGGCCCGGCTCGACGCCGCGCTCGCGCTGGTGCGCGAGGTACGGTCGCTGGTGGGCGGCTTCAAGGTCGGCCTGGAACTATGTACGGCTGAGGGCGTCCCCCGGGTGGTGGAGGCCGTGGCGGCCGCCGGGGGCAGCCTGTTTCTCGACCTGAAGCTGCACGACATTCCCAACACCGTGGCCGGCGCGGTGCGCGCCGTCTGCGCATTTGGCCCCGCGGTGCGCATGCTGACCCTGCACTGCCAGGGCGGCGGGGCGATGCTGCGCGCCGCCGCCGAGGCTGCCCGCGCCGCCCCGCACCGACCGCTGCTCCTCGGCGTCACTGTGCTGACCAGTGTGGACCAGGCGGCTCTGCGCGATGAGCTGGGCGTCGGGGCGCCTCTGACCACCCACGTGACGCGCCTGGCCCGCCTGGCACAGACGTGCGGCCTGGACGGGGTTGTCGCCTCGCCCCACGAAGTAGCGGCGATCCGCGCAGCCTGCGGCAACGGGCTGCTGATCATCACCCCGGGCGTCCGCCCGACGTGGGCCGCCATCGGCGACCAGCAGCGCGTCACCACACCTGCCGCGGCCCTGCGGGCCGGCGCCGATTACCTGGTCATCGGTCGCCCGATTACCGCGCCGCCGCCGGACGTGGGGGGGCCGTCGGCTGCCGCGGCCCGGATCGTGCATGAACTTGAAGCGGAGGGGGCATGAACGGAGACGATGTGCTGGCCCTGCTTGCCGATGTGGGCGCGCTGATCACCGGCGACCACCTGGTGTACACCTCTGGTCGCCACGGTAGTAGTTATGTCAACAAAGACGCGCTCTACCCGCACACCGCCGCGACCGCCGCGGTCTGCGAACGACTGGCGCGCCACTTTACCGGCGCAGGCGTGGAGGTGGTCGCCGGCCCGACCATCGGCGGCGTGATTCTGGCCCAGTGGACGGCGTACCATCTGAGCGCAATGGATGGGCGTGAGGTGCTGGCGGTTTACGCCGAGGAGGAAGCCGCCGCCGACGGCAAGCGGCGCGCGCTGCGGCGCGGCTACGATACTCTGGCGCAGGGACGGCGGGTGCTGGTCGTTGAAGATGTGCTGACCACCGGCGGCTCGGCGCGGCAGGTGGTAGAGGCGGTGCGGCGGGCAGGCGGCGAGGTGATCGGCGTCGGCGCGCTATGCAACCGGGGCGGCGTCACGGCGGCAACCCTGAGCGCCCCGGAACTGTACGCCCTGGTTGAGGTACCCCTGGAAAGCTACGCCCCTGAAGACTGCCCACTCTGCGCCGCCGGAGTGCCGATCAACACCCGGGTGGGGAAAGGCGCCGCTTATCTGGGAACGAGACCTGGCCAGTCGTGACGACATGGCCAGGTCTCCCCGTCCTACATCGGTGGCGGGCCGCCGTGAAGCTCTTCGACCAGATGCGAACGCGACTCGACCTCGCTCAGGCGCATCGAGGCGTAGGTTGAAGCGGCGCGCAACAACTCGCGCGCCTGAGCAGTCGGAAGCAGCCGCAGATCATCGAGGCTCAGACCAAGACCGCGCAGATACTCCTCCATATACGCACGCTCAAGATGGCTCTGGGCCATGCGTGGGGATTGGTCCTCGAACTCCTGCATTGTCATACAGCACCTCCCTCCACAAAAACGCAAGTTGCCCGTCGCGGGGCGGGCTGACGTACCGGGCGCAGGATGGCCAGGCATACAGTTTCAGTATACCCGGCGCTCACAGGGCTTCAAGCAGGAGCGCCACTACTTGATGGGATATTCTCGCTACTTGCAGGGCTGCTGCCAACCTCTTGCACATCATTGCCTCCCCCGCAGCAACCGCGCCAGGATATGTTATCCTGATGCGAGCTTATGGGGAAACCAGGTTTCCCCATGCCCCTGCCTGCGGGGAGAGGCGTGGGGCGATCCGCTCCCCTTCCGGCGTCTCCCCAGGGGGGAGGCTAGGAGGGGGCAGCTCTCCCGCGCACCCTGGTTCAGCATGTCGTCGTGTAGCCAGGCCGACAGAGCCATATGCGTGTCGCAATCGTTCACGATTATCTCAACCAGTACGGCGGGGCGGAGCGCGTGCTCGAAGCCCTGCACGAACTGTACCCCGACGCGCCCGTTTTCACGTCGATCTACGACCCCGAGGCCATGCCGGAAGCCTACCGGAGTTGGGACATTCGCACCTCGTTTGTGCAACGGGTTCCGGGCTGGCGCCGGCATTTCCGGCGCTATGTTCTGCTCTATCCGAGCGCCTTCGAGAGCTTCGACCTGCGCGACTACGATCTGATCCTCTCTAGCAGCAGCGCCTTTGCCAAGGGGGTCATCCCACGGCCCGATGCGCTGCACATCTGCTACTGCCATACGCCGATGCGCTTTGCATGGCGCAGTCAGGATTACGTGCTCCGCGAGGGGATCGGCGGATTGCCCGGTATGCTCTTGCCCTTCGCGCTCACCTATGTTAGACTCTGGGACGTGGTGACATCCAATCGGGTGGATGTGTTTGTCGCCAATTCACGCGAGGTCGCCAGGCGCATCAGCCGGTACTACCGGCGTGAGGCCGAGGTTGTGCCGCCACCGGTCGATCTGCCGCCCTACGCTCCGCAGCCCGCAGCCGGGTTTTACCTCGCCGGCGGGCGTCTCGTCCCCTATAAGCGTTTAGAGCTGATCGTCGAGGCTTTTAACCGCCTGCGCCTGCCGCTGAAGATCTTCGGCGACGGTCGTGACCGACGCCGCCTGGAGCGCCTGGCCGGGCCGAGCATCGAGTTTCTCGGCCGGGTGGACGAGGCGACGCGGCGCGACCTGTTCGCGCGCTGTCGTGGTTTTATCTTTCCGGGTGAGGAGGATTTTGGCATTACCCCCGTCGAGGCTATGGCCGCCGGTCGCCCGGTGATCGCCTATGGCGCGGGTGGGGCGCTGGAGACGGTGATCGAGGGGGTAACCGGGCGCTTCTTCTACGAACCGACGGGAACGGCCCTGGCTGCCGCTGTTCTCACTGCCCAGAGCGACGCGTATGATCCGCTGACGATCCGCCAGCACGCCGAGCGCTTCAACCGTGAGCGGTTTCTCCGCCAGATGCGCGCGGTGATTGACGAGGCCCTGGAGACCTGGCAGGAGAACCGCGTTGCACCTGTCCGTTGACATCCTGGCAGCCGGTTTGTTGCCCCGGGTGGACCCGGGGCGCGCCTGCAATGGGCACGGTTCAGCGCGCATCGAACAGGCCGTGGCCGGCAAGCCCTTCTTGCAGCCCTTAGCTTCTGCCTGAGCATGCACCTGTACGAGTACCTTTCCATCCTGCGGCGCTACTGGTTCCTGGTGCTGCTGCCTCCGCTCATCGCCGGCACGGTCAGCCTGGCCCTGGCCCTGAGCCGCGCCCCGACCTACCAGGCCAGCGCCCTGGCCCTCGTCTCGCGTGTGCCGCTGTCGGCTTCGACGCCGTCGCCACTGCCCGATGTTGACGAGCGCTCTACCTGGATGACCACGGAGTATATCCTCGATGACCTGCCCTTCGTAGTTGGAAGCGCCGCCTTCGCTGCCGATGTGCAGGCCGCCCTGGCTGCCGAGGGTTATCAACTCGACGCCGCGAGCATCCGCGGCAGCCTGCAAACGGAGGTAACCCATCGCGCCGTAACGCTGCGCGCCGTCGCCGGCACCCCCGAAGCCGCAAGTGCCCTGCTCCGCGCGACGCTGGCGACCCTGCAGAGCGGCGGGTTGAAGTACTGGGGCCGCTCCTCCGCTGGCGGCTTGCACGTGGCCGTGCTCGATCCGCCTGGTCCGGCAACCGCCGTCGTTGGCAGCCGTGACATGCTGCGCGATATCGCGCTGCGGGTGGCCCTGGCCCTCGCCGCTGGCGTGGGGCTCGCCTTTCTGCTCAACGCCTTCGATGACCGGCTGCGTAGCCCGCGCCAGGCCGAACAGTGGCTCGGCGTTCGTGTGCTTGGAGTGATCCCCAGAGAGTGATGCGCCCCCGGGTATGCCTATGCAACTTACTGATTATGTTAGTGTACTGGTCAAGCGCTGGTGGGTCGTGGCCCTCACCCTCCTGGCCGCCGCAGTGGCCGCCTACGGGGTCAGCAAGCTGCTGCCCCAGACCTTCCGCGCCCAGGCCGTCTACCTCGCCTTTGCCAACCAGGCTGATAATGGCCTCAACATTGTGCTGCGCAACTCCATGAACAGCTACCGCGAACTGGTGCTGCAACCCGATGTGCTGGACCAGATCAGCCAGCAACTCGGCCTTGATGTTAGCGGCGAGCGGTGGATGGAAGATGTCAACATTCAGCCCCGCCCCGATGAGCAGAAAATTGTCATCGAGGTTGATGCGCCTGCGCTTGACCAGTCTATGGCTATGGCCGACGCTGTCGGCGGGCGCATTATCGCCGAAGTCAATCGCATCAACGCCACCCTGGAAGGCACCGCGCGCATCAATGTGCAGCAGATCCAGCGGGCGCGCCTGGTGTCAATCAGCCCCAATACCCGCGTCAATGTGCTGGCCGGGGCCATCCTCGGCCTGATCGCTGGCATCTTGCTGGTGTTTGTGCTCGAATACCTTGATGACACCCTGAAGAGCAGCGCCGATGTCGAGCGCTTCGTCGGGTTGACCACCATCGGGGCCATCCCGACGGTTGAGAAGTAGCAGCCGGGAGGGAATCGTAGCCGTGAACGGGACCGCCGCTGAACGCGCGCTGATCACCCTGCGGGATCCGGACTCCGCCGCCGCCGAGGCCTACCGTACCCTGCGGACGAATATCCTCTTCTCCAGCCTCGATCGCCCCTTGCACACCCTGGTGCTCACCAGCACCGCGCCAGATGAGGGTAAGAGCACCACCCTGGCCAACCTGGCCGTGACCATGGCCCAGGCCGAGCAGCGGGTGCTGATGGTGGATTGCGATCTGCGACGCCCGAGTCTGCACAGTCTTTTCGGGGTGCCCAACGACCGGGGCGTGACCAGCGCCCTGCTGGAGCAGAGCGAGGGGCCGTTGCCCATTCAGGAGACAGGCGTGGCCGGGCTTCGACTGCTGGCCAGCGGCCCGTTACCACCACGCCCCGCCGACCTGCTCGGCTCGCGCCGTATGGGCGCCCTGATCGAGCGCCTGCGCGGCGAGGCCGATATGGTACTCTTCGATACGCCGCCGGTCGTCGCCGTAACCGACGCCGCCGTGCTGGCCCCTCGCGTGGACGGGGTGTTGCTCGTGCTACAGGCCGGTCACACCCGGCGCGACCGGGCGCGGGAAGCCCGGCAGATGCTGGAAAAGGTGAAGGCCAACATTATTGGTGTGGTGCTCAATGGCTCGCGCCTGGAACGTGGGTATAACTACTGAGGCGCCCGAGAGGGCCATCGGCCCGACCTCCGCGCCCCTTCAATACTATGATCGATCTCCACTCGCACATCCTCCACGACTTCGACGACGGCGCTCGTACCCTCGAAGCCGCGATCGAGATGGCCCGCGCGGCGGTGGCCATGGGCGTCAGGGTCATGGCCGCTACGCCCCACGGACGCAACTCGACCAACGTCGATTACTCGCGCTACAGCGTGGCCCTGCTGACCGAACGGCTCACCGAGTTGCGCGCCGCCCTGGCTGAACAGGAGATTAACCTGGAACTGGTGCCGGGCACCGAAATCTACGGCGAGCCGGGCGTGGTCGAGCGCCTGAGGGCCGGTGAATTGCTCCCCTACGGCGCGAGCCGGGCCGTGCTGGTGGAGTTTCCCCTCAGCAGCCCCGCCGAGGTCGTCGAGCAGATCGTGTTCGCCCTGCAGGTGGCCGGTTACCGGGTGATCTATGCCCACCCCGAACGGATGCGCTACGTGCAGCACGACCTGAACGCCCTCGTGCCGCTGATCGAGCGCGGCGCGCTGATGCAACTGACCGGCGACGCTCTGCTCGGCATCCAGGGGCCGGCGATGTGCCATCTGGCCGAAACGCTAGTGACCCACCGGCTGGTGCAGATCATCGGCAGCGATGCCCACGGCCCCCACTTCGGGCGCATGCCCAATCTGGGCGCTGCCCGCGCCCGCGCCGCCGAACTGATCGGCGACGCCGAGGCCGACGCGATGACCCGCGCTATCCCGGCGATGATCCTCAGCGACGGGCCAATCAGCCCTCCCTCCCCGATCCCCGTCCGCAGGCCCTTGAGCCTGTTCTGATGTGACCATGCGGGGAAACCGGGTTTCCCCATCCCCCTCCCTGAGGTGAACATACGGGGAAACCGGGTTTCCCCATACCCCCACCTGTGGGGCGCCAGCCGCTCCCACCGGCGGTCGGGGATGTGGGGAAACCGGGTTGCCCCATCCCCCTCCCTGAGATGACCATACGGGGAAACCGGGTTTCCCCATCCCCCTGCCTGTGGGGGTACCAGCCGCTCCCACCAGCGGTTGGGACATGGGGAAACCGGGTTTCCCCATCCCCCTCCCTGAGGGGAGGAGCCCGGTTCCCTCCCCCAGCGTGGGAGGGCCAGGGAGGGGGTAGCCCTCCCACGGTTGCATGCTGGCGTTGTGCGCCTCGCGAATGGGGCCTGAGGTGACCATACGGGGAAACCGGGTTGCCCCATACCCCCACCTGTGGGGCGCCAGCCGCTCCCAACAGCAGTTGGGACATGGGGAAACCGGGTCTCCCCAACCCCCTCCCTGAGGTGACCATACGGGGAAACCGGGTTTCCCCACCTGCGGTGAGCCTGTCGAACCGCACCCCCACCTGTGGGGCGCCAGCCGCTCCCACCGGCGGTCGGGGACATGGGGAAACCGGGTTGCCCCATCCCCCTCCCTGAGGAGGGGGTCTGGGAGGGCGGCTTGAAGCGGTTTTAGGCGTTGTGCTGCCCAGCGTGGCTATCCACAATCCAAGATCCAAAATCTAAAATCTAAAATCTAAAATGGTATCAGGGGTAGCGCAGGTGATCGACCAGGGCCTCGGTGGCCGGAAGCGGGCGCGGCCCGAACCGGCTTACGCTCCAGGTAACCAGAAAATTCACCGCTACTCCGAAGATGCCCGCAGCCACATGGCTGATGCCAAAGAGCTGAAACTGCGGCATGGTGTAGTTCAGGCCCATGTATACCAGGGTCACCAGCAGGCCGCTGAGCATACCGGCGGCGGCGCCACGGCTGGTGGCGCCCTTCCAGAAAACCCCCAGCACCAGCACCGGGAAAAAGGTCGCCGCCGCCAGCGAAAAGGCCCAGGCCACCATCTGCACGATGATCGCCAGGCGCTGCACCGCGGTCAGTGCAGCAAGGATGGCCGCGACGAGGATCATGATCCGCCCGAGCCAGAGGCGTTCACGGCGGCTGGCGTTGGGGTTGAGGGTGCGGTGGAATATGTCGTGGGCCACAGCAGAGGCTATCACCATGAGCAGCCCATCGGCAGTGGACAGAGCCGCGGCCATGCCCCCGGCGGCTACCAGTGCCACTACTGTGGTCGGCAACCCCGCGATTTCCGGCGTTGCCAGCACGATCAGATCCTGGTCAATGCTCAACTCTTTGTACTGAAGCACCCCATCACCGTTTCCCCCGATATCGGGAGCGTCAGCAAAGACGAGCAGGCCAGTCCGCGCCCAGTTCTCCGCCCAGGCCGGCAGATCGCCCGCCGGCCGCCCAACGACGTTCTCCAGAATCTCCCAGCGTGAGAAGGCCGCATACGCCGGCGCGGTCAGGTAGAGCACGCAGATCCAGGCCAGCGCCCACCCGACGCTGCTGCGACTCTCACGCACCGTAGGCACCGTATAGAAGCGCACCAGAATGTGGGGCAATCCGGCGGTGCCCAGCATCAGGCAGATGGTCAGCGCCAGGTAGTTGACTGGCGACCAGTCGTTGAAGGGCGCTGTGTAGCTTCGCGCAATGCCCTGACTCGCTTCCAGCACCTCGATGTTGCGCAGCGCTTCGCCGTACATCAATTGCGGCAGCGGCACCCCGGTGAGCTTGAACGAGAGCCAGGTCACCGGCACAAGATAGGCGAACACCAGGATGATCCCCTGCACCCCCTGGGTCCAGGTGATTGCCTTCATGCCCCCGAGGTAGGAGCACAGCAGCACCGCGGTGAGGCCGACGATCACGCCGATCATGTAGTTGAGACCCAGGAACCGGCTCATAATGATGCCGACCCCGGTGACCTGCGCGGTCAGGTAGGTAAAACTGATGATAATGCTGGCAACAGCGGCGATCACCCGCGTCAGCGCGCCGGGGTACCGCGTGCCGATGAAGTCGGGGACGGTAAACTGGCCGAATTTTCGCAGATAGGGCGCCAGGAGCAGCACAAGCAGCACGTAGCCGCCCGTCCAGCCGGTAATGTAGGCAAGCCCCTCGTAGCCCAGGAGGAAGAGCGCGCCGGCCATCGAGATAAACGAAGCGGCGCTCATCCAGTCTGAGCCGGTGGCCAGGCCATTGAGCACCCCGGGCACGCGCCGCCCGGCGACGTAGTATTCGTCCAGGCGGTTGGTGCGGGCGCGCAGGCCGATCACAGCATAGATGGCGATGGTGAGAAACAGGAAGACCCAGCCGATGAACTGCGCCGGCAACCCGTAGTAGGCGTCAATCGCCCCCACGACTACGACGAACAGGATGAAGCAGGCTATGAAGATAGCGTAGTTGACGATCAGGCGACTACGGTAGCGGCGCTGTTCCGCCGTATCGGCGACGTAGACGCCAAAGCGCCGGTCCAGGCGGGCCATACGCCAGCTATAGATGACGGTCAGGGCCACGAAGAACAGGAGCGCGCCCTGGCCACTGAGGTAGTAGCCCAGGGGAAAACCGGTGAGCACGGTGATTGAGTTGAGGATCGGCGCCAGCAGGGCGGGCAGGGTGAAGCTGAACAGCCAGATGAGCAGCAGCGGCCCGATCAGGCGCAGGTTGGCGCGCCAGTAGGCGCCCAGCCAGGGCGGGGCGGGAGGCAGCGCCACCTCATCGGACGCCACCTGGGGCAGGCGCACCATTCCCGGGCCGGGCGCCAGGGGTGGCACGGCACTCTCGTTGCCAGGCTCGCGGATGCGCTCCATCGGCGGGAAGAGCCGATCAATCACATAGAGCGCCACGGCGAGCGAACCGCCAATGATCAGGAAGAGTTGAAAGATGCCCAGGAGGATCTGCGATGTCATGGGTCTATGCGGCTTGCGCCGCGCAACGCTAAGGCTAGGTATGCCAACGGCTCCCACCACCGTACCGGTTGGGAGATGGGCAGCCGGGTCGCCCCATAGCCCTTCCTGTCGAACCGGGCAACGAACGGCGGCCACGGCAGAGACGGCTCGCCGGGTCAGCCGGCGGGCAGGGCCTCGGGCTGAGCATCGGCGACCGGCAACCCCATACTCTCCGCTGGCACCACCGGCAGGGTGAAGCAGAAGGTCGTGCCTTTGCCCGGCCCTTCACTCTCGGCCCAGATTTCGCCGCCCTGGGCATAGACCAGGTGCCGCGCGATAGCCAGGCCAATGCCGCTACCGCCGCTTTGCCGGGCGCGCGATTTGTCAACCCGGTAGAAGCGCTCGAAAATGTGCGGCAGGTGCTCGGGGCTGATACCAATGCCGGTATCGCGCACGGCAACGATCACCGTTTTATCGGCCACATCGGCGACCAGCGTCACCCGCCCGCCAGCCGGCGTATAGCGGTAGGCGTTGGAGAGAATGTTGATCAGCACCTGGTTTACCCGGTCAGGATCGGCCCAGACGAGGGGAAGCTCAATGTCGAGGTGGAGCGACAGGGTGACCTGGTTGGCGCGGAAGAGCGGCTCGAACTGAGCGGCCACTTCCTCGAGGAGACGTTGCAGGTCGGTGCGACGCGCCACCACCGGTAGCTGGCCCGCTTCGACCCGCGAAAGCAACTCCAGGTCTTCGATCAGGCGCTGGAGGCGATTCGACTCGTGGAGGATCAGGCTGAAAGTCTGGGGGCTGGGATCAATCACCCCGTCGAGCAGGCCCTCCATATAGCCACCGATGGTTGCCAGGGGGGTGCGCAACTCGTGGGTTACATCGGCGAGCAACGCCAGGCGTCGCCGCTCGGTCTGGTCGAGGGCATCGGCCAACTGGTTGACACTCCGGGAGAGTTGGGCGATCTCATCATCACTGGTGATGCGGGTGCGCTCGCGGTAGAACCCCTGGGCCAGCCGGCGACTAACAATCGAGAGGGTCAGCAACGGCTCGACGATCCGGCGCGACACGAACAGGCTCACTACCACCGCGGCGGCCAGCGCAGCGAACCCGCTGACGAGCAACGCCTGCTGCAAGACGGTCTGGAACTGTTCGAGCGGCGTTGACGTGGCCGCTGCGGCCCCCGTGGCAGGCAGGCGGCCCGTTTCGGCGGCAGCCGCGCCAACGTTCAGCGGCACCGCATAGACCAGGCCGATACGCGCGATGAACCCGGCGGTGGCAAGGAGCACCACATCGGCAATGATGATGATGACCAGATGCGAGATGAACAGTTTCCAGCGGAGCTGATGGTACCACCTCATCGCTGACCACCAACGAACTTATAGCCGACGCCGCGCACCGTCTGGAGCAGCGGAGCGCCATCGGGGTCATCTTCGAGTTTGCGGCGCAAGGTGCCGACGTGTACATCCACGACCCGATCGATACCGGCGAAGTCAGGCCCCCATACCCGGCGCAGCAACTCCTCGCGGGTAAAGACCCGCCCGGGATGGCTGGCCATTGCGTACAGGAGATCGAACTCGCGCGGGGTCAGATCGATCTGGCAGCCGCCGCGTTGCACCTCGCGCCGTTCGGGATCAATGCTGATATCCCCAAACTGCAACACCGGTCGCTCGGCAAATTTTTCCACCGGGCCGCGGGCGCGACGCAGAATGGCCTTCACGCGCGCAACCAGTTCACGAGGGCTGAAGGGCTTGGTGAGGTAGTCATCGGCGCCGACGGAGAGGCCAATCAGCTTATCAACCTCATCGGCGCGAGCGGTGAGCATCAGCACGTAGACGGCCGTCTCCTGATGCAGGCGCCGGCACACCTCGATCCCATCGAGGCCGGGCAGCATCACGTCGAGGATCACCAGATCGGGACGCAGGCTACGGGCCAGATTGAGGGCGCTTGGACCGTCGAAGGCCCGATGGACCCCGAAACCCTCTGCGGTCAGGTAACTGGCCACCAGGTCCACAATCGGCTGCTCATCGTCAACTACCAGGATCGTCGCTGCATCCATCGCAGCACCTCGCGCGGCTATGCGTAGTGATAGTCAGCATGCGCTGCTAATTGTACCGCCACCATCTTTCTAGAAACATACCGGCGGCGCCGAGGCGGGTCATCCTTCCACGCCCGCCAGCGCCAGCAGACGAGTCCACTGCTCAGGTGTCACGGGAACCACCGAGAGGCGGCCCTGGCGCACCAGGGCAAACTCAGCAAAGAACGGGTCGGCTTTGATCGTCGCCAGATCGACCGGACGCGGCAGGGCTTCTAACGGACGCACGTCCACAACCACCAGTTTGGGGTCATTCTGTCGCGGATCGGGGTACGGAGCGCTGGTCACCTCGGCCAGCCCGACTGCCCGACGCTCATCGCCCGTATGGTAGATCAACGCGTGATCGCCTGGCTGCATGGTACGCAGGTGTTTGAGAGCAACGGTGTTCGTTACCCCATCCCAGATCGTGCGCCCCTCGCGCAGCAGATCGGCGTAACTATAGGCCTGCGGCTCGGTCTTGAGGATCCAGTACCTCACTGGTTATACCATGTTCAGACAGCAGCTTTCGGAGTGCAGTTGGCCGCGACGGCATTCCAGGGCGCCCTGGCCGTGGCCTGTGTGCTGCTACCAGCCTGTCACGTGTGATGGGGCGAGAACCGGGGCGGGAGAGCGAAGTGCTCCTGGCAACAAACAATCCATCACAATCGGATTGACGAGCCACTTACCCCGCATACGCCTGTGAAACGCTTGCATTGTAAGCTGCGTGACCGGGCTATGTCAACCGGCTCCTGCATATGACCGGGGCTGGCGTAGCTCTCCCAAACCCTCTCCTCAGGGAGGGGCGTGGGCAAACCCGGTTTCTCCGATGTTCATATCAGCCGTCCATAGGGAGGGGGTTGGGGAAACCCGGTTTCCCCATGTCCCAACCGCTGGTGGGAGCGGCTGGCGCCCCCCACAGGCAGAGGGATGGGGAGCCCCGGTTTCCCCGTATGGTCACCTCAGGGAGGGGGTTGGGGAAACTCGGTTTTCCCAGTCCCAACCGCTGGTGGGAGCGGCTGGCGCCCCCCACCGGCAGGGGTGCGGTTCGACAGGCTCACCGCAGGTGGGGAACCCCGGGTTCCCCGTATGGTCACCTCAGGGAGGGGGTTGGGGAAACCCGGTTTCCCCATGTCCCAACCGCTGGTGGGAGCGGCTGGCGCCCCCACGGGCAGGGGGATGGGGAAACCCGGTTTCCCCATCCCCTAACCGCCGTTGGGGACGCCTGGCATCCCGGTGAACAGGAGCGGAGGGAACCCCCGGTTCCCCATGTTCGCGTTAGGCCCCATGCGCGGGGCGCACAACGCCAGAATAAAAATATTTGTTCTTGGGAGGGCTACGCCCTCCCAAACCCTCCCGCCAGGGAGGGGGATGGGGAACCCCGGTTTCCCCATTTCCCATGGGAGCGGCTGGCGCCCCCACAGGCAGGGGTGCGGTTCGACAGGCTCACCGCAGGTGGGGAACCCCGGTTTCCCCGTATGGTCACCTCAGGGAGGGGATTGGGTAAACCCGGTTTCCCCGATGTTCACATCAGTGGGCGTGCTATAATGCATCGGTTGTGTGGAGCATAGCGCAGGTGCAAGCGCAGTGACATCACCGGCCCGAGGATGGCATGGACGAGTTCGAGAACCTTGACCACTACGCTGTGCTCGGCGTCCACCGCAACGCAACGGCGGAGGAGATCAAACGCGCGTATCGCCAGCAAATTGCGCGCTACCATCCGGATCGCTTTGCAACGGCCAGCCCTGAGGAGCAGGCTCGGGCCAGCCGGCGCGCGCAACGCATCAACGAAGCCTATGCCACGCTGAGCGATTTCGGCGCCCGCACAGCCTACAACCGGACGCTGGGACACGCAGCCTCGCCCCCGTCGCCGCGGCCCGCTCCGGCGGCGCCGGCCCAGGCGCGCGATCACCTGGCGGAGTTGTACGCCCAGGCCCAGGCCCATCTGGAGGCAGGGCGCCACCTGCAGGCCGCCGCAACCCTGCGCGAGATCCAGCGGATCAACCCCTTCTACCGTGATAGCGGGGCGCTCCTGGCCCGGGCCGAGGCCGCAGGGCACGCCGCCGCCCCTCCATCGGCGTCCATCGCCCGGCAGCCCGACCGCGGGCGACGAGCGCTGCTGCTCGGCGGTGTTGCAGCCCTGTTCCTGGCCGGGGCTGGAGTCGCGGGCTGGGCGCTGCGCCGGCAAAGCCCGGTCGCGCTGGGCGGCCCAACCGGCGCCGGCCCGCAGAACGCCGCCGCAGCGCCAACCACAACTCCGGTCCCGACCCTTGTCCCCACTCGCGCCCCCACCCTTGTCCCTACTCGCGCCCCCGCCCTCGTCCCTACCCGCGCCCCCACCCTCGTCCCTACCCGCGCCCCCACCAGTACCCCCGGGCCAACTACTCCACCAGCAACGATTGCCGAGAGCGGCGCTGTGCTGTACCAGGACGATTTCACCCAGGCGGCGCGCTGGCCCTCGATCCAGGGCGCAGGGTGGAGCGTCGGCTTTGCCCCCGGCGCGTACCGCATTACCGCAACGCAGGGGGTTGGCAACATCTGGGCGTTCAGCACTGCACCTGCGGGCGCGAACTTCCTGGTCGGGGTTGACGTCGAGGTGCGCGGCGGACGAGCGGGGTTGCTGTTGCGCTTTAACCAGCAAAACTTCCTGACCTATACGGTTGATCCCCTTGAGGGCGACTATCAATTGATCCATTCAAGCGGCGGGCGTTCCACAGTCCTGATCGAAGAGCAACATCCGGCGATCCGTGGCGGCGAAGGGGCCCGGAATCGCCTGGCGGCGCGCATGGAGAATGAGCGGATCAGCCTGCGGGTGAATGGCGAAGAGGTCACCGAACTCAGCCTCGCCGATCCGCCCCCTGGCCCCCGCTACGGTATGGTGGCGGTAGCTACCGATGCCCGGGTGGAGGCGCTGTTTCGCAACCTCGTGCTACGCTCGCTGGAGTAGCCGGGAAGGCGTCGAGGCACAGCGGCGCCGCCTCTCGACCTATCAGCGCTGCCTCTCGACCCGGTTCATCCTGGCAGGGCGCGGCGCAGCCGCAAGGGCGTCTATCGCGTGCGCAGCAACTCGATGCTGTGGGTCTCAAGCCCCAGGCTCAAGCTCAACGCGCCGTCGGGGCAAACGTTGATGCAGTTCTGGCACAGAATGCAATCGGCGGACAGCACGCGCAGGTGCAGGCGGGTGTAGTCAATGATGCGGATGTCCATCGGACACACGGCGATGCATTCGGCGTGGCCATTGCACTTCGTCGGATCTCCGGCCACTTTGACCAGGCTGTAACGCGCAGCGGGACGCGCCAGCAACCCCGCCGGGCAGGCGTACTTACAGAAGGCGCGGTTATCCTTCAACCACAGGGCCAGACCGACGCCCAGCGCATAGTAGAGCGCGCATCCTCCCAGAAACCAGGCCAGGGCCCCGGCGGGACCGGGCACGTAGCCGAAGCCGAGGACCAGCGCGGTCACCAGGATCACACTCGCGGCCAGGTGCATGGCAGGCAGGCGGCGCCAGAAACCGCCCAGGCGCCCTTTGCTCAGGCGGTAAGGCAAGAGATCGAGGAACATACCCGTCCAGCAAGCCCAGCCGCAGTACAGCCGTCCGAAGATCAGCGGACCGATAAGTTTAGCGATCAGGAAGTGCAGCACTGCGGCGCCGAAGACACCGCTCAGCACCTCGAAGATCAGCCCTTCGACCTGCACGATCGATTGCTGGAACACAGCCCGCGCAAGGGCGGCGGAAAACATGGCCAGCGCCAGGCTCAGTGTTAGCGCCCGGCGCCCCTTGAGGCGCTTGTGGGCGGGCAGACCCAGGTAGTAGGTTACGCCGGGGGCCACGACTGTTCCCAGGTAACCAAAAAACACCAGTGGCGCCAGCGCGCCGGTCAGGCGCCAGGCGAGGAACCCCACGCTCCACAGCGCCACGGCCACGGCGCAGGCCACCACAATCCGCTTCCGCAGCGATAAGGCTGGCATCACAGCACTCCATTCTGTCGGGGTTTACGGGCGGACAAAACATCCCGGCCAACGTGGCTTGTAGCGCATTAGAACACCCCCGCGCACGGCTCTGGTCTCTCCGCTCCAGCTTCGCTGGAGCGAGGTCGGCGGCGGGAGCCAACCAGCGCATCCCCACGCCATCACGTCCGTCGGCGTCCACAGGTTCTGTCCGCCCCTAAACTGTCGGGGTAAGGCGCGGGAGAAGGCCCTGTCCTTTCCCGCACACGTCGCCCATCCGCAGTGTAGCACCGCCGCCAGGCCGAAAGGTAGCGTTCCGAGGGCGCGAAGTGGTTATTCATTCACCGAAACGTACCGCTTCGCAACCCTTGACGCGCTCTTCAAGAAGGGGTACAGTGACAAAAAGGCACAGGGCAAACGGAAGGACGCGCGATGGTACAGCTAGACCCAGACGGCATACGGCACGACTCGGGCCTGGCGCTCCACGCCTATGCCGGTATGCTCGATCTGATCGCCGATGGGCGGCTGCAAGCCGGCGAACCGATCCTGATCGAGCGCCTCACCGAACACCTGGGCACGACCCAGACAGCCGTGTGTGAAGCGGTGATGCGCCTCGTCCAGGAGGGATTGGCAACCGAGGCAGCCGATGGCCGCCTGCGCATGATCAGCCTGAGCGAGAGTTACGTCTCCAACGTCTACCTGGTGCGTGGAGCATTGGAAGGGTTATGTGCTGAACTGGCCACCCCCTACATCCGTATAGAAGATCTGATCCAGTTGCGAACGCTCATCCACGAGACAGCCGATGCTCTAGCGCGCAGTGACGCCCGGCCATATCTGCGATCCGATTCCCAGTTACACACCCTGATCATCAGCGCCACCACCAACACCCTCCTGCTCACGGCCCTGCGGGCGATTCAGCCCCACGTGCACCTGATCCATCGATCTATGCAACGTATCGCCGGCGAGCACCTGCTCACTTCGCACCAGGAGCATCTGGAGATCGTCGCGGCCATCGCCGACCGCGACGCTGTGCGCGCTCGCTACGCTATGGAACAGCACATTCGCAACACGGGCGAGCGCATTACCCGGCTGCTGAGCCTGTAGGACCCACGACTGATGTGAACATATGGGGAAACCGGGTTTCCCCATCCCCCTGCCCGTGGGGGCGGCAAGCTCTCCCCACCGGGAGGGTTTGGGAGGGCTTCGCCCTCCCAATTCTGGCGTTGTGCGGCGCAGCCGCATGGACGGCTGAGGTGCACATATGGGGAAACCCGGTTTCCCCATCCCCCTGCCCGTGGGGGCGGCAAGCTCTCCCCACCGGGAGGGTTTGGGAGGGCTTCGCCCTCCCAATTCTGGCGCTGTGCGGCGCAACCGCATGGACGGCTGAGGTGAACGTATGGGGAAACCGGGTTTCCCCACGCCCCTCCCGGCTACCGGCAGATCAACACCGGCCGGTCGCTAGAGCGGAGCACTTCATCTACGGTACCCCCGAGGACCGCTTCGAGGAGTGGCCCGTGACCATAGCCACCGATCAGGATCAGATCGCAGGCGCGCTCGCGGGCGGTCGCCACAATCGTGGCGGCAGGCGACCCCGGCGCAGCAACACAGACCGGCGAAACCCCGTGGGCCTCCAGGTAGCACCGGGCGCGGGCAAGGGTCGATTCATCGGCGCGCCCCGGCTCCAGCACGGTCAGCACGGTAAGCGGGATGGCCCACTGGAGCGCCAGGTAAGCGGCGGCGAACAGCGCCTCGTTGGCTTTCGGGGTGCCGTCGTAGCACAGCAGCGCAGCATTGAGGGGCCGCGCCGGCCCGGGAACGGCCAGGATGGGGCGCGGGCAGTGCTGCACCAGGGCGTGAAAGCCGGCGCGCAGCCAGGCCAGGCCGCCCTCGCCGGGAGGGTGGGCCAGGTGCACCACCACAAGGTCGCTCCAGCGCGCGCGGGCCACAATCGCCGGGGTGATCGCGCCAACCTCAATCGCCAACTGCCCGCTCACACCGGCTGCCCGGCAGCGCCGCTCAAACTCGGCCTGTATGGCCAGGGCTGTCGCGCCACTTCTGGCAGCAGCGTCGGGCGCCACGTGCAACCCGTGCAGCCGCCCGCTTTCGCGCCGGGCAACCACAATCGCCTGTTCCAGAGCCAGCCAGCTCTCGGGGGCGCCGCTGAGTGGAACCAGCACATCGGCAGAGAGGCGCTGCTCGACTGAGGCGACGCCACGTTCCTGGCGCCACTGGCCGGGCGGCGGCCCGGCGTTCAGCGGGTTGGCCGCCGCAAGGGGCGAGAGCGCCGTAGCGGCAGCCCGCAGAGGCCCCTGTTCCTGGGCAGCCATCAGGTCGGCGGCGGCGACCTCGGGGTCAAGCGCCCAGCCCAGCGCCGCTGCGAGCTGCGCCCGATGCCGCGAGATCCATACGTAGAGATCCGTCTCGGTGCGACCGGGAAAGTCGTGAAGCATGCCTCGCTCGCGGATGATCGCGACGATCGGCAGGTAGACCGTATCGTACCAGAGCGCCGCCGCCTCCGCCGGCCCGGGCGCCCGCCCCTCCACAGCCCGTTCCTGCCGCAGCGCCTCGATGTCGGCCAGGATCTCGCGGTACTGCCCCGGGTTGGTCACACGCAGATCGGCGCCGGGGCGCTGCTTGTCCAGATCAGTCAACTCGTAGAAGTCCGCCTCTTCGGCCTTGCGGATCAACTCGTCAGGGGTCGTATCAGGGGCAAGCGGCACCCGGGTGTGGACGCGGGTCACGTAGGCGCGGATGTGGCTGGCCCCGCGCTGGCGGGCTACCGACACGCGATGGTTGCCGTCGAGCACGAAGTAGACCTCGCCGATCTGGTAGACGAGTATCGGCGGCGCGTTGCGCGGGTCGTCCATCACTGCCATGACTCGCGCCCAACGCTCCTCGTCGCTGCGGCGCCGCGGCAGAAACTGGCGCGTAAAGTCGGTGTATCGCCCCACACTGCCCACAATCGCCGCAAGGGGGATGTCGCGCAACTCACGCTGCTCGCTGACGCGGCCTTTGAGCGCGCGGCGCGCTTCCTCGAACGGGATCAGATCGTTGCTGCGCCCGGTGAGACGGGCCAGAATGTCTTCGAGGTAGGCCCGGCTCAAGGCCCGTCGGAAATGATAGACTGCCTGCGCGCAGGTATCGGCGCCTGAGGTCATAGCCCTTCACTTGCAAAAAGCGACCGCGCCGGGGGGCACAGTCGCTTCAGCGTGGCGGGGCTGGTGCGGATCGAACGCACGACCGGCCGCTTAGAAGGCGGCTGCTCTATCCACTGAGCTACAGCCCCGTTCTTGATGTTACTATAAACCAGACGTGCAGGAGTGTCAAAGGTCTCCTGAGGTGAAAATATGGAGAAACCGGGTTTCCCCATACTCCCGCCTGTGGAGACGCCAGCCGCTCCCACCAGCGGTTGGGGGATGGGGAAACCCGGTTTCCCCACCTGTGGTTCGACAAGCTCACCACAGGCGGTGAGCTTGTCGAACCGCCCCCTGCCTATGGGTGCGCCGGGCGACCCCAATCGCGGTTGGGGTGTGGGGAAACCCGGTTTCCCCACACCCTCCCACGCCGCTCTCAAAGAGCCGTGGGGAAAACCCGGTTTCCCAGCCTTCACACAAACGCAAGAAGGTCCGGCGGGATCGCAGATCTCGCCGGACCTCCTTACTGCTCGAACAGCGTTTGCCATCACTGGACGACAAACGACGCCACGCCGGTCAGGTTGCTACGCTGGCCGTAGAGCACGATCTGGTAGGCGCCGCGCGACAGGCCCGAGCTGCTCAGCACCAGCTCAACGCTCCCTTCACTGTTGGTAGTGCCCCGCAGCGATAGCGCCTGCACACCCGAGGGCGTGTTCAACCAGGTGGTCACGACCTCACCCGGCAGTAAGCGGTTGGTGAAGAAGGCGAATCTTGTGCCGGCCGGGCCTCTCTCGGGCGTTCTTTGCACCCAGATGTACGGCGCGTCACTCGGGCCATAACCCACCAGCACCGGCGCCCAGTTCGTGCGCTGGCCACCACCACGCGCATCATCGCGGAAGGTGTAGCTGGCGCGGGTGTCGATCAGCACCGGGGGCTGGGTCGGCGACGGCAACGGCAGATTCTCATTCACGCGCATGAAGAGCTTACCGCTGCGCCGGGCGCCCGGATCGAGCGGACCAAACACCACCGTGATGCTGCTCTGATCCACCGAGCGCACCCAGTCACCCGCCTGAGAGTTCAGGCTGGTGTAGAACCCGTAGACCTGAGCACGGTTGATCGGGAACGTCACCACCGTCTCCCGCGCCGTGCCACGTCCGTAGTTCACCAGGCGGAACTCATACTCCAGAATGGCGCCCCGCGCGACCCAGATGCTCGGCTTCGGCCAGATCGTTACCACCACGTCCGCAGCCGTACCCGGCTCAGGTTCAGGCTCCGGCGTCGGGGTCGGGGTCGGAGTCGGCACCTGACCAACCTCCGGCGGCCTGCGGATCACTGGCAGATACACCGTCGCGATCCGGTCAAGCACGGCCATGGCCGGAACGGCGTTCTGATCAAAGAACGCCCCGGCTTCCTCCAGCGCCATCGGGTCACTGGCCAGGTAAGCGCGGAGGGTTGCCTCGACAGCCTCTTGCTCACTCAACATCCAGATCGGCGCATCGGCCAGCATGCCCTCTTCGGGCTCAATGTTGGGCAACAGTGGCTCGCCGGGCGGGCCGGGCTGAGCAAAAGCCTGGCCCAGTACCACCAGCAGCAGTGCGACAACCAGCGTCAGCGGCAAGCCCCGGCGCCAGGTTCGCCTAAGCTTGCGAGGCATTGTCGTATCCTTTCACGAAGATGGCTGAAGGGGCCACGACGGCCCCTCCAGGGTTGTCAATAGTACTTCCATCCTATAAGACGCTGGTGGATGGTTCCAGGTTCCACACTTGATCTGAGAATCAGCCTAAAGTATGACCTGAGGTGAAAATACGGGGAAGCGGGCTTTCCCCATCCCCCTGCCTGTGGGGGTGTCAGCCGCTCCCAACAGCGGTTGGGACATGGGGAAACCAGGTTTCCCCATCCCCCTCCCTGCGGGGAGGGTTTGGGAGGGTGCTCGCCCTCCCAAGAAAAAACTTGTCTTCATCCTGTCAGAGGATGGAGAAACCGGGTTTCCCCATACCCCCGCCCACGGGGAGGGTTTGGGAGGGCTGCGCCCTCCCAGGAACAACCCTTAGAGGATGGAGAAACCGGGTTTCCCCATCCCGACCCGCAGGGGCAGACCTGCACCTACACGCAGCGCGCAGGCGCGCGAGCCTGCCTGTACACACGGGTAAACTCTTCGGCGAAGGCCTGCGCCAGCGCAGGGTCCTCGATGATCAACAGGTTCTCGTCGTTCACTTCCTCGGCGCGGCGCGTAAAATTGTACGAGCCGGTAATGACCACGCGCCTGTCCAGGATCATCACTTTATGGTGCATCGTGTGGCAGTTGCCGTCGCGGTGTACATCAAGGCCAGCCGCACGAAGACGCGCGTACTCCGAACCCGAGCCGTTGGCGTTGCGCGCTTCAAAGACTACCCGTACCGGCACGCCCAGCCGGTGGCGGGCGAGCAGCGCCTCGGCAACGGCGTCGTCGGTAAACGAGAACGCCAGCACGTCCACGCTCCTCCGCGCGCGGGCCAGATGCTCCAGCACCTGTATGCGCACCGGTTGGTGCGGTGAGAAGAAGGTGGCAACCGTCGCCCCCGGCAGACGCACCAGCGGATAGGGCGTCGCTCCGCCCTTCAGGCTGCCGAAGCGCCCTGCGGCCATGCGCTCAAACTCGGCGACGTAGTTCGCCACTACCTGCGGCGCGGTGATGCGCAAGAGATTGTTGTTGTTGCGGTAGGTGTCATTCACTGTCACGTTCCACGAGCCGGTCCAGACCACGCGCCGGTCAAGGATCACAAACTTGCTGTGCAGGAAGCCGTCGCTCTGCTCCCAGCTTACGGTTGCGCCGGCCTCTTCGATCAGCCCGGCCCAGCGGGCCATAGCCGGATGGTGCAGGCTTTCGCGATCAAGGGCCAGGCGCACCTGCACGCCACGGGCGCGGGCGCGGATCAGCGCCTCGGCGACGCTGACAAGGTTGTACTCGAAGCTCGCCAGCTCAATGCGCTCCTTCGCGGCGGCGATATCGGCCAGCAAGGCCTGCTCGAAGGCCGGGGCAACCCGGTTGCGCGGCACGTCGGGATATTGCAACTCCGGGGTGGTGAAGTAGACCGCCAGTGCTCCGGCTGCGGTCAGGCGGGGCCGGGTGGGCGAGCCGCGCAGGAGTCCAGCGCGCTCTGAAAACCCATAGGCGAGCGTGGCAACGAGCAGCAGGGCCAGGACGGCCAGCATACGCCCGGAGTGGCGTGGGGGAGGGGAGGAAGGCATAGTGCGCGTGCGGATTGCAGCGTATTGATTACAGATCGAGCGCAGCACGAACGATGCGATGAACATGCATTGGGAGGGCTGCGCCCTCCCAGGCCCTCTCCACAGGGAGGGGTATGGGAAGCCCGGTTTCTCCAGGTTCACCCCGGGCGCGCAGGGCTGCGCCGCAGGCGGGTACGCAAAGAAACCGTCTCGGGCAAGGGGAGGTTACGCTGCCGGGGGAACGAGGAGCAGTGGCATCCTACAACCGCGATCGCGGGTCCAACGCGTCCCGGAGACCATCGCCGATGTAGTTAATGCTCAGCACAGTGAGGAAGATGAGAAAGCCGGGCCAGAGCACCATCCAGGGGGCGAAATCGAGGAAGTTCTGGCCCTCGTAGAGCAGGCGGCCCCAGGTAGGCGTATCGGGAGGAAAGCCCAGACCCAGGAAGGAAAGCACCGACTCGGTAATGATCGCCGCGCCGACCCCCAGGGTTGCCGCGACAATGATCGGGCCAAGGGTGTTGGGCAGAATGTGGCGGAACATGATCGTCAGCTCACCGACGCCCAGCGCGTGAGCGGCCTCAACGAACTCCTTCTGTTTGAGCGAGAGGAACGAACTGCGCACCAGACGCGCCACCGTCATCCAGTTCAGCGCGCCGATCACGGTGACGATCAGGATGAAAATGCCCGTTTCGGCCCCGAAGGCGCGCCGCAGGCTGTCGCGGAAGAGAAAGATCAGCAACAGCAGCAACGGCACCACCGGCAGGGCCAGAAACAGATCGGTAATACGCATCAGAAGACTATCAACCCTGCCGCCAAGAAAGCCAGTTACGGCGCCAATAAGCGTGCCCAGGGTCGTTGCGATCAGCATCGCCGCCACACCGACCGACAGCGACACGCGACCGCCGAGCATCACCCGCGCAAGCACATCGCGACCCAGATCGTCGGTACCCATCGGATGCGCCCGGCTCGGCGGCTGCAGGCTGCGTGCAAAGTCAATCTTGCGCGGATCGCCGCGCCAGACCACGGGGCCGGCGATGACCCCGATAGCCAGGAGCAGGAACACCACCGCGCCGGCCACGGCCATACGGTGGCGGCGAAAGCGTCGCCAGGCATCGCTCCACAACGAGCGCCGGCGAGGCGCCACCTGCGCGAATATCGTATCTCCAGGCGTCACACGTGCCGCCGGAGTGTCTCTAAGAGATTGGTTCGCTTCCGACATCTGCGTTTCTGTGCCCCGGGTCGCCGCCAATCAACCCTGTGAACAGAGAGGGCGGGAACATCCGGGTTGGTTGCCATTTACCTCACCGCGCAGGGGGTGGGGAAACCCGGTTTCCCCACGCCCCCTCGAGAGCGACATAGGAGGGCGCAGCCCTCCCAAACCCTCCCACGGGGAGGGGTATGGGGAAACCCCGTTTCCCCATACCCCAACGACAGTTGGAGTCGCCCGGGACACCCATAGGTAGGGGAGTGGGGAAACCCGGTTTCCCCTATTTTCACCTCAGTCGTAGCGTATCCGCGGGTCAAGAACACCATACAGAACATCAGCAACCAGATTAAAAAACACCACCAGCACCGCAAAAATGAACGTAATCGCCATCACCACCGGCGTGTCAGAGTTCTGGATCGACTTGATCAGTAACTCCCCGATGCCATTAATGCGAAAGATCTGTTCGGTCACAATCGCGCCGGTGAAGATGGTCGGCACGCCCAGGGCCAGCAGGGTAACCACGGGGATCATACTGTTGCGAAACACGTGCCGCAACACTACCACCTGCTCGCTGAGACCTTTGGCTCGCGCGGTGCGGGCATAATCCGCGGGCAGGTTTTCCATCATAGCGGCGCGCACGAAGCGGGTGAGCGAGCCGGTCTGGAACAGGGCCAGTACTGTCACCGGCATGATCATCTGGCGCACCTGGCGCACAAAGGTCTCCCAATCGGTTACGCGCAGCGTCGAGTCGTAGATAAAGGGCAGCGCGTTCAGGCGCACGGAGAAGATCAGGATGAGCACCAGGCCGGTGAAAAAAGTTGGCACCGAGAAACCAATGAAGGCGAACGTGGTGGCCAGGTTGTCGAAGAGCGAGTAGGGACGTACTGCCGAGATAATGCCGATCGGAACAGCAATAAGAATAGAGACCAGATAAGCAACCCCGACTACCTGCAGGGTCTGTGGCAGACGCTGGGCGATCAGGTCCAGCACCGGGACGCGACTGGCGAAGGAGTAGCCCCAATCGCCCCGGAACAGCGCGGTCAGCCATTTGAAGTAGCGGATGTACCACGGGTCGTTCAGCCCCAGGCTCTCGCGGATCTGCTCGCGCGCCTCGGGCGGCACCGAGGGATCGGCGGCGAACTGCGCCAGCGGGTCACCCGGGGCGAGGGCGAGGATAGCGAAGATTACCAGGCTGATGCCCAGCAGGGTGGGCACGGCGAAGATCAGGCGGCGGAGGATGTAACGACCCATGGAGAATCTGTGTGCTTGAAACTGTACACTGTCGCGGTGATAGGCCCCGGGCGGTCAGGCCGTACACCACGGGAACGAACACGAGGACTCCCGGTATGGCCGCGCCCTACCGCACCTTCCTCCGGCAGGGGCCGGGAGAAACCCTCATTCCCCATTACGCCATGCAGGGAGGTGTGGGAGGGCTGCGCCCTCCCACACCCTGCGACCGTCACTTGTACCAGTTGGCGATGTCCCACAACTCCGAGTCCCACCCGGAGGGGTTGTAGCCCTGGAGATCCTTGCTGGCGCCGGCAACGCGCGGGCGCGCCACCAGCGGGATCATGGCCACGTCGGTAACGATCAACTCGTCCATCTGGCGGGCGATCTCCACCCGCTTGTCGGGATCAAGCTCGTTGCGAAGTTGTTCGCAGAGCGCGTCGTACTCGGCGTTCTGCCAGCGCATATGATTGGTGCCGCGCCACTCGTTCTCTTTTTGCGATGCCGCGCTGGAGATCCAGCCGCACAGATGCGCCGTCGGGTCCGGTTCGGGAGCGCCGGTGGTGTACATCTGGATATCGGCGAAGAAGTGGCCAATATTGTCGGGGTTGCCCGGATCACTGCCGAAGAACACGGCTCCGTCCACGCTCTTCAGCTCCGTCTCCACGCCAATCTCGGCCCAGTTGGCCTTGATCAACTCCTGGGTCTTCTGGCGCAGGGTGTTGACGCTGGTCTGGAAGAGCAGGCTGAGGCGCACGCCGTCCTTGACCCGAACACCATCAGCGCCGCGCGTCCAGCCGGCCTCGTCGAGCAGCCGGTTGGCCTCGGCGATATCCTGATCGCAATTCGTAAAGATATCGGCGATGCTTTCGGCAAACGGCGGATACCAGAGGAGGGTGCAGGTCGGATAGCCGGTCGGGCCGTAGAGTTGCTCGGCGATGGCTTTGCGATCAATTGCCAGGGCCAGGGCCTGACGCACCTTCAGGTCGGTCAGGAAGGGATGCGGCTGGCTGAGCTGGCCGCGCTCGTCGTCGAGAGCCAGGTCGGGGTTGGTGAAGTTGATCAGCAGCCGTTCGACATTGGCCGTGTTGTAGGTGACCAGGCTGCCCTGACCGCCCTGGCTGGCCAACTGCTGCAACACGGCGGCCTCTACCTGCAAGTTCCAGGCCCAGTCTACCTCGCCGGCTTGCAAGACAGCGCGCGCCGCTGAGGGAGCGTCGCCGCCGCCCTTAAGCTCAACTCGTTTGAAGAAGGGCTTGTCGGGGTCGCGGTAGCGTTCGTTCAGTTCGTAAATCACCACGTCGCCGGGTTTGAACTCGACCAGCTTGTAGGGGCCGGTGCCGATCGGCGCCAGATTGGCAGCCTGGCAATTCGCCGCGGTCGAGGCGGCTTCGCCGACGCAGTCCTCAAACTGAGCCTTCTGAATAATCGCCCCGCGCTGGCTGGTAAACACCTGGTAGGGATAGCTGTTGGGCGCCTCCCAGGTTACCTTGACCGTATACTCGTCCAGCGCCTCAACCGTCTTGATGCCACGGAAGGCCGCGACGCTCGTACACGCCGTCTTGGGGTCAGCGCAGTATTCATACGTAAACACCACATCAGCGGCGGTGAACGGGCTGCCATCGGACCACTGCACATCTTTGCGCAGCTTCCAGGTGATCGAGGTGAAATCCTGGGCCACGCCGCCATTTTCGACGGTAGGGATCTCCTCGGCCAGCATGGGCACGAAGTTGCCCTCAGGATCAATCGCTGCCAGCGGCTCAAGGATCAGTCGCGAGGCGTCAACGTCTTTGGTTCCGAAGGCCAGGTGGTTATTGAGAATGGTGGGCGCCTGCCAGTAGAGAATGCGCAACGTATCACCGGCGCCGCGTCCGGCGCTGGGCGTGGGCGCCGCGGTGGGCGCGGGAGCCGCGGTGGCTGCGACTGCTGCCGTGGGCGAAGCCAGCGCCGTGGTGGCCGGCGCCGTGGTGGGAGCCTGTGCCGGGGGAGCGCCGCCACATGCCGCCAGCGCGATTGCGCCGACGAGCAGGGCGGCCATCAAGGACCAGATCCGTTGCTGGCTCACGTTGACCTCCTTAAACAATCCAGGGAAACAACCTGCGCTTCAGAGCGGTGTACGGCTGCGCTTTAACCGCTGGCCCGGGGCAAGGGGGAACCCCGGCGGGGCGAAAGATCTTTCGCCCCGGCTGTGGGGGCCGGGAAGCGACGGGTCCCGCGAGAGCCAGGCCCTCCTGATTCCTCCCCCGGGCAGGGGCGGAGTGCGACTCCCAAACCCTGTTCTGAGCCTGTCACACGCTACTGGATACAGATTATTCGGTAAGGTAACACACCTTTTCCGGGCTTGTCAAGTTCAAGGGGGAGTTGAGGTTTTTATCGCATTATAAAGGCAGAAAGTCGCCTCGCATCCTGTTATGTTGTAAAGAGTTACTGGACTGATCAGCTTTCCGGCTGTCCAATATCAACAGGGCGTTGATTGGTGGCAAGCCTCCCCCCGCTAGGCGCTTTCACAGGTAGCTTCCTGATGCGCTCGGCAAAAACTCTCTCCCTGAGAGCCGCCGGGGGAAGGAAACCGGTTGCCTCACCCGCCGGGGGTATGGGGAAAGCAGGTTTCCCCAACCCGCTGCCTGTGGAATGGCAAGCCTTCCCGGAAAAAAGTTCACCCTGTCAGGGTGCGGCGCAGCCGCGATGACACCTTTTCGGACAGCCTCTTAAGGCGCCGGCGCGGCTTCGGGCGCGCCGGCGCGGTCTCGGCGGAAGACGATGCGACCGCCAGCCATGGTCAGCAGTACCTGACCCTTGAGGCGCTGGCCGTGGAGAGGGGTATTCTGGCCTCGCGAGACGAAGCGCGTCGCGTCCACCGTCCAGGTGGCATCGGGATCAAAGATGACGATGTCGGCGCGCGCGCCGGGACGCAACGTGGCCGGGGAACGGTCAAGTACCTGGGCGGGTCCTTCCGTCAGCCTGGCAACGAGATCCACCAGGTCCATTTCGCCACGATGCACCAGCGAGAGCACCAGGGCCAGGGCCGTCTCCAGGCCGCTGATGCCGGGCGCGGCCAGTCCGTATTCGCACTCCTTTTCAACCCGCGATTGAGGGCTGTGGCCGGTGGCAATGGCGTCAATAGTGCCGTCGCGCAGTCCCTCGGCCAGGGCCTCCAGGTCTTCCTCGGTCCGCAGCGGTGGGCAGACGCGCGTGCTCGGGTCGTAGGGCGGCAGGCGGGTGGCGTCGAGCCAGGACGGCAGGCCCAGCTCGGGGTGCGGGCTGCGCTTGCGGCCTGGCCGGGACTGGGGAGGCGGCGGTGGATCGTGCGCGGCAAGGCTGCCGAGCACCCAGCGATCGGTGAGCGTCAGATGGTGCGGCGACACGTCAGCGGTAACGCGCACGCCGCGGGCCCTGGCGGCGCGAATGAGGCTCACGCCACCCGCGGTGCTCACCTGGCAGATGTGCAGATGGGCGCCGGTCAGTTCGGCCAGGGCGATGTCCCGGGCGATCAGCGCCTCTTCGGCGGCGGCGGGGAAGCCCGGCAACCCCAGGCGCGCGCTCACCGCGCCTTCGTGCATGGCCCAGCCAGCGGTCAACCGCGCCTCCTGGCCCAGGCTCATCACCGGTAAGCCCAGAGCGGCGGCATAGGTCAGCGCATGCCGCATCAACGCGCTGTCGCTCAACGCTCGATCGCCATCACTGAAGGCGATACACCCGGCCTCGGCCAGTTCGGCCAGATCGGCCAGCGCGCGCCCCTCACGGCCCACGGTCAGCGCGCCTACAACATCAACGTGCACGTGACCTTCGCGGCGGGCAAGCTCCTGCACCAGGCGCACCGTCGCTGCGGTATCGTGGGTAGGATAGGCCGTGGGCATGGCGCAGACAGTGGTAAAGCCACCGTGGGCCGCGGCCAGGGTGCCGCTGGCTATGGTCTCTTTGTGCTCTTCGCCCGGCTGGCGCAGGTAGGCGTGGAGATCGGTGAAGCCTGGCGCCACCACGGCCCCGCGGGCATCAATGATCTCGACATCATCCCCCACTACCTGCTGCTCCACGACCCGGTCGGCGATCTCGAAGAGACGCTCTACCTTGCCATCGGTCACCAGCACATCTCCCACTGTGGCAACCCGCTGCGTCGGATCGATGATGGAGCCGTTCCTGATCAGATAGCGCATAGGACCTCGTTGTGGAGCGGGTTCGACCGGTTATCCTGCCAGGCGGTACAACAGGGCCATCCGCACGGCGACGCCGTTGGTCACCTGCTCTTCGATGACCGCATTTGGAGCGGTCGCGGCCTCGGGCGAGATCTCGACGCCCTCGTTCATCGGGCCGGGGTGCATGATCAACACACGTTCACGAAGCCGCGCCAGCCGTTCGGGGGTCAGCCCGTACAGCCGGGTGTACTCGCGCAACGACGGCAGCAGACCGGCCTGCTGTCGCTCTTTCTGCAAGCGCAGGGCCATCACCACATCGGCGCTGCTCAACACCTCGTCGAGATGATAGGAGACCCTCACCTCCGGCCAGGTCGCCGTCCAGTAGGCCGGCGGGCCGAGCAGCGTCGCCGGCCCGCAGAGGGTTACCCGGGCGCCCATGCGTGTGAGGCCCCAGAGGTTTGAGCGGGCCACGCGGCTATGGATAATGTCGCCGAGGATGAGCACATGGACGCCGTGGATCTGGCCGAGGCGTTCGCGAATGGTGAAGAGATCGAGTAACGCCTGGGTGGGGTGGGCGTGGCGCCCGTCGCCAGCGTTGATCACCGAGCCGCGGAAGTGCCTGGCCACCAGGTACGGCGCGCCAGACTGGCTGTGACGGATCACCACAATATCGGCGCCCAGGGCCTGGAGCGTGCGCACGGTGTCAACCAGGGACTCGCCCTTCTCGACGCTGCTCCCGCGGGCGCTGAAGTTGACGATATTCGCCGAGAGGGCGCGGGCGGCCAGTTCGAACGAGATGCGCGTGCGGGTGCTATCTTCGTAGAACATATTCACAATGGTGCGCCCGCGCAGGGCCGGTACCTGCTTGATCTCGCGGGAGAGCACCTCTTTCATGCTCTCAGCCGTCGTGAGGATCTCCTCGATCTCGGTTGACGAAAAATCGTCCAGATCAATCGCGTGGCGGCGGCGAGGGTGTTCCGTCGAGGATGGTGCCATACCGTTACTGCCATTTCCTGCGGCGCTCTAGCCGTCTACCGGGGGCGCACAATCACCACTTCATCAGCCTCATCGCCGGCCTCGCGCAGGTGCACCTCGATCCGCTCGGCGCGCGCGGTCGGCACGTTCTTGCCTACAAAATCGGCCCGAATGGGCAACTCGCGGTGCCCCCGGTCCACCAGCACCGCCAGTTGAATACGATCCGGGCGCCCCAGATCGGTCAGCGCGTCGAGCGCGGCGCGCACGGTGCGACCGGTGTAGAGCACATCGTCCACCAGCACAACCACTTTGCCGGTAATATCGGTCTGGATATCGGTTTTACGCACCAGGGGCGCAGGGCCGCGCAGCTTCAGATCATCGCGGTAGAGGGTAATATCGAGATACCCTACCGGCACGCGCAGGCCCTCGAAATCGGCGATCGCAGCGGCGATACGCTCGGCCAGGGGCGCCCCGCGCCGGCGAATGCCCACCAGCACCACATCGGAGAGACCGCCATTGCGCTCGTCAATCTCGTGGGCGATGCGCACCAGCGCGCGCCGGATCTCGTCGGCGGTCATGATCTGCTTCTGTTCACTCATTGGTTAATTGCCCCTGGACATTTAACGTGAACATATGGGGAACCCGGGGTTCCCCACGCCCCTGCCTGCCGGGGCGTCAGGCGCCCCCACCACCGGTTGGGGGAAGGGGAACCCGGGGTTCCCCACGCCCCTGCCTGCCGGGGCGTCAGGCGCCCCCACCACCGGTTGGGGGAAGGGGAACCCGGGGTTCCCCACG
>FWPV01003503.1_pt1 | contig 35402 bp, 28 predicted proteins | sample 2228371 | NCBI WGS metagenome assembly FWPV01 (sample SAMEA103939776, study PRJEB20133) | metagenome | reverse complement strand
TGGGCAGGATGGACCCGGTCGTCACGGGTGGTGGTCCAGAAGAACGGCGAGGGGTACGTCACGGAAGGCCGCAGCAGGTGATACGGGGACCACGTCTTGATGAAGGCCCACTCCTCCTCCAGATCGGGGTTGCCGTACTCGGCCATCCAGGAGGCCCCGGCCAGCAGCTTGTTGAAACGCCGCATGTCGGCCAACGGCACCTGGCTCACCACGGCGCCGAACAGGTCGGGGCGCAGGGTCATGGCGCCCCCCACCAGCAGGCCCCCCTGGGAGCCGCCCATGATCCCCAGGTGTCTCGACGAGGTGATGCGCCGGGCCAGGAGGTCCTCCGCCACGGCGATGAAGTCCTCGAACGACCTGATCCGGTGCTCCCGGATCGCCGCCTTGTGCCAGGCGGGACCGAACTCCCCGCCGCCGCGGATGTTGGCGACGACGTACACGCCGCCGCGCTCGAGCCATGCCTTGCCGGTGATGGCCGAGTAGCGGGGCAACTGCGGCACCTCGAAGCCGCCGTAGCCGTAGAGCAGCGTCGGGGCCGTGCCGTTGGCCACGAACCCCTTGGGCGTGACCAAGAAGTAGGGGATGGCCGTGCCGTCCTTGGAGGTGGCCTCGAGCTGGGTCACCCGCATCCCTTCGGTGGTGAAGAACGCCGGCTCGGCGAACACCCGGCGCTGGGCGTCGGCGGTGGCCACGAAGAGGGTGTCGGGGGTGAGGAAGTCCTCGTAGGTGTAGAAGAACAGGTCCTCCCGGTCGCTCGCGGCCACCAGGGAAACGCTGCCGAGCCCCGGCAAGGGCAGCTCCGCCGTCCGCCACGCCCCCTCGGCCAGCGTTGCCTTGAACAACCGCGAGTGGACGTTGTCGAGGGTGGTGAACACCACGCTGTCCCCGGTTGTGAGCACGCTTCCCAGGGAGCTGCGCGGCCCCGGCTCGAACAGGACGGTGGCGCGGCCTTCGCCGCGCAGGATGTCGTCCAGGCGCACGGCGAGGAGCGAGCCCTCCCGGTAGCGTGCCGCGCCCCACACCCACTCGCTGCGCAGCGCGAGGAGCAGGTGATCGCGGAAGATCCCCTTCAGCTGTGCGTCCTCCGGCACGGCCAGACGCACGAGCCGCTCGCCGAGCGCAAGGTAGTACTGGGTCTTGAAGAAGGACGGCGCGCGAACGACCAGGTGGTACACCCCTTCCGGCGTCGCGATGGCCATGGGCGCCGTCCGCACATCCCCGGCCTCCCCCTCGAAGAGGGTCGGCGCGCTGGCGAGGTTGTGGCCCCGCCGCCAGACCTTGACGAGGCGCGGGTACCCTGAGGTGGTCAGGGATCCGGGGCCGACGTCGGTGGCCACCCAGAGGGTATCGGCGTCGACGAAGCTCACCGCCGACTTGGCTGCCGGCAGCAGGAATCCGTCGGCAACGAAACGCGCGCTCGCGAGCTCGAACTCCCGGCGTTCCACCGCATCGCTGCCGCCCCGCGACAGCGCCACCAGGCAGGGGCGGTACTCGGGCTCGAGGCAGGTCAGGCCGCGGAACACCCACGGCACCCCTTCGGCGGCAGCCAGGGCGTCCAGGTCGAGCACCGTCTCCCAGGAGGGCGCCCCGGCCCGGTACGCGGCGAGGGAGGTGCGGCGGAAGATGCCGCGCACGTGCTGCTCGTCCTGCCAGAAGTTGTAGATGTCCTCGCCGATCACCGTCGGGTAGGGAATCTTGTCGCGCGAGTTCAGGATGGCGAGGGCCTCGCGGAAGATGGGGGCGTACTCCCGGGTCTTGGTGAGGACCTTGCGGGTCGCCTCGTTGTGCTGCCGCACCCAGGCCACCGCCCGCTCCCCCTCCACCTCCTCCAGCCACAGGTACGGGTCTTCGAGGCCGCTCTGCGCCAAAGCCGGCGCCACGGCCAGCACGGTCAACGCCCAGATCCGCTTCATGGTGCGTGCTCCTCCCGATTCCCGCCGCCGCTGCCGGCAGCGTGCCCTCCCATGGTACGTGCGCCGGCGGCCGCGGTTTCTCTGCCCGCCGCGCGGTGCTAGCCTAGGCGAGCGGAAGGAGGACGCACCCATGTCGCTCGCAGCCCTCAACGCCGCGCTGACCAGGGAGGTCGAGGCCCTCGAGGCCGAGGGACGGGCCAAGGCGCCCGAACGGGTCATCGTCGCCTACGAGCCGCCCGCCGGCGAGCGCGGACCGCGCTACCGCCTTTCTGGTTCCGACCGCCTGTTCCTGCGGATGAACTCCAACAGCTACCTCTCTCTCTCCCACCACCCGGCCCTCATCGAGGCCGCCGACCGGGCGACGCGCGAGTTGGGCGTCGGGCCGGGCGCCGTGCGTTTCATCGACGGCACCTTCCGCCACCACGTGGAGCTGGAGCGCCGCATCGCTGCTTTCGTGGGGCGACCGGCGGCCAAGATCTTCAACTCCGCCTACACCGCCAACCTCGGTCAGGCCCTGGCCATCTCGAGCCCCCGCACCTTCTGGATCGGCGACGAGCTCAACCACAACTCCATCATCCGTGCCATGCGCATCGCCTCGGTGCCCAAGGAGAATCGGGCCATCTACCGGCACAACGACATGGAGGATCTCACCCGGTGCCTCGACGAGGTACCGGCCGGGGCGGAGCGCGTGGTGGTCATCTTCGATGGCGTCTTTTCCATGCGCGGGGACGTGGCCCCCCTCGACCAGATCAACCGGCGGCTCGAACCGTACCGCCACCGGTTCCCCCAGGGGCTCGTGACGGTGGTCGACGACAGCCATGGCATCGGCGCCTTCGGCGCCACCGGGCGCGGCACCGAGGAGTACACGGGGGCCCGGGCCGATCTGGTCATCGGCACCTTCGGCAAGGCCTTCGGGGTCAACGGCGGCTTTGTCGCGTCGAGCCCGGAGGTCATCGAAGCCATCCGCCAGAAATCGGACACCTACATCTACACCAACCCCCTGGGCGTCGCGGACTGCGCTGCGGCCCTGGCCGCCCTCGACATCGTCGACGGGCCGGAGGGGCAGGCGCGGCTCCGCCACCTGCACCAGCGCATCGCCCAGTTCCGGGCGGGGATCGACAGACTCGGGTGGGAGTCCATCCCCGGACCCCACCCGGTGGTGCCGCTTTTGGTGCGCGACACGGCGCGGACCCGAGCGCTCGTGCGCCACTTCTTCGACCACGGCGTCCTGGTGGTCGGGCTCACCTACCCGGTGGTCCCCAGGGGCTCCGAGACCATCCGTTTCCAGATCAACGCCGCCCACACCGAGGCCGACATCGCCGAGGTCCTGGCGATCCTCGGCCGCTTTGCGCCCTGACCCCGTAGCGCACCTTGCCGGTGACCCCCACCATGACCGCCCCTTGCTGACCATCGGTACCGACGGGCTTCCCCTCATCAGCTACTACGACTACACGAACGGCGACATCAAGGTGGCCCATTGCGCCAACGCCTTCTGCACCCCCTACTTCCGGAGGCGCTGAAGAAGAAGGAAGGGGAGCGCCTCAGGGGGTCTCGCCGAGGGTGCCCGTGGCCCAGCGGAGGGCGGCCAGGGCGGCCAGGTAGTCGCGCTGGGCCCGGGCCAGGTTGACGCGGGCCGCGGTGCGGTTGAGGGCCGCGTCCTCCACCTCCAGGCGCCGGGTGACCCCAAGCTCGAACCCCGCCTCGGCCATGGCCAGGAGCCGTTCGGCCTGCGCCACCGTCCCCTCCATGGCGCGGACGATCTCGCCCGCCTCGATGACGGCGTCGGCGGCCCGCCGCACTTCCAGGGCCACGGCGGTGCGGAGCCGGGTCTCGGCGAGCTCGGTCGAACGCAGGTCCGAGCGGGCCGCCGCCACCTTGGCGCGAGTCCGAAACCCGTCGAACACGGGAAAGGAGAGGTAAAGGCCGGCCCGCCAGACAGTGCCCGCCGTGGCAAGGGCGCCCACCTGGAGGTCGCTGCGCCCCCAGGCGGCGTTGAGGTCGAGGCGCGGGCGGTCCCCTGCCCCATGGATGGCGACGAGCTCCGCGGCCACCTTGCGCTGGTGCGCCGCTTCCCGGATCTCGGGGCGGCTCGCCATGGCGGTGGCGAGGAGGGTGTCGTCGGGCGGCGGTTCGACGACGGGAACGGTGAGGGTGCCCACCGCGTCCACCTCGCCCTCCTCGGCGAGGAGGAAGGCCAGGAACGTGCGGGCCGCGCGCACGGCATTGTCGGCCCGGATGACCTCGGGGCGAGCGTTGGCCACGGCCACTTCGGCCGACAGCACGTCGAAGTCGGTGGCCACGCCCGCCTCCAGACGACGCCGGGCCTCCTCCAGGTGGCGCTCCTTCTGGTCCAGGTTGCCGCGGGCGATGGCGGCCAGCTCCTTGGCCAGCAGCACGTCGGCAAAGGCGACGGTGACGTCGCGGGCCACGGTCTGGCGGACGCGGCGGAGCTGCTCGTCGCCGGCGGCGAGGGCCCACCGGGCGCCGCGGATGGCCGCCCCCACCTGGCCCCAGGTGAAGAGGGCCTGGGAAAGGCCGACCTGGTAGCTGGTGATGTCCTGCTCGAAGCTGAACAGCCCCTGGAACTCGGCGGGAATGTCGCGGAAGAACTCCTTCTGGCTCTCGTCGTGGTTGCGGAGGAGCGAGGCGCTCACGGTGAGCTGGGGAAAAGCAGCAGCTCGTTCCTCCACGTAGCGGGCGCCAAGCCAGCGCCGGTACTCCTCCGCCCGGCGGATCTCGAGGTTCCTGTCGCGGGCCACCGCCAGCGCTTCGTCGAGGGTGAGTCGGCGCAGTTCGGGCTGCGGCGCCGGGGCGGCGAGGGCGGCCGTTGTCGCCTCGCTGGTGCTCGCTGGCGCGGCGGCATGGCCGGCCCAGACCGGGATGGCCGCTCCCAGGAGCAGAAGGAGCACGACGGCGGCGGGGGCGCGGCCACCCTCCTCGCGCACCACGGCGCCCTCCCAGCGGCGGCGCAGCCACGCCGCCACGTCGTCGAGGATGGTGTAGGCGACGGGCACCACCACCAGGGTCAGGAGGGTCGAGGTGATGAGCCCGCCCACCACCGCCCGGGCCATGGGCGCGCGGAACTCGGCGCCCTCGCCGAGGGCGAAGAAGAGGGGCAGCATGCCGAAGATCATGGCGGTGGTGGTCATCATGATGGGGCGCAGCCGCGTCCTGCCAGCGGTAACAAGGGCGGTGCGGCGATCGAGACCCTGCCGCCGCAGCACCTTGGTGAAATCGATGAGGAGGATGGCGTTCTTGGTCACCAGCCCCATGAGCATGATGAGGCCGATCAACGACATGATGGAAATGGTGTCGCCGGTGATGGCAAGCATCCCGGCCATGCCGACGATGGAGAGGGGCAGGGCGAACATGATGGCCAGAGGATCGATGAACGACTCGAACTGGGCGGCGAGGATCAGGTAGACGAAGATGACGGCGAGGAGCAAGGCCTCGGCGAGGTACGCGAACGACTCCACCATGATCTCGGTGTCCCCCTGGAGGACGATGCGGTAGCCGGGCGCCAGGGTGAGGCGGCCGGCAGCCTCGGCGGCCCGTTGCCCCGCCGTGCCCAGGGGGAGGCGGTCCAGGTTGGCGTCCACCACCACCTGGCGGGAGAGGTCGCGGCGGTTGATCTCCGAGGGTGAGGCGGTACGGGTGAAGGTGACCAGATCGGCCACCGGCACGAGCGCCGGGCCCTCGGGGGTCGGCACACTCAGGCGCAGCTCGCCTACCTGGGTGATGTCCTCGCGCAGACGCTCGGGCAGGCGCAGTCGCACGTCCACCGCCTCGCCGCTCTCGTCCTCGTAGGTGGTGATGGCTTGCCCCCCCACCAGCACGGCCAGGGTGTTGGCCAGCACACCGGTGCCGAGCCCCACGGCCGCGGCGCGCTGCCGGTCGACGTGCATCCGCACCTCGGGAAGGTCGTGCTCCAGGCCCACCTCGATGTCGACGATGCCGGGTACCGTGTACAGCTCCTTCTTGAGCTCGGCGGCGTAGCGTTTCAGGGTGGCGATGTCCTCGCCGGCGATGGCGATCTGCAGGGGTTTCTGCCAGGCGTCCGGGTCCTCCTGGACGGACAGCACGATGCCGGGGATCTGCTGCAGCCTTCGGCGGGCGAGGCTCAGGAACTCCCGCAAGCCCACCTGTCGCTCGCGCTTGTCGACCAGCTTGACGAACACCATGGCGTCGCGCACCGTGTCGGCATCGCCAGCACCGATGGAGGCGTAGGTGTAGCGCACCTCCTCGAACTCGCTCAGCGCGTGCAGGACCTCGGCGAGGCGGCCGCGGGTTTCCGCAAAACTCGCGCCCGGCGCGCTCTTGAAGCGAATCACGATCTCCCCCTGGTCCATGGGCGTCATGAACTCGCTCTGCAGCAGGGCGAAGATGCCGAGGCCAGCGGCAAAGGCGGCGGTGGCTACGGCCACCACCGTCGTGCGGTGGTCGAGGGCCCAGGCAATCACGTTCTTGTACGCGTCGGCAAAGCGCTCAAAGGCGGCGTTGAAGCGGTCGAGCCCCCGCTGGAGCCAGTTCCGCCTGCCCTTCCGCTCGATGTCCGGATCCACCCAGCGGGAGGACAGCATGGGGTCGAGGGTGAAGGAGACGAAGAGGGAGACGAGGACGGCAAAGGCTACCGTGAGCCCGAACTGGAAGAAGAAACGGCCGATGATCCCCTTCATGAACGCCACGGGCACGAACACGGCCACGATGGACATGGTGGTGGCGAGAACGGCCAGGCCGATCTCCGCGGTGCCGTTGCGGGCGGCGGTGAAGTGGTCCTCGCCCCGCTCCAGGTGGCGGACGATGTTCTCGCGCACGACGATGGCGTCGTCGATGAGCAGACCGATGGCGAGGGAGAGGGCCATGAGGGTCAGGGTGTTGAGGGTCATGCCCAGGAAGTACATGACGATGAACGAGGAGATCACGGAAATGGGCAGGGTGAGGCCGGTGATGACGGTGGAGCGCCAGGAGTTGAGGAAGCAAAAGACGATGAGCACGGTGAGGCATGCGCCCAGGACCAGGGTCATCTGCACGTCCGCCACCGATTCGCGGATGAAGGTGGAGGTGTCGCGGACCACCTGGATCTCGGTCCCGGCCGGCATGGCCTGCTGCAGCTCGCCGACCGCCCGCCGCACCGCGTCCACCACCTGGACGGTGTTGGCCTTGGTCTGCTTGGTGACGTCGATGGCCACGGCCGGCTCGCCGTTCACCAGCGCGAGGGAGCGTTGTTCCTCCACCGTGTCGAGGATGGTGGCCACCTCGGCGAGGGTGACGGGGTGGTCGCCGCGCCGGCCGATGACCATGTGCGCGTAGGCCTCCACCGTCGCCGGCTTGCCGGCAATGCGCAACGGCATCTCGGTGGCGCCGCGGGTGAGCCGGCCCACCGGCATGTTGACGTTTTCCGAGGCGAGGGCCGCCACCACCTCGTCCACCCCCATGCCGAGAGCCTGCAAGCGAACAGGGTCCAGGTGCACCGCCACCTCGCGGCGGGCGGCCCCGACCAGCTTGGCCTTGGCCACCCCCGGGATGCTTTCCAGCCGCCGCTTGATGGTGCGGTCGGCCAGGGTGGTGAGGTCCCGGGCGTCGAGGACGTTGGAGCGCACCGCCAGGGAAATGACGGGCATGGCGGAGAAGTCGAACTTCTGGATGACCGGCTCCTTGATCCCCTCGGGCAGTTCCCGGCGAATGGCGTTGATCTTGGCCCGCGCCTCCTGGGATACTTCGTTGATCTTCACCTCGAGGGCGAACTCGACGACGATGTTGGACAGTCCTTCTCGCGACACCGACTGGACGTGCTTGACGCCGGAGATGGGGTTGACCGCTTCCTCGATGCGCTTGGTCACCTCCCGCTCGACGGTTTCCGGAGAGGCGCCCGGGAACTCGGTGAGGATGGAGAGGACGGGGATTTCGACGTCGGGCATCATGGCGACGGCCAGACGCCGGAAGGAAAAGATACCAAGGGTGACGAGGGCGAGCATCATCACCGTGGCGAGGACCGGGCGCTTGATGGAGAGGTTGGAGAGGAACATGGGCTAGCGCTCCTGGCCACCGGCGAGGAGGATGCGATCCCCGGGCTCGAGGGCGAAGGCGCCCCGGGTGATGACCCGTTCCCCCGCGGTAAGCCCTGCCACCACCTCCACCCCCTCGCCCACCGCCTCCCCCAGGGTGACGGTGCGTCGCTCCGCCCGCTCGCCCACCGCCAGCAGCACCTCGCCGCGTCGCCCGGCGAGATCCCACGAGAGGAGCGCGGTGCGCGGCACGTGCAGGACGCCACTGCGGCGGCCCGTGACGATCTCTCCCTCGGCGAACATGCCGCCGCGCAACTCGCCCGAGGGGTTCGGCACGTCGGCCGTCACCTTCAAGGTGCGGCTCACCTCGTCCACCGTCGGGTTGAGGTACATGACCTTGCCGGTAAAGACCCGACCCGGGAGGGCGTCCACGGTGAAGCGCAACGGCTGGCCCACGGCGATCCGGGCCGAGGCGCTGGAGGGCACGGAGACGGTGAGCTGCAACACGCGGGTGTCCACCACCCGAAACATGGGGGCGCCACCGCCCATGTTCTCCACCCGGTCGCCGACGTTGACGCCGCGGTACGCCACGACCCCGTCGAAGGGGGCGCGGATGGTCGTCTTGGCGAGCTGGACCTCGGCCAGGCGCAGCTGGGCGCGCGCCGCATCGAGACCGGCCAGCGCCGCATCGCGCGCGGTGCGGGCCTCGTCGAGCCCCTGCTGGGTGAGGAGGCCGTTGGCCTTGAGCTTTTCGGCCCGTTCGAGCTCGCGCACGGCCCGCGACGCTGCCGCCTCGGCCTGGGCCAGGGCTGCCCGCGCCGCGGCCACCGTGGCCTCGGCGTCGTGGGTGGCGAGGCGCGCCAGGGGCTGACCCCTCGTCACCGCCACCCACTCCGAGACCAGCACCTCCTCGACGACGGAGGTGACCTCCGAGCGGAGGTCGGCCACCGCCTTGGGGGCGAGGACCCCCACCACCGCCACCGTCTCGTCCACCTCCACCGGACGCACGGTGGCCACCTCCACCGCCACCGGCGGCTTGCCTGCCTGCGGCGTTCCTTCGACCCCGCCACCCCCGCACCCGGCGAGGACGGCCAGAGCGGCTGTGGCCATCGCGCCCAACGCTGTCCGTGTCATCTCGTTCCCTCCCTGCTGCCGCCGTCCGCGGCCCGCAGCCCTGCCCACACGAGCTCCAGCATGCGAACGAGTCCCGCCCGCCCGGGGCGCGACGGCATGCCGGCCAGCTCCATGTCCATGCACACGGCGGCCACTGCCTGGAGCAGCAGGGTCGCGTCGTCCACCGACACCTCGCGCAGCTCCCCCCTCGCCACCCCTTCGGCGACCAGTGTGCGGAGGGCGGCGAAGTAGACCCGGTGGAACGCCTCGAAATCGAAGGGGGGTGCCCCCTCGGCCGGACCGTAGAAGACGGCGTGGACGAGGCGGACCACCGGGATGTGCTGCAGGAACAGGTCGTACACACCGCCGAGGAGGGAGGCGATCCGCGCCTCGACGCTCCCCGTCGCCGCCGCCTGCTGCGCCAGGTGGGCCTCGAACTCGGCCAGCGCCTGTTCGAGGATCGCCCGGTAGATCCCCTCCTTGTTGCCGAAGTGGTAGTAGAGGACGGGCTTGGTCACACCGGCGGCGGCCACCAGCTCGCGCACGGTGGTGGCGGCGTACCCCTTGCGGTTGAAGAGCTCCAGGGCTGCCGCCATGAGCCGGGCGCGTCCGTGGGCATCGGCGTCTGCCGCAAGCCCACCGGGCACCCCCGTGTCGCGTTCCGCGCCTCGGGCACCTGGGGCCTGCGCGGGTTCGCCATGGGTCGGCGAGGTTTCCGCCCCTCGCGCCCGCCGTGTCCGCGTCTCGCCGTGCATCGAAGCTCCTTCCAGGCGTCGAACCGGAGCGCCGCGCGCTCCGGTTCTACCTACCGGTAGGTATAGCAGACCTCGCGCCATTCGTCAAGCGGTCGCCACCCTGGCGGGTGGTTATACGATCCTCCTGCGCCGAGGTTGCCTCTCCCCCAAGGGCAGCGACGGCGCTACCCTAGTGGGCGAGGAGGCGCCATGGACACCACACCCATGAGCCGCAGGACCCTGATGGCAACGGCAGCAGGGGGCGTGGCTGCGGCCATGGCACGGCGCGGCCGCGCCGCCGCTGCCGAACGGGTACCCGTCGCCATCGGTTCGAGGAACGCCCTGGCCGCCGTCAAGACCGCCGTGGAGCGGATGGTCGCCGGCGACCTCCCCGTCGATGCCGCCGTGGCCGGGGTGGCCATCAACGAGGCAGACCCCGAGGACATCGGCGTCGGCTACGGCGGGATCCCCAACGAGGAGGGGGTTGTCCAGCTCGACGCGGCGGTGATGGATGGCACCACCATGGCGGCGGGCGCCGTGGCGGCCCTCGAAGGGATCAAGCACCCCGCACGTGTCGCCCTCCTCGTCATGCGCCGCACCACCCGGGTCCTGCTCGTCGGGGAAGGGGCCAAGCGGTTTGCGCTGGCGCACGGCTTTGCCGAGGAGAACCTCCTCACCGAGCGCGCCCGCAAGATCTGGCTGCACTGGAAGGACACCGCCTCCGCCGTGGACGACTGGCTAGCAGACCCGGAGGCCCTCGCCGACCCCGACCTCAGGTGGTTCTTCCAGCGGGACGGCACCGATGCGTTGAACCCCCACGGCACCGTCCACGTCTCGGCCCTCGACGCCGCCGGCCGGGTCGGCTGCTGCACCTCCACCTCGGGGCTGTACTTCAAGCTCCCGGGCCGGGTGGGGGACTCGCCGCTCGTGGGCTGCGGCTTGTACTGCGACGGCGAGGTGGGCTCCGCCGGCGCCACCGGTCACGGCGAGAGTTGCATCATCGCCGCCGGTGCCCACACGGTGGTGGAGTTCATGCGGCGCGGCGCCTCGCCCACCGACGCCTGCCTGGAGACGCTCCGCCGCGTGGTCCGCAACTCGCGCCGACCGTTCCTCCTCGATGCCCAGGGGCGGCCCCGCAACGGCCTCTCCCTCTACGCCCTCAACCTCAAGGGCGAGGTGGGCGGCGCGGCTACCTTCAAGGGACGCCGGTTCGCCGTGTGCCGCGCCGGCGAGGCGCCCCGCCTCGTGGAGGCGGCGTACCTCTTCGACGACCGCAGCTAGCCCGGCGCAGAGGGCGCCTGCGCCGGCCTGCCGCTCGTCCAGGTGGGCGGCGCCCCCGCGGGCCGTGTTCAGGGCACGAGGACGGCAGCGCCGACGAGGCGGCCGTCGCGCAGGGCTCCGAGGGCGACGTTGGCCTCCTCGAGGGGGAATACCGTCACCTCCGTACGCACCGGGATGGAAGCCGCGAGGGCAAGAAGCTCCACCCCGTCCTGGCGGGTCAAGTTGGCCACCGACCGCACCACCCGCTCCCCCCACAGGATCGAGTAGGGGAAGGCGGGGATGTCGGACATGTGAATGCCGCCGCACACCACGGTGCCGCCGCGGCCGACGGCCGCAAGGGCCGCCGGGACGAGCGCCCCGACGGGCGCGAAGACGATGGCGGCGTCGAGGGGCTCCGGCGGCGCCTCCTCGGAGCTGCCCGCCCACACGCACCCCAGGGCGCGGGCAAACTGCTGCCCGGCCTCGTCTCCCGGCCGCGTGAAGGCGAACACTCGCTTCCCCTGCCACCTGGCCACCTGGGCAACGATGTGGGCCGCGGCACCAAAGCCGTAGATCCCGAGGTTGGTGGCATCCCCTGCCATGCGCAAGGAGCGATAGCCGATGAGCCCGGCGCACAGCAGCGGCGCCGCCTCGGCCGCCGGCAACGCAGCGGCAAGCCTGAAGCAGTACCGTTCGTCGGCCACCGTGTACTCGGCGTAGCCGCCGTTCACCGTGTAGCCGGTAAAGCGCGGCGTATCGCAGAGGTTTTCTCGCCCCGAGGTGCAGTACCGGCAGACCCCGCAGGTCCAGGCCAGCCACGGCACCCCTACCCGCTCCCCCACCGACCACCCCTCGACCCCTTCACCCACCGCCACCACCCGGCCGACGATCTCGTGGCCCGGGATCAAGGGCAGAGCGGGATCGGGGAGTTCGCCATCGACGACATGGAGGTCGGTACGACACACGCCGCACGCCTCGACGGCCACCAGCAGCTCGGTGCGCCCGGGACGCGGACACGGCACGTGGCAGCACGCGAGCGCCTCCCCTGGTCGTTGGAGCACCATGGCCCGCATGGTGGTGGGTACCGTCATCGTGCCCCTCCTCCCTGCTGCGCGGCCGCCCCCAAGATCCCGGCAGCGGCCGCGCCATACAGGATCGTACCAGTCCGGCGCCGACCTTTCAGAACCGACCCGTGAGCGCCTTCCAGGCGGCGAAGTGGACCTCGGCCCCGACAACGAAACCTCCGTGGCGCGGCGTCCACCCGAAAAGTCGCGCTGCCTTGCCCGAGTCCACCTGCTGATCGAGGGCGAGGCAGTCCGCCAGGGAACCCATCTCGCGCCGCGCCTCCTCCAGGGGCATGGCCGTCACCCGACCTGCTGCCCCAGCCGCCCGGCTCGCCGCCTCGGCGCAGGCCCGCACCGTGGCGGCCTGGCCATCGGTGACGTTGCACACCTCGCCGTCCACAGGCGACTCGACCACGCGCACGTAGGCCTCGGCCAGGTCCTCCACGTGCACCATGGCCCACCGGCACGAGCCGTCGCCGACCATGCGCGCGGCCCCCTCCCGCAGGGCGCTCGAGAACCAGGTGGCGGTGAGGCCGCCGCGCCCGCCATAGACGCAGCCGGGTCGCAGGATGACGGTGCGGAGCAGCCCGTCATGGGCCGCGCGCACCAGCTCCTCCATGGCCAACCGCGGGGCCACCAGGTCGGGGGGCGCCAGGGGCCCCGTCTCGTCGACCACGGCGCCGCCGGTGTCGCCGTACACCCAAACCCCCGAGGTGTACACGAAGAGCCGCGGCGCACCGGAAGCCCGCGCTGCCGCCACCAGCACCTCCACCGTGCGCCGGTCGAGGGTCCAGTGGTGCGCCGACATCTCGGCCGCACAGTGGACGAGCACGTCGCTCGCCTCGGCGGCCGCCCGGTAGCTCTCCGGCTCAGCCATGGTGCCAATGAGGGGTGTCACCTCGAGACCCTCGAGGGTCGACGCCCTGGCCTCCGAGCGCACCAGTCCCGTCACCCGATGGCCCGCGCGCGCCAGGGCAGCCGCCACTGCCTGCCCGATGTACCCGGATGCACCCGTCACGAAGACTCGCATGGACACCCCCACCTGGCCACCGTCGCCTCGCCGTCCGGCCAGGGCAACCTGGCCGGACGCGACGCGCCACGCGCCGACACCGATGCTACCCTGGTCGCGAGCGGCGGGGTCGTGCCCCACCGCCGGAGGCGCCCATGGCGGACGTTGCCGTTGGCGTGGTCATGGACGAGACGCTCGCCGGCTACGGCTTCCCCGACGGCCACCCCTTCGGGCCGTGGCGCCTCGCTGCCTTCCGGGCTGCCCTCGCGCGGCACGGCCTCGCCGACCGGGTCGTGCCCCTCGCTCCTGCCATGGCCCGGCGCGAGGAGCTGGAGCTGTTCCACGCACCGGACTACGTGGCGTTCGTCCTCCGCGCCTCGAAGCGGGGCGAAGGCGTGCTCGACGGCGGCGACACCCCGGCCTTCGCCGGCGTCTTCGAGGCGGCCTCGACGGTGGTGGGCGCCACCCTGGTAGCCGTCGCGGCCGTCATGGAAGGGCGCCTCCGCCGCGCCTTCGTGCCGGTGGCGGGACTCCACCACGCGCACCGCAGCGCCGCAAGCGGCTTCTGCGTCTTCAACGACTGCTGCATCGCCATCGAGGTCCTGCGCCGCCGCTTCGGCGTACGACGCATCGCCTACGTGGACATCGACGCCCACCACGGCGATGGCGTCCTCTACGGCTACGAGGACGATCCGGACCTCATCGTGGCCGACATCCACGAGGACGGTCGCTTCCTCTTCCCCGGCACGGGGTCGGCCGAGGAAACCGGCCGCGGCCCGGCCGCCGGCACCAAGTGCAACCTGCCACTTTCGCCGGGCGCCTCCGACGCCGCCTTCGCCGCTGCCTGGCAGCGGGCCGCAGCCCACCTCGAAGCCTTCGGGGCAGAGTTCGTCATCTTCCAGTGCGGGGCCGACGGCCTGGCCGGCGATCCCCTGACCCACCTGTGCTACTCGCCTGCCGCTCACACCCTGGCCGCTGCCTCCTTGCGGACCTTCGCCGAGCGGCACTGTCACGGCCGCCTCGTCGCCCTCGGCGGCGGCGGCTACGATGCCCACAACCTCGGCGAGGCGTGGAGCGCCGTGGTGGCCGAACTGTTGGCCGCGAACTAGCCCATCTTCCGTGGTCGGCGGGGGCGGAGAAAAACCCTGGCCGGGGCGCCGTCAGCCCCCACGACCAGCAACGGCGCGCAGACGAGATGGCAGGGGCCGGCCGGCACCTTGGCAAGCTCGAGCCCCTCGAGGATCCACACCCCGGCTCCCAGGAGCAGGCGATGGACCTCCTCCCCCTCGGCATCGGCCGCGCCCACCGAGGGGCCGTCCACCCCCACCAGGGCCACTTTCCCCTCAGCGAGGAACCGTGCAGCCGCGAGGGTCAGCCACGTCCCACCGGTCCCCCCAGCCGACTTGAACAGCACTCGCCGTACCCGGCGGGGGAGCCGCCCGACAAGCTCCGACGGCACGACGCCACCGCCGGAGGCGACCTCGAGGATCACCGCCGCGCCCACGCACAGGGCGAGGGGCAACGCCTCGATCCCCGCCCCGCCTGCCAGGTAGTGGCAGGGAGCGTCCACGTGCGTGCCGGCGTGGAGGGAGGTGGAGAGCCGACTCACCGAGCAGGGATCGCCGCGGTCCAGGTGCTGGAAGCGCTCGACGACCACCGGCGGGTCGCCGGGCCACACGGCCAGCCCCGAGACGAGGGGCTGGGAGACGTCTACCCACCCGTTGCCCATGGGCGCCTCACCCCCTTCCTGCGCACCCTCCGCCCCACCGCGGCGGCCGGCCTAAAACGGGCCGAGTCACCATCATCAGGCGGCGAGCTGCGAGGTGCAGTGCGGACAGCGCGTCGCCTGCAAGGAGATGGAGGAGAAGCAGTACGGGCACTCCTTGGTGGTGGGGGGGGCCGGCGCCGCCGGTGCCGCCGTCCAGCGGTTGACCTGCTTGACGAGGAGGAACACGGCAAAGGCCACCAGGATGAAGTCGATGACAGTGGTGATGAAGACGCCGTAGTTAAGGGTCACGGCGCCAACGGCCCGGGCGGCCTCCAGGGAGGCGGCCTTCTCGCCGGACAGGGTGAGGAAGAGGTTGGCAAAGTCCACCTTGCCGGCCAGCAGCCCCAGGGGGGGCATGAGCAGGTCGTTGACGAACGAGCTGACGATCCTGCCGAAGGCCGCACCGATGATGATCCCCACCGCCATGTCGAGGACGTTGCCGCGCATTGCAAATGCCTTGAACTCCTTGAACATCGTCGCCTCCTCTCGCGAGCTGACCGACCGCCAGGCTAGGACTGTCACGACGCCGTGTCAACACCACCGGCACCGCGCGAGAACGACCTTGCTCGGTAGCGCTTCCACCGGCCGTCCGGTTATACTGCGCCGCCATGGGTGAAGCCTGGGTCACCGGCGTGGGCCTTGTCACCGCGCTGGGCAGGGATCGCGAGACAACCTGGCGCCGGCTCCAAGCTGGCGAGAGCGGTATCGGTCCCCTGACCCTCTTCGACACCCGCGGTTTTCGCAGTTCCATCGCCGCCCAGGTGGACGAGGCCGGGCTCGCCCTGCCACCCCTGCCCCGCTCCCTGCGCCGCACCTCGCGGGCCAGCCGCTTCGCCCTCGCCGCCACCGCCGAGGCCCTGGCCGACGCGGGGCTTGCCGGTTCGGCGGTGGGCCAGGCGGCGCTCGTCCTCTCCGGCGGCGCCGCGGGTCTGTTCGAGGCCGAGGCGTACGCCCGCCGTCGGCTCCTCCTCGGCCCGCGCATTCGGGCCTTGCAGGAGTTTCTCGAAGTGCCCCAGGACGCCCCCACGGACCGCGTCGCCGAGGTCTTCGGGATCGCCGGTCCTCGCCTCACCGTCACCACTGCCTGCTCCTCCTCGACCATCTCCGTGGGGCTCGCCGCCGAGATGGTCCGCGACGGCGAGGTAACGCTCGCCGTTGCCGGCGGCAGCGATGCCTTGTGCCGACTCACCTTCGCCGGCTTCAACTCCTTGCGGGCCACCGATCCCGAGCCCTGCAAGCCCTTCGACCGGCGACGCCACGGCCTCAACCTGGGCGAGGGCGCGGCCATCTTCGTCATCGAGGACGCCGGCCACGCCCGGCGTCGGGGCGCCACGCCCTACGCCGCCGTCCTCGGCCTCGGCATGACCAACGACGCCTTCCACATGACCCAGCCGGAGCCGACCGGCGAAGCGTGGGAACGCACCGTGCGCGCCGCCCTGGCCGATGCCGGCCTGGCTCCCGAGGCCATCGAGTACATCAACGCCCACGGCACCGCCACCGAGCAAAACGACAGTGCCGAGTGCGCGGCGTACGTGCGGGTCTTCGGCGAGCGCCTGTCGACCATCCCCGTCTCCTCGGTGAAGGGTGCCCTCGGCCACTGTCTGTGCGCCGCCGGCGCCATCGAGGCGGCGGTCACGGTCCTGGCCGTGGCGCGGGGCGTGGTGCCGCCCACGGTGGGGTATGCCGAGGCGGACCCCGCCTGCCCCATCGACCCGGTTCCCGGGTGCGGCCGCCAGGTGGCGGTTCGTCACGCCCTGTCGTGCTCCTTCGCCTTCGGCGGCAACTCGGCTGCCCTCGTCCTGGGAGCGGTCCAGTGAGAGAGGGGTGGAACATCGTCTCCCTCGGGACCGTGTCGCCGGCAGGCGTCGGCGTCGACGCCCTCCGAGCGGCCCTGGCCGACCCCTCCTGGCAGCCCCGGCTCGGTTTCGGGGACGGCGGCGCCGAGCTCGCTGTGGCCCGCCCGGTCGCCTTCGCCGCCAAGAACCACATCCCCCCCCTCGTGGCGCGACGCCTCGACCGCTCCGCCGGCCTCCTGGCGGTGGCGGCCCGCGAGGCGCTGTCGCCCCTGGGTGGGCCGCTGCCGTGGTCGCTCGAGCGAATCGGCGTCTGTGCCGCCACCTGGAACGCTGGCACCGAAGCGTTGGTCGAGGTGCTCAAGGCGGTGTTCCTGGCGAGTCCCGACGAGGCGCCCCCGGCCCAGTTCCCCTCCACCGTGGCCAACGCCCCGGCGAGCCAGCTCGCCATCCTCGAGAAACTCGGCGGCCCCAACCTCACCTTCTTCGAAAAACAGGTGGGCGGACTGCGCACCGTCGCCGAAGCGGCGCGCCTGCTCGCCCACGGCCGCGCCGATGCCGTTCTCACCTGCGGCGTGGACGAGGCCCAGTGGCTCAACGCCGAGAGCTACGACCGCCTGGGCGTGCTGCGCCGTGCTGACCGACCTGGCATGGTCCTCGCCGAAGGCGCGGCCGTCCTCGTCCTCGCCCGAACGGCGCCGGTCCCGCCCCTGGGGCGGCTCGTGGGATGGGGGAGCGCCGGCTCCCCCACCCCCACCCATCGCTACCCGGTCCGGCCGGAGGCCCTCGAAGCCGCCTGCCGCAGCGCCCTCGCCCGGGCGGCCCTGCCTGCCGAGGGGGTGGAGCTGTACGTGAGCCTCGCCAACGGCATCCCCGCCCTCGTCGAGCTGGAGGCCGCCCTCCTCGACCTCCTGTTCCCCCACCATCGCCCGGCCGCCATGGCGGTCACGGAACGCCTGGGCGAGGGGGCCTTCGGCGGCGCCCTGCGCATCCTGACGGCCCTCCTCGCCCTGTCGGGGACCCTCGTTCCCGCCTGGCCCCTCCCCGACCACCTGGCGCACCGTGCCTTCCGCCTGCCCACCCACCGCCCCGCCAACGCCCTCGTGGCCGGTGTGGCGGGCGGCGGCTCAGCCGTGGCGCTTGTCTTCGCCGCCCCCTGACGGGGTCCGTGTCGCCAGGACCGTCGCAAGCCGCGCTTGGATGCGCGGCACGTGCGTCCCCGGCCAGTACACCTGGCCGCAGTCGGTGCACTCCCAGAACGCCTGCGCGTGGGCGGCCACGTAGGGCGGCACGCGCACGGCCACCGCCTCGCGCGCGGCCTCCCGCAACGGGGCGTTGCAGCGCGGACAGCGGGAGAGCCAGCGCTGCTGGCGGGCGGCCAGGGACAGCCGCGTGCACACCTCGGCGAGCTGCTCCTCCACCTGCACGCCGCGCAGGAGCACCACGCGGGGACCGGCAGCGCTCGCCAGCCGCCGGTCGCGGGTCAGAAGCCAGCGACCTTCGCCGCGGCAGGTGGCGGCCAGCTCCTGGTCGGTGGCCTGCGCCCCGTAGAGGGTGTCGAAGCCGGCCAGCCGCAACCAGCGCGCGAGCCGTCCCAGCATCACATCGCAGACGAAGCGCACCGCTTCCACCGTCCCCGATTGTAGCGACCCCCCGCCCCGCCGAGTCGCGGGCCGAACGCAGGGGTGGCTCCCTCGAGGGTCGGCGCTTGACGCCGTCGTTGTGATAGCATTTCTGTGGGATGCGCGGGTCGGTTCCTTCCCCCAGGGGGTGCCAATGAGTTCAGTCCAGAAGCGCCGCGAGGAGCTTGCCTTGGCAGATCCTGAGTACCGCCGTCTGTTGGAGGAGCACCGTGCCCGGGACCGGCGCCTCGGCGAGCTGGCGCGCAAGGGGTGGCTCACCGCCGAAGAGGAGCAGGAAGAGAAGCGCCTAAAGAAGGAGAAGCTGCGCCTCAAGGATCAGATGGAGGCGTTGCTCCGCTCCCTGCACGTGTAGAGGCCATGCTCTCCCTGGCTCCTGAAGGGTACCCGTTCCTCGTGGTCCCCGCCGTTGGCGGGGTGCTTTCGTATTTGTTCGGCTACCCAGCCCTCGCTGGCGCCTGCCTGGTCGTCGTCCTGGCCTGCGCCGCCTTCTTCCGCGATCCGGCGCGCCGCAGCGACGCGCCCGAGGACGCCATCCTGGCGCCGGCCGACGGCAAGGTCCTCTGCGTCTGTGCCGCACCGCCGGCCGCCACCGCCCTGGGGCTCGCCACCCAGATCTCCATCTTCATGTCGCCGGCGGATGTCCACGTCAACCGGGCCCCCATTGCCGGCACCGTCCGCCAGGCGCGGGTGGTGCCCGGACGGAAGCTGCCGGCCTTTCGCGACAAGGCCTCCGACCTCAACGAGCACAGCTTCGTGGTCCTCGACGGGGATGGCGTCACCGTCGCCTACAAGCAAATCGCCGGTGCGCTGGCCAGACGGGTGGTGTGCGACCTCGAAGCTGGCCAGCGCGTGGTCCGCGGCCAGCGGGTCGGCATGATCAAGTTCGGCTCCCGCGTCGACCTCTTCCTGCCGGCGCAACTACACATCGCCGTCGCGCCTGGCGACCGTACCCGCGCCGGCGTCACCGTGGTCGCCCGGCCGGGCGAGGAAGGGGCCCCGTGATGCGACGCCGTCCCCGGCGCTCGCGCCGCCCGGCCCGCGAGTCGCTGCGCTGGGGGATCTACCTCATCCCGTCCCTGTTCACCGTCGGCAACATGTTGTGCGGCTTTGCAGCCGTCCTCCACGCCATCCACGGGCGGCTGGCGCTGGCTGCCTGGCTGCTCATCCTGGCGGGCGTCCTCGACGGGCTGGATGGCAGGATCGCCCGTCTCACCCATGCCACCTCGGAGTTCGGCAAGGAGTACGATTCCCTCGCCGACGTTATTTCCTTCGGCCTCGCCCCTGCCATCCTCGTCTACCAGTGGGGGTTGTGGAACCTCGGCCGGTGGGGGTGGGCGACGGCCTTCCTGTTCCTGGTGGCCGGTTCGGTGCGCCTGGCGCGCTTCAACGTCAAGGCTGCCAACGGCGACCGCAACTACTTCACCGGCCTGCCGATCCCGGGTGGGGCCGGGGCCCTGGCCGTGCTCGTCCTGGTGTGGCCGGAACCTCCCGTGGGGCGCCTCGCCTCCTTCGCGGTCTGCGCGTTCGTACTGCTCGTCTCGCTCCTCATGGTCTCCACCATCGCCTACCGCTCCTACAAGGACTTCAACCTTCGACAGCGGTGGCCGGCCACGGCCTTCTTCGTCTTTGCGGTGGTGATTGCCATCATCGCCGTCTCGCCCATCCCGACCATGGCGCTGCTGTGCGCCGCCTACCTGCTGTCCGGCCCAGTCGAGTTGATCGTCCGCCACCGGCGTTCGCAACCGGTGCAGCCAGCTCCCGAAACTGCGGAGAACACCGATGCCGAGCCCCAGCCGGCGCGTCCTGACGGTTCTTGACCCTGCCACGCTCATTGGCCGCGAGTTGCTCGACCACCTCGTCGAACGCGCCCCGGGGCTGCGCCGCGCCTTCTTCCACACCACCGAGGCCGACGAGCACCTGATCGCCGAGATCGCCGGCGAGGCGTCCCTGGTCGCACCCCTTGCGGACCTGGAGGAACTCGTCGGCAGCCACGTGGTGGTGGCCACTCGGCAACCGTCGCCGGCCATGGCGGCCCGCCTCGTCGGCTGGCTGCGCGCTCATGCCACCGTCACCCTCGTCGATCTCACCGAGCAAGGGCTCGCTGAGGCCGACAGTACCGTGGTCTTCGACCGGCCGCCCGAGCAGGGGGTGCGGTGGTTCCGCTTCCTCGACCCTTCGCTGGTGGGAGCTGCCTTCTTCCTGCGCGCGCTTGCGCCGCTCGCGCCTGAAGAGCTCCACATCACCGCCATCCGGCCCGCATCGGCCTACGGCGAGGGGGGCGTCGAGGAACTGGCGGACCAGGGCGTCGCCCGCCTCTCCGGTCGGCGGCCACCCCGCCCGGCCCACCTGCCCTCCGTCCTCGCCTTCGACCTGGCCCCCAGCGCCGACCGGTACCGCACGAGCCTCGAACGCCAGATGCGCGAGGCATTCCCCGAGGTCACCGTCCACATCCGGGCCCTGGAAGCGGGGGTGTTCCACGGCCATCTCGCCACCGTGGGGGCGCGCCTTGGGACCGTACCGCGTCTTGACGAGCTCCGGGCGCTCCTGGGCACGAGCTCGGTCCTGCGCCTGAGCCGCCGCAATGCGATGGCGCACCCCTCCGACGCCGTGGGCACCTACGCCGTCACCTGCAGCGACCTCACCATCGAGCCGCCGTGGATCCTCGCCACCCTCACCGCCGACGGCCTCCGACTCACCAGCGGGCTTCTCGCGGCGGAACTCGTCCTTACGGTTTTGGACCAGGAAGAGGCAGGGGTCGAGCCGGTTCACTGATGTCGGTGCCGTCCGCCAGACGCGCCCCCCAGCGGCCGAGTAACTCCCGCGGCCGCTGGACAAAGCGAACCTCGGCGGCACCCACCTGTCCCATGGGCGCAAACAAGGTGACGAAGAGGCGGATGGCCGACGCTTCGCCCGACGGCGCTCGCCGGAACCGGCCCCCCACCACCTGGCCGTACTCGAGACCGCGAAACTCGCCGAGCTCCACTTCCCCGACCACCCCGCCGGGGAAGACCAGCTCCACCCAGTTGCCACCGCTGGCAGCGGCGCTCGCATGGGGCGATCCGTTCGCCACCGCCACCCGCAGGCGGGTGGCCGCGGGCCACTCGACCACGATCTCCGGGGCCGGCCGCGGCGCCCGGCCGAGCAGGTAGTCGAGGAACGCTTCCCAGCTCATGCCCACCGTGGGGGCCCGCCGCAACATGCCGACCGTGTCCCACCCCAGAAGGCGTTGCCGAACCGGCCGGAGTAGCAGGCCGAGGTCCCGATGGTAGCGAGCCGTGTCCACGGCCTCCACCTCGATGGTGGCGCCCCGCGGCAGCAACGTGCCGCCCCAGGCGAGGGGCGAACGCAGGACGAAGGCATCGCCGCGCTGCGAGGGACGGTACTCCGCCACCGAGCCCTTGGCGAGTTCCACCAGGGAGTCCCCTGCCGCGGCCATGGCCGGCTGCACGGTGGGTTCCACGATCACCGCGACTCGAAAGGGGATGTCGAGCTCGTCGACGGCCTCGAGCGCCTGGAGATCGTCGTGGAGCGTCGATGGCGCAAAGCCAAGGGCGAGGGGATTGCCAAAGGCGACCGCCACGAGTGTCACCCCCCGCCACCTTGCCGAGGGGCCGGCGCTGGCGATGGCCGTGGCCGCCATGGCCACCTCCACCGGCGCCCCAGACCGCTTGGCCACCGCGGCGGCGAACCTGGGCAGACCGGGCCAGTACTCTCGCGCGGCCAGCACCACACCACGCGCGCCCACGTTGCGCCCGACCACCGAGAACTGGTTGAGGAACGCTTCGGCATCCCCAGCCGCATCGCCGCGGCCGCGCACCCAGACGAGGGGCACCACGTGCCACCCGTCGGCACCCTGGAGTTCGGGGACCTTGCCCAGGGTGAGGCGCGCGCCGCCCTGCACCACCTCCACCGAACCCACCGGGACCACCACGCCGTCGATCCCGACCCGCCGCAGCTCGGAAACATCCTCGCCCGACAGGGAGGCGCCGAGCCACCACACGCGGTGATCGAGCCTGGCCGCCCCCGCCTGCCCCACCCAGGCGGCCGCGGCCAGGACCACGACGAGTGCCGGAGTCCTCTTCATGGTGCCCATGCTAGCAAAGGGCCGGCTCCGCCGGAGCGGCGTCCCTCACCCATCGGACGCGGCGTCCCGGGACGCGGGGTCGAGGCGAGGAATCTCGAGGCGCACCTCGAGCCCACCCTTGGCATTTCTGGCCTCCACCCAGCCCCCCGCCCGCTCGGCGACCCGCCGGACCACGGCGAGACCGAGGCCGCTGCCGTCGGTGGTGGTGGAGAAGAACGGCTCGAAGAGCCGCGGCAGGTGTGCCTCGGGCACCCCCCCGCCGGTATCGTGGACGGTGAGGACCGCCGTGGCCCCCTCCGCCGCCACGCGGACGACGATGGTCCCTCCCCGGCCAGCCAGGGCGCGGGCGCTGTTGTCGAGCAAGTGACGGACGGCGCGCCGCAGCCACTCGGCATCGGCGACCACCTCCACCTCGGCCGTCGCCTCCACCAGGAGCGTGATGCCGCGCTTGGCCAGCACGCGGTACTCCCCCACCACTTCCCGTGCCAGCGCGCCGAGGCCGACGCGCTCGCCGTTCCACCGCTCCAGGGCCACCAGGTTGGAAAAGCCCTGCGAGACAGCCTTCAGGTGCTCCACCCGTTCGAGGATCTGTTCGGTGGCCAGGCGCGCCACCTCGACGACGGTTTGGGGATCCTTGGCGAGGGTTTCGCGAAGCTCCTCCGCCCACAGCCGGATGGGGGTCAGCGGATTCTTCACCTCGTGGGCGACGATCCGCGCCAGTTCCGCGAGGGAGGCGAGACGCTCCGCCCGGGCCACCTCCGACAGGTCCTCCAGGACCACGAGGACACGGGTGGTGGGCTGGTCGAGGGGGCGCACGGTGACCCTCCAGAGGCGCTCGGGGCTTTTCGGGGGATGGACCACCCGCTCCTCGCCCCGGCCTCCCGTCGCCGTGGCGAGCAGCTCGCCGAGGACCCCGCCGAAATGGGCGTCGAGGCACGCAATGGACTCGCCACCGCCGAGCAGGGCACGAGCCGCAGGGTTGGCCAGTTCGACCCTCTCCCCCTTCGACACCACCACCGCTGCCGACAAGGTCCCCAGGACCGTCTCGAGGAGGTCCCGCTCGGCGCGCAGCTCCTCCTCCCGCCGCTCGACCTTGGCCGCCATGGCCGCGAAGGCGCGCTCCAGAGCCGCCACGTCCTCGTCGCCGGAGGGCGGCAGCTCCTCGAAGCGCTCGCCCCGCGCCAGCCGCTCGGCCGCCTGCACCACCGTGCGGAGGGGGCGGGAGAGTCGCCGTCCCAGCATTTCCGCCGCCCAGAACGCCGAAAGAAAAGCTAGCGCTCCCGTCACGACGAACCACTCGACCGGCGACGACCCCGAAAGACTCGCCGCCGGGATGCCGACGATGCCGAGCACCGTCGGCGGCAACTGGCCCACCGCCGCCACGTAGACGCGGAGCTGCCCCTCGCCGTCCACAGCGGGCTCTCCCCAGCCGCGAATGGCACGCACGTAGGCCGTCCGGGGAGGCATGGCCGGCATGTCGCCCCGCACCACCAGGTCCGGGCGCGACGAGGCAGCGAGGCGGCCGCCACGGTACATGCCGGCAGCACCGCCCATCTCGTGCGCCAGCTCCGCCACCTTGCGATCCCAGCCCAGCTGCACGAGGGGAGCTGCCACGGCTCGCCCGAATTCGAGACGGGAGCGATGCTGCTGCCGAAGCCACTGTACCGACAGGAGCGACCCCAGCACCACCATGGGCACCAGCGCCGCGGCAACGGTGACCAGCCGGGTCTTGCCGACGAAGGTCGTCCGCTCGCCCCACCACCCTAGCACGTGGCGGAAGTTCCGCCGCAACCACACGGGCACGCCACCCCACAGGGCGAGTCCCGCCAGCACCAGCGCTCGCTCGGCCCGCGGCGCTCGCAGCCAGGGAACGACCAGCACGGAATCGCCGCATGCCCTGGCGTAGGCGCGAAACTCCCGCTCCCCCACCCCCACTCGCCTCCAGCTCCGCCCCGACGCGAGGGCCTGCCCAACCACCTCGGGCGGCAGCGGCCTGAAGGTGGCGCCGCGGCCGTGCGGTGCACCTCGCTGGTCGTACACGGCGAGGGGCGCATCGATGCCGCGCGCGGCGAGGCTTTCCAGGACGTCGTAGGGCGGCACCGGCGCCACCACGTCGAGGGAACCACCGGCGCGCAGCGTTCGCCTCGCCAGGACGCGGAGGGCACCGGCGGCGGGAGGTACCGGCCCCCAGGCCGTGACCTGCGCCCCCTCGGCGTCGCGCAGCACGAGCGCCGTGCCCGGCAGGACGTCTTCCAGCCCCGACCACTCGGCCTGGCGACCCAGGACCACCAGCGCCTCCGCCGGTCCAATCCCAGCCAGCGCATGGAGACCGCTCTCGGGCAGGGAGGCGAGAAACCGCCGTGCCGGGCCCTCGGCGTCTGCCACGAGCGCCAGCGTCGATTCGGTGGTGGCGACCAGGGCCATCCGCTGCATGGCGTCCCACGCCGTCATGACGGTGACCGCAGCCACGAGCGCGCTCACCGTGACGCTGCGGCCCGGCGTGCCTGCAAACACCGCGAGGGCAACCCCGATCCCGACAACTGCCACGTGGGTCGTGGCGAGCCCCACGAGGAGGAGCGACCAGCCCACCAGGCGGGCGGCCCACCACCCCATCCCCCGCCCGCCGCCGGCCGGCACGCCGAGGAGGACGGTGAGCGCCACCAAAAGGAGCACGACCATGGGCGCCGGCACGACCAGGGATCCCACGCCCACCGGGGCACCGAGCTCGGCCAGCACCGAGGGCAACAGGTACGCCACCCCTCCCGCAACGAGGGCAGCGCTCCCCCGTACCCACAACCCCTCGCCTCGCCCGCCCAGCGCCGCGGCCCCAGCGGCCACCGCCAGCACCACCCACCAGCCGCGTGGCCCGCCACCAACCCCTTGCAGGAGGACGAACGCCGCCAGCACCACCCACCGTCGCCACGGCCGCGGCGCCAACCGGCCGGCGAGGAGCAGCGCGACCACCACCGCGAGTCCCGGCGTGCTCCACCAGACGGGCGAGGAGGGCAGGACGCGCACGCTGCCCACCACGGCACCGCCCGGCCCCACCACCTGCGCGCGCGGGTCGAGGGGGGCCGCCGCCGGCAGCTGGAGGCGAAGGGCCGCGGCGCGCCCGGCCCACACCCCCAAGGCCCGCCGGCTCCCGTGCTCGGGAAGCGCCACCGAGGCGAGGAGCGCCCCCACCTGTCTCCCCTGGTCGAGGACCGGCACCCGCCACCACAGGTGAATCTGCCGGTAGCCGGGTTCAGCCACCACCGCCGGGTCGCCCAGGAGCCGCAGCCGCACGGGCAGCCGGGCGGCCCGCCCCGTCCACGCCACCAGCTCGCCGCTCTCGTCGATGACCACCACCGTGTCGAGGGGCGGCAGCGTCCGGGCCAGCGCCTCGAGCCGGACAAAGGGCACCTCCGGATCGACGGCCCCACCCCTGGCCAGGAACAGCTCGCGCAGCTCCTCCCCCTGGGCCACGTCGGCCAGGGCCATGGCCACGGCCCGGGTGCGCTCGCCGAGCTTGCGGGCCACGGTCGCCGAGGGCTGCACCGCGGGCAGCGCCCCGTCCACCAGCAGGGCGGCCGCGACCGGGCCGGCCAGGAGCCGCCCGAGGCGGGGCCACGCCCGCCACGTCGCGGCCAGGGCGATACAGGCCACGGGGACCCGCCACCCGACGGAGCCCGGCGCGAAGGGCCATGGTCCGGCGGCCACCGCGGCGAGGAACCCCGCCACCACCGCCGGCAGCCACCGGGGTGCGGCTAGAGCATGGGGATGCGCAGGCCGCGCGTCTTCGCGCAGTGGATCGCCTCCTCGTACCCGGCATCCACGTGACGCATCACACCGGTGCCGGGATCCGTGGTGAGCACCCGCTCGAGACGGCGCGCCGCGGAGGCGCTGCCGTCCGCCACCACCACCATGCCGGCGTGGAGGGAGTAGCCGATCCCCACCCCCCCGCCGTGGTGGAAGGACACCCAGGTGGCGCCGGCCGCGGTGTTGACGAGGGCGTTGAGGATGGGCCAATCGGCAATGGCGTCGGAACCGTCCCGCATCCCCTCCGTCTCGCGGTTGGGGGACGCCACCGAACCGGCATCGAGGTGGTCGCGCCCGATCACGATGGGCGCCTTCACCTCGCCGGCGGCCACGAGCTGGTTGAAGGCCAGCCCCGCCCTCGCCCGCTCCCCGTAGCCGAGCCAGCAGATGCGCGCGGGCAGCCCCTGGAAGTGCACCCGCTCCTGGGCGAGGCGGATCCACCTGCACAGGGCCTCGTTGTCGGGAAACAGCTCGAGGATCGCCCGGTCGGTGCGGTAGAGGTCCTCCGGGTCTCCGGAGAGCACGGCCCAGCGGAACGGCCCCTTCCCCTCGCAAAACAGCGGCCGGATGTACAGGGGCACGAACCCTATGACCTCGAAGGCGTCCGTGACACCAGCCTTGAGAGCCTGGCCGCGGAGGTTGTTACCGTAGTCGAAGGTAACGGCCCCGCGCCGCTGTAACTCGAGCATGGCCCGCATGTGCTCGGCCATGGTCCGGTACGCCTCCGCCGTGTAGCGCTGCGGATCCTGCCGGCGCAGTTCGAGGGCGGCCTGGTACGACATGCGGTTCGGCACGTAGCCGTGCAGTTCGTCGTGGGCCGAGGTCTGGTCGGTGAGGACGTCGGGAACGATGCCGCGTTCGAGGAGGCGTGCCAACAGATCGGCGGCGTTGGCGACCACCCCTAAGGACCGCGCCTGGCGGTGGGCCTTGAGCTCCAGGGCCCGGTCGATGGCGGCGTCCAGGTGGTGGTGCTTCTCGTCCAGATAGCCGGTGGCGAGCCGCTTGTCGATGCGCGCCTCGTCCACCTCGGCCGCGAGGAACGCCGCCCCGTTCATGGTGGCGGCGAGGGGCTGGGCACCCCCCATGCCGCCGAGGCCGGCCGTCACCACCAGACGTCCGTCGAGGGAGCCGCCGAAGTGCTTGCGAGCGGCGGCGGCAAAGCACTCGTAGGTGCCCTGGAGGATCCCCTGGGTGCCGATGTAGATCCACGAGCCCGCCGTCATCTGCCCGAACATGGTGAGACCGAGCCCCTCGAGACGGCGGAACTCGTCGGCGGTGGCCCAGTGGGGCACCAGGTTGGCGTTGGCGATGAGCACCCGGGGGGCGTCTTCGTGGGTGGTGAAGATGCCCACGGGCTTGCCCGATTGCACGAGCAGCGTCTCGTCGTTGCCGAGACTTTGCAGCGCCCGCACGATGGCCTCGAAGCACTCCCAGTTGCGGGCCGCTTTGCCGCTGCCGCCGTACACCACCAGCTCGGCGGGTCGCTCCCCCACCTCCGGATCCAGATTGTTCATGAGCATCCTGAGCGCCGCCTCCTGTCCCCACCCCTTGCACGACATCGCGTTGCCGCGCGGCGCCCGGACCACCCGTGGGCCACTCGTCATCGCCGCCTCCCCACCGCACCCGATCGTCCGGGCGCGGCTCGTGCTGGCATCGTAGCGCGCCTGGTCCCGATCCGGAACGCTAGCCGTCGAAACAGCCCGGCGCCGCCTGGCGGAGGGCGGTCGCCACGGCTTCCCCCACCGCGCCTTCCTCGCCCAAGAGCGGCAGTACCTCCGCGGCCCACCGGCGGAAGCGGACCAGGCGTCCCCCGGCGAGCGGCTCGACAGGCTCACCCACCAGGCGCAGCGGGTTGACGTAGCTGCCGTGGCGGCGGACCCGGTAGTCGAGGTGCGGCCCGGTGGACAACCCCGAGGAACCGACGAAGCCGATCACCTGGCCCTGCTCCACGCGAGCACCCACCGCCACGCCCCTCGCCACCTGCGACAGGTGCAGGTAACCGGTCGTGTAGCCGTTGCGGTGGGCAAGCTCCACCGTCAAGCCAGCGCCCGGGGTCGTGCCGACGAAGGACACCACTCCGGCGGCGGTGGCCATGACGGGGGTGCCGACGGGTGCCGCGTAATCCACCCCCCAGTGCGGCATCCGCCTCCCCAGCACCGGGTGCAGGCGACTTGCCGAGAACCGCGAGCTGACCCGCGAGAAGCGCAGCGGCGCGCGCAGGAACTGCTTCTCGAGCGGCCTCCCCGCCGCGTCGAAGTACTCGACCCGACCCTTTGCATCGGCGAAGGCCACCGCCACGTGGCGCCGCCCTCCCCCCACGTATTCGGCGGCCACGACCCGGCCGTAGGCGACCCGTCGCCCATCCCGGCACAGGCGCTCCACGAGCAGGGCAAAGGTATCCCCCGGCTGGACCTCGCGGTGGAAATCGATGTCCCACTGGAAGAGGTCGGCCAGGGCCAGGGCGACCTCGTCCCCTTCGCCGGCCGCGGTCACCGCCGCGAAGAGGCTCGACACCACGACACCGCGCACCACCACGAGCTCGGCCTCGACCGGTAGCACCTCGCGCCGACCGGTCACCGTGTCGCCGCACCGCTCGAGGATCACCGCATGGCGGACGTCCGGGAGCATGCGGACGACGCGCAGCACGCCGTGATGGTCGCCCGTCGCGAAGGCTTCCAGGCCGACGGGCAGGGCACGCACGCGCAGGTGCGGCGCGGCCGCCGCGATCCAGGTCGGGAGTTCGGCAGGAGGCACTCCCAGGCGCCGCAGGAGCTCGGCCAGGTTCTCGCCGTGGCCGAGGGTGGCGTGGCGACCGAAGGTGGACAGGGGCAGGGGGACCACCGATACGGACGCTGAGGTGAGCGGGCCGGCGGCTGGGCGACCGGCCACCGCCACGCTCACCACGAGGCCCGCCGCGAGGCCAGTGAACACCGCGTCGGACAGCCTCACGGCACTCCTGCCGCCGGTGAGAACCACGCTGGGAACGACGCCGCCATCGGACTCGCCGCCATCGGCCGGATGGTAGCAGAACCCGCCCCGAGGGCGGGCGCAGCAGGGGCGTCAGTTGGGGCGCGAGCTCGGGGCGCTGCTGCCGGCGCCAGCCAGCATCGCTGTCGGCGCGAAATCCTCCGACCGCCAGCGACGCGGCGCCCGGCGCAGGTAGTTGTAGCGCACGCCGAAGGAGAGGAGCGCCCGCTCCAGGAGCCTGCGGCCGCGGTACAGGCGCGACATCACGGTGCCCACCGGGATGGCCAGGATGTCGGCAATCTCCTTGTACGCGTACCCTTCGATATCGGCCAGCAACACCACCACCTTGTAGTTGTGCGGCAAGGCCTTGATGGCTTCGCGGACCTCGCCGTCGAGGGAGGCTTCCGAAAGCTCCTCCTCGGGGTTGCGCACCGCCTGCCGATCGTGGGTGGCGAGCAACGATTCGAAGGTCTCTTCGAGGTCGGCAAAGTCCATCTGCGCCGGCACCTGCTTGCGCCGCCGGTACTCGTTGATGAAGGTGTTCTTTAAGATCTTGAACAGCCATGCCTTGAGGTTGGTCCCCGGCTGGAAGCTCGCGTAGTGCCGGTACGCCTTGAGGTAGGTCTCCTGGAGCAGATCCTCGGCGTCCTCGACGTTGCGCGTCAGGCGCAGGGCGGTCTTGCGGAGTTGCTCTCGGTAGGGAAGCTGATCGGCCTCGAAATCCCAACTCCTGGTCTCGTCCACGTGCACCTCCGACGCGCGGGAGGATACATGAAGTCGAGACTCTATGTCAAGACCGGGACTGTACTGCGACTCCGGCACAACATCTGTCACGTTCGATTCATGCGCGCCGCCCCGGCACTTCCCGCGGCACGACCCTGCGACGCGCCCGGTCCGCGCCCGCGAACACGCGACGAACCGGCCAGTCGGCCGGTTCGCGGGCCGTTCCAGGGAACCCCCTCACACGTCGGACGGCCCCGCCACCGGGGCGGGGCCGCCGACCTCGGCGTTCGACGCCTACTTGCCCAGGATGATGAACGCGATGACCAGGGCGTAGATCACCAGGGACTCGATGAACGCGAGACCCAGCAGCATGGTGATCCGCACCGGCCCCGCGGCGCCGGGGTTGCGCCCCATGCTGGTGCAGGCCGAGGCCACCGCCCGCGCCTGCCCGAAGGCGCCGGCAAACGCGGCGAAGCCGATGGCGAAGGCTGCCGCGGCAAACTTGCCGACGTCGCGCATGGGGTTCTCCCCCGTCGCGACCGCCCCGTGCTCCTGGGCGAACGCGGGGGCCGCCAGGGCCAGCACCACCACTCCCAACATCACTACGAGCATCTGCTTCTTCATCGACGCTTCCTCCCTCCTGGTTCGAGCGTTCGTCAGTGCTCCGCCGCAGCGGCCTCCGACAGGTAGACCGCGGTCAGCATGATGAAAATGAACGTCTGGATGGTCGCCCCGACGATCCCCAGGCCCATCATCGCCCAGGGGATCGCGAAGGGCACCATAGCAAAGAAGATGGCCGTTGCCGTGTGCTCGCCAAAGATGTTGCCGAAAAGACGCAGTGCCAGGGAGAGGATGCGCGCCAGATGCGAAATGATCTCCACCGGCATCATGAGGGGCGCCAACCACCACACCGGCCCCGCCATGTGTTTGAGCCACCCCACCACCCCCTGCCGCATGACGGCCACCGTGTTGTAGAAGAGGAACGTCGTCAGGGACAGGGCAAAGGTCGTGCTGGTATTGCCGGTGGGGGGCTGGAGGAAGAACAAGAGGCCAAAGATGTTGGAGATGAAGATGAAGAACGCCAGGCCGGCAATGAAGGGGACGAACGCCCGCCCCTTGCCGTGGCCGATGACATCCTCGCACATGTTCTGCAAGCCGCCGACCAGAAGCTCGAGGATGTGCTGCAAGGTCGAGGGCCGCTCCAGCGAGTAGCGACGGCGAGCCAGGGTCAGGATCAACGCCACCAGCACCACGACCAGCATGGCCATGACCACGTGGTCCGGCACCCAGATGCCCGCCTCGCCTTCCAGTCCCATCGCTCGCTGCCACCACGCCGGAGGCGGACCCAGGATGGCCGCGAGCAGGGCGTTCACCGGATGGAACAGGAACGAAACCTCGTGGTGCACTTACCCCTCCCCGGGGGATCCCTCGTGGGTTCCTGCCACCGCCACGGCCAGGGCCACCAAGTAGCACGCAATCCCCGCCGCCACCGCCCACACCACCACGTGCTGCCGCAGCAGGTACAGCACCACGAAGAGCAACCCCCACAAGCCAATTCGCAGGGCCGCCGCCCCCAGGGCCCAGCGTGAGAACCTCGGCCGTTCCGGCTGGAGCACCGTCGCCACGATGCCCTCCAGCCAAAACGTGTTGATAATACCGATGGTGGCTGGCAGGGTCAAGGACAGCGCCGCCCAGGGCCGGTCGAGGAGCAGGAGCAGGGCGGCTGCGGCGCCCGTGATCCCGAGCCCGATCCGTGCTGCGCTACCGGCGATCCCCGTGCCCCTGGTCATCCCTCGCGTTGTCCTCCTCCCGCCCTACCCGCAACGCCACGCGAAAGGCGTTGACGAAACCCGCCACCACGCCGAAGAAGGCAAAGACGTACGCGAGATACGGCGCGGTGCCCAGCAGGCTGTCGAGCCCCTTTCCCCAGAAGTAGCCGAGGGCAATGGCAATGGGGAACGCCAGGCCGATGGACGAGGCATCGGCCATGCGCCGCAGCGCTGCGGTCTGCTTGCCACGGAGCCCTCGCCTCACCGCACTCCCAGCACCCCCGCCGTCACGTCAGCGGCGAGGAGGAACGGTCCCGGGTAGAGACCGACGAGCAACACCGCGGCGCCGCACAGGGCAATGGCCCGCTCGGTCCAGGGCGCCGCGACCAGGGCTGCCGGTTCGGCCCCCTCTCCCTCCCGCAGGTACATCTGCATGGCAATGCGGAAGTAGTAGTAGAGCGACACCGCCGACATGATCACCGCCACCACCACCAGCCACACGTACCCTGCCTGCACCGCCGCGGCGAACAGGTACAGCTTGCCCATGAAACCGGCGGTGGGCGGAATGCCGCCCAAGGAGAGGAGGAACAGCAGCATGCCGAAGGCGGCCAGGGGGTGCTTGCGGGCGAGGCCGGCGTAGTCGCTCACCAGCTCCCCCGCGTAGCCGCGCGACTCCAGGAGAATGACGAAGCCGAACGCCCCGAGGTTGGTGACGGTGTACACCAGCATGTAGAACAGCACCGCCTGGATGCCGGCGGCGCCGCCGGCCATCAACCCCAGGAGGGCGTACCCCGCGTGGGCGATGGAGGAGTACGCGAGCATCCGCTTGACGTTGTCCTGGGTGAGGGCGGCGACGTTCCCCCAGATCATGGTGAGGGCGGCCGCCGCGCCGATCCACACCCGCCACTCGGCGGCCAGGGGCCCGAGCCCTCCCAGGAACACCCGTAGGAAGATGGCAAAGGCGGCGGCCTTGGGACCCACCGACATGAAGGCGGTGATGGGGGTGGGGGCCCCTTCGTACACGTCCGGCGTCCAGACGTGGAACGGCACGGCGGCCACCTTGAACAGGAACCCGCAGGCCAACAGCGCCACGCCGACGAGGGTGGCCGTCGGCACCTCGGCTGCCGCCAGGGTGGCGGCCATGGTGGCGAGGTCGAGGGTCCCCACCGTGCCGTAGAGGAGCGACAGCCCGTACAGCAGCACCCCCGAGGAGAGGGCGCCCAGCACCAGGTACTTGGTGGCGGCCTCGTGGGACTTCACCTCGCGCCGGAAGTAGCCGGCCAGCACGTAGGTGGACAGGGCCATCAGCTCGAGACCGACGTAGATGGAGGCCAGGTTGACGCTCGAGGCCATCACCATCATGCCCAGGGTGGCGAAGAGGAGCAGCGCGTGGTACTCGCCGGGGCGCACGTCGTGCCGCTCGAGGAACGCACGCGATAGCCCCACGGCGATGAGTGCCGTGAGGAGGAAGAGTGCCTTGAAGAAGACGGCGAAGCGATCGACCCCGAACATGCCGAAGAAGTAAACGGCGGCTTCGCCGTTGGCGCGGGCCACGAGGGTCAGGGCCACGCCCGTCACCACCAGGGACACGACGGTCAGCACCCCCACCAGCGTGTGTTGCCGGGGACCGGCGGCCAGCCCGACCAACAGCACCACCATGCCGAAGCCGGCCAGCAGCAACTCGGGGAGCAGGGCAAGGAGATCGGCGCCCATGGCCCTCTCCTCAGTGCCCGGCAGGTGCCGGCGCGTGGTGGGTCGGCTCGCCGCTGCTCGGCGCTGGATGGGCTGCGGCCGGCACCCCGGCCGGGACCTGGGCGACCGGTCTCGCCAGGTAGTCGGGATCGACGACCCGCACGACCCGCTCGATGGACGGCTCCATGATCCGGAAGAACGGCTTGGGGCAGAGGCCGATCCAGAAGCACAGGACGATGAGGGGGATGAGGGTCCACTGCTCGCGCAGCGAGGCATCCTTGAGGGTCTTGTTCTCCTCGTGGGTGATCTCGCCGAAGAAGGCCCGCTGGTACATCCACAACATGTACGCGGCGCCGAGGACGATGCCGGTGGCGGCCAGCACCGCCCAGGTCGTCGAGCGGGTGAAGGCGCCGACCAGGATGGTCAGCTCGCCGATGAAGCCGTTCAAGGTCGGCAGACCGATGGACGCCATGGTGATGATCATGAAGAGCATGGCGTAGATGGGCATCACCTTGGCGAGGCCGCCGTAGTCGGCGATCATCCGTGTGTGCCGCCGTTCGTAGATGATGCCGACGAGCAAGAAGAGCCCGCCCGTGGACAGGCCGTGGTTGATCATCTGCAGCACCGAACCCGACAGCCCGTGCGGGTTCAAGGCGAACATCCCCAACATCACGAACCCCAGGTGCGACACCGACGAGTAGGCCACCAGCTTCTTCATGTCCTTCTGGGCCATGGCCACCAGGGCGCCGTAGATGATGCCGATGATCGACAGGGCCACCATCCACGGCACCGCCCATCGGGTCGCCTCGGGGAGGAGCGGCAAGGAGAAGCGGATGAACCCGTAGGTACCCATCTTCAGCAGGACGCCGGCCAGGATCACCGAGCCAGCCGTCGGCGCTTCCACGTGGGCGTCGGGCAACCAGGTGTGGAAGGGGAACATGGGCACCTTGATGGCGAAGCCCACGAAGAAGGCGAGGAAGATCCACTTGGCCAGCGTGAACGGCACCTGGGGGGCGATGGCGTAGAGTTGCGTCACGTCGAAGGTTGGCGCGTTGCCGAGCCCCGGCAGACCGATGGCCGCGAGCCCCGAGGCGTTGAAGAAGTAGAGGGCCAGGATACCGACCAGCATCAACACCGAGCCCACCAGGGTGTACAGGAAGAACTTGATGGCCGCGTACAGCTTGCGCGGACCGCCCCAGACCCCGATGAGGAAGTACATGGGCACCAGCATGACTTCCCAGAACACGTAGAAGAGCACGAAGTCGAGGGCCATGAAGACGCCGAGCATGCCGGTCTGCAGCACCAGCAGGAAGACGTAGTACTCCTTCTCGCGGTGGGTGATGGCGGTGAAGGAGCTGTACACCGAGATGAACCCCAGCAGGGTGGTGAGCAGGATGAGGAGGATGGAGATGCCGTCCACCCCGAAGTAGTACGACGAGCCGATGGACGGGATCCACTCGGCCTTGTACACGAACTGGAAGGCCGGGCCGTGCGGGTCGTAGAGGAACCACAGCGGAATGGAGACGAGGAAATCGAGCCCCGCCACCACCGTGGCCACCGCCCTGATGGCCCTGGTTTGCTCGCGCTTGAGGAAGAAGATGATCGCCAGCGCTCCCACGAGCGGCAGGTAACAGATGATGTTCAGCAGGTTCGACGCAAAACCCATCGCATCCCCCTCGAGATCAGCGGCCCAGCCACAGAGCCGCTGCCACCATCAGCACGAAGCCCACGGCCATGACCAGGGCGTACCCCTGCACGACGCCCCACTGCACGCGGCGCAGCACGCGACTCGCCACGTCGTAGGCCTTGGCCACCGCGTTCACCGCACCATCCACGATGTTGAGGTCGAAAAGACCGGAAAAGAACGAGCTCCCCACCGTCACGTGCCGGGTGCCGTTGACGGCACCGTCCACCACCCGCGCGTCGAACTCCCAGCACCCCTTGGACAGGGCCACCGTGCCGGCCACCACCGTGGCGTCGTACGCCTCGTCGACGTAGTACTTGTTGGCGACGAGGGCGTAGAGGCGCGGGTTGGCGGCGGCGAAGCGGGCGGGGATCTCGAAGGCG
>FWPV01003500.1_pt1 | contig 35407 bp, 35 predicted proteins | sample 2228371 | NCBI WGS metagenome assembly FWPV01 (sample SAMEA103939776, study PRJEB20133) | metagenome | reverse complement strand
CTATTCCGAAAATAGCTCCTCTGATAAAAAAGTTTGTTTCTGTCAGCAGATTGAGCAGATTTTTTGGGATGGCTCAACAGAATGATCTGCGTGAATCTGCGAAAATCGGCGTCCAGCAGCTTCTGAGCCACTTTCATCTTTGGTGGAGAACATCGCTCATGGTGTCTGTGAAGAAACGAAACCGGAGACCGGCCATTTAATCGCAGTCCCCTTCCCTTTTCGGGCGGATATCGAGTACCTCTTCAACATAAAAGACACGCTGGTATGAACCGAGCTGTCCATATTGTCCTTTCCGGCTCACATCACCGCGCAAGCGAGCGTAGACTTGCTCGTAAGGTTTCTGGGCAATGGCATTGTAGCTTTCTTGAAGTTTTTCGGCGATTTTGCTGAAGCCTTTGCTTTTGACCCACCAGGTTTCCTTCGAACCGCAAGGCGTGAAGCTGTTTCCCCCCCGCCCGAAGATGAGGTAGCCCTCCCAAATACCGCTTTCCAAAGAGCGACCTACCGCCGTGAACATCCACACGCCAAGCCAGATTAACGAGGTGATCCAGTGCATTGTGATGTCGCTCCTTTCATCAATTGATCCAGAACTGAGCCAGAACTGATCCGGCAAAAATTGATCCGACAAAGTCCAGGTTAGGTATCCCCGTTCAACCCGCTCCATTTGACAGGATCAGCACGCTTTTTCAGGCTCAGACTATCCCCGTGAATAGCGATGATCTTATCGAATATCTTGGCCGTATTACCACCGGTCGAAGAGCTGAACGCTTGCTATAAGGTTACCACTTCTCGCACAGATTGTCAATGACTTGGTTTCTCAGGACTTTATCATTCTCGTCACCGTCCCCCGCTGCTGCTGCGAGCGGATCGCCAGATCCGCGTTTGATGACCCATAGCCGTCGAAAACGGGGAACTAACGTTCCCCTCGGAGCAAGCATGAGAAGACCCCAGGTTTCTGAACCCATGCCGACCTCCTTTAAGGAATTGTGCTATAATAACTTATTTGACATACGGAGATGACCCATGACGGATGAAAAGCTGATTGTGCGCGGGGCGCGCGAGCATAATCTCAAAAATATCACGGTCGAGATTCCCAAAAACAAGCTGGTGGTGATTACCGGCTTGTCGGGATCGGGGAAATCGTCCCTGGCGTTCGATACGATCTTTGCCGAGGGACAGCGACGTTACATTGAGTCGTTGAGCGCTTACGCGCGCCAGTTCTTAGGCCAGATGAGCAAGCCCGATGTGGACTCCATCGAGGGCCTTAGCCCGGCGATTGCGATTGATCAGAAGGGCGTCTCGCACAATCCACGTTCTACTGTCGGAACGGTTACCGAGATTTACGATTATCTGCGTTTGCTCTATGCGCGCATCGGCATTCCCCACTGTCCGGATTGTGGACGACCGGTAACCCGTCAGAGCGCGCAAGAGATCGTGGACGCAATTTTGGCCTTGCCGCCCCAAACCCGTCTACAGGTGCTTGCGCCATTGGTCCGCGGGCGCAAGGGCCATCACCGCCCCACCTTCGATGAAGCGCGCAAGCTGGGTTTCGTGCGGGTGCGCGTGGATAAGACGGTCTATGAGTTGGAAGAAGTTCCCGAGTTGGATCGTTACAAGATTCACGATATCGAAGCTGTGGTAGACCGTTTGGTAGTTCCCGATCCCGCCGAGCAACACTCGTCCACTTACCGCGATTTTATCAGCCGTGTGACCGATTCGGTGGAGACCGCGCTGCGGCTTGGAGAAGGCGTGTTGATTGTAGAAATCGTCCGTTCCCCCCAGCCCGCCATGCGCCCTGAAGGAGATGTGCTCTTCTCCGAGAGACTGGCTTGTCCGCTCTGTGGGCGGAGTCTGCCGGAAATCGAACCGCGCACCTTCTCGTTCAACAGTCCCCATGGTGCCTGCCCGGCATGCCAAGGCTTGGGTTATAAGCTGGCTTTGGATCCCGAACTCATCGTTCCCAATCCGAACAAATCCATCGCCGAGGGGGCAATTGTTGTCAACGGCTTAGAGGGTAAGGAAGGCTATCAGGCCCAAATACTGGAAAGTGTGATGCAATATTACGGCATCGCGCCCGATAAACCCTGGTCGGCCTTAACCGAGGCGCAGCGTCATATCATCTTGTATGGGAGTGGGCAAGAAGCCATTCCCATTTACTATGAGGGCCCAAGTGGCGTCTGGGCCGGCGCACGTAAGTATGAAGGGATTATTCCTAATCTGCAACGCCGCTACGATGAGTCCACGTCTGACTTCATCCGCGAAAAAATCGAAACACTGATGAGCCAGACCCCTTGTACTGTCTGTCAGGGGACACGTCTCAACGAAGTTGCCCGCGCGGTAACGGTGATGGAATACCCCATTCAGGTGCTTACCGGTTGGCCTGTCCTCAAGTTGCAGGCGTGGATAGAAACGTTGCTGCATGGCAATGTGTTGCCGCCAAAGGCCTACGCCATTGCCGAACGCGCTTTGAAGGAAATCTACGACCGAATTACATTCCTGGTGAACGTCGGCTTAGATTACCTGAGTTTAGATCGGGCGGCGGCAACCCTCTCCGGTGGGGAAGCGCAGCGCATCCGCCTGGCGACACAGGTAGGCTCGCGGCTCACCGGTGTGCTTTATGTGTTGGATGAACCCAGCATCGGCCTGCACCAACGGGACACAGCGCGTTTGATCCACACCCTCCAGGAGATGCGTGACCTGGGCAATACGGTGCTGGTGGTCGAACATGACGATGAGACCATCCGCGCCGCCGATTGGATTGTGGACTTGGGGCCAGGAGCAGGCGAACACGGTGGCGAAGTCGTAGCTGAGGGGACGGTGGACGAGATACTGGCGCATCCCACGTCAATCACCGGCCTCTATCTCTCTGGCCGTCAAAGCGTGCCGGTGCCCCGTCATCGCCGACAGGGGAACGGCAAGGCATTGTGGGTGCGTGGCGCCCGTCAGCATAACCTCAAGAACCTCGACGTGCGCTTCCCGCTGGGACTGTTTATCTGTGTCACCGGTGTATCGGGATCGGGCAAAAGCAGTCTGGTGGTGGAGACCCTCTATACGAACTTGCTACAACGTCTCGACGGTTCACGTATTCCGGCCGGCGAATGCGATAGGATAGAGGGCGTAGAATATATTGACAAAGTCATCAATATAGATCAATCTCCGATTGGCCGGACGCCGCGCTCCAACCCGGCAACCTATACCGGGGCTTTTGATCCCATCCGCACGCTGTTCGCCGAACTGCCGGAGTCCAAAATTCGCGGTTACAATGCCGGACGGTTCTCGTTCAATGTCAAGGGCGGACGTTGTGAGGCTTGTCAGGGCCAGGGGACCTTGCGCATCGAAATGCAGTTCTTGCCGGAGGTCTACGTGCCGTGTGATGTATGCCACGGAACACGCTACAACCGCGAAACGCTCCAAATACGTTACAAGGGCAAGAACATCGCCGAGGTGTTGGATATGACGGTCACGGAGGCCGTGGAATTCTTCGCGGCGATTCCGGCGTTAGTGCATAAACTGGAGACGTTGTGTGATGTGGGACTCGGCTACATTCGCCTGGGGCAGTCGGCGACAACGCTCTCCGGTGGCGAAGCACAGCGCATCAAGTTGGCGAAGGAACTATCGCGGCGGGCAACGGGGCGCACGCTGTACATCCTCGACGAACCGACAGTGGGTCTGCATGCCGCCGATGTGGATAAGCTGATTACCGTTTTGCAGCGGCTGGCGGACGCAGGAAATACCATCCTGGTCATTGAGCACAACCCTGACGTGATCAAAGTGGCGGATTGGATCATTGACATGGGGCCGGAGGGCGGCGACGCCGGCGGAGAACTTATCGTTGAGGGCACACCGGAAGAAGTCGCGCAGTCGGCTCTCTCATACACGGGGCAGTATCTCAAGCGGTGGTTGAAAGACAGTAATCGGGAATGAGTCACCGGCGATTGGTTTCCAGTTACTCATTCCCGGTTACCAATCACTAATCATTTCTGGAGGCAAATTTCCTATGACAAAGATCGCATTTATCGGCGCCGGGAGTTTTGGCTTTACGCGCAGCCTGGTGCGCGACATACTAACGTTCCCTTTATTGGAGGACGCGACACTGGCGTTGATGGACATTGACGCCGAACGCCTGGACTTCATCCACCAGGCAGTGAACCGGATTGTGAGCGAAGGCAAGCGTCCGGCAAAGGTCGTGGCGACGATGAATCGTGCCGAGGCGCTGGAAGGCGCGGATGCCGTCATCGTCACGATCCTGGCCGGCGGTGTGGACGTATGGCAGCACGACATCCTCATCCCCAAAAAGTACGGCGTAGACATCAACGTCGGCGATACCCGTGGCCCGGCAGGCATCTTCCGTGCACTGCGCACCATCCCGGTGATGTTGAGCATCGTCAAAGATATGGAGAAATACTGCCCGGACGCGACTATGCTCAATTACACCAATCCCATGGCCATGTTGTGCCGCGCCATGCAGCGCGAGTCCTTCATTCAATTGACCGGCTTATGTCACAGCGTCCAGGGTACGGCGTATATGCTGGCCCGCTGGATCGGGGCCCCGATGGAAGAGATTACTTACACCTGCGCCGGCATCAATCACCTGGCATGGTATCTCAAATACGAGTGGAACGGTAAAGACGCTTATCCTCTCATCCGCAAGGCAATTCTTGAAAACCCCGACATCTATAACGAGGAACAGGTGCGCAACGAGATGTTCCTGCACCTCGATTACTACGTCACCGAATCCAGTGGACATAACTCTGAGTACAACTGGTGGTTCCGCAAGCGGCCTGATCTTATCGAGAAGTACTGCACGCACGGGACAGGCTGGAATCCCGGCCATTACGCCTACATCCTCAACGAGTATCGCCAACGTGAGCATGATTGGAAGGATGGTATTCGGGCCTGGCTGGCGCAGGAGCAGATTGACCTGGAACGCGGCCACGAGTATGCTTCGTACATCATCAATGCGCTACAGGGCGGTGAAATCTTCCAATTCAACGGCAATGTGCCCAACACCGGTCTCATCACCAACCTGCCGAACGGCGTATGTGTGGAGGTGCCGGTCTACGTAGATAAAGGGGGTCTGCATCCGGTGCATGTCGGCGCATTGCCACGCCAGGTCGCCCCACTCAACCAGGTCGTCGTCGCTACCGAGGAGATGGCCGTCGAGGCTGCTCTCACCGGCGATCCGCGCCTGGTCTTCCACGCCATTGCCAGCGACCCGCTCACGGCGGCGGTGCTGTCGTTGGCGGAGATCAAGAGCATGGTCAATGAGATGTTGGCGCAGAATAGGGAATATCTGCCGCAGTTCAAACATTTTGAGGCGTAATGGTCATTGGTGACTGGTCATCAGGGATTGGGGATGAAGAACGTCATAGTGTCCCCAGTCTCTTTTTCTGCTGACTTTCGACTTTTGAATTCGACTTGCGATTCATTCCGAGGTATTTAATGAGTAAAATCCTGGTACTCTATGACAGCACAACCGGCAACACCGCGCAAATGGCCGAATACGTCGCCGAGGGCGCGCGCGCCATTGACGGTATGGAGGTGCGTCTGCTCCACGTAGACGACGCGACGGCTGAAGATGCGCTATGTGCCGACGGAATCGCCTGCGTGACGCCGACCTACGTGGGTCTCACCTCGTGGAAGATGAAGAACTTCTGGGATGACATCGCGCATCCCACCTGGGGTCAAATGGACGGCAAAATCGGCTGTGCCTTTTCCACGTCTGGCGGCTGGGGCGGCGGTGCGGAGCTGACATGTCTGTCGTTATTGGTGATGATGATGAACGTGGGGATGCTCACCTTCGGCGTAACAGACTACACCGGCCCACAGTTCACCTTGCACTACGGCGCGGTGACGGCAGGTAAGCCCCGCGCGGAGAAGGAGATCGAGGCTGCGCGGCGGCTCGGCAAACGTCTGGCGCAATGGGTTGCGGTTTACTTCGAGGGACGGGAGGAACTGCGGCCCGGGCCGATGAGGATGCGAGCGTAGTCCTCAATCGTCTCCGTGGGGCATTACCTTCTCTGAAGATGTCAACGGATTCAACGAACGAAACGGACGGGGAGAAGAAATCCGTTCAATCCGTGGTCAAAGAAAGCTACGGGTTGCAAATTGCCCCTTGAAAGTTGAGAAATTCGTTCGGGAGAAGCACGTTTAAGGGCAGTAGCTCACGGTGCTTGGACAAGCGTTGCAGGAACACTTCGGATCCAGATGACCCTAAAATATCTGCGCACGTCCGACGTCGCCAAAGCCGCCGGTTGCCATCCCAACACCGTGCGGCTTTACGAGACGTGGGAATTCATCCCGCCCGTCAGACGCACCAACAGCGGCTACCGGCAGTTTACCGAAGCTCACGTCGACTGTATGGTGCTGGCGCGCCTGGCCTTTCGCGGCCCCTGGCCCGGCGATGCGATCCGGCGCTCCGTCATCGCGCTGGTCAAGCAGGCCGCCGCGGGCGACCTGGGCGGCGCGCTCGAAGCGGCTTACACGCACCTGGCGCTGGTCCAGGCGGAACGCGCTCAGGCCGAAAGCGCCGTGCGCTTGCTGGAACGCTGGGCGCAAGGGACGTCCGCCGACGCCACGCGCGCGCCCTTGCGCATCGGCGAAACGGCGAAATTGTTGGGGGTCAGCGTGGATATGCTGCGCAACTGGGAGCGCAACGGCTTGCTCGACGTGCCGCGCGATCCCGACAACGGCTACCGGTACTACGGCGCGGAGGAGATCAGCCGGTTGCGGGTAATCCGTATGCTGATCCGCGCCGGCTATAGCATTATGGCGATTCTACGGATGCTGCTACAGCTAGACCAGGGGACCGCGAACAACCTCAGACTGGCGATTGACACGCCCGCGCCCGACGAAGACGTCTACTCCGCCGCCGACCGGTGGCTTTCGGCGCTCGCGGAACAGGAGCAGCGCGCTATGGACATCATCGGGCATTTGGAGATGATGATCGACAAACAGAATCGTTAATCGAAAGTGCCCACCCGCGGCCATTCCGAAACCGGCGGCGACGCGACGCCGCTGAACAGAATGCCCTCTGCCGTCATCGGGTAGCGCAGCAGGCCGAATCCCTCGTAATAAAAATGCTTTTCCAGATCCACGGCGACGCGCATCGCCTCGAAAGCGCGTTCGGCAGCGCCATCGCCGCCCGCGCCATACCCATCGAGGAACGCCTGCGCCAATGCCGCCAGCACGTCGCCCTCCCACGTGTCGGCGACGGTCTGCATTGCGGCGCGGCCTTCATCCACCTGCCCCGTCAGCAAAAGCAATTGCGCCCGGCGAAACGCGGCGAAGGCGGACCAGTGCGGCGCCGCATCCACCGGTTCCCACGCTTCGGCCTCCGCCAACACGCGCGCCTGATCGTACCAGGGCAAGGCCGCCTCGTAGTCGCCCTGACGGAAGCGCGTCTCGCCTTCGTTCACCAACCAGCGCAAGCGATCTTCGACGGTGACTTCCGCTTCCGCCCCCCACCCGCTGCGCTCCAGGTCTACCTCAATCTCAGCAAGCGCGAAGCGCCCCACCCCTGCATCCCAACGCCAGACTTGCCGCCCCAACGGGTGATTGACCAGTTTGTGATCGAAGCCCAGGCTGTAGAGGTGCGGGTAGGTGAGCACAATCTGCATCGCGCCGGGCTGTGTGGGATCGGGTTCCAGCGCATAGCGCGACTCGCCGGCCCAGGTGAGCAAATCCGCGCGGAAGAGCAAGGCGAAGTCCGCTCCGGTCCAGCGAAACACCTGGACGAAGTCCCAGACGCCGCTGCCACCGCGCAGCCTGTACGTCGCCACAAGCTCAGCCGCACCATCGCCGGTCAGGTCTGGGGCCTCGACCGCGCCGGGCCACAGATTTGGGTCAACCTCCAAATCCTCCGGCCACGGGACAGGCGCAACCTGCCAATGCCCATCGGCGCCATAAGCATAAAGCAGCGGATCGCCGCCGATACCAACAGCGATGACCAGTTCGGTTTCTATGGCGGGATCGAGATCGACCGGCAGCACCTCCCCGCTCTCCCAACCGGGCAGGTCGGCGACCAGGCGCGCCAGAGCGGGTTGTTGTTCAGCGAGCAGGACGTCGGGCGCCATCGCCGCATCAAGATAGGCAGCCGTATCGGTAATCAAGGCTTCGGCCAGCCGTTGTAACCGCGCCGCATCTATGTAGTCTACCCCCGCCTTTATCTCGTTAAGCCAGGCCTGCGTCAGCGCAAAAGGCCCGGCTGATGTGGCGGCCTCGAGCGCCGGGGTTGGCGTCGCCTCAGGTGTGGGCGAAGCCGGCACAGTAGACGCAGGCAGTGCTGGCGCAGCCGGTGTGACGGCCGGAGAAGGTTGCGGCGCAGCACAGGCCGCTAGCACTGCCAACAGACTCAGCCATACGACAGCAAGTCTCATACACTTTTTCCTTACAAATCGCGCTTTCCGCCGGCGACGACCACCACATCCTCCGGCCCATAGACGTGCTTGGCGACGAACGCATCCCACGCACCGTCGGGCGAGCGCAGCACCGGCTCACGAACCGAAACCCGCAGTTGAGGATCGCCGGGGATGCTGGCCGTGACGTGATCCAGGGGACGGCTCACGGTTTGCCGGTACATATCATCGGGCACAGCTGAGACCAGACGTGTGCGGGTATCCGTAGCCGGGGTGTAGCGCCACTCGTACACCCGCTTCCCGCAGGTCTCAGTGTAGTAGAGGTTGCCATCGTCGTCCCAGCCACGCAGCGCGTAGGCGCAGCGCTGCACTTCTGCGCCGACGGCGAACCCTTTGGACGGGCTTTCCCAAAAGGTAGGCAGCGTCAATACACGCATCGTCACGCCGGGCTGCGCCTGCACCGCCGGGCGATAATGGCGCACCAGGGGCGTCGCCACGACCGCCAGCATCACCAACAGCAAGGCTACCCGCGCCGCCCGGTTCGGATGTCCCCACGCCCAGGCCAACACCGCCGACCCCAAAACCAACACACTGCTCACCCAGAAGACGACCGGGTTGGAGAAAAGCAGACCAAGTGGGTAGAGATAGGCGAAATCCAATGTAGCGATAGGCATCGTCGGCGAGCCGACCAGACGCAACCCATGCATCACGGCGAGCGCCACATACTGCCCCAGGAACAACAACCCACCCAACACCAGGGCTGCGACCAGCAGCCAACGCGCACTACGGCGCGGCATAGACGCAGTCTCGTTTGTCATGACACCCTCCTGTTGATCGAATCGTTTTCTTAAGGTAAAGATTCAGGCACGTAGGCCGACCACGAATGAGGCAACGAATAAACGAATTTAGGCCCTGGCTAAACGAAAAACGTGCGTTCGTCGAAACGCTCATTCGTTTATTCGCTTGAAATTCGTGGTCGGCAAATCCTGCACCTGAACAGTTAACCGATAGGTCGCTTTACGGCGTTTGATCTTCACCGTGAGGACGCCACTTGCTCGCGATAAAACGCCAATTCTTCCGGCCGGTGTTTTTGGTAATACGTGAGCAGCGACTCCGAACTATCGATCAAACCAAGCAAGGTTTCCCAATCCGCCACAGCCAATTCGGCTTTGCCCCATTGCTGATAGGCATACGCACGATTCTGCAAAGCGTGGAGCGAATTCGGGGTACGTTCGAGGGCGGCGGTACAATCATCAACCGCCTCCGCATACGCGCCAGAACGCGCATACACCGCGCAGCGGTTGATGTACGCAGAGACGTTGTTCGGGTCCTCTTCAATCAGCGCCGTCAATTCGGCTGCCTGTCGCTCCGCTTGAGATTGGCAACCGGCCAACACAGTCACACCCAGCAACAGCAAACAACACAGAATCTTCAGTGACATTGCGCCTCCTGAACGCGTAGCTACAAACGCACATCCATCAGCATAAACACGTTTTGTACTGTTTGCTTGACGCAACGACTACGTTTGCCCTACGCTCCCCTCAGCCCAGCAGCCACGGCAACGCCAGCAGCAAGACAATCAGCGGCAACGCGCCCAAGAATAGCAGGAGCAAGGTTGTCCCCAGATTCGACTTCGTGCTTTGTGTTTGCATATCGACCCTCCTCAAAAACGGTCAACGGATGAAACGGATGAAACGGATTGAAATCCGCCATAAGCCATGACGCATTTACTATACGAAATGTTCCCATCCAATGTCGCACCATGTGCTGAAAGAAGACGCGCTCTATACACCTGTGCTTAATCGTGCTTGTGCTGGATCACAATCCAGCACGCCCCGCGACCAGTCGCCGTTGCAGAACGCCGGATTGTGATCCGGCGGAAGCGTAAAGGGCAAAGCTTGCACACTCTCAGTGTACCGGAACGTCGAGGCGGCGTCTACTGTGGAAATCCACAGGAAAATCGGGGTGAGATGTTTGTCTGCATCTCACCCCGACACTTTCCCTATTGAGGAACCCTCTTATCTCCCCCCCCTCTGGGGGGGATTCAGGGGGGGGGCGAATCCGCTACTTACTCCGTCACCCCATCGGCAACGTAATCCTCCCGCACCGCCTGTACGTAAGCCGTAAAGCGCGTCAGCCCATCACCGCTGACGCCGGAGAAACGCCAGACAGGTTGGATCAGGGTAGACGGTAGACGGTAGACGGTAGACCGGGAGGGGGAGGTGGAGGCGTAGGTGGGTTCGTAGTAGTAGACGAGTTCGACACGGTCTACGGTGAAGACGTTTTGCATCGCGCGTTCGAGGCGAGTATCTCGCTCAACGATCTGCGGGCCGGGTTCCAGCGGCGACGGGGCAGCGCAGGGCAGGCGATCAATCTCGCCGCCGCTGCTCATGCCATCCACACGCACGACCGGCAAACCGGCTAACGTCGTCCCTGGGCGAACGACGCCTTCGATACGGATTTGTCGCTCTTTCGTCACATGCGCTAGAAAATCCTGGGGCGTCCCGGGAAAAAACAACTCCAGGACGTAACGCTCATTGCGGCCACATTCGGTCAATATCACCAACTCTTGCCCATCTATGGTTTCTTGTGCAATGTGACCAAAAAATACATAGCGCTGTTCCTCAGGCCAAAGCTGCACAAGTGAAGTGACCTCAATGCTCTGCCTGTACAACGCGCGCGGATCATCGGTCGAGACAATCCGCCCTTGGATGCGCGCGTGGAGGCGATTGAGCTGCGCCAGTTCGGCCATCATCGCGTCGGTACCGCTCAAGGGATAATCGTACTCCACGCCGGGAACACGAACGAGAGACGCTTCAATCCACTCCCGATCGCCCTCCCGTAGCAACGTGGCGGCCACTACGCCGGTCAGTTCCACCGTTTGTCCTAACGTAAAGGGCGGTTCCGGCGTGGGCATCTCGCTGGCCGATTCCTGCTGCACCACCACGCTAACCGTACTACCGCTGACTGTCGTAACCGGGCCTTGCTCGGCATAAGGGGGCGTGCTGAGGTACTGCCAATCCAGCGAATCGCCAGGCTTGAAGTGGGCAGGGGCGACAACTTCGATGCGCGCGCCGTTGCCCAACTCGGCGGGCGGGTCGGGTAAGGGATAGCGCGCGCCGGTATCCTCCACCAGCCAGGCCGTGTCACCTTCGCGCTGTAATGCTCCGATCACGACTTGCACCGGCGCACCGTCTGTCACCGCCTCCCAGTGCTGTACGGCCAGCCGCCAGGTGTTGTGAGCCAGGCGCTCTACCACCACGCCAGCGACGCGCAGGTCATTGTAGCCGATGTGCAGCAAATCGTCCGCATTGGGGATGTCGCTGAGCAAGAAACGCGAACCATCTTGCATGGTCACTTGCGCCCACACGGGCTGTCCGGGCTGCTCTGGTTGGAGAATATGCACCCGTCCCCGAACGGTCACGCTCTCTCCTACGGCACGTGCGGGCGCCGGACGGAGGAACGTGCGGATGTCCGGTCGGACGCGGGAAGCTTGCTCCGTCTCCAAACGGAACGCCTTACCAGAAAGCAATGCCTCCCATGCCTCCTGCGCCGAAAGGACGGGGTAGTCCTGCAACTGCTCGAAGATCAGCAGCGGAAAGTGCGCATACTGCACCTCCCCAACCGCGTTAACCGTCACGCGGGTCACGACTGCATAGCCAGTGAGGGAGTGGCCCGCCAGTTCTACTGTCACATCAAGCGTCAGGAAACGCGCGTCGGGCCGGCTCACGAACGCCTCCGACAGCGCGATACGATAGTGATCGGGTAACAAGTTGTGCGCACACAAGAAGGCGATTGCCGCCTCTGAAGCCTGCTCAAAGGACGGCGCATCGCCGGGCGCGTCGACCGCCGCATCATTCCCGTAGTGGACGCCGCCCATCGGTCCAGGGGAACGGAAAGTGAGCGTCCGTCCATCATTCCCCATCACCACCAACGCCTCCAGCTCGCGCGGGTCACGATAAACCTGCGGATCGGGCAGGCCGAACTCTTGCGCCCAGGCCAACGCCGCCTCGGGCGTGTCGGGGACGTTCTCTGTCACGTCGTACACCGGCACGCGGTTGGGCGACTTAGGCAGTTCGACGCCCAGCCGCAGTTCTGCGCCGGAGAGCAACCCATCGACAATCATCTCGCCGCCGCCAGAGGCCGAGGCCAGGCGCGGGAGCATCGGCAAATCCGGTCTATCTCGGTTGCCGGGTAACAAAGGCCAGGCCCATACCACCAAAAGCACGACGGCCGCAGCCATCGCCGCTAAAGCGAACCGTTTGAACATCGCTTGCCTCCTCTCAGGTTGGATGTCTCGAGCCAGTTCCACAGCGTTCCAGCGCGCCAGCACGTCGCGTTCGAGGCGTCCGGCAAACGTTTCGTCGGGCCGGGTGCCCTCGGCCAGATCGTATAGCGTTTGTACCATCTTGTCCTTATCCATCGTCCAACTTCTCCCGTAAATCCCGCAACGCGCGATTGATCAACGACTTGACCGCGATCCCGCTGCGCCCCATCGCCCGCGCCGTCTCCTTGTGGGTCAGGCCGCCGAAGAAGTGCAAAGCGACGGCCTGCGCCCGGTCCGGCGACAACGCGCGCAAAGCCTGGGCCAATCTCGCCATCCGCTCGGCGTGGACGAGCGCCGTCTCCGGCAGCGGGGCCGGATCGGGCGGGTCCCACGCCTCGGGCGGAACGCGCGCATCGTCCGCCGCAACTTCCGGCGGAACGGCGGCCTGGGCGCGGCAAGCGTCGGCATAACGCCGTGCCGCAATCGCAAAGAGCCAGGCGGCGAACGTTCCCCGCTCGCGGTACCGGGGCAGGCTTTCCAGCGCCGCCATGAACGTCTGCGATGTCAGGTCTTCGGCGGGCTGGACTGCGCCGGTACGGACGTAGAAGTAGCGATAGACCCTCGGCAGATAGCGCCGGTAGAGCGCCGCGAACGCCGCCCGCTCGCCGGCCTGGGCTTGCCGCGCCAGGTCTGCATCGGGAACTTCACTCGAAACATCCGTGTACGTTTTATCGTCTTGGGTCATCGTATGGTACGCGCGTTCCATCTATAAGCTATATCGGGGAAACTGTAACATGGGTAGCAGTTATTTCAACCCTCCATTTGCACACCAGGGTTGTATGATTAAAGTAGACGGTAGACGGTAGACAGTAGACAGGGGAGAGCAGGGACAGGGTGATAGGGTGACTTGGTGAAAATGATTAAGCAGAGTCCCCCCCTTTTTACCCCCCCCCTAACCCCCACCCCGTCTACCGTCTACTGGCTACCGTCTACCACCAAGAAAAGGAGAATCGTAAACAAGGCCATGACCGAATCACAAATTGTCGTCAAAAACCTGTGCAAGACGTATCGCGTGCCGGAGCGGGAGGCGGGGGTGGGCGCGGCGCTCAAGAGCCTCGTACACCGCGTCTACCGCGATGTGGAGGCTGTGCGCGACGTCAGCTTCGAGATCGCGCACGGGGAGTTCGTCGGCTTCATCGGGCCGAACGGGGCCGGCAAGACAACGACGCTCAAGGTGCTGTCGGGGCTGCTGCACCCGACGTCGGGCGAGGTGCGCGTGCTCGGCTTCACGCCGTGGGCGCGCCAGCACGATTACCTGCGGCGCATCAGCATGGTGCTCGGCAACAAGAGCCAGATGTTGTGGGACATCCCGCCGCTCGATAGCTTCAACGTGCTCGGCGACATCTACCACGTGCCGCCCGCCGAGTTCAAGCGCACGCTGGACGAGTTAGTCGCGCTGCTGGACATGGAGGAACTGCTCACCAAGCCGGTGCGCAACTTCTCCCTGGGCGAGCGGATGAAGTGCGAGTTGGTCGCCGGGCTGCTCCACCGCCCGGATGTGCTCTTCCTCGACGAGCCGACGCTGGGGCTGGACGTGTCGATGCAGGCGCGGCTGAGACGCTTCTTCGCGGAGTACAACCGGCGCAGCGGCGTGACCGTCATCCTCACCAGCCACTACATGGCCGACGTGACGGCGTTATGCCCGCGCGTGATCCTCATCCACCACGGGCAACTGCTCTACGACGGCGCGCTCCACGGGCTGGCGGAGAAGCTCGCGCCGTTCAAGTTGATCCGGCTGGCGCTGCGGAACGGGCATACGACGGAGGAGATTCTTCGCTGCGCTCAGAATGACGGAGGAAGTGCAGAACTTATCGAGCAAGACAATGCCCACTTCACGCTCCGCGTCCCCCGCGCGGAAACGCCCGCCATCGCCGCGCGGCTGCTCAACACGCTGCCCGTCCTCGATTTCGCCGTCGAAGACCCGCCCATCGAAGCGGTGATCGATCAAATCTATCAGGAAGGAAAGGTGGAGGTGTGATATGGTCCCCAAAGTGATTTTGCATACCGAAGTGAGCGTAGACGGGCGCATGGATTGGATGTCGGACGACAATTTCCTCTATTACCGTATGATCGCGGATTGGAAACTGGATGCGATGATCACCGGCAGCAACACGATGCAGGTCGCGTACCCCGAACCGGACACGCCCGAAGCGCAGGCCGCGCCGCTGCCGGAAAAAGCGCCGGGTCTGCAACGCCTGCTCGTCGTGGACAGCCGCGGTCGCCTGCGCTGCTGGCGACAAATGCAACAAAGCGAGTGGTGGGGCGAGGTGACGCTGCTGTGCTCGCGCGCCACGCCATCGGAGTCCATCGAGGCGGTCAAGCGATTGGGCGTGGACGTCATCGTCGCAGGCGACGAACAGGTCGATCTGCGCGCCGCGTTGGAAGAAGCGCACGCGCGCTACGGCATCGAGGTCGTCCGCACCGACAGCGGCGGCATCCTTCACGGAGCGTTGCTGCGCGCCGGCCTGGTTGACGAGGTCAGCGTGCTGCTCAACCCGTGTCTGGTGGGCGGCGCGTCTCCGCGCTCGATGTTTGTCGCGCCCGATTTGGAGACGAAGGACGGCATCATTCCCCTGCGCCTGGTAGAAGTCAAGAACATCGAAGGCGATTTCGTGGCGCTGCGATACGCGGTGGTCAAGGAGGCGGCGGTATGATGCAAGAAGCAAGAGGCAAGAGGCAGGAGGCAAGAGGCAAGAGGCAGGAGGCAGGAGGCAAGATGCAAGAAACAAGGGGCAACGATCTCGGATCACGCATCGCACTGCCCCAGGTTAACCTGCGGGGCGGACTGGCGCTGATGCGCAAAACGTGGCTGAGTTGGGTGCAGCATCGCAGTTTCTTCTTCCTGCTGGCCTTCGGCTGGATGATTCCACCGCTCATCTATCTCTTCGTCTGGTCGACGGCGTCCGGCGGGGGAACGGTGGGGGGATTTTCGCGCGGGCAGTTCGTCGCCTACTACCTCGTCCTGATTCTGGTCAACCAACTGACCTATTCGCAGACCAACTGGACGGTCGGCGACGTGATCCGCTACGGGGGAATGAACACGCTGCTGCTGCGCCCGCTCTCGCCCGTGTTCGATGCGCTGTCGTCGGAAGTGGCGGGCAAGGTGGTCTACATGCTCTTCATCGTCCCGGTGACGGCGATGCTGGCGTTGTGGCTACGCCCGGAGCTGCACGTGACGCTGCAAAACGGCCTGGCGTTCGTCCCGGCGCTGGCGCTCGCGTGGGCGCTGCGCTTCTTCTGGGGCTACTGGCTGGCGCTGCTGGCCTTCTGGGCGACGCGCGCCGACGCGCTGTTGGCGCTCCAGGACGCGCTGATCTTCCTATTCGCGGGGCAGGTCGCACCGACGGCGCTGCTGCCCGGCATCCTGCGCCAGGCCGCGAACTGGCTGCCGTTCCGCTACATGATCGGCTTCCCCGTGGAAGTGCTCACCGGGCAACTGGACATCAGCGGCATCCTCACCGGATTCGCCTTCCAACTCGGCTGGCTCGCCGTTGCCCTCGCGCTGTTCAGCGTGATGTGGCGGGCGGGCGTGAAGCGGTATTCGGCGGTGGGTGGTTAGGTAGTTGGGTAGTTGGGTAGTTGGGTGGTTGGGTGGTTGGGTGGTTGGGTGGTTCGGTGGTTCGGTGGTTGGGTGGTTGGGTGGTTCGGTGGTTCGGTGGTTGGGTGGTTCGGTGGTTACAGCGTCGATCAAACGTATGACGTTCGGGTTTCAACAATCAAACAACCTAACCACCAAACAACCAGTATCAAATAAGGAGCCTATACGATGTATTACTTACGTCTCATTAAACGCTTTATCGTCATCGCCTTTCAAGACGTGCTGGCCTACCGGATGAATTTCTGGATCAGCTTGCTGTATTCGGTGTTGAACCTGGGGACGGGGGGGCTCGGCATTGTGGTGCTGTTCAGCCAGGTGGAGACGCTGCGCGGGTGGACGCTGGCTTCGACGCTGTCGCTGTTGGGCGTCTACCTGACGCTGGGGGCGCTGCGCGGGCTGTTCATCGGGCCGAGCCTGGAGGCGCTGGCGGGGATGGACGGCGAGGTCTGGACGGGGCAGTTCGACTTCACGCTGCTGCGCCCGGTGGATGTGCAGTTCCTCGCCAGTTTCCGGCATTGGCGGCCGCTGGCGCTGTTGGACTTGCTCCTGGCGCTCGGCGTGCTGGGGACGGGCATGGCGCAGATGGGGCAGACGCTCACGCCGGGTCGCATGCTGGCTTTCGTCGTCGGGATGGCGGCGGGGCTGCTCATCCTCTACGCGATCTTGCTGGCGTTCAGCGCGCTCGTCTTCTGGAGTCCGGGCTTCTTGTTCACGTGGCTCTTCAACGCGCTGTTGCAGATGGCGCGCTATCCCGTGGGCCTCTACCCCGGCTGGCTGCGCCTGGTGCTCACGTGGATCGTCCCCGTCGGCGTGATGACGACGATCCCCGCGCAGGCGCTCAGCGGCGAGCTACCCACCGGGATGCTCGCGGGCGCCGTCGCGCTGGCGCTGGCGTTCTTCGCCGGCGCGACGGCGTTGTTTCGCACGGGGCTGCGGCGGTATGCAAGTGCATCGAGTTAGTTCGGTAGACGGTAGACAGTAGACGGTAGACAGGGCTTCGGACTTGTCTGCCGTTTATTCTTCTTGACGGCCCATGCGCCGGCTGACCCATGCCATTGAGGCGGCGGTGACGGCGCAGAGTACGAGCAGATCGACGAACAAGCGCGCCGTCACCGGGCCAACCATCACCTGGCGCAAAGCCGACGCGGCATAGGTCGCCGGGCTGAAATGGCCCAGGAACACCATAAAGTCGGGCAGCCTGTCCGGCGGGACGATGACTGGGCCGAGCGCCGTCATCACCAACATCAGCAGGAACGTGAGATTGCCCGATTGTTGTTGCGTGCGGCCCGTCATCCCCAACGCGGCCCCCACCCCGGCGAGCGGCGCGGTGCAAGCGGGAATCACCAGCAGAATCAGCGGGTGGATGCGCACCGGCACAGCGAGCAACAGCGGCCCCAACACTGCCGTAACGACCACCGACGGCAGCGAGAGCAGCAAAAACGCGGCGACCATCGCCAGTACGAACGCCGCGCGGCTGACCGGCAGCGTGGCGACGTAGTCCAGGCCACCCTGAAAGCGCAACCACGAGACGCGGCTCTCCACACTCGTCATCGTCCCAAACAAGAGGCTGACGACGATGTTGCCCGTCACCACGTACAGCAACGCCTCGCGGCCCGAATCGCGGGCGAAGAAGCCCAGCGCCAGCAGGCTGAACATCGGCGTGATCGTTCCCTGCAACAGCGACCCGCGCCAGCTCCAGCGCCAGTTCGTCAGCTCCATTTGGAACAAATCCCACCACTGCACGAGCACGGGCTGCCCGCGACGGTTAAGCAGCGTAGTGGACATAAAGGTCCTCCAGGGTGGGCGAGTACAGGCGGAAATCATCCAGATGTTCCAGATCGAGGCGTTCCAGCAGGGCGCTCGCCTCGCGGCGCTCGATCAGGGCGATCCAATGGCCCGGCTGTAACTCGTGGGGCGTCAATCCGGCGGGGAGACGCGGCGGGACGTCCGGCGCAAAGAAGAGTTCGAGGCGCAGCTTTTGATCGATGTGCTGCTTGAGATCGCCGGGCCGGCCTACGGCGACCAGTTCACCATCGCGCATGATGCCCACGCGCTGGATGACCTTCTCCGCCTCAATCGCATCGTGGGTGATGAAGAGGATCGTCGTGCCGCGCTCGCGGTTGATCATGCTGAGCACGTCCCACACCAGGCGGCGGCGCTGCGGGGCGAGTTCGTTCGTCGGCTCGTCGAGAATGAGCACGGGCATTCGTCCCGCCATGGCGACCGCCAGCCGCAGCAGGCGTCTCTCGCCGCCGGAAAGCCGCGTGCTGTATTTCTCGCGCAGCGGCCCCATCTGCCACATCTCCAGCAGGGCGTCACGCTCGCGGAGCGCGTCAGCGCGGCTCATTCCGCGCAGGTGCGCCGTGAAGTACAACGCCTCCCCCACCGCCATGTTGTTGAGCGCGTGCGCCTGCTGCGGCATGTAGCCAACGTGCGCCGCCACGTGCTGTGGATCCCCGGCAACGGGCTTGCCGAGCAACGTTATGCGCCCCGACGTCGGCTGTAGCAAGTTCACCATCTGCCGCACGAGCGTCGTCTTGCCCGCGCCGTTGTCGCCCAAAAAGCCGAAAATCTCGCCCTGGCGGATCTCGAAGGAAATGTCCCTGTTCGCCGGGGAGGTCTGCTTGGGATAAAACTTGGTCAGGTTTTCGATAGCGTATACGACGGTCATGTATAAACGCCTCCTCAAAGCGCCAACCACGAATCTACACGAATCTTCACGAATTGCAAAACCCGATTGGTATAGATTCGTGAAGACTCGTGGTAAGAAAAGTTCCTCTCAAATTAAGGATATTCCCTGGGAAATCTATTGACAAAATTAAGTAATATATTATAATTATCAATATAAGACTCAATATTATAAAGGAGATATGAGATGTACGCTGTGCCTTCCGAATGTCCGGTGTGTCACGACGATTTATATATCAATCAATTGGTGTGCCGCAATTGTGGCACCGAGATTCGCGGTCGCTTTGAGATGGATCGCCTTTCCAAACTTATCCCGGAGCAGCGCTATTTCGTCGAAGTCTTCCTGCTGTGCGAAGGGAAACTTAACTGCGTGCAGGAGGAACTCGGTATCTCCTACCCTACCGTGCGCAGCCGTCTGGATGAAATCATCCGGGCGTTGAGACATGAGCGTGTCGCCGTAGCACCGATGCCACCGCTCATGCCGACGACAGCGGTATCACCTACGCCGGCGGTTTCACCTGCACCTGCCGCAAACGCGGCCCAACATCAAGAGATTCTGGATCGCCTCGCGCGCAAAGAAATTAGCCCGGAAGAGGCACTCCAGCTTCTTGAAGAAATCTAAATAAAAAGGAGATAAAAAGAAATGGCTACACAAGTATTCGAAATAGCGGAAATGGCCCAGATCAACGTCAAGGAATGTCTGGGAAACCTTGTGGTCAAAGGGACAGACGATCGTACCGTCACTGTCAAAACGTCCGAGATGGAAGAAACCGCCGCCATTCAAGAGGGCGACACACTGTTCATTCGCACGCGGGCGGATTGTCAGGTACTCTGTCCCACCGATGCCGGATTGACCATCGAAGCGGTGCGGGGCGATCTCAAGGTCAAGGATGTGCATGGCGACATCACCATCAACAGCGTCAACGGTGATGCCTTGCTGCGCGAGGTCGGTCCCACAAGCATTAAAAGCGTGGCCGGCGATTTGCGTGTTCGCAACGTCAACGGGGACTTGACCGTGGAATCTGTAGCAGGGGACGCCCACATTGATCTTGTATCCGGTGAAACCGCCGTCGAGAGCATCGGCAGCGACCTCAAAGCCGAAGGGCTGACGCAAGGGCTGAGGCTCAAGAGCGCCGGTTCCGATGTGCGTCTGGAACCGCCCTTCACACCGGGCATGGAATATGTGGTGCGTGCCGGCAGCGACCTGGTGGTTCGCCTACCCGAAGATGCGAATGTACGCTTCGAGCTACAAGCCGGCGGCGGCGTCCGTTCCAATATGCCCGAACTGGTTCTCCATCAGGAAAGCGGCATGATTACCGGTACGTTAGGTGAAGGCGCCGCCCTCATCAAGGCGCAAGTCGGTGGGCGGGCGATGATTAAAATCACCGGCCTGGATGAAGAGTATCCGCACGACTTCGACTTCGACTTTAATCTCGACCTCAGCTTCCTGGACGCTCTGAATGACCTCGGCCCGATGATTGAAGCGCGGGTCGCCGAAGCGTTGGCCGGCCTGGAAGTCAGCCTGCAAGAAGGTCTGCGCCACATTGACGGCGACCGCATCCGCATGCACGTCGAACGGGCCGCCGAACAGGCCCAGCGTGCCGCCGAGCGCGTTGCCGAGAAAGCCCAGCAGATCGCCGAACGCGAGGCCGAACGCGCCCGCCGCGCCGCCGAACGCGAAGCCGAGCGTGCCCGGGATCTCGCCGAACATGCCGAACGTCGTTGGCAACGCGCCAGCGGGTATCCCACGCCGCCCGAACCACCCACCCCGCCGACTCCACCTGCGCCGCCCGCACCGCCTGAGTCGCCTGCCCACACCGCCGACGCGCTGCGTGAGGAACGTTTACAAGTGCTACGTATGGTCCAGGAAGGAACATTGACGCCCGAAGAGGCGGCCAAACTTCTTGCCGCATTGCGCTAAATCACGCCTGACGGATGAGATTTCCATAATTCATCCGTTGGAACAGTTCTATCAGGAGGTAACTTATGGAAATCTTCAATCTGCCTGTGGATGTGCTCAAACAAATTAACACCATGCAACATCGAGAGGCGCAACAACAAGCTGCCGTATGGCAATTATGGCGCTGCGCCCAGGCCGAGCCCGTGACCCGCTCGGCATGTTTTTGGCGACGATTGGGCCAGAGGTTTGGTCAGTGGTCCAAACCACATTCTGTGCAAACAGCATAGCCTCTCTTTCGCCGTCACGGAACACCCCGGCAACCACGCCGGGGTGTTCTTATTTGATACCAGGTGTGAGGTAGAATTTCTCCGTTCTTGTCAGTAGACAAGTTGTATAATTGCAGTAGACGGTAGACAGTAGACGGTAGACAGGGTGTCACGTCCGGCATGTAGGGCGAATTGGCAATTCGCCCTACAGCGATTGAACAGTTACCGAGGTATTTGCAGGCACACGTTGCCGTGTACGCTTCGGACGGGAGGCGCGCGTGTGCGCCTCCCGCTCAGAACGGATCGGTTTGCCGGTCACCTGGCTGTACAACACGTCGGGACACAAATCCACGCCATACTGTTATCTCTATCATATCATATTCCGAAACCGGCGACAAGCATGAGAGTTTTACATTTGCTTGAAGCGTTCGGAGATACGTGCTACAATACAGGCAAACCGTAACGGAATAACAAACCAATGGTGCAGATTTCGCAACGTGAAGCAATCGGACAAAGCGCACACTATGCCGACCCGATGACGGCGTCGGGCATTCCGCGCAGCTTGACGGCCTGTTTCCAGGAATATGACATTGAGTCGCTCGACCCAGCGCAGCACCAGCACTTGATTATTGAACGCGTCCTGGCCTACGGCGACCGTCGAGAGTTGCGCTGGTTATTCAGTATTTACGGACGCGCAAATATCGTCAATTGGGTACAGCAGTGGGGCGCGCGACGTTTACCCTGGCGGCGCCACAACTTATGGTGTGTGCTGTTAGGACTAGGCCAACCGGTGCGACCAAAGGAACGTCAGCTATGGCAACATTGACGCCGGTCTTTTGGAAAACGGTCACACCGACCATGCACGAGGTGTTGACCTTCATTGGCAAATGCCCATTTGCGTCGCGCTTTTATCTGGCTGGAGGGACGGCACTGGCACTGCGATTCGGGCACCGCCGCTCGGTGGATTTGGATTTCTTCTCCAGCACCGACGAAATTGGAAAGCAAACCCGCCGCGAAATTCTGGATGCACTATCGCCTTTGCACCCACAGACATTGGAAGACGTCGAAGGGAATCTACTGCTCGTGATCCGCAATATGCACGTCGGCTTTTTCGGCTATAGTTATCCATTGCTTGCAGCGACGGATAGCGTAGAAGGCGTAACTATAGCCGGAATCGTGGACATTGGCCTGATGAAGCTCGATGCGCTCATCAGTCGCGGAAGTCGCAAAGACTTTTACGACCTGTACTTTATCCTCCAGCAGGTTCCCTTGGACAAACTGCTCATTTTGGGGCGAACCAAATATCCTTACGCCCGCGATTTCGAGTTAATGGCGATAGAAAGCCTGGTTTTTTTCGACAATGCCGACCGCGATGTGCAACCCCAACTTCTTATAGATCTAGCATGGGATCAGGTCAAGCAATTCTTTATCGCCGAAGCGCAATCGTTAAGTCAAGCGTGGTTAAATCCACAAAGAGAGTAGCACAGGAGAGCAATTATGTTACGTTTACACCGCGTCAGCGATAGACCAATCATGACACCACGCCAGGACGTACCCTGGGAAAAGAGCGCCGTCCTCAACGCCGCCGCCATTCACGACGGCGGGAAATTCCACCTGCTGTACCGCGCCGTGGCGCACAACCCCGGCGATCCGAACCGCTCGTGCATCGGCTATGCCGTGAGCGACGACGGCGTCCATTTTGAGCGGTTGGATGAGCCGGTGCTCGCCTCCAACGTCGTCCCTGAAGAGGCGCAGGGCGTCGAAGACCCGCGCGTCACCAAGATCGGCGACACGTTCTATATGCTCTACACCGCCTACGACGGCGCCCGCACGCAGGTCGCGCTGGCGACGTCCGCCGACCTGATCCACTGGCAGCGTCACGGCGTCGTCATCCCCGATACGCTGTTCGGCAACAACAAAGATGCGGCGCTCTTCCCGGAAAAAATCGGCGGGCGCTACTGTATGTTGCACCGTCCCGTGCCGGACATCTACCTGGCGTTCTCCGACGACCTGCTGCACTGGACGGATCACGTGCGCCTGATGCAGCCGGAATTCGCATGGGAGACGGCGAAAATCGGCGCGGGCGCGCAGCCGATCAAAACGGAGAAGGGCTGGCTGTTGATCTACCACGGCGTGGACGAAAAGCTGTGGTATCGCCTGGGCGCGGCGCTGCTCGACCTGAACGACCCCACGCGCGTCATCGCCCGCCAGCCGGAATGGATTTTGCAGCCGGAGGCCGAGTGGGAGATCGTCGGCGACGTGAACAACGTCGTCTTCACCTGCGGCGCGGTCTTGTTGGGGCGGGAGTTATGGGTGTACTACGGGGCGGCAGATACCGTCATCGGTTTGGCAAAAGGTAACCTTGACGATTTGTAAACAGACGTGGGCGATCACCGAAAATAGCCGGTGATTACACATATCTCGCCGCAGAGCACGCCGAGGCCGCAGAGATACATAAAAACATGCATGCTCTGCGCACTTTGGGCGCTCGGCGGTAAATAAATCAGGCGTGTCTTGCACCATGTGGGTAATCACCAGAAAATAGCCATTGAAAATTCAAAAACGTATGATATACTAAACTTATCATTGGAAGTAAGGAAAAGAGACTATGCTTATGGAAAAACAAGAGTATGAAGCACCGTGCATTATCTATGAGGGAAGCCTGGAGATCCGCGCCGGCAGCACGTTATCTGAGATCGAGGAGTTCCTGGAGTAAGAATCACCTCGGTTTATCCACAGTCCCCGACGATGTCGGGGACTGTGTGTTTTATGACGCCTGTAGCTTTTTGTAACCGTTCAATCAGGCCGTGAAAAATTACCGGCCGGCAGATTTACCGGTACCGATAGCATTTGACCAGCACATCGCCCACCCACACGTCGGCAGGCACTTCGAGAAGGCATTGCTCTGTCACATGCGGGCAACGTCCGGCAAACTTACACCCTCTCCGCAGATACTCCTGGTGCTCCAACTCAGAAAGCATGATCCTATCCTTCCATCGTTTACGCGGGTCTGCTTCAGGGATGGATTCACGCAACAATTGGGTATAGGGATGTTTAGGCTCCATCAACACCTGTTCTACCGGCCCCATCTCGATAACATTCCCTCTGAACATGACGGCAATGCGATCGCTCACGTAGTAGGCTGTCGCCAGATCATGCGTGATGTAGAGCACACTAACCCCGAGTTCGTCGCGGAGCTGCTTGAACAGGTTGACGATGGACATGCGCAAGGAAGCATCAACCATCGAAACCGGTTCGTCGGCGATCAACAGGGTCGGATTGGTCAACAAAGCTCTGGCGATGGAAATGCGCTGCAATTGCCCACCGGAGAACTCATTGGGATACTTCTCGGCGAACTCCTCATAAGAAAGCCCTACCAGCCTGAGCTTGCTGTCGATCCAATCAATCGCCTCTCTCTTACCTTGAACCAGCTTATAATTTTGCAGCGTCTCGAAGAAATACCGATCCACCGTCCGCAGAGGGTTAAACGTGCCAAAAGGATCCTGGAAAATCGCCTGGGTGCCCTGGGTCACCCATACCTTTTCGTGTCTGGTGGCCGGCTTGCCGTTGTGACTGATCGTGCCCGACGTAGGCTCCTCGAAGCCCATAATCATCTTGGCCGTGGTAGATTTACCGCACCCGCTCTCACCCGCCAGGCAAAAAATTTCAGCCGGGCGAATGTGGAACGACACGCGATCCACTGCCGTGATCCTGACCCTCGACAAGAGACTTCCGAGCGTAAAGATTTTGGTCAGTTCGATGATGTCAAGCACCTTTTCCATACTTTTCCTCTCCCACCAGCCAACAGGCGACACGATGTTGATTGCCCAGATAGAGATAAGTGGGCATCTGTTCCGCACAGACCCCTAAAGCGCGCGGACAACGCGGATGGAAAGGACACCCAGGGGGCACATTCGCCAGCGAAGGCGGACTGCCGGGCACGCTCTGGCGCGGCGATTTGTCGCCAAAACGGGGCAGAGAATTGATCAAATACTGCGTGTAGGGATGAAGCGGGTCTCCGAAAATCGTCTCCGTCGGGCCTTCTTCCACCATTCTGCCCGCATACATAATACCGATCCGATCGGCAATGTTGGCGTGAACTCCCATATCATGGGTCACCAGCACGATGGTGTTCTGTAATTTCTGTTGGATGTCTTTCAGGAGTTGCACCACCCCTCTTTGGACGACCACATCCAGCGCCGTTGTCGGCTCATCGCTAACGATGAGGCGCGGCTTGAGCAATGTCGCCAGCGCAATTGTCACCCGCTGGCGCATACCGCCGGACAACTGATGGGGATAGGTGTCCAAAATGCTGAGCGGCAATCCCAATTCGGTCATATACGCTCTGGCAATTGCAAAAGCCTCCTCGCGCGTCCGCCCGCCGGTGTGACTGGAAATGAAATCACGGAAAGTTTCTTTGACCTTGATGACGGGATTGAGCACACTCATAGAACCCTGAGGCACGTAAGAAATATATTCCCACCGCAAACGCCGCTTGGCTTCCGGGTCAAAGGTGGCCACATCAACCGCTTGCCCGTCAATGTAGTAGAAAACATAGCCATCCATGACGCGCAGCGGCGGTTCCACGGCGGCCACAAGCGTCTTCAGCAGCGTCGTCTTTCCACAACCACTCTCGCCGGCAATCCCGTAAACTTCGTTCTCGCGGATGTCGAGATCTATCTCGTTGACGGCTTGCACGATCTTCTGGGTACCGAGAACATCGAGAATGTAGAATGCCTTTAATTTTTCGGTGCGCAGAACGGTCTTGTTCATAGTAGCCCCCTATGCTCCCACCCGCTGCACCCGCGTGCGCGGGTCCAGATATTCACTGATACTGACCGAGAGCCAGTAAAGGGCAATAAACAAGCAGAGCGATAAGACCACCGGCGTCAAAATCCACCACCAGCGTCCTAAGAGAATGGACTGGTAGAAGAGCGCCCAGTTCAACATCGTGCCCAGCGTGGGAATGTTGAGGTTTACCAAGCCGAGGATAGCGAGCGTGATCTCCAATCCGATCGCCCAGGCAATGTTATTGATCAAGGTCGAGAAGACCAACGGCATAGCAAAAGGCATATATTCATTCAACACCAGTTTGACGGTCCCCGTCCCTGAAAGGATGGCCGTCTTGGTGAATTCTCGCTCTCTTAGGCTGAGGATCACCGAGCGGATCAAGCGTGCATCCCAGGCCCAACCGAAGAATGATAACATGAGCCCCAGGATCACCAGATTCATATGTTGCCGCACCAGCATAGCCAACATCACCATAATCAAGAAGAGCGGGATCACCAGCAAACTGTCGCCGATAAACATCAATATCCGATCGGTGAGTCCCCCTTGATAGCCGGCGATCATGCCGACCAGGATGGCGATCACTCTTGAAACCAAGCCGGCGATGAGCGAGATGATCAAGGAGTTGCGCACGGCAAAGGTGGCTTGCCAGAAGATATCTTGCCCGTTGGCGTCGGTGCCGAGCCAGTGCTCGGCCGAGGGCTTTAGATCCTTCGGAACAACATTCCACAAAGTAGGATCATAGGGCGAAAAAATGGATAGGAAAGCCAGAATCACGATGATCACCAGGACCCCGAAGCTGAAGCAGAAGCGATAATCTCTGAATAAATCTCGAAGAACTTTCACGAGAAAGACCTCCTCGTCAGGCGTTAGTCTTGTAGTCGTTAGTCATTAGTCCGGTAGTCGTTAGTCCAATAGTCGGTAGTTTTGTCATCGGGCACCTTTCGTTGAGGGGGACTTTTAGGTGTAGCGCACCCGTGGGTCGAACAACGGATAGGTCAAGTCTACGATCAGGATGGCCGTGGTGATCCCCACGATAGAAAAGATAGTGATCCCCATGATCAGGTTATAATCCCCATTAACAATGGCGCGATAGAGCAACATTCCCAGGCCGGGGTATCCATACACAATCTCGGTAATCAGCGCCCCGCTGAAGATTTGCCCAAACGAAAGGGCCAGGCCGGTAATTTGCGGCAGTAAAGCATTGCGAATGACGTACTTGCCCACGATGCGGCTTTCTTTGACGCCCCCCAGTTTGGCATACTGGACGAAATCTTCCGCATTGATGTTCTGCACAATCAGCTTCATGGTCTGGAACGTAACCGCTCCTCCCAGGACGATCAACGAGACGGCGGGCAAGGTCGAATGCCAGATAACACTTCTGATATAGCCCCAGGTGAAGGTGGGGATAGCCCCCAACGGCGCCCCGCCGGTAATGGGGAACCAGCGCACGACATAGGCAAAGAGCAGGAGCAGCCCGAAGGCGAAGATGTAATAGGGCAATGGACGGACAACCATAGCGACGCCATCCAAGACCCGAGACCAAGTTCTACGCGAATAATAGCCCGCTATCCCACCGATGATATTCCCCAGCACCCATGTAATCGCCGTGGTGGTCAACAGAAGTCCTAAAGTCCAGGGCATAGCAGTGGCGACGAGCTTGTTCACACGGGTGGGAAATTGGAAGAAGGAAACGCCAAAATCACCGCGAAATAGCCGGCCCCAGAAAGCCCAATATTGATCGAGCCAGGAACCTTCCAGACCATACATCTCGGTCAAATCGCGGATGATGCCGTCCATCGCCCCCGGTTCCAAAGTCGAACCGCGTCCCCTCAATTCACCGACCATTCTCATCACCGGGTCATTGGGGGTGAGACGGGGGATAAGAAAAACAATGGTGATCCCTAGCCAGATGACCAGGACGTATTGCACCAGACGTGGGATAAGATATCGTTTTACGAATGTCACGGCAACTACCTCACTCGTTAAAAGGAATCCTGGGCGGGCGAAGCGCCCACCCAGGATTATTATACCACTGACCGCTTATTTGCCGGTAGGTTTCAGGAATGGTGTCGTGTACTTGAAGTTGGGCCAGTGTGTATAAGGCTCATTGTAGGCATTCTCGCTACCGGGCCAGTTGGTCCAGTAATACTCGTCCCAACCCACAAAGCCGATATACCCATAAGTCGGGATGCCGGGCATATTCTTGACGGCTTCCTTGAGCCCCTCGGTGCCCACGGCGATGACGGCCTCGGTATTGAAGGGATCCGTCTCGCGCAGTTTCTTGATGATGGCATCCATCTCATCACTCGACCAGCGCGAGTAATGCCCCTGGGTGCGCTCGCCAACGGGCTTCTTATAGGCAGAGTTCCAGCGGTCGAGCACGCGGTACAGGTCGGGCCCTGCACCCCACGGCTCCTGCGCCGGCCAAGCACCGCTCACATCAAAATCGCCGGTGGCGCCCAGACCATCCCCGTTTTCGGTATTGTACATCTCGGCATCAATACCGAACTTCTTCCACTGCTGCACGGCCGCCGCCGCATTGCGTGCATCATGGTTGGAAAGTACAGTACCGCACATGAAGGAGATCTTCCAGGGCTTACCATCAGGTAGCAGCCACTTGCCATCGGCATTCCTCGAGAAACCGTTCTTCTTCAACAGCTTTTCGGCGACGTCGGGAGCATATTTATACCAGCCAAGTCCGAAAGCCTGCTCGATAAATTCCGGCGTATCGGGGAAGATATAGCCCCGGCTCTTGGCATAGGCGGCAACACGCTTCGGCGCATCCGGATCATAGGGCGCAAAGGTTTCGCCACCGCCGACATCAATGGTGAAGGACTTCAGCCAGTCTTGCATCGGCTTGATGTAATCTCTGGGGTAGGGCCCCAAGTGCGGGACGTGCACCGGACTCAAGGTACCGGAGGAGTCAACAGCGATGCTGGTGTACTCGACGATGTTGATCGCCAGCACCAAGGCCCAGCGGACATCAACATTATCGAAGGGCGGTCGGGCGGTGTTGAAGAGAATACCGGTGATGCAGGGGTCGTTGTTAACCACAAAGGGGAAGGTGGGCTGATAGGCGCGGGAGGTCTTGGACTGGGCCAACAACGCCTTGAGCCCGTCGGCCGAAAGCTCGGCGACATCCAGCTGATGGGTCAGTTGCGCCAGAATTTGCGCACCCTCATCGGGGAAGTACTGATAAATGACATACTTGGGCTGAGGCTGACCATACATCATGCCGGTCGGACTCTTATCCCAATCGGCACGTCTTTCCCAGGCCGTCCAGCTCCCTTGCGGATCAAAGCTGTGCAGCTTGTAAGGACCGCAGCCTACATACGGGTTGAAGGTAAATTGAACCGGATCCTCTTGCTTCTCGAAGATATGCTTGGGCATGATGCGGGTGCAGCCCCAGCGGTCAAGGAAGGTGGTATGGAAGCGCGAGTTTGGACGGTTCAACTTGAACTTGACCGTATAATCATCCACAGCCGTCACCGAAGCGACGTTATCCACAAAGAAGGTATGGGCATTGAAGCCGGAATACTTCATCAGCAATTCCGCGGTGAAGACCACATCGGCCGCCGAGAAGGGGGCACCGTCATTCCAGGCCACGCCCTTGCGGAGAGGAATCGTGCATTCGGTGAAGTCTGCATTGTACGAGGGATCGCCGGCGGCGAGGCCATTGATAATGTTACCTGTGGCGAAGTCAACCGACCACAACGGCTCGTCGGCCAGGTTCTGAATGCCACGGTCTTGCCATTTCCAGCCCACCCAGAGGTTGAAGTTATCGGGTGTACCAACACGTCCGGTGAGGATTCTGGCGATCAGCGTTTCGCGTCGGGGGAAGGTACCCAGAACATCCGGCGCCGCTTCTTTCGCCACGGGTTGCGGAGTGGCCGTGACGACCTTTTCCACAACCTGGGTCTCGATCACTTTCTCTACAACCGGCGTGCCGGCAACGATTTTGGTGACTTCTTTTTCGACTTCAACCGTTTCTTTGATAACCTGTGGTGTGGGGGTCGTGCAGGCCGTCGCTACCATAGCACCCGTGAACAAGGCCGCACTGCGCAGAAATTCTCTACGGGTGAGTTTCTTCTTATTCTCCTTCATCTTTTACCTCCAGATATTTTTGAATGAAACTGAACTCACTTGCCGATCTTAAGATATGTCAACGGTTTTGGTATGGATTATGTTCGATATTGTCCCTCCTTCCACACAGAAGATGTGTCATGACCAACATCGCGGTCCTCAAGTCCAATCCACTCAAAGATCAAGCGCCTCCAGAGATTAGAAATTTATCGAACGACAAGAATTCCGGATGATCAAGCGGGTCGGAATCTTGCAAAGGAGTTCTTCCAAAGGCTCATGCCGCATCAACTTGATAAGCATAGTGGCAGCGACATACCCCATTTCACCGACCGATTGATCCACCGTCGTCAATCCCGGCAGCGAGCATGCGGACTCAGGGATATTGTCAAAACCGGCTACCGACACGTCGTCAGGAATATGCAAGCCGGCTGCCTGGATTGCCTCTATGGCCCCAAAAGCCGATTGATCGTTCGCGGCGAAGATGGCCGTGGGTGGATCCGCCAGAGCCAGTAAGCGTTGGGCACAACGAAAACCGGTCTCGCGGGTATAATCTCCGTATTGAATGAGCGCTTCATCAAGCGGCAAACCTGCCTGCTGCAGGGCATCCATATAGCCCTGCTGGCGGCGCCGTGCACTGACCAATCCCTGGCGACCGGTAATGTGAGCGATACGACGATGCCCTAAACCGATCAGATATTCCATCAGCGCCACAGCCCCTTCCCGATTGGCCGAAATAACGGCGGGGAAGATGTTATCTTCATGCGGATCAATGGCCACCAGGGGGGAAACGGAGGTCAGCTCGCTGGTGGTGGGGGTGACAACCAGGATACCATCGGCGATGCTGCCATCCAGACGTGATATATGCCGGCGTTCCCAGCCAGGCTGGATATTGACGGCAACAAGGCCACTGCTGTAAACGATCAAATCGTATCCCGTGCCATGGATAGCCCGGCCAATCCCCTTGAGCAGCTCTAAACTGAAGGAATCACTCAGGTCAATGATCAAAACGCCGATGACATTTGTGCGCCGACTCCGCATGCTGGTGGCGGCGAGGCTGGAGGTATATCCCAATTCGGCAATCACACGCCGCACCTTCTCGTAGGTCTCCGCCGATACATCGTCTTTATCGTTCAACACACGAGAGACCGTGGAAACCGAGACACCACAAGCTTTGGCAACATCACGGATGGTCAGGGAGGTTTTCAAACGACTCATAATTCCTCGAGTGCCGGAATAGCTTCGGTAATAGTACCGGTATTGATGCCGGTATCGTTACCGGAGCTATTTATAATATAGCACAATTTTCCGGCGGTGTCAATAGGGAATTTTTCTGGGGTCATTTCAGAATGGGGGCGACTTTTCCTTGATTGCACCGCAGAGCACGCCGCATCCGCAGCGGCCTCTGGGGTAAAAAACAGCCGCATCTGGGTAAGTCCTAAGGGTGCAAAACACGCCTCATTCATTGACCGCAGAGCGCGCAAAGTGCGCAGAGCATGCATTTTTTATGGATCTCTGCGGCCTCGGCGTGCTCTGCGGTGAGATAGGGGGAATCACCGGAAAGTTTTTGGGGAATACCTGCCGGGATGGCCTTTTCGTGGGGGATTCTTCAATCAGATCGCTCTTTGACAGAATGTGCAGGATGAACCGCTTGTTTAGCCTGTCTCATTGTGCCCAGGCCAAGGCCCAGGCCGGCAACCAGAAGCCGCCCACGTGCAGTACCGATTTTGTGATGAGCGAGGCAATGAAAATGAAGGCACCGACCGCGATCAAAATATAGTCGCGGCGATGATAATGCAATTCGTGCACCCACGTGCGTCGTGTGAGACCAAAACAGCGCAAATCCATCGCATTGGTGATGTCCTCACCACTCAAAATCGCGTTCATCGTGACCGGCACGAGCAATGGAGCCATCTTGCGGATTTGGGCGATCACCCCACCCGTTAGCTTCTCCACCTCGTACCCTCGCGCCCGCTGCGCATCGAGCGTCATACCAAAGTCACGGGCCAGGGTCGGCACAAAGCGAAATGCCAGGTCCATCGAGAAAGCAAAACGATCCGGCAAGCCCATGCCGCGAAAGGTTACACCGTACAGACGCGGATCCATAGTATAAGGGATGATGAAGAACAACACGGAGATCGAGAGCATGCGCGTGATCTGCGAAATAGCGAACCATATCCGCTCCACGGTAATCGTCGGATGGATCGAGAGGCCCAGCACTTGCCATTCCCACCTCCAGACGATGTGTCCGCCCCGCAATACCTCGCCGGGGCCCCCTCGCCCGGTAAAGAGCGCGTTGAGGGCCACAATCCCTACGACCAAAATGAGAACGAAGATCCAAACCCGACGGGTCTCGGCCCAGGTCAAGCGCGTCAAGACATACTGTCCCATCACCAGGGCAAAGAAAAAGAGCAAGAAGCGCAAATCCCAAAATTGGATGATCGAGAATAAGATCAAAAATGAGAAGAACCACCGGGCGCGCGGATCGAATTGCTCCACCAGGCTCTGGCGCGGATGATATTTCCAGGTAACAAGCATAGGTCACTCCTCAAAGGATTAGGGATCGGGCCTCGGAGCAGCCTTCCTCCCCGTTTTCTAACCCCTGCGCCTCAATCCCTAATCCCTACTTCCTGACGTCTCTCTCGTCAACGTCCTGAGCGCGCAACGACCGCATCGTAGGCGACCATCAGGATGGGCACCAAAATCAGTCCGTTGATGATGTCGGTCAGCGCGGCGGGCAGCCAATACCCTACCAGGGCCGTCTTCAAATCAATGCCGCTGAAGGGAATCTCCAGGAGCGACGGCACCAGCATCCCGATCGCTGCACCTACAACAACCAGAATCTCAGCTTTGAGGATGGTATCTTTGGCCTTGAAAGACACGAGTGGGCCAAACAAACCGATCAAACCGGGAATGAGTCCCATGATGCCGTTTCCCAGGTCCCAGTACCACCAGAACCCCCAGCCGGAGAGGAAGTCGCCCAGGATGTTTCCGACAAAACCGGAGAGAAAGCCCACAATGGGGCCGAAGGCGATGCCGAAGAACATGGGAATGGAAACGGCAGGCCGTAAAGCAATATTGCCTGCGGCCGGTAGTCCGATAAAATTGGTAAGGAACGATAGGACACCGTACAATGCCGCACCTATGGCCGCGTAAACGACCTCCCGTGTGCCGAATTTCCACAGCGATTTCTTTTCCATGAATCACCTCCCATAATGAATGATGTTTTTTGATAAATGGAATTGGTCACTTGATGTTTTTCAATAAATTATGCGTGCCACCTCCTGAATAGAACTATTTTATAAAATCAATGGTTAGGACGAGAGCAACGGCGTGAAAACGAGGATGAAGCATCTCACACTATATCATCAAGCTGTACATGCGCAAGCATCTCGGCCCGCATAAAACGGCCCGTGCGGGCCAAAAGTTCCAAATTCACGGTCAACAGGGATGTCGGCACGACCCGGCAATGGCGTAACAGTTCAAAATCGCGCAAGACCTCCTCAGGCGGCCCTTGCGCGGCGACCCAGCCGTCATGGAGCAACACCACACGGTTGGCATAGGTGATGGCCAGGTCCAGGTCATGGGTGATGAAAATGATGGCCTCAAAACCGGGCATTTGCAGGATCGCGTCCATGAAGGCCATATAATTCCAGTAATCCTGTCCGGCCGTCGGCTCATCCATCATCAGAATCCGCGAGCGCATCGCCAATACCGCCGCAATGCTGATCCGCTTCTGCTGTCCAAACGAGAGCGCCAACGGCGGCGAATCGCGGTATTCCGTCATATTGACCACATTCAAGGCCCAGTCTACGTTCTGGCCGATGGTCTCTTTGTCATGGCCCAGATTGCGTGGGCCGAACGCCAGCTCCTCTGCTACCGTCGGGGCGAAGAGCATTTGTGACGGGCTTTGGAAGACGTAACCGATCGTCTGCGCGGCCTGGGCGACACTGATCTCGCGCGTGTCACGGCCTTCCAAGATCACGCGGCCCTGCGTCGGCTTGAGCAGCCCCAGCGCATGCTTGACCAGCGTCGTCTTGCCGGCGCCGTTCGGCCCCAGGATGGCGACGATATCGCCTTTGTGGATGGTGAAATTAATGTCATGCAGCACGGCGGGCAAGGTCTTATCATAGCGGAAAGAGACGTCCTGAAAGACGACCAGGGGCTGCCGGCCGTTCGGTTTGACGGCGGGCGTAAATAACGGCGCAGGGGCCTGTTTGGCGCGTTCTAATACGACCGGTGCGGGTAGCTTCACTTTGTGATAGTCCACCACCTGCATCAAACCTTCAACGTCACCGTAATAGACTTGCCGGCCTTCGTCCAAATAGAGCACGGCATCGGGCTTGATGTTGAGCGCATCCTCAACGCGATGTTCAACGAGCATAACGGCAATTCCTTCGTCGGCGAGGTGGCGGAAGAGGGCCAGCACCTCCTGGGCCGAAGCCGGGTCGAGGCTTGCCAGGGGTTCGTCGAGCAGTAAAATGCGCGGACGCATTGCCAGGACGCCGGCCAGCGCCACTTTCTGCTTCTCGCCACCCGAAAGGCCGAACGTTTCCCGATCCCGCAAGTGCAAGATGCCCAGATAAGCCAGCGCTTCGTCAATACGCGCGAAGATCTCATCCCGTGCCAGGGCAAGGTTTTCCAGCCCAAAGGCAACTTCGTTGAGCACAAAACTGCCCACGATCTGTCGCTCTGGATCTTGCAGCACCGTCCCCACGAGCTGGGAAAGTTGTGCCATGGAGAGCTGTCGCGCATCTTGACCGAACAGGGTGATGCTGCCTTTGAGTTCACCGCGATAGCTGCGCGGGATCAGACCGTTGATACAGCGCATCAACGTTGTCTTGCCGCACCCGCTTGCGCCGGCCACGAGGAGTAACTCGCCTTTGTGCAGCGTGAAACTCACGTTGCGCACGCCATTGTCGCTGGAGAGGTTGCGCAGCTCCAACACAGGCTCAGCGATCTCGGCGTCCTGTTTAGGAAAAAGACCTACTTTGCGCCCAACCATGAGCTGGATGATTTTTTCTTCGGTGGCCTCGGCTCTCGACAACGTTCCTGCCCGATGACCGTCGCGCATGACAATGATCCGATCCACCGCTTCCAATACTTCTTCAAGACGATGACTGATGAAAACCACCGAAACCCCTTGCTCTTTCAACCGGCGCATCATGGCAAACAGCGCGTCTACTTCCCGGCTCGAAAGCGCCGACGTAGGTTCGTCCATCAGAATGATGCGCGCCTGTTGGGAGACGGCTTTGGCAATCTCGACCATCTGCTGCGCGGCGACAGTCAGGTTCTTCACGGGCATGCGGCCTGGCACTTCGGTTCCCAGGCTGTGCAGAATCTGCTCAGCGTCCCGGTACATCTTGCGGAAATCCACCATCCCAGCCGCAGGAAGTAGCC
>FWPV01003245.1_pt1 | contig 35417 bp, 35 predicted proteins | sample 2228371 | NCBI WGS metagenome assembly FWPV01 (sample SAMEA103939776, study PRJEB20133) | metagenome | reverse complement strand
TGGAATCCAGTTCCAAGCTCTTCCCCGGGTCGTCTCGATCCCCCTCCGGTCGGGTCTGGTGCCCGCCTCCCGGACCGGGTCAGGCGCGGCTGCGCGCGATGAGCGCCGCGGCCGCGCCGGCCCCTACTCCATTATCGATGTTCACCACCACCAGACCGGGCGAACAGCTCTGGAGCATAGCTAGCAGCGCCGCCGTCCCGTCACCACCCAGACCATAGCCGGTCGAAGTCGGCACTCCGATGACAGGCACATCTACAAGCCCAGCCACCACGGAAGGCAGGGCGCCTTCCATCCCCGCGACCACCACTATCACGTCGACCTCCTCCTCGATCATTCGGCTGAGTGGCTCGAGCAACCGGTGAAGTCCCGCCACTCCCGTGTCATAGCCACGGACGACGCGACATCCCATATGCGTGATCACCAGAGCAGCTTCCTCGGCCACGGGGATGTCAGCCGTCCCGGCAGTCAGTAGACCGACGCAGCCTCGCACCGGAGGGGGAGTGTAGGCGGGGGTGTGGGCCGCCAGTACGCGCGCTTCGGGGTTGTAGGCAAAGACAAAGTCCCTGACCATCCCCTGCCCCCCCTCAGCACTCCCGCGGCCACCGCCGGAGCCACCTGCGAAGGCCTCGTCGCCATTCCGATAACCCAGGCTGTCCCCGCCGCGTCTCTCCGCCTCAGAATCGAGGCCGGGCAAGTCACCAGCCGCATCACCACTCCGCGGCGCGGTCATGGTCGAGTCGCTGGTCGGCTCATCCAGCGCGGTCATGGTCGAGTCGCTGGTCGGCTCATCCGCCCCGGCGTCAGTCTCTGTCCCCGTACCAGTCCTGGGCTCCTCGCCCGCCTCCGGCCTTGCACCCCTCCCGGGCTTCTCACTCGCCTCCGTGGTCAAGCGGCGGTACAAGACTTCGGCCCGCTCTGGCTCCAAACGGGTGACCAAGGCTAGTCCCTTCTCCGCCAACAGGCGGCGGACAATAGCAGCCAGATGGGCATCAGACTTGCGGGGCGCATAGACTACCTCCGGCACCCCCTTGCGCAAGTCCCGATTCACGTCCAGGCGGGCAAACTCGCCCACGTGGGCCACCTGCAACAGCCGCAACCGTTGCAGGACGTCATCCAGGCCCAACTCCCCGGCCAGCAGCCGCCCGAGCAGATCCTTGATGCCTGCTGGACTGTCAGGTCCGCCCGGGACTTCCTCGCTGTGTAGGTCGTCGGTCATCTCCCTTGTCTCCGCCGGTTCTTTATCCTCTGCCCTTGCCGACCCCTGCAGACGTCAGGGACCAACAGCAGGGAGTGCCCCGCATCGAGCTACCCTGCCGCATGTCCCCAGGAGTCCCTCGCCGCCAAAGATCCCCACGCGTCCTAAATGCCAAAGATCCGCCGAGCATTGTCCCCGTACACCGCTGAGCGAGCCTCCTCGGGAAGATCGTCCAGACCCGCTCGATACCGCGCCGGCGAAAGCAACGGGTAGTCACTACCGAAGACCAGCTTGTGCGCTCCCGCTGTAGCCAACACGGCCTGGTAGACGCTAGAGCGATAAAGATAGGGCACGGCAGCGGTGTCGTAATAGACGTCGGTGAGAGCAGCGGCTACCTCGGGCATGGCCTCATACAGGAAAACCCCTCCTCCTAGATGGGCAAACACCATGGTCAGCCCTGGAAAGGCCTGGGCCAAGGACACGCAGGCCTCAGGCCCGAAGGGACCTTTCCCGGGATAGCTGTGGCCGACGGGCTCGTTGGCGTGCACGAGCAGCGGCAGACCGCGCTCTTTAAGAATCCCCGCAACGGCACTAAGGCCCGACCACGCGGTGCCAGCTCCCTTCCCCCTCCGCTTCCCGCTCCATTCGGATTCCAGGACAAGCTCCCCGCAGCCACGCAGTCCCGCATCCAGACAGCGCTCGACCTCCTCGGCTGCTCCCGGCCCCTGCGTCCACACGCAGGCCAGCCCCACCAAGCGGTCCGGATAGTCGGCGGCGGTTTCGATGACATAGTCATTCACGAACCGACAGAGCCCCTGATCGGCAAAGGCGTAGCCGAAGACTACCGACTTCTGTACCCCGGTCTCCGCCATGTGAGCGAGCAGGTCCTCCGCGGTGACCATTTTCGCTCGCGGGGACTCGTAAAGAGCGGCGAAACGCTGGTCGCGGGCAAGGTAGCTCTCTCTGTTCTTTACAAGCTCAGGAGGGAAAATGTGGACGTGGCTGTCGATCATGCTGCCTCACCCACCTGGTCCTGCTCAGAGGGAAGCAGTGAAGAGTATCGTCTCTACCAGTTCCTCGTACGACATCCCCGCTGCTTTCGCCTGGGCGGGAAGATCGGAAAGGTCGGTCATCCCCGGCAAGGTATTGACCTCGACGAACCAGGGGATGCCGTCCTGGTCCACCATCATGTCGACGCGAGCATACCCTCGACAGCCCAAAGCCTCGAAGACCTTGACCGCCGCTTGCTGCGCCGCCTCGTAAGTCCGCGGCTCCAGGCGAGCAGGAAGGATGAACTCGGTCAAGCCCTCCGTGTACTTGGCCTCGTAGTCGTAGAATTCCCGTTTCGGCACTAGCTCCAGGATCGGCAAAGCTTCCGGCCGCCCTTCCCGCACGATGACGCCAACGGTAATCTCCCGTCCGTTCACGAAGCGCTCGGCGAACATGGGCCCATAGTTCTGCCACCCGGCCTCGATGGCGCTTCTGACTTCCTCAACTGTCTTGCACTTGGCCACGCCGAGGCTCGACCCCTCCTCGAGCGGCTTCACCATCACCGGCAGGCCCAGTTCCGCCTCCACCAGCGCAGCGGCCGCCTCCGCCGACTGGCAGGACGAGACCTCGACATAGTCCGGCGTACGCAGGCCACTGCTGCGCACCACTTTCTTGGCGGCTACCTTGTTCATACCCAGAGCCGAAGCCAACACCCCTGAACCCGTGTAGGGGATTCCCATGATGGTCAGCAAGCCTTGGATGGTGCCGTCTTCGCCGTAGCGACCATGGAGAGCCAGAAAGGCCACCTCGACTCCTGCTTCCTCGAGTTGGCGCGCCACGTCTCTCTGCACATCGATCTTGACCACTCTGTAGCCGCGGGCGGTCAGAGCCCGGTAGCAGTTCTCTCCAGAGCGCAGTGATATCTCCCGTTCCCCGGAAAGACCACCCATGAGCACGCCGATGGTCTTCCCTTTCAAGGTCTCGCAATCCATGCCGGGAACATTACCACAAGGGCGGCCGGGACCCGACAACCGCTGACGGCGGCAGCGCTAGGGGTGACGTTGGCGGCAACGCTCGCGGTGACGCTGGCGGCGGCACAGCAGGGAGCTCTAGCGATGAATCACACTTCTCAGAGGTCGGCCACGAAGATCAGTGAGCCAGCGCGGCGGAATCAGCCCGCAGCAGCGCGAGCGCGTTCGCGCACCCTCGGCGGCCCAGCCACTCGCCGGAAGGCCTCGGTGCTTTGCGCGCCCGTCTCGGCCACGTAAAGCAGGTCCTCGACACTGATGCCATCCGCAGGAGCTGAGGCCCAGCCGACCACGCACTCGATCCGGTGACCGTCGATCAGATGTTCGCAAGCCTTCCTGGCCACGGCCATGGCGATCCCCTCAATGTCGTAGGGGTCGCTCCAAACGGGTAAGACCTTGTCCGTGACTTGACCCCCGGCGTGGGCGCCGACCTGACCGGCAACCTGACCCGCGCTGTGGGCGGCCAAAGCGAAGGGGCCGGTCGCGAAGAGGAAAGCGACCCGCCCATCAGGGAGATAGAAGTGCTGCGCGTCGGGCCCCAGCTGGCGCAGACCCCGGCGAGCGACGGCTTGAAGCATCCGCTCCGCGGCGGTAGGACCGTAGTAGGCCGCCGCCTCCTGCCAGCGGAGGACTCTCAGCATCACCAGGGCGAAGCGGGCCCCGGTGGTGGCAAAAAGGCCCAGCCGCTCGCGGACGGCGCGTTCCAGCGGAGAGACAGACCGCTCCGGCAGAAGCCCGCCGTCGAGGCGGTCGCTTGCGCCAAGATAGGTTTCTTCCGAAACGCCACGCCCGACCCTGCTCGGGCCGCTCCTAGTTTTAAGTCGTTGCCTTGAGTTGACCCTGCGGACTGCCAACGAGAAGGCCCAACCAGCCGCGCACACTAGGAGCAGGGCGACGCGCAGCGCCGCCGGGCGGCTCCACACGACAAGGGGAAAAAGAATCGCGGTGTCGGTCAGGCAGAGCAGATACCCCAGCCGGGAGTCCTGGGGGTAGATGGCAGCCAACCGCAGGGCCCAGAATGCATAGAGGACGGCGAAGAGGAGGTAAGCGACCCAGACCAGCGGACTTCGCACCCCTACAAGCGGCGGTACGAGGATGGCCAGGAAAGCGATGAGAGGTACTCTGACCCGGGCCTTGCCCAGCTCGGTAAGTCTCAAGCTCGGAGCTGTCCGCCGTGTCGCCATGATGGATCTCATTGCATCATATACCAATTGCAACGGTCATGCAACATTTATTGCGCAGACCAGCACTTGAAAGGACCTAATACCCTGCTAGCGTACGGAGTCTTCTCTTAGAGAACGGACCACAACTAAGGAAAGCCCCCCTGCCCCCTGGGCAGGCGCTGCTTGGGGCTCGGCCCAGGCCTAGGGGACCAAGAGCAGAGGCGTCCTCACCTGACGACAAAGGCGATCGCTCACCGTGCCCAGCACGAAGGCCTTGGGCTCCTCGCGGCTCGCCCGCCCCATGACCACCAGGTCCGGATTGAGTCGCTCGACCTCCGCCATGATGACCTGGGACGGTTCGCCCACCAAGACTTTCACTAAGGCACCGACCCCTGCCTCGACAAGGAGCGTGAGTGACGAGGCGAGCGCTTTCTGTGCCGTCTGTTCCACATGATCTTCCAAGGCGCCCCGGCGCACGTTCAAGCGGCGGGCGACCAACTCAGGGACCTCTACCGCAGTCACGATGATGAGCTGCGCGCGGAAGGCGCTGGTCAGATCGAGGGCGGCCTGCACCGCCCGCAGAGCCGCCTCCGTCCCGTCCGTCGCCACCAGTATCCGTCTGAAGGCCATCCCAACCTCTCTGCCGCAGGAGCCTCGGACTGACCACGAAGGTGGAGGATACCGGGCTCGAACCGGCGACCTCCGCCGTGCAAAGGCGGCGCTCTCCCAACTGAGCTAATCCCCCACCGGAAACGGCCCAGGACCTTCAGCTACGCGAGTGAAGGTGGGCCTAAGTGGATTCGAACCACTGGCCTCATCCTTATCAGGGATGCGCTCTAACCAACTGAGCTATAGGCCCATGCGCGCGTAGTTTAGCGCATTCCGACAGATGACGGGAGGGAGACGGGGGAGTAACCTATGCACGAAGACTTGAGAGAGGATCCCATGGACGGCTTCGAGAGAGTCACAGTCTACGGCATCAGTTTTGACGCAGCGAGCAAGCAACCCATAGTGCTGCTCAAGGTCGAAGGCAAGAACCGTTTCCTTCCCATCTGGATCGGCCATCCCGAAGCAGCAGCTATTCTCATGAAGCTCCAAAATGCGGAACTTCCTCGACCTATGACGCACGACCTGCTCGTCAACGTCATCGAGAGTCTTTCTGCCAGTGTGACTGCGGTCCTGGTCACCGAACTCCGCGAGAACACCTTCTATGCCGAGCTGCTCTTAGAGAAGGAGGGGCAACAGATCCGGGTTGATTCCCGGCCGTCTGACGCCATAGCGCTGGCCGTGCGGACGGACGCTCCCATCTTCGCTGCTTCGGCGGTCCTGGAAAGCAACGGCATCGAATTCGAGCAGGAAGTCGAGGACATCGAGCAGATCGTGGAAGAATTCAAGGAGTTCCTAGACGAGGTGTCGCCCGAGGACTTCGGCCAGACCCCCGGGAGCGGCTAGCCCACGGGAACGCCAAAGGCGCGGCCTGACCGGCCCGCGCGAGCCGCAGGGACATCCTGACCACCAGTTACACCACACCGCGCGTGCACCAGGAGGGGCGCCGCGCGGTGCGTCAGGAAAGGCCCCGTGTATGCGTCAGGAGGGTTTCTGCTCCCCCATAGCTATGACCTCCCGTTTGATCACACTGAGGATCACGCTGTAGATCTCGCGGAGGCCGTCATTCGACAGAGGGCCTGGATTGGCCCGGCATAGATAGGTGATCACCCAGTCTTCCTGAGCGGCGTCGTAGAAGCTCAGGCCCTGGGTCTCCTTGTAGTCTTTGAGAGTCTTCACCAGCTTGACCCGTTTGTTGAGCAGCTCGAGGATCTTGACATCGTTGTCTGAGATCTGCTCGCGGTAGTGCTTGATAACCGGGTCGGTCGTAGGTACCGCCACTGTTGCCTCTCCTTCTTGCCTCGCGAACTAGTCCGTGGGTTCCCAAGTGCGGGACAGACCCGCCCAGAGGCTGGACATAAGGGCTGGATCTGTTTGCAGGGTAGTAGGCTACCGCATACGGCCACAGTTGGCCACAAGCGAAAAGCCTCCTTAACGGGAACGGGTTTCCGGACGGGAAGGCTTTCCCGGACTCGATCAGCCCCGATTGTCAAACCGAGGCGAGGCCGCGTACCTGCCGGTCGCCTTCACCAAACCGCCCTTCTGCGTCCGCCTTCGTGCATCCGCCCCCGCGCGTTGGCCCTCAGGCGTTCGCCCTCACACCCGGCGACCTGCGAAAACGTCACAGGCTTTGACGAAACGCGTCGCCATTCCCGGAGCACTCGCGAGGTGGACAAACACGCGGGAGCAGAACAACGACCCTGTGCCCATGCCCTCTGCGCGGTCGTCTTCGGACCCGGGCGTCCGCACAAGAAGCGGGGGGTCCCACAGGGTCGTGGGGTCGAGCATCTCCACCTCGGTGAGCACCCAGCCGGTCACCGTCTGCCCTTTCGCGAACAGCAGGCTGTCCTGGGCGGCAGTGACCTGGACATAGGTCGGGTCTTCCAAGTCCCACAGGATCTCTCCAGAGCCTGGGGTCACCCCCGTCAGCTCGACCGTCCTCCCCAGGCTGTCCTGGACGCGCGTCAAGAGCAACACGGCGCCGCCCCCTAAAGCCACTGTCGGAAGACCGCGGCCGATCTTCTCGGTCAGGTCACTGAGCAAAGCCCGATTCGCGGCTATGTCGAGAAGGGCCGACGTCCATAGCGTCCCCGCCAGCACCAGTCCCGCCGTCTCGTCCGGCAAGGCCTCGTCTTGAAGCAGGTCAAGGCGTTTGACCCGCGCCCCGGCCGCCCGGAGCACCTCGATACAGTCTCGGCTCCACGGGGTGAAACCAGAGCCTGCCGCCACCAACACCAGGGGCCCTTCGTTTCCGCGGTCGCTGAGCCGAGCCGACAGAGGAAGGAACCCCCGCTGCCCCGCCATCTCCACCAGTGCTTCCACGTCCACCTGCCGGGAAACCGCATCGAGAAAGACGGGGGCAAGAGGCAGTCCTTCCGCTCCGGGAGCCATGGTGTCCCAGCGGGGTCCCTCCCCTTCCAGCAGACAACCCACCACGGGAAGCCCGACTTGAGTCAAGGAATCCCGGAGAAGGGCGAAGTGCTCCCGGTCGCTCACCCCAGAAAGCACCGCCGCGGCCAGATTGAGGTCGGGAAGCTCGGACTTCACACCACTCACCAAAGCCTTGATACCCGCACCCCACCCGCGACAGTCGAGAACCAGCACCACCGGGCAGTCGAGGGTGCGGGCGACATCGGCCGGGGTCCAACCGACGCCGACCGAACGGTCAAGCAACCCACGGTTGCAGGAAAGGAGCGAAAGCTCAGCCCCCCGAGTGGCCACCTCATACAGGCTGAGCAGGGCCTCGTCGTCATAGAGCGCAGGGTCGAGAAAAGCCGCGCCCTCCCAGCGGTCCCAGGAGAAGCCCGGGCCCAGGGGGCCCACATGGTGAAAACGCACCCGCCGGCCCTGGGCAGAAAGGATCTCGGTGAGAGCCGCAGCCACCGCGTTTGCCAGTCCCGTCTTGTGAGTGGGCACCAGCAGCAAACGCGGGATGCTCATCGACCCTCCTTTGGGGCGGCCTCTTTGCGCCTATCTCCGACTGATGGCGATCAAGCGGATCAGTTGGAGGATGGCCATGAGCGCAGCAGCCACATAGGTAAGAGCAGCAGCGCTCAGAACTTTCCTCGCCCCAGTGATTTCGTCAGCGATGAGAATGTTCCTTTCTGTGAGCAAAGCCAAAGCTCTCCGCGAGGCATTGAGCTCCACCGGCAGCGTCACCAAGGTGAACAACACAGCCCCCGCGTACAGCACTATCCCTAGGTTCACAAGCAGCCCGCTCCGATAGAACAGAAGCCCCACAAAGAAGAGGATGAAACCGAGAGAAGTGCCGAACTGCGCCACGGGCACCAAAGCACTCCGCAGGCGGAAGGCAAGGTAACCTTGGGCGTGCTGGATGGCGTGCCCCACCTCATGCGCCGCCACTCCTAAAGCGGCCAGTGAATAGCTCTGTCCCACCTCCGGACTCAGAGTGAGAGTCTCGTTGCGCGGGTCATAGTGGTCGGACAGCCTTGCGCCGCCTATCTGGATGCCCACGTGACTGAGGCCTGCAGAATCAAGCAACATTCGCGCCGCCTGAGCTCCGGTCATGCGGCGAGCCGACGGCACCTGAGAATAACGGCTGAAACTGCTGCTCACTTTGGCTTGAGCATAGATGCCGAGAAGCAGGGCCGGCACTAGGAGGATGAGCGTCCAATCCCAGAAGAACATCGGTCAGCCTCCTTATTCATCAGATTCTTCATCAGCAGCTTCGGTGGTTCGACTCCCGCCGCCATTGCCGCTGTTCCCACCCGAACCGCCGACCAAACGGGCCATACTCGAGACCCTGTCCGCCCCACGAAGGTTCATTATGCGCACACCCATGGTGTTCCGCCCAGTGCAGCGCACGCTCTCCACCGGCACGCGGATCACCACTCCCTCTTGACTCATGAGCATGATCTCGTGGTTGTTGCGAACCGAGCACACACCCACCAGGTCGCCTCGCCCTGGGGAATCCTTGAGGGTGAGCACACCTTGACCGCCCCGTTTCTGCACGGGATAGCTGGAGGCCGGAGTGCGCTTGCCGTACCCGCCGCTGGTGACGCAGAAGACGTCGGCGTCGTCTTCGGCCACGCACATACCTATCAGGGAGTGGCCTTCCGGGATACGCATCCCCACCACTCCCATGGTGGCCCGCCCGGTGGGGCGCACGTCGTACTCGTGGAAGCGGATGGCCTTTCCTTCGCTCGACACCAGGATGAGATCGTCGTGCCCGTTGGTGTGACAAACGGCCACAAGTTCATCGTCATCGTCCAAATGTATGGCGATGATGCCGTCTGCTTTGAGGGGCGTGTTGTATTCCTCGAAGCGGGTCTTCTTGACGATACCTTTCTTAGTCGCGAACACCAGGTACTTGGCGTCCGAGTAGTCCTTGGTGGCTATCACCGCCTTGATCTTCTCCCCGGAAGCCAGGGGCAGGAGATTGGCCACGTGCCGACCCTTGCTTTGCCGGCTGCCGAGTGGCAACTCGTGCACCTTCTGCCGGTAGATCTTGCCTCGTGAAGTGATGAACAGCAGGTAGTGGTGGGTGGTGGTGATAAAGAGGTGCTCTATATAGTCACCCTCTTTGAGCTCCATGCCGGAGACCCCCACTCCACCGCGGTTCTGCGTGCGGTAGGTGGAGACCGGGAGGCGCTTGAGGTAGCCGGAGGCCGAAATCGAGATGACCATGTCCTCCACCGCGATCATGTCCTCGATGTCTATTTGGTCTTCGGAGGGCAGGATGTCGGTGCGGCGGTCGTCCCCATACATCTGCTTGATCTCAAGCAGCTCCTCTTTGATCACCCCATAGATGAGACCCTCGTCCGCCAAGAGACCTTCCAGATAAGCGATGCGCTCCAACAGGTCCCGGTGTTCCTCTTCGATCTTGTGCCGCTCAAGTGCGGTCAGATTGCGGAGCCTGAGATCGACGATAGCTTGCGCCTGCTCCTCCGAGAGGCCGAAGCGAGCCATCAAGTTGGCCTTGGCAGCCTCGGTGTCCTCGCTCGAGCGGATGATACGGATGACCTCGTCAAGATGCCCGATGGCTATGAGAAGGCCTTCGAGGATGTGAGCGCGCTTCCTAGCTTTGTCGAGCTCGTAGCGGGTGCGCCGGACGATGACGTCCTTCTGATGGGCGATATAGTGGCGCAGCAGTTCCTTCAGGGACAGGGTGCGCGGGACCCCGTCGACCAGGGCCAGCATGATCACCCCGTAGGTGGACTGCATGGCCGTGTGCTTGTACAGCTTGTTGAGCACGACTTTGGGCACGGCCTCGCGTTTCAACTCGATGACGATGCGCATGCCGGAGCGGTCCGACTCATCGCGCAGGTCGGAGATCTCCGAGATCTTCTTCTCCCGCACGAGCTCGGCGATCTTTTCGATGAGCTGCGCCTTGTTGACCTGATACGGGATCTCGGTCACGATGATGGCGGTCTTGCCCTGCTTGAGGGGCTCCGTGTGAGCCCGAGCTCTGACTATGATCCGGCCTCGACCGGTCTCGTAGGCCTCCCGGATGCCCGCTGTCCCCACGATGATCCCCCCAGTGGGGAAGTCCGGCCCTTTAAGGTGCCGCATCAGATCGCTGGTGGTCAGACCAGGGTCGTCGATCAGGGCCACAGTGGCAGCGATGGCTTCGCGGAGGTTATGAGGCGGGATGTTAGTGGCCATGCCGACTGCGATCCCTGAACTGCCGTTGACGAGCAGGTTGGGGAAGCGGCTGGGAAGGACCTGGGGCTCTTCGCGACTGCCGTCGTAGTTCGGCACCCAATCCACAGTGTCGGCGTCGATGTCACGAAGCATCTCCGTAGCGATGCGCGACAGACGGCACTCGGTGTAACGCATGGCCGCTGCCGCATCCCCGTCCACCGAGCCGAAGTTGCCGTGGCCGTCGACCAGCGGGTAGCGGATGGAGAAATCCTGCGCCATGCGGACCAGGGCATCGTAGATGGCCTGGTCGCCGTGGGGGTGGAAGTTACCCATGACATCGCCCACGATGCGGGCGCACTTGCGGTACGGCTGGTTGGGCCGCATGCCCGCGTCGTGCATACCGTAGAGCACCCGCCGATGGACGGGCTTGAGGCCGTCGCGGACATCGGGCAGGGCGCGGCCCACTATCACGCTCATCGCGTAGTCGAGATAGGAGGCGCGCATCTCCTCCGCTATCTCGATCTGCTCTATACGCCCTTCCAATGTCTCCATGCGTAGCCTCAGTCGTAGCCCCAGGTTTCCGCCCTAGATGTCCAGGGTGCGGACATAGCGCGCGTTTTCGGTGATGAAATCGCGGCGCGGCTCCACGTTGTCGCCCATCAGCGTGCTGAAGACTTCGTCAGCGATGGCTGCGTCGTCCACAGTCACCTGAAGGAGGGTCCGCTTGTCGGGATTCATGGTGGTCTCCCACAGCTGTTCGGGGTTCATCTCGCCGAGCCCTTTGAACCGCTGGACGGTCACCCCCTGACGCCCGATGCGGTTGAGCAGCTGCTCAAGCTGGGCGTCGCTGAACGCGTAGTAGTCCTGGCGCTTGTGGGTCACCCGGTAAAGAGGCGGCTGAGCGATGTAGACGTAGCCCGCCTCGATCAACTCGAGCATGTTGCGGAAAAGGAAAGTCAGGATAAGCGTGCGGATGTGGGCTCCGTCCACATCGGCATCGGTCATGATGATGATCTTGTGGTAGCGAGCAGCACTGAGGTCGAACTCATCGGCCACGTTGGTACCGCAGGCGCTGATTATGGCTTGGATCTCAGCATTGGAGAGGATCTTGTTGAGCCGAGCCTTCTCCACGTTGATGATCTTGCCGCGCAGGGGCAGGATGGCCTGGAAGCTGCGGTCGCGCGCTTGCTTGGCAGAGCCCCCGGCCGAGTCGCCCTCTACCAGGTAGAGTTCGCAGGCCGCCGGGTCCCTTATGGAGCAGTCAGCAAGCTTGCCCGGTAGGGTGGTGTTTTCGAGGATGCTCTTGCGGCGGGTCAGGTCGCGGGCCTTGCGAGCCGCCTGTCTGGCGCGTGCCGCCTGCACAGCCTTGGTGATGATCTGGCGCGCGTCTCCGGGGTTTTCTTCCAGGAACTCGGCGAGCTTCTGGCTGACGATGCTTTCGACGAAGCCCCGGATCTCCGAGTTGCCCAGCTTGGTCTTGGTCTGGCCTTCGTACTGCGGATCCTCGAGCTTGACGCTGAGAATAGCCACAAGGCCCTCCCGGACGTCTTCCCCGCTCAGATTCTCCTCTTTTTCCTTCAAGAAGCCTTTGGAGCGTGCGTAGTCGTTCAGGGTGCGGGTGAGGGCCGCACGGAACCCGGAAAGATGCGATCCTCCCTCGTGGGTGTTGATGTTGTTGGCGAAAGAGAAAACGTTGTCGGTGTAGCCGGCATTCCACTGCATGGCCACTTCGACCGTGTGCTGCTTACCGTTGACCTGCTCTTCACCCTCGAAGTGGATGATGTGGGGGTGGATAGGCTCTTTGTGCTTGTTGATATGTTTGACGAAATCGACGATGCCCCCCTTGTAGCAGTAGGTGACCGCCTTTGGTCCCCCGGGGCCCTTGCCCAGGAAGGTCACCTCGCAGGTAGCATCATCCACCAGCGCCTGCCCCGCGGCAGCGCGCCCGCCTCTTTCCCGCTCGCCTTCCGAGGAGTCGGGGTCTTCACCATAGTCGTCGCTTATCCCGGGCGCCGAGACTTCCTCGGTCTGTTCGCGCTCGTCAGTCAGATTGATGCGAAGGCCGCGGTTGAGAAAAGCCACTTCCCGAAGCCGCTGGGAAAGGGTGGAGAAGTTGAAGTTGAGATCATCGAAGACCTCCCGGTCGGGCAGGAAATGCACGGTGGTACCGCGCTCCTTGCCGCATCTGCCGACGACCTCGAGATCGGTGACCGGCGTCCCGCGCTCGTAACGCTGCCGATAGCGCAGTCCATCCCGACAGACCTCCACTACCAACCATTCCGAGAGCGCGTTGACCACGCTCACTCCCACGCCGTGCAGCCCGCCGGAGACCTTGTAGCCTTGACCGCCGAACTTCCCGCCGGCGTGCAGCTTGGTCATGACCACCTCGACCGCGGGCCGGTTCTGCTGGTCGGGCATGGGGTCGACGGGTATGCCCCTACCGTCGTCGGTCACTCGGACCGAACAGTCCGGGAAGATAGTGACATCGATCTTGGTGCAGTGGCCGGCCAGGGCCTCATCGACTGAGTTGTCCACCACTTCGTACACAAGATGGTGCAACCCCCGGTGACCTGTCGACCCGATGTACATGCCCGGGCGCTTGCGGACAGGTTCCAGACCCTCCAGGACTTGTATGGAACTGGCGTCGTACAGCTCAGTCAAATCTTGTCGACCTCACCTCGTATACCGTAGCTCTCTTCGCCACACCTGTGCTTTCGCCTGTGTCCGGGTTGTCTAGGCGGGCACGGCCTGTCCCTCCACCGGACACCCTTCGCCTCGCTGGGCGGTCGCGCTGCTGAGCAGGCACAGCGGAGTGGGACCAGGCTCCACCATCTGCGACCGGCCCATCAGACAGATCATCGGACAGAAGTGACTGCGACGTGGATCAGGACCATTGCACGGAACACGCGACAGGAGTGCTTCCGGACAGGGAGGGAAGGACCGACCGACTGCATATGGAGATACCTATCCACGTCCGCGCAATGATACCACACCGCACCTATTCCGGCTCCTTCTTAGTACGCTCAGGGCAGACAAAGTCCTTCTGTCCGCGTACGAGGGCCGCCCTCATCGCCGCCTGGATACGAGCTTTCAGTCCCGGCTCCAGAGGTAGGCCTGCGACCTGAGCAAGGACTTCCTCGATGTCGGCAGCCGTCTCTCCTCGAGTCTCTCCTGGATCTTCCCTCCCACCTCGCTCTCTCTTGTCTCCGCCATCCCGAGGGGGCGCCTTGGCAGCAGTAACCGGCTCCGCGACCTCGGCCACCTCCGCGCCGTGCACTGGCCCGGAGGTGGTGGCCAGTCCCGCCTCGCTCCAACCGGCATGGCGGAAGACCACGCGCTTGATGTGCTCAGCGCCGAGCCGAGCGTTCAACCCCGATCTTATGCTCTCACTCATGTCCTGCAGCGCCTGGGCCCAGGCAGCGGATGCTGTACTTACCACCAGCCTCCCATGGCGGTAGTAGACCGGGTGCGCGTTCCGGGCGACGTCCGGCCCGACGACCTGCGGCCAGACCACAGCCAGCAAGCGAGCAAGATCGCCGGGGACCGCAGCAGCCGGTCCAAGGGTCGCACCAGGTGAACGGCGGGGCGCACCCGCACCGCAGGCCTTCTCCGCGGAGGCCGCTTCCGCGCAGTGCGCCGTTTCGCAACGGAGGTCAGGCTGTCTGCCTCCCGGCACCGCCGTGCCTAGCAGCTCGCCGATCCTTTCCAGTTCCCCCGCTGTCATGCCGGTGAGTCGTGTCTCCCTAGTCTCGCCCTAGTCGAGTGACCCGGGCTTTCTCGAGCTCGGACGACTCGAAGTAAGCCAGGTCTACGGTCGTGATGACCACTTGGCTGCCTTCCAGGAGCAGGCCCATCAAGCGACGGCGGCGGTCTGGGTCGAGTTCACTCATGACGTCGTCCAGCAACAGAAGCGGCCGCTTCCCTGCCTGCTCACAGGCAAGCCATTCAGCCAGCACGAGGCTCAGGAGTATGGTCCGTTGCTCTCCCTGGGAGGCGTACTCCCGCACGTCCAGTCCCGCCCGCGTGAGGCGGATGTCATCGCGATGGGGGCCCACCTGTGTATACGTCCGCAGCCGATCCGCGGTCCGCATATCGCGCAGCCGCGTGCGATAGTCGGCACTGTCTAGGTCCCAGGCGTTACTTCGATAGACCAAGTGTAAGGACGCTCCCGGTTCCCCAGTCAAACGGGCATACACTTCTTGGAAAGCCGGCACGAAGGCGCTCAGGGTTTCCGCTCGCATGCGACAAAGCGCGGATCCGGTTTCCGCGAGGACCATCTCCCAAGGGTCGAACTCGTTGCCGGTCACAATGCCCCAGGACGCGCGGAGGAGCGCGTTACGCTGGGCCAAAGCCTCCTCGTAGCGACGGAGGGCCGCCGAATACCCGGGGTCACGGTGCGACGCCAGCCGGTCGAGGTACTCCCGCCGCCGTCTCGGACTACCCTTGATCAGACGGAGGTCGTCCGGGACAAAAGTCCGCAGCGGCATCGACTGTTTCCACCGACCGGCGTCGTCCAGCCTTGCGCCGTCGGCTGTCAGTCTACGCGTCCCGTCCCGTCCATAGGCGGCCGCCGCCACCAACTGCCCCTCGGGTGCTACCAGGTCTGCCTCTATACGAAGCACTTCCGCTCCCTCGCTGATGACGTCGCGGACGGTTGCGGCCCGCAGGGGACTGCCCGTGAACAAGAGGTGCAGAGCCTCCAAAACCGTCGTCTTGCCGGCACCGTTCGGCCCGACGATGATGTTCACGCCATCAGCCAGCTCTATCTCGAGTGAGCGCTGGACCCGTGCGTTCAGAAGACGGACCCTCCGTACCACCATGGCGCTCACCCCTGCCCGACACGCACCTTCTCCTGGCCGACCTCGACGACATCACCCTCCCTGAGCACCCGACCACGGCGGTACTCGACCTCACCGTTGACTCTGACCTCGCCTGCCTGGACAAGCAGCTTCGCTTCGCCTCCCGATCTGGCGAGCTGGGCGACCTTCAAGAATTGCCCCAAGGTGATAGGAAGTCGAACAGGCACCTCAGGCTGGGGCCAATGCTCACTGGTACCCATCAGACGAGCGTCCGGGCAGGCGTGACGGCCAAGGCGGCTTGGGGGTCTGCGAGTCAGTCGCTGAGCCGGATAGGCATGACAAGGTACAGGAAGTCGTCGGCTGCTCCTTTGATAAGACCTGGTCGTAGAGGACTTATGAACCGCAGATAGACTGGGGAATCCTTGACAGCCACGACCCCTGCTTCCAGAAAGTCGGGGTTGAAGCCGATTTCGAGCTCATCACCGGAATACTGTATGGGGACCACCTCGTGAGCCCGTCCTATGTCCTGCGACTCCGCAGAGATAGTCAGAGTATTGGCACCGAAGCGCAGGCGCAGAGGGCTGTTCTTATGAGCAAGAAGACCTACACGCCGTATAGCCTCGAGCAGTTCCTCCCGGTCTACGGCGACTTCATAGTCGAAGGATTCCGGAATCAGCTGACGGTAGTTCGGGAACTGCCCGTCAATAAGCCGGGATATGAGGCTGACCCCTCCGATTTCGAACCCTATCTGATTCTCCGTCAGCACTATGCTGAGGCCGTCATCAGCAGCACTCCCTGCGATACGGGCTAGCTCCGTCAGCGCCCGGGCTGGCACGATCGCCTGGACAGCCTTCCCAACTGACGTCTCGAGCGGGGTCTCCTTCACACTAAGGCGGTAGCTGTCAGTTGCGACCATACGGACGAGGCTCTTCTCGAGGTGGATCAAGACCCCCGTGAGAACAGGTCGCGTCTCGTCTCGAGAGGCAGCGGGAGCCACGCGCTCGATAGTCTGCACAAAGGCGTCCCGAGCGACTGTGAACTGCTCACCAGCCAGCTGCGGCAACTGTGGGAAGTCTGCTGCTGGCAACGAGTGCAAGTCAAACACCGACTCCCCCGCTCGTATCTCTACCTGTGTCTCTCCGGCTCTCTGCTCTATGACCACTTCTCCCCCAGGAAGAGTCCGGGCGATATCACTGGCGATTCGCGCCGGCACTACGACGGCTCCAGGCTGCTCCACCTGTGCAGAGAGAGGCGCTCGCAGGGAAATCTCCATATCGGTGGCAGCCAAAGTCACGACGTCACCGCTCGCATTCAGCAAGACTCCTGACAGGACCTGGATCGACGTCCGTGTAGAGACCGCTTTGCTGACAGTCGCAAGGCTTTCCACAAGGGCCTGCTTGTTGGTCACCAGTTTCATCGGCACTCCTCAGTCGGTCCTCTTCACTGTATCCACGGACTACTACATGAAGCAAATCTATCTAGAGAAATATAGCTGGAGTAGAAGACGGTGTGGAGGCTGGGGAAACAGAGGAATTCGGTCGGTGTACAGGCAGGATGGGCACATGCTCCCAGTGGATGTAGCTGTGGATATCCCACCCCCGAATCCTGGTGGTGCGAGGGACGTGAAGACGTCTGTGCACAAGATTGTATGTCATCCCCAGGACTTCCACAGCAGATTCACTGGGAATAGGAGGCTAGTGGCTCTTGAGTTTCGTCGTGAGCTGTTGTACCTGATCATATAGCTGCCGGTCCTGCCTCATGAGCTTGGCGATTTTCTCTACAGCGTGAAGGACGGTCGTATGGTCACGGTTGCCTACGGATTCGCCGATCTTGGGTAGGCTCAGGTCTGTGAGTTCACGGGCCAGGTACATCACGAGGTGTCGACTCTCGACCACATTCCGAGCCCGCTTGTCGCTGAGGATCTCAGCCACTGATACGCCGGTGTGGTGAGCGACCGTCTTTAGGATCTGGTCGACGGTGATCTGAGTACTGGTCGTCTCAGGGATGTCCTTGAGCACCTCGCGGGCCAGATCCACGGTGATAGGCAGCCGGTTGAGTGAGGAATACGCCATCACCCGGGTAAGACATCCCTCGAGCTCTCGGATGTTGGTCGGCACCCGAGAGGCGATGAAAGTAAGCGCCTCCTCGTCCTGAAGCGTGATGCGATCCCGCCGCACTTTCTTGCGAAGGATGGCGATACGGGTCTCTAAATCGGGAGGCTGGATGTCGGTGATGAGACCCCACTCGAACCGGTTGACCAGACGGTCCTCCAGAGTGGCCAGAGCCTTGGGAGGCCGGTCCGAGGTGATGACAATCTGTTTCTGTGCGTCGTAGAGAGCGTTGAAGGTATGGAAGAACTCCTCCTGGGTCTGTTCCTTCTTGTGCAGGAACTGGATATCGTCGAGAAGGAGCACATCGAAGCTCCGGTAGTAGTTCTTGAAACCCTCGATGGTGTCATCGCGAAGCGAATTGATGAAATCGTTGGTGAACGCCTCCAACGTCACGTACTTCACGCGAAGACGAGGATGATTCTGCAAGACGTAGTGGCCAATGGCCTGGAGGAGGTGGGTCTTGCCCAGGCCGACGCCACCATAGATGAACAGAGGGTTGTACTGAGTTCCTGGAGTCTCTGCTGCGGCCAGAGCGGCGGCGTGGGCAAACCGGTTCGATGGTCCTACTACGAACTCTTCAAAAGTGTACTTAGGCAGAAGCCCCGTGGTCGTGGCTGCGGTCTGGGGTGAGGAGCCCCGGCCGGCCTGGGGCCCAGCGGTAGTCCGCGTACCCGCGTCAGAGTGGACGAGCTCGAGCGCAGGCGATCGCAGGTCATGAGGGGAGAGGGGAGACGCCCCGGCCACTTCCGAAGACTCGACGGCCAGTTCCGAGTGCCGGTCTATCCCGCTCCTATCCGGGTGTGGGTCCCTGGTGCTTCTGTCCCGAGAACCCAGCAGGCCAGAGAGATCAGGCATGACCACGATCTCACAACGGACCGGCTCACCGGCAGCCTGCGCCAGCGCGTCGATGATGAGAGAACGGAAGCGGGACTCGATCCAGTCCTTGGCGAACTCCGAGGGAACCCCTATTGAGTACGTGCCGTCCACGAGGCCCAGCCCAGTGGTCTGGCCGAACCAGATTCTGAACGTACCTTCGTTGACGTGCTGAGAGATGTGCTCGAGGGCCTTCTCCCAGAGGGGGTCAGTATATGGTTGCACAGCTGTCGACTCTCTCGACCTTGTTGAACAGGGACCGTTTCTAACACAGTACTGTACGCAGGAAAGCCAGACCCGCCTCGGTTACGGTGCGCTGCCCAAAGGCTTCGCTCGCCACCAACCCCGCATGTTCCAGGAACATAAGGTCCCTGTAAGCGGTGGAGGCCGACACCCCCAGTTCCTGGGCGAGGCGGGTCGGACCGACGGGAGCAAGTTCGACCGTAAGCAGGAGGGTCTTCAACTGGCGCTCGGACAGATTATAAGCCGGACGCTCGGTGGGTGGGAGAGCGGTTTCAACTTCACGAGGCATCCGGACAGTGACCACGGTGCCTTGACCAAGGTTGTCCTCGATGTCGAGCGAGCCGCCCAGGCGCTCGAGCGTGTCCTTGACAATGGTGAAGCCCGATCCGACTCCCCGGATGTACTGTTTGCTGCTGGCGTCGGCAGACGTGAATCCGGGACGCAGGGCGGCGGTCTTGTCACAGATGCCGGGGCCCCGGTCGCTGATGCGGAGGGTATTCCCGTTGTCAAGGATAGTCACGACCACTCCTGCGAAAGAGGCGTGAATAAGATTGGCGACGAGCTCCTCGACGACATTCAAGGGAATGCTACCCCCTTGCTCGCGCGCCAGGGTATATACGCGCCGAGACAAGGCGTCGATCAGGGTGGCGGGGTCGGGGCTGTCGGCGAGTTCGCGCAGGCACAGGATAGCCGGAGGGCTGTCGGAGCCGCGGTAGATGGCGATGCGCGGCGGGTCGACTGCCACGGGGGAGACAAGCAAGGCAGGGTCTGCTGCGCGGCTTCGCCGGCTGGATTCAGAGCGAGCCTTGCCCAGCTGACCGGCGCGCCGGCGCGGAACCGCCCTGTCGGTGACCGTCTGTATGGGTACTACGTCACTCGTCATCGGCAGGGGATGGGGGCTGGGCCGTTCATCGCCGGGATGGGCGGGAGGCCATGTTGCTTGCAGTCGCCCCCCCACCGCGGAGCGTACAGTCTTGGGGCCGTCTGGGTAGCGGATTGAGGACCCGGCTGTTGACCCGGTCTGCGGGAAGGCCCTCTGACGTTTGCGAGGTGTAAGCCGAAGTGTTCATCAGGGAACCAGAATCACGAGGGAGCCGTAAGATCGCTATGCAAGACGTAAGCCACCTGTCGCAAAGCACTGCCATTGTAACGAGGGCTACGACTGTTTTCCACAACCGAGGTCTCAGAAGATGTCCGGAAACTGCGGGAATTTCCTCCGGAGCAGGTGGGGAAGATGGCCCCGTTTCCGCCCCGCTTGTCGCTTGTTTGCAGGTATTACGCTGGTTTATCCACAGGCCAATCCACAGGTGTGGAAAATGTGCGGAAGCGTGGAAGACAAAAGCCGCAAAAGCCGCGCTTCCTGGGGAAACTGGGGATATCGATTTCGCTGACGAAGAGGGGTGGTGTGCGGGGATGGATGAAGCCGCCCCGGCAGAAGTGCTTGCAACCGATAACAGGGAGGGCGGCGGGCGTGTACGAGCTCGGGCTGCGCAGCCTTTCGGCGGCTCGACCATGGACGCCGAGGGCGTACGCGGACCGGCCTGTGTCCACAACTCGGATCTTCCCCCATGCCAAGGGGACGCCCACAAGATGGGAGTATCCACAGTATCCACAGGCCCCTGTGTACGCTCGGAGTAGTCCGGCTATGAGGAGACACCTCTCTAGGGGGCCCTAGGGGGTGCCCGCGAAGCATCGGCAAGCACAGGCGCGCATTGACGGCCGGGTGAGCGGCTTGTATACTTCGCCACTCGCTGTGCTGGGGCGGTTCGTCGCACGGGGTCGGTGCAGACGCGACGTATCGGTGCAAGGGCTACGCGACCAAGCTAAGACCGGGTAGAACGCGGGGCGAGCAGGTGGCCTTGCCGGGTCTGTCCGCTTGTGGCAACGCTTCAGGGTATGCTTCAGGGTATAAGTGAGGACAAGTGAAAAGGACCTATCAACCGAGCAAGCGGAAGCGCAAGAGGGTCCACGGCTTTCGTGCGCGGATGAGCACTCGTGGCGGCAGATTGGTGCTCAAGCGTCGGCGGGCTAAGGGCCGTAAACGGCTGTCCGCGTGACGTGGGGCGGACTTGATCTACGGTGGATCGGTCTCGTGGCCGACTTTCGCGCTCCGAGGACTTCACCCGCGTCTACCGGGCGGGGCGCTCTGTTGCTAATAAGTACCTAGTCTTATACTATTTCGAACGCCCCGAAGCCGGTTCTAGCGATGCCACGACCACTATCCGGGTCGGTTTCTCTGTCTCGAAGAAACTGGGGTCTGCGGTAGACAGAAACCGTGTGAAACGGGTGCTGCGCGAGGCGTTCCGTGCCAACTGCGCTCTCTTTAGGGGTAACATGGACTACGTGCTGGTTGCCCGGGCGCCGCTCCTGGAGCTGCTGGAGTCAAACGGGTTTAGAATGGTCGAAGCGAAAATGCTTGAGGTATTCCGCAAGGCCTCGCTTGTGCGCGAGCCTGTGGAGCGTGGATCGTCCCAGTGAAGCAGCGCCCGAGTCCCATAGCTTGGCTTCTGGTGATGGCCGTGCGGGCCTATCAGGAATTGATCTCGCCCGGCCTCCCGCGCCGCTGCAAGTACTACCCTTCTTGCTCCCAATACGCGATCGATGCTCTCAAGGCCTACGGAGTGGCCCGAGGCCTAATCCTTGCTGGTTGGCGGCTTCTACGCTGCAACCCCTGGAGCTACGGAGGCTATGATCCCGTCGAGCAGCAGAAGATATTCAGACCGGGGCACCGACTGCAGGACGATCGCCGCACGGAGCTCGACTGCCAGGCGGGGACGCACCGCCCCCCACAATGCGACCTCCTGCTCGAGCCAGGCTCTTGGCTGCGCCGCAGTGCCTGGGGCAAGCAGGACTGTAGGCCGCTGAGGCCGGCGACAGGGCGCAATGACGCAGTGCCCGTAACCGAAGGTCACTGACAGAGCTCGCCGAGGAGCGGACGGTTGGAAGGCCTACTTTCCCCACTTAGTGACTTCTTCTTCATCATTCTAAGGTTTGTTCACGATAACCTTGGGTTGAGTTGGTCCTGGGCCATCGTCATTCTGACCATCATTGTTCGCGTGGTGCTCATTCCTTTGACCTGGCGCCAGATAAAGAGCATGCGGGCAATGCAGGCGTTAGCTCCAGAAATAAAAGCGTTGCAGGAGAAGTATAAGAGCGACAAGCAGCTTCTCAATCAAAAGCTCATGGAGCTTTACCAGAAGAACCGGGTAAGTCCCTTCGGTTCTTGCTTACCCTTGTTGCTACAGCTCCCTGTGTTTCTCGGTCTCTACTACATGCTCCGTACCCAGGGTCAACCGGGCGGTTCTTTCGCCTTTCCAAACCCCACCGTGAGTTGGTTGTGGATAAGCGATATCACCAAGTTCGATGTCTTCTTGATGTTCCTTTATATCGCTAGTCAGTTCCTCGCTTCGTGGCAGACCGCTCGTAAGGGTGCAGCTCAGCAGAAGGCAATCGCCTATATGGTGCCGATTGTTGTGGGTATCTTCATGTTCGTTGGAAAGTGGCCCGCGGGTCTGTTCATCTATTGGTTCACATCGAATGTCTGGACCATAGTCCAGCAGTTTGTGGCAGAAAAGGTCATGCCGATTCCTGTAGCGGCAGTGGCGGCGTCAGCGGGATCCGCGCAGAAGGAGAAGCCGGTGCCCGCGCAGGCGGTCAAGAAGAGTGGAGGCAAGAGCAGTGGCCAACAGACGGCAAGGCAGGGGAAGGCCCCTGGTGGCAAGGGCAAGCGGCCGGACCGTAGAGCTGGCGGTGCAAAGGGCTCTGGCCGAACTTGACTTCGCCCCGGGAGAGCTCACTGAGGACCAATACGAAGTGACCATCATCATTCCACCCGAGGAAGGGTTCCTCGGAGTGGGTGGAGTGGATGCCGTGGTAGAGGTCGCTTTGGTCGGTGACCGCTGGGACTACCTCGAAGACGAGGAGGAGGAGTTCGAACCCGTGCCTCCGGAGCTGCTAAGGGGTCCTAGCGCGAAGCTCGGGGAACCGGGCCAAGAAAGGGCCGGGTGGCAGGAGCGAGACGAGGAGTCCGCCACGTACGAGGCCGACAGCACCTCGAGTACGGAAGCGCTGAAGCTCCGTGAGTTTCTGGCGCGCGTTTTGGGAGAACTGGGGTTGACCGCTCGCGTGCGCATCACAGAGCGGGACCAGGGATTGCACGCGGAAGTGGTGGGCGAAGACCTGGGCATCTTCATCGGGCGTCGGGGCCAGACCATGGACGCGATCGAGTATCTTGCTAGTCTTGCCGTCTCGGCAGGATCGGGCGGGCAGAAGCGGGTCGAGCTTGACGCCGAGGGGTACAAGGAGCGCCGGCGGCGGCAGATCGAGCGTCTGGCCATGCGGAAGGCAGACGAAGCGGTCAAGCGCGGTCGCTCTCTACAGTTGGCCCCCATGAGTGCGGCTGAGCGGAAGATAGTGCATCTGAGTCTGAGATCTCGGAGCGACGTGACTACGGCGAGCCAGGGCCGAGAGCCCAATCGCTTTGTGGTCATCACCCCCGTGAAGTCTTCCTCCAAGTACGGCGGAAGGTAGGACCATCTCTTCAGACGGGTTGGGGCCAGCCGCCCGCGTCTGGGGGGGCCGGACCGGCTCGGCTACCTCCGGGGGCGGGCCGGGGCAAACCCTGGCGTGTGGGCCGGCGGATGGAGGACGGCGGTGGGTCCTGGACGGGACTGAAGGGTCTGCAGTCGCCGGTACGATCGCAGACGACGGGCACGGGCTTTTCCGTGCGGGTGGCGCGCCCCGTCTGGCGGGGAACGATGTTGTCGCGAAGTCACAGGGAACTCGCTCGGAGGATCACTACGGAAGATACCCTCGATCAGCTCAACCAGGCGGGAGACACCATCGTGGCGATCTCGACGCCCACAGGGCCGGGGGCGATCGGGATTGTGCGCATGAGCGGGCCCGACAGTCTTGGCATTGCCGGGAAAGCATTCCGGCCGGCTAGGGGCCAGCCTGTGGGGCCTCATGAGAACTTCTGCCTGCTCTACGGTCATGTAGTCGACCCGGACACGGGCGACGATGTGGACGAAGCTCTGCTGGCAGTGATGCGAGCGCCGCGATCATACACCCGCGAAGATGTGGTGGAGCTGCATTGCCACGGCGGTCTTGCGGCGCAGCGAGCTGTACTACGACTTCTTGTCCGCTTGGGGGCAAGGCTTGCCGAACCGGGGGAGTTCACACGCAGGGCGTTTCTTAACGGGCGGATAGACCTTGCCCAAGCCGAGAGCGTGGCCGCGATCGTGACGGCGCGCAGCAGTGGAGCTCTGAGGGCATGGGTGCGGCAGCTGGAGGGTGGCCTGTCGAACAAGGTACGGGGGCTCAGGCATGAGCTGCTCTCCGTCTTGGCGCAGGTGGAGGCTACGGTCGATTTCTCCGACGAGGATGTGGAGCCAGTCGACTGGCAGGTGGCCGAAGGGGTGCTAGTCAATGTGCGGGAGGAACTCGCCGCGTTGCTTCGCACGGCCTTCGTGGGACGCGCACTGGAAAACGGCGTGCGCACTGCCATTGTTGGCAAACCCAATGTGGGGAAAAGCTCTTTGCTGAACGCTCTACTCATGCGCGAGCGGGCCATCGTCTCGGAGATACCCGGCACGACCCGTGACACGGTGGAGGAACTCCTTGAGATCGGCGGCATGCCCATCTGCCTGGTAGACACGGCTGGAATCAGGCCGTCGGGGGACCTTGTCGAGCAGCTGGGCATAGAGCGGTCCGTCCGTGCAATGCAGCAAGCTGACTTGGTGTTGGCAGTTTTCGACTTGTCTGAACAATTGGGGCAGGAGGACTACTCACTTCTCGCGCAGCTCGACCCGGGTCGGGCGATTTTGGTAGGTAACAAAGCCGACTTGGTGAGGGATTCCTCAGTGTCGATGGCTGGGCTACTCCAGGCGGCGAGTGAGGCCCAGGGGCCTGCAGGGGGGCGGTTGGTAGCGGACCAGCGTGGGACCTTGACAGGCCATCCTGACCAAGGGGTTGACACTGCGCCCGGTGGCGAAGGCTGGCGGTGGTGCGCGGTCTCCGCTCTCCGGGGGGAGGGCTTGGAGGATCTGCGGGCGTTGATCCAGGAAGTCATCAGCGGTGGCATGGGCGTACGTCTGGAGGAGCCAGTGCTGGCTAGCGAGCGGCAGCGGGCTTTAGCAAAGGAGGCCGCGGATAGTGTTAAGGCTGCTTTGGTGGGGATCGAAACCATGAAGGAAGAAGAGCTGATATGTGAAGATCTCCGAGGGGCAGTGCGCGCGCTGGGGCGGATAACCGGGGAGGAACTGACCCCGGATCTGCTTGATGAGATATTCAGTCGGTTCTGCATCGGCAAGTAGGAGATGAAGGGGCCGGCAGCCTGGACAGGCCGGTCTGAGCAGATGGTTTGCCGAGCGCAGTCCTGCAGGAGCAAGGCAGGAACAGAGAACATGAAGGACTACGTGGCGTTGCGGGACCGAGACCCGCTGCGAGCGATGAGGGGCAGGACGGGTGATGCCGGCTAGTGAAGAAACGCGGCGGAGGGTGGCGGAAGATCGCAGAGGAGCACGAGGTGGTCTCTCCAAGCAGTAGGCAGCGCAGGGTGCTCGTCGTCGGAGGCGGAGTGTCGGGGTGCGCATGCGCAGCGGCGCTGGCGGCGGCAGGGATTCGAGTCCAGGTCGTCAGTCCTGCCCTCGACGCGGTGGGGCTGCCTAGTTACGGGCCCGATTTGGTGCCGGAGGGAGGCGGGGTGGAGGGAATCGCCGCGATCCTTGAATCGCTCCCCTCTCCGCTCCGTGAGGCCTGGAGAGCAGCGACCAGACTAGCCCTGCCCGGAAAGGGGGATGGCCCTGGGTGCGGGCTGAGCGTGGAGACCGGGTTCGAGGCGAGAGGGGCTGCGGAGGCTGGGGCTGGGAGTGAAATGGCGGGTGCTGGCAAGGCCCGTGGCGACGCAGGTGATGCTGCGGCAGGTCACGAGGTCGCGGATGTTTGGCGGGGAGACGGTAGGATTACAGGTCGGGACGGGGGAGGCGATGAAGTCGCGGGTCGGGCGGCTGCAAGTAAGTGGGGAGCAGGCCGCGACCAGGTCGGCCGTGGCACGAGCGGTGGTGGCGCACTTGGCGGTGACGCGCGAGGCCACGAAACGCTTGACCGTGAGACGGGGGGCCTGGGCTCCGTTGGTCACGGCACGGTGAATCTGAGCAGGCTCGATCATGGCACTAGGAGGGGTCTGGGCCTGTTTCGTGGTTTCTCTACCTCGAGCGGCTACCTGAACGTGGACCGCCGCCTCCTGAGCGTGCAAACGAAGCGGATGCTCGAGAGCATGGAAGGGCTCGAGTTTCGCCAGGGACTGGTGGAAGACTTCTGGATTGAGCAGGATCCTGGACGCGAGCCGGGTCCCCGAGTGAGCGTGCGGACAGTGTTCGGAGAGATCTTGCAGGCCGATGTGCTGGTGATCGCCACGGGCGTTAGCCTTGGCGGGGAGGTGGCAATCGGGGAGGACAGGCTGAAGGGCGGGCGGTATGGAGAGATGTCTGCGGACGGTCTGCTGGAAGCCTTGCGAAGACACGGTGTGCTTGTCAAGGAGACGTCCCTTCAGGTCGGCGCTAGACTTCCGTGCGGCCAAGAGGTGTGGGAATACCTTCCCAGCTGGGGGCGTAAGGCTGCCGTGAGTGAGTGGGTCTCGCAGGGAGTTGAGGACTGTGCCCAACCCGGGCGGTACCGGGGCGCTGCGCGCGAGCTCGAACGCATGCGACTCCTACCCGTTGAGTTCCGGCCAGTCGCTCAGCAGGGTGAGCAGGGTTGGGACCAGGTGCCGACCGCGGACCGGCGCGCGAGTCTCGAATGGCCCTTGGAATACCCTCCGACTCCGTACCAGGATACTTCGCCGGTGAGCTGGGGGTTGGCGATTGTGAGCAGTTGTGAGGAGGAACGGGGGGCTGGACCTTGCGGGTGGCGTGGTGTGGTAGGCGCGGAGGCGGAGAGCGCGGAGGCGGAGAGCGCGAAGGAGGAGAGCGCGAAGGAGGAGAGCGCGAAGGAGGAGACCGCGAAGGCGGGTGTCCGCTTGAACCCGGATTTGCCTGGTAGCGAGACGTCGCGCCGGTGCCTGGGGGTGGTGAGGTCCGGCTTTGACACCCGGGTGGGAGGGTCGGCGGAGACTCTCGGCGACGCCTCCCTCGGTGGGCGGGGGGAGGGGTCTTTGGACCGCAGCGGCCGATACGAGGCATCCACAGCGTGGCCGGTCGTCTCGCCGGACGGTCTTGCCACTGGGGAGGTGTATATCGATCCCGCCGGAGGCCGAGCTGCAGGGCTCCTGGCGGTATCGGCGGAAGGCCGGGGACGTGCGGAGGTGAGGCGGGTTTGCGAGGGAGATCCCAAGGAGTCGGCAGCTGCGAGTCGTGCACGCGGCCCCGGCGAGGTCGGAGAGCCGAGCCGGCTGGGGTATGTGGTGCGGGGTTGGATCATTGAGAGTGTCGACGAAGACGGCCGGGTGGTGACCCAGGGAAAGCCAATGGGGCCGGTGTGGGTCGTAGGACGGGCTGGCGGGGCCCGAAGCTACCTCCAGAGTCTGGCGTCTGGGACGGGGGTGGCGCGTTGCATAACGGAGTACCTAGGGGCGAGGCCAGATGGGACGAGCAAAGGCCTTGGGGGGCATGGAGTTGTGGAGGATGGATTGGAGCCGGACGAGGCGGGCCCCAATCTCTGGGTGTGAAGTGACGGGGACGCACTGCTGAGCTGTGATACGGGCATGGAGCTATCGGCATAGGTGCGGAGATGCTTTGCTGGACGGAGCACAGGTTGGGGGCCGGGTGCGGAGGAGCAGCCGGGTCAAGTGGGGGACACGCGTAGCTAGGGGCGGTTTGGCACGTGCTGGTCGTGGCCGGAGGGACAACGTCAGAGTGGCGGCGCAGGACGCGGGAGCGAGCGGGAACAGGCGAGAACCGGCGGCTAAAAGTGTAGAAGGAAGATTGGAGGCCGGTGGACAGTCGTCGGGCAAGAACTGATTTCGACGTGGTGGTGGTTGGTGGGGGACATGCGGGGTGTGAAGCGGCGCTCGCTTCAGCGCGGCTAGGATGCCGGACCGCGCTGATTACGCTTCACGTGGATAACATCGCCCTGATGCCCTGCAATCCGGCAGTAGGCGGGGTGGGAAAGGGTCAGCTCACCAGGGAAGTCGATGCTCTTGGAGGCGAGCAGGGGCGGAACACGGATCGGTCGTTCGTGCAGATGAAGATGCTTAACACCTCCAAGGGTCCGGCGGTACGGGCGCTGAGAGCCCAGACCGACAAGAGACTGTATGAAGATTGGATGAAGGTCACGCTGTCGCGCACGCCGGGACTGCGCATTCTGCAGGGCGAGGTCTCCGATCTGGATGTTTCACGTGAAACAGTCACAGGTCTGCGACTTGCGGACGGTCGTCGTATCACCTGTCGCGCCGTAGTGCTGGCTACCGGCACTTTCCTGCGAGGCAAGATCGTGATCGGTGATAAGAGTCTTCCCGCGGGTCGGGTCGGAGAGCTGCCAGCCCGATATCTCTCGGCCAGTTTGTGCCGGCTTGGTCTTGAGCTGGATCGTTTCCAGTCGGCAACGCCGCCTCGGATCGACGGTGCCACTATCAACCCCTCGCGGATGAGTCTACAGCTGGGAGATGAACCTGCTCCCGGCTTCTCTCATTGGGTTAAGCCAGCGCCCCGGAGGCAGCTACCGTGCTATCTCACCCACACCACTGAGGCCACGCATGAGGTGGTGTCGAAGCACCTGCACCTGAGTCCTTTGAAGAGCGGAACCGTGAGCGGCAAGGGCCCACGCTATTGTCCCTCGATCGATCGGAAAGTCATCAACTTCCCCGACAAGCCGAGCCACCCAGTCTTCGTGGAGCCGGAAGGCGTCACCACGCGCGAAATGTACCTACAGGGCCTGACGACCAGTCTGCCTGTATTCGTGCAGGAGAAGATCATCCACAGCACCCCTGGACTGGAGCACGCCCGACTGGTCAGGCCCGGCTACGCCGTCGAATACGACTATCTACCGCCCCAGCAACTCAAGTTGAGCCTGGAGACCAAAGCAATTCGCGGTTTGTTCAGCGCTGGCCAGATAAACGGAACCTCCGGCTACGAAGAGGCCGCCGCGCAGGGGCTGATCGCGGGAATCAATGCTGCCCGTTATGTCCGCGACGAGCCGCCTGTCGTGCTCCGTAGAGACCAAGCCTACATCGGGGTGCTGATTGATGATCTCGTGACCAAAGGGGTGGATGAGCCGTACCGTATGTTCACTTCACGGGCTGAATATCGGCTCTTGCTGAGGCACGACAACGCCATGGACCGCCTCTCCCAGCTCGGCTACGAGCTGGGGCTACTGACCGCCGAACAGTTCGAGCAAGCGCTGAAGAAGAAGAACAGCGTGGAGAAATACGGAGCGATGCTCGAAAAGACTCTGGTCCATCCGAGCGATGAGAACAATGAATTGTTGGAGTGTCTAGGGACGTCGGCACTTGACGCTCCCACCCCTGCTCTCCAGCTACTCAAGCGGCCCCAAGTAGGCTTCGCTGAGCTTCTGAGGCTGGTGCCGGAGGAGGTTAGACAGCAGTGGGATGATGTGCCCGCCGAAGTGGTTGAGCAACTCACCGTGCAGGCTCGGTATGATGGGTACATCCGGCGCCAGTTGGCGGAGATCAAACGGCAACGGGCCACCGAGCTCTTAGCCATACCCGAGGGGCTGGACTTCTGGGCTCTGGAAGGCCTTACGTTTGAGGCAAGAAGTAAGCTGGACCGCTTACGCCCTGCTACCGTAGGGCAAGCGTCCCGAGTACCAGGCGTTTCACCGGCCGATATATCCGTGCTCCTTATTCACTTGCACCGTCTCTCAAGTACGTCTAACAGGGCAGGTACCGTTCATGATGTCACTACTGAGGCAGGGTCTCTCCCGACGGGTCGCGAGGACTGTGACGCAGCGTGCCCCCGCGCCGTATGAGTTTCGCCCCTTGTGCCAGCGAAGCGCTTCGTGCGAGCCGACATGGGGAGGCATGCCGCCAAGCCACTCACCGCTGCCATCTGACTCCGAGTCGGAGACCGCGCGGCTGAGGTTGGGAGGCCACCCGCCTGCAAGTCGGAGCGCGGGAGAGCTGCTCAAGCCACGGAGCGGAAGCACTTACCACGTCCATCGAATTGGTAGACCTCGTCGGGTATCAAGCCAAGGCCCTGACCAAGTTCTCGAGCCGGTCCTGTAATGAAACTGACCCATATTGCCGAGTACGAGCGCCGAGGTCTCGACGCAAACGGAACCGAGCGGCTGGCGGTCCTCGGTGACTTGTTGCTGACTGCCGGCTTCAATGTGACCGGGATAAGAGAACCAGAGCAGCTCGAGCGCATGCACTTCTTGGATTCGTTGTCGCTATTGGACTTGTCGGCCATCACCTCTGCCTGCCGAGCGGTGGACATCGGCTCGGGAGCGGGACTGCCGGCGCTGGTCCTAGCGCTAGCTCTGCCGAGCTTGGAGGTGACCGCGCTCGAGGCTAACCAGAAAAAGTGTCATTTCATTCAGCAAGCGGCTCAGACTCTGGGCCTCGTCAACGTGCGAGTATGCTGCGAACGGGCCGAACAACACGGGCGGGGGTCATTCCGCGCGGGGTACGATGTTGCCATCTCGCGGGCACTGGCCTCTCTCCCGGTGATAGCCGAGTATTCACTGCCACTATTGAAACAGCACGGCCGCATGGTAGCAATGAAGGGTGCAGTGTCGGACCAAGAGCGTATTCAAGGCCAGGAGGCGCTCGATATACTGGGTGGCGGCCAGTTGGAAGCAGTCCGGCTACAGCCGTTTCCTGGGGCCGAGAACCGCTGGGTGTACGTGGCCGAAAAGATCGCCTCAACTCCAGAACGCTATCCCCGTCGTCCGGGGATACCGAGCAAGCGGCCGTTAGGTGGAGCGCGGGAGTGACCCTTCTGAGTGGGTTGGCAATGACCAGAACGGGTTGGTGTCAATCGGTCGGAGAGTGCGGCGGCTGTCTCACAGTCTGGCGGTAGGTCGGTAGTGGAAGGTCAGTGGACGTTGATAGAAAGTACGGTGGTTATCGCTCTGGCCCGAGGCAAGCCAGTCTGCTGGGAGCGGCTCTGCATGGAGGTCGCAGGGAGGGACGAGCGCTGATATACGCGATAGCAAATCAGAAGGGCGGGGTGGGCAAGACCACGACCGCCATCAACTTGGCGGCTAGCATAGCCCAGGCTGGCGAGCAAGTCCTGCTGGTGGACATGGACGCTCAGGCAAATGCCTCGCACGGACTGGGGGTGAGAGTCAAGCCGGGCCAGCCGAGCGTTTTCGAGGTCCTCCTGGGCGAAGCTACGCTTGCCTCCGTAGACCGCCCGTGCCCAGTTCCGAACCTGCACCTCATACCGGCCTCCCCTGACATGGCGGGAGCAAGTGTCATGCTACCGTTTCTAGACCGACGAGAGTTTCGGCTAAAAGATGCCCTGGAGAGGGAGAAGGAGTTCGTTGGACAGTTCGGCTTCGTGTTCATCGACTGTCCTCCCTCTCTCGGGCTTCTCACCATCAACTCTCTGGTCGCCGCGGACAGGGTCATCATCCCAGTTCAGAGCGAGTACTACGCACTGGAAGGACTTGCCCAGCTGATGTCCACAATTAACGCGGTGCAAGACCGACTCAATCCGGGTCTGCGTATTGCTGGGCTGGTGTTGACCATGATGAACGCTCGCACCAGTCTGGGTAAGCAGGTGGAACAAGAGCTTCGCACCCACTTTCCCCATTTGACTTATCGGACTGTCGTGCCCAGAAACATACGTCTGGCCGAGGCCCCCAGTCACGGGTTGCCGGTATCCATGCTTGATCCAACCTGTCCTGGCTCGGATGCCTACTTCGATCTCGCCTTGGAGGTGATCAGCAATGGCTAAGAGACCTGCCTTGGGGAGAGGTTTGGCCGCCCTGCTAGGGGAGACCCTAGCCGACGTCAGTGTGATCCAGGAGGAGTCCAGTGCGGCCGCTTCTTCCCTCGCACCTGGCTTGTCAAGTAGCGGAGGGGTCATAGAACTACCTGTGGCCGCTATCCGGCCCAACCCTCGGCAACCGCGCCGGGCCTTCGATGCGGAAGCCCTTGAGGAGCTCGCAACCTCGATTTCTGCGGTCGGTGTGGTGCAGCCGGTGATTGTCCGCAAGGTCGAAGATGGGTATGAGCTGATAGCCGGGGAACGCCGCTGGCGAGCGGCCCAGAGAGCAGGGTTCACTGTCATCCCCGCTATACTTCGTCAGGCCTCCGACGTGGAAAGCCTGGAGCTTGCCCTGGTCGAGAACGTGGTCCGGCAACAGCTTAATCCAGTGGAGGAAGCCTACGCACTGAAGGTATTGCTGGAAGACCTGGGGGTGACTCAGGAGAATCTTGCGGCTCGGGTAGGCAAGAGCCGGTCCGCCATCGCAAACAAGATCCGATTGCTGGACTTGCCCGCACCGATTCAGGAAGCCATGGCTTCGGGCCAACTGTCGGAGGGACACGGTCGAGCCCTTCTTGGTTTGTCATCCAGAGGCGAGCAGCTCCGGCTGGCTCGCAGGGTAGTCGAGAAGGGTCTGTCAGTGCGGCAGGTCGAGGCCGAGGTTCGCAAACTGAACGACGGAAAAGACAAGAGGCCTTCGGCCGGAGTGCAGGAGAACAAACTCCCACAGCAGCTGCTTGATGAATGCCGCGAGCTCTTCCTCAGTCTGCTCGGGGTGGCGCCCAAAGTGAGACAGCATGGCGCAGGGGGAGTCATCGAGATTCCGTACAAGGACGAGGCGCAGCTAGAGGAGATAATTGACCGTCTCCGGGGGTGATCTGGTACCGGACCTAGCACGGCCGGCTGGTCGCAAGCCACTAGGGTCGCCGCCAACGATACGCTCGACCGCCAGCCCCGCGAGAGAGGTCGCGTCCGCCAGGCCGGTAGGCAGGGGACGGGACATAACGGATGCTGTCGGCAGCGCCTCCCTGGTTTCTCGGCAACCCAGCTTGGAACTCGTTGCCTTCAGGTGGCGTCCTAGGGACGCACATAAAGGGTCGAGCGCGATGCGGCGCGGACCCAGAGAAGACCGCGGATCGCTCAAGGAGAAGGTTATGATGACTAGGAGAGCACTCGGAGGTTTGCTGTTGGCGGCGACTCTGACGGTTGGCGTGGGGCTGGCTCTGTTCGTGGCCGGGTGTGGTGATGAATCTGGGGCCGCTGCCACTGGTGCTGGGGTGGCGGGTTCCAGCAATACGGTCACGGTGACCGGGAAAGCGGTGGTTAGCGCCATGCCGGATGAGGTCGAGGTGACCTTGACCGTCGAGCAAGACGCGGCCACGCCTCAGGCAGCCATGGACTCGGCCTCCAAGACGGCACAGCGAGTCGTTGACCGGCTGAAAGCCGAAGGCATCCAAGATTCCGCTATCGAAACTCAAAACGTTGTGCTCTACCCCGTTCGCACCTATGATCCGAACACGGGCAAGGAGACACTGGCGGGGTACCGGGCGCAGAACAGTGTCACGGTCACTCTTTCGGACGCAGCTACGGTGGGCAAAGTACTTGCTGCCGCGACGGAAACTGGTGTGACCACCATCTCCGGGCCGGTTTGGCGGCTGCGGGATCGGGATGCAACAGTCAACGAAGCTTTGAAGCAGGCAGTAGCGAATGCTCGGACCAAGGCGGAAAGTCTGGCGGCCGCTGGCGGAGTGCAAGTCGGCGAGGTGCTGATGATCAGCGAGAGTGGCGTGGACATCCCGGACAACCCACCGGTCTACTGGCGGGCCTATGATATGAAAGCGGAGGCCGGGCAAGTTACAGAACCACCTATCAACCCCACGCAGCTGGACATCACGGCAACGGTCACAGTGACTTACGCTCTAAGGAAATAATCTCCGCCACTAGCGAGTGCGCGGCGTGAGCAATGCGTCCCCGGCGTCGTTCCGAACTCGGCCCAGCCGCGGCTGACGCTGGGCCGCAGGTCGGGACGGCACGGCTGCACTCCTTCCCAGCTGTGTCGATGGGTGAGCCGCAGAGCTCCGGGTTGTGACTCCCGGTTGGACTGGTAGTCGGGCCCTGCCCTATCGCAGGAGCAGGGCCCGCATGCTACCTTGGATTACAATGGGTCTGATCGAGGGTCATCGAGAGCCAACCACCCACGTAGACAAGGTGGGCGTTCGCACCCGCGTCCCGGACAGGTCTGGATCAAACGCCGGTCGGAGGTCAGAAATTGGGCTTTGCCATAAGCGTTGTTCCTGAAGCTGTTCCTGAACCAGAGGCAGGGTCTTCAGCGGATGTGTTGCCGGAAGCAGTGTTTGCGGTCACGGTGAGGCTGAACTTGACAAGCAGAGAGAGCAGTGATCTGTTCTTGGCAGGCGACGTCCTCCTATCGTGGCCCCCCGAGGATTCGCTGGCTTGCCAGCTGGCTGCGCCCACGGATGAACAGGCGGGCTCGCTGCCGCTCTCAGCGCCCCTCACACGCACAAGCATGTTTGCTTCTGAGATCGCCCGCCTGCCTGGTGGGCTTCAGATACGGTATCGCCAAGCTGAGCTGGCCAATCAGGTGGCGGAGGTGTTGCGAAGGCAACTCCTGCGGGCAGGCATTAGGGAAGAGGCTTGAATGTCGAGAGAAGAGGAGACCAGCCGAGCGGACTCGCTGAGAGCCGAGCTGGAGGGATATCTAACGATTCCTGGAATCAAGGCAGCTGTCTTGATCTCGGACGACGGGCTGGTGATCAGCTCGGCCGCGCATCCCGGGGTCGATACCGTGGGTATCGCGGCTCTCGCGGTTGACACGGTCACGAGTGCGCAGCGCTTTGGTCTGCAGGTCGGCGCTGGATATCTCGACACTATGAACATCGATTTTCAGCACCTTTCCGTGCTACTGGCCCCCTTTACGCGTGACGTCATGCTTGCCCTCGTGGCCTCACCGGGCTGCCTTGACGCACTGCGGACAGCAGCTGGGCGTCCATCGGGGTCGGAAGTGGGGGGATTGTCTTCGGAACAGGACAGCTCTGCCCGTCTGGCGGGGGTGTAGCGGTGGCTCGGAGCGGACGGGTGATCATAAATACCGGAGATGGCAAGGGCAAGACCACCGCCGCGCTCGGGGCGGCTCTACGAGCTGCCGGTCACGGGCAGAGGGTCGCCATCGTGCAATTCCTTAAGGGCGAGTGGAACTACGGGGAGGCTCGGGCGCTCGCAAGATTCGAGAATGTGGAGCTGATACGCATAGGCTCGGGTTTCACTTGGGAAGCCGAGGACCCCGATGTGCCACAGACTCTGGCCAGGCAGGCGTGGGCCATAGCCTGCGACCGTGTGGCCTCCGGGCGATACGACCTGGTGATACTGGACGAACTCAACTACGTTCTCAGAGAGGGCTATGTGACTGTGCAGGAGGTCCTCGCCCTGCTCGCTGCTAAGCCGACGCCGGTTTCGGTCATCATCACTGGAAGGGGAGCTCCGCAAGAGCTGGTGGATGCGGCGGATACGGTGACCGAGATGTGCTGTGTGAAGCATCCGTTCAGTGAAGGAAGAGCGGCGCAGAGGGGCATCGAGTATTGATGGGCTGTGGTTCATTGGTCGGCTGCGCCACGCAGGTCAGGCAGTGAGGGCGGTGGGGGGCTCTCTGGGCGGCTGTCCCCGCTTTCGCCCAGTCGCAGTGGTCGTGGTCTGCGGGCCGGGATGTCCTGGCTCGGAACCTGTCAAGGCTTGACAACCTCCCTTGTTGTCACAAGCTGGTCTCGCGGGTCCTATGGCTGCGCGAACGGTTCTCGCTCTCTCCCGTCGAATGACTCCGCCCTCCCTCAAAATGACTCCTTGTCTGATTCGGTGTGCTTGCAATCCCGGTCGGTGTCATCTGACCGCGGCATCGATCTG
>FWPV01003496.1_pt1 | contig 35418 bp, 35 predicted proteins | sample 2228371 | NCBI WGS metagenome assembly FWPV01 (sample SAMEA103939776, study PRJEB20133) | metagenome | reverse complement strand
AGGTTGTTGTGGTACCAGTGGTTGGCCCCTGCCCCGATGATGATCAGGTTTTTGCCCCGGGTCTTCTCACCGTTCTCGGCCCACTCGCGCGCGTAGCGAACCAGGGTCTCGCGGTGGATGCCGGTGTACTGCTCCTGCCAGGCCGGGGTGTAGGGCCCCACCTCGTCGTAGGTCTGGGGGTAGTCGCCGCCCAGACCGCGATCCACGCCGAACTGGGCCATCAGCAGGTCGAAAACGGTGGTGACCACGACCTGCTGGCCGTCCCTGGTGGTGAGCTTCTTAACCGGAACTCCCCGCCGCCGCTTCTGGTCGGTGCCGAAGTCGTCGAACTCGAGCTGGAGCACTTCATCCGGGTTGTCACGGAAGCTTAAGAGCGGCTCGATCTCCACGCCGGTCTTGGCGTCTTTGAGCTCCAAGTTCCATTTGCCCTTCTGGCTTTGCCAGCGGAACCCAATGCTGCCACCGGGCATCTTGGGGGAGCCGGACTTTTCGTCCCAGACCAGCACCTTCCACTCCCCGTGTTCCTCTTCGGCATACTCGTCAAGCTGGCTGGCCCGCAGGTAGCGCCCGGGCCGGCCCCCCTTCACCTCGACCAGGATGGGGCTGTCGGTGTAGCGCTTGAGGTAGTCGGTATAGTACGGGACCTGCCTGAGCAGGTAGAACTCTTTCAAGATGACGTGGTTGACCGCCATCCAGAAAGCCCCGTCCTGGCCCGGATTAATCGGCAGCCACCAGTCGGCGTACTTGGCCACCTGATTGAAGTCGGGGGCAAATACCGTGAACTTGGTTCCGGCGTAGCGTCCCTCGGCGATGTAGTGGGTGTCGGGGGTGCGGGTCATGTTGAGGTTGGAGCCCACCACCGCGATGAAGCGGGCGTTGTACCAGTCGGCGGCCTCGTGTACGTCGGTCTGCTCGCCCCAGATTTCGGGAGAAGCGTTGGGCAGGTCGCAGTACCAGTCGTAGAAGCTCATCGGCACCCCGCCCAACAGGCTCAGGAAGCGTGAGCCGGCGGCATAGCTGATCTGCGACATGGCGGGAATCGGGCTAAAGCCGATGATGCGGTCGGGGCCGTGCTGCTGGATAGTGTGGACCAGCGAGGCGGCGATAATTTCCAGCGCTTCGTCCCAGCTAAAGCGGCGGAAGCCTCCCTTGCCCCTGGCCCGCTGCCAGCGCCGGCGCTTCTCGGGGTCGCTGACCAGGCTGCGCCAGGCCTCTACCGGGTCGGCGTGCTTCTCCCTGGCCTCGCGCCACAGGTCCATCAGGGCCCCACGTGCGTAGGGGTACTTGACCCGGATGGGGCTATACAGGTACCACGAGTAGCTCACCCCCCGCTGGCAGCCCCTGGGGGTGATGTCGGGCAGGCTGGGGTCGATGGCGGGGTAGTCGGTGGCCTGGAGCTCCCAGGTCACGATGCCGTCTTTTACAAACACTTCCCAGCTACAACTGCCGGTGCAGTTGACCCCGTGGGTGGTGCGTACCCGCTTATCGTGCTGGAAACGGTTGCGGTAAAACTCCTCCCACTTGCGTTCGCTGGGGGCTTCCAGTTCCTTGATCCAGTCGCTCATGTGCTCCTCCTGCGAAGCCGCTCGGCAAGGCCCACCCGGCGGTTGTTCCAGAACAGGTACATCACGCCAAAGAGCCCCCCAAAGCCAATAAGCCCGGCAAACAACATGCGGGCCATGTCCATCTGGTTGGTGTTGGCAGGCTGGCCTGCTGTCTGGGCAAAGAATGCAGTTAGGGCCGAAATTTCTTCGGGGGTGAGGGGTTTGTCCTTGTAGCTTTCGCGCATCACCGGGAAGGCGATGTTGGTGAGTACGCCTTGAATGCCCGCCGCTCCCTGGCGGGTGTGCAGGTCGGTAAGGTCGCGCCCCAGGCTGCCCCCGCCCATGGGGCCAAAGTTGCCTGCCGTGTGGCAGGCCATGCAGGGCGCACCGCCGTTCTGGAAGCGGGCCTGGCCCAAAAAGAGCGCCTTGCCCCTGGCTGCGAGGGCCGGATCGGTGGGGATGGGGGTGGGCTCAGGGGAAGCAGGGGTGGCCGCCGTTGGGGTTCCACCCAGTTCCCTGGTATAGGCGGCAATCGCCTGTGCATCTGCTTCGGAAATTTGCGGCATGGCGGGCATCACCCCGTTGTAGGTCTGGCCGCCTACTTCCAGCGGGCCGCTGATGCCCTGGCGAATCGCCTTGACCACGTAGGCCTCGTCCTGCATCCGGGGGTTGCCGGCCAGAGGGGGGAAAACCCCAGGAATTCCTTGCCCGTTTGCGCCGTGGCAGCCTGCACAGTTTTGGCTGTAAAGCTGCCCTCCATCGGCAGCAATCGCCAGACCGAGCAAGGCGGCCATGACCACCAGTAGTTGTTTCATGCCAGCCTCCTTTGCTTGTGGTTCTCCAGCCAGGACAGAAGCTCCTCGAGCTCGAAGAAGGGATGCTCGAGGCCCGTCCGGGCATCCTTGATGCGGCCTTCCCAGTGGCCGGCCTCATCCGGCCACAACAGCACCAGATACACCGGCGACCTGGGCGGGGGCAGGTTGCGGGGGGTGGGCTCCTGGGCCATACACCCCTAGCTTTCACCTACCCTCTAAACGCCCGCTTACAGCCCTGGGACATTTGCACTATTGGAAGAAAGAGATCAGCAGTTCGCCGACCTCTTTCCGGAAGGTTGTTTGTTTTCTAAGAACTTATGCAATTACTGGAACTTTTTCCAATTCAAAGCATATTCCAATGCCGGCAACAACACCTCTTGGACGGCTGGAAGTTCGGTGCGTTCGACCAGTAGCAGGTGATTCTGGCCCGAAGCGGCATTCGCGAAGGAGATCCGTTCGCCTACCTGGCCGTCGGGGGTAGTGAAGCTCTGCCCTTGCGCAATTCTGTTGCCCTGGGTGTCGAAGAGTGTGAGGTGTAAGCCCTCGCCCACGAGTTCGAAGCCATCATACGGCAAAGTGGTTCGGCTACCTGGAGTGAAGGCCAGTGCGTCATTTAGGCCTACCAGCCAGTGGATGATTTCGTGACTGGGGTCAATCAGGAAAATCTTTTCCACCGGTACTGGCAACTGGAATATGGATTTATCCAGCGATGTACCCAGGGTGAAGCTGTAGCGGGTCTTGGCTGTAGAGCTGAACCTGGCTTTGTAGTTGCCTGCTTGACTGATGGTGAAGCTGGGATTCTTGGAGGTCAGGCAAGCCCCTTGGAGCATGTCGTCGTTGTACAGACATGCTGTGATGGGTGCATCGGAAAAGCTCACCGAGAAATTGAAGACTTGCAGACCCGGTGTAAGGGTTCCCACAACGAAACTGTAGTGGTCTACATCAGTTGGGGTGTGCAGGTTTACCAGGTAGCTGCCGGGTTTGGGAGCCTTGGCGGTACCCAGGGTTTCGTTGGCCTCGAACTGGTCGGGGTCTAGCGCTTTGGGCGGGGCCAGAACTGCCAGATGGTACAGATTCAGATCCCCGCTGGTCAAGAAGGTATAGGTGCCAGGAGCCACCAAGTCCAGCTTGGTTTGCTTGCGGTTGCCGTTGAGCAGGGTTTGCACGGTCTGCTTGGCTGGGGGGCTAGCGTCTGCAACCTTAATTAGATTGACCTTGACCTCACCCAGGTTTTTCATGTAGGTGACATCAAAGATTACGCTCGAGTAGTCGTTCAAGGTGAAACGGTAGTAGTCGAGGTCGGGGCCAATGGTCAGGTTGTCGTAGGAAACCCCGTTAGCAAGCGGCTTGGTCTGGCTCGAGTTGTTGTTGGGTTCAAAACTATCGGGCGGCAGTTGATTCTCGGCGGCTTCCTTGACAGCTTTGAAAGCGTTGACATAGCGCTTGACTCTAGAATCGGAGGAATCCGTCCAGGCTGTATCGCTCAGGATCTTGCCGATTTGTGCCGGGGTCAGGCTGGGGTCTATGGCTTTGATCATGGCCGCGATGCCCGCTACGAAGGGAGTCGAGGCGCTGGTGCCCCCGGCGCTGGCCAATCCACTCCCGGTCTGGCCGTTGGGCATGGCCCAGATGTTGGTGGGTGCCCAGAGGTCTACCGAAGCGCCGTAGTTGGAATAGGAGATGCGGGTATTCTTACCATCGTCTAGCGCCCCAATGCAGATCACGTCGGGCACCAGGCAGGGATACAGGTATTCGCTGTCCACGTCTTTGTTGTCGTTGCCTGCGGCAGCCAGCAACACCAGCCCCTTAGAAAAAGCCATCGCCATCTCTAAGCCTGCGGTGCCGGGCCACAGCAGGCAGTCCAGATTGCAGTTGCCGCCAAAGCTCATAGAGATGATCTCGGCACCCCAGGCTACGGCGGTCTTAACCGCTCGCTTGACCTCTGAGCCAGAGAGATCGGTCTTGAACAGATAAGGTTCGGCAACCAGCCCGCCGGTTCCCGCTGCGCCATAACGGTTGTGAAGGATACCCGTTGCCACACTGGCGCTGTTGTTGCCGTGCCATGGACAAGAACTTCCCCCTGTGCAACTCGCAGGGTTGGCCCCGCCAGCAAAGTAGTCATCGCCTGCGAAATCGTACTGGATGGGCTTGTAGCTTGTGGGTAAATCGGAGACGGTGCCACCCCCGCTGATGTTGGGCATACCGTTGCTATCCAGCCAGAACCCCCCATCAATGATGGCTAGCCCCGGACGGAAAGTGGGGCCGATAGCCGCAACAAACTGCCAGGCCTGCACCACGCTGGATTTGCTGCCGCCAGCGGAAAATACGCTCCAGTTGAAGGCATCTAAAAACCCGCTGCCCGAGGGAGCCTCCTCGGTTCCAAAGAGCATCGAAGCAGCAGGCTGGTACACGAAGTTCAGGCTAGCGCCGCGGCCTGCCCGCAACTCGGCGAGGGCCAGGGCCATCAAGCGGGCTGCATTTTCCGAGGAAATCTTACGGGTGCCCTGAAACCCCCTGGCTTCGGCATCAGCTTTGAAGTTGGTCAGGGGAAAGTTGCTGGGGTCAAGCCGGATCACGTACTCGGTAGGCTGGGTGTCGGCAGGCTCGAGGGTGATACCCAGTTCGGGGGGCGGGTTGGGCACTGCATCGGTCTCGAGAACCGTCCCCCCATACCTTGCTAAAAAAGTATCTAACTCGGTTTGGTTCTTGGGGCTCAGCACGATCTCGTTTGCGATAAAAAGACTTACCACCCCGTTCTTGTCCTCCACGGCTGCCAGTGGCCTGGAACCTTTGCCCTGGTCGGGGATGGCTCCCCCTGCTGGGGCAAGGCTGGGGTCAATGGCGTAGCTAAAGGCCTCAGTAGATCTGGGTTGCTGGCAGGACACCAGGATTCCCAGCCCCAGTACCAACAGCAATTTTGCAACCTTCATATCAAACCTCCCCTCAGAAAAGCTCTCTTACATGGCTGCTGCGCTACAAGCTAACAAGCGTTTGTTAGGTACACTAACCGATCCTCCGTTACATCAGCGTTATTTTGTGGGACATTTGCACCACTCGAACCCTCTAGGCTGATAGAAAATGGGGAGGAAAGCTTGAACCACGTCCGCTGGCAACTGGACCCTCGGGGGTGCATTCGCGCCTGGGGACCTGGTGCGGCGGCCTTTTTTCGCCTGCCCGCCGAACAGGTGCTGGGCAAGTCCTGCGCCGAGGTGGTGCGGGGCACCGATGGGTTTGGCCGCCCTTTGTGTGGGCGCTGCCCGGTACTGCGCGAGATCAAATACGGGGCCTACCAGGCCAGCACGGCGCTCTCTTGTGGCGGTAAACGCCTGCGTTGCCAGGGGTTTGCCAATGGCGATATTCACATCGAGCTCAAGCCCGAAAGCCAGCGAGATTCCAGCGAGGCGCTGGCCTCGCTCTCCTGGGCGGTACGCAAGCTGACCGAGGAGCCCGAGCGTTTCTTCCAGACCTTGCAGGTTTTCCTGGCGGGTCTGCGCAAAAGCCTGGGCATGGAAGCGGCCGAGCTGTTCCTGGCCGACCCCCAGGAGCGCTACCTGGTGCTGACCGCCTACGATGGGGTACACCGCGAGGCGTTCATGGAGAAGCCCTGGTTTGCCTGGGGTGAGGGCTATCCGGGGCTGGTTGCCCTTGGGCACCAGGCCCTGGTCACCCACGACCTGGCAACAGACACCCGCTACCTGCGGCAGAAGGTCAAGAAGCTGGGCTACAAGACCTATGTCTGTTATCCGCTGGAGCTTCCCCAGGGTCTGATTGGGGTGCTGAACCTGGCCAGCCGCGACCCCGAGATTGACGACGAAGCCCTGCTCGAGCAGCTCTCCCTGATGGGTCCCATGCTGGCGGCCTCGCTGTACATGGTGCTGACCCGGCTGGGCGAGCGAGGGCTGCTCTCCATTGCGGCGGCGCTGCGGCAGGGCCACGAATCCCAGGGCCTCGAGGCTTTCCTGGCCCAGGCCACGACCCTCAGCGGGGCTTCGTGTGTGCGGCTGGTACTTCAGGATGGGCGCAACCTCACCCAGGGCCGCTGCGAAGCGCCGGAGTGCCCGCACGTGCAGCAGTGTCCGGTCTGGCAGGGCAAGGTGCGGGGGGTCAAGGTGGGGTTGGAGCCCTGCCCCCACACCGCAGCAGGGCGGCCCCGCTACTGCTTGCCGCTGTGGTCGGGTGGGAGCGTGGTGGGGGTGCAGCAATTTCACTTTGCCCGCACACCTCAGCCGCCCAGCCAGGCAGTCGCGCCGATCCTGTGGCTGGAGCGTCTTGGGGCCGAGGCCCTCTGGCCCCATGCGGAGCAAGCTGAGAAGGAAAGCCCCTTGCTGGAGATTCACACCCTGGGGGGCTTGCAGGTACGCCGTAGGGGCGAGTTGCTTTCGCCCAAGGCCTTTGGTCGCCGCCAGGCTTACACGCTGTTCAAACTGCTGCTTGCCCACCGGGGCCAGACCCTTTCCAAAGAAGAGCTTTGTGAGTGCCTGTGGCCGGGAGAAGACCCCCGCGAGACCCAGCGCCGACTGCATGTGCTGATGCACGGTCTGCGCCAGGCCCTGGAAACTGACCCCACCCAGCCGCAGATTGTACTCCGCGAGGGCGAGGGGTACCGGTTTGCTCCGCAGGTTCGCTATTTCCTGGACGTGGAACGCTTCGAGGCGTTGTCGCACGAGGGCGATGGTCTGGAGGGCACCGCAGCACTGGAGCGCTACCGCGAAGCCCTGGCCCTCTACAAAGGCGACTTCCTGGCCGACGAGCCCTACGCCGACTGGGCCGAGCTCGAGCGCAGCTACTTGCGTGAACGGGCGGTGGGGGCCTTGTTCCGGGTGGCCCAGATTGCCCTTTCGCAGCACCGGCCCCGCGAGGCTCAGGAAGCCTACCGCCGCATCCTGACCCTTGACCCCTGGCGTGAAGAGGCCTATCTGCGCCTCCTGGAAACCCTCCGACAAAGCGGCCAGGAAGCCGAGGCTCGAAACCTCTTCGAGCAGTACCGAAGCCGCATGGAGCGGGATGGAGTAGAGATTTCCAGGGAGATGGCTCTCCAGATGTAGGCTCAGATCAAGTCGTTTTCAGGTTTCAATGGGCGTGTGTAGTGTGTTTACAGCACTGCCTGGCTACGGTTGGTAGGGGCTTCCTTGCAACGCTTTGAATGCAACTGGCCTTTTAGCCTCGCTTCAAACACTTTTCTTTTTCCGCGCTTCCGCCATCTGCAAAAGCTGCTCTCGGGTAAAGACCCTCTTGCTCATGGCAAAGGCAAAAACCGCCACCCCAGCGGCCTGCAAAACCCCCGACAGAACCAGCAATGCCCGCAGGCTCGAGTTTGCGCTGTAGAGCGCCCAGGGCTCCGCCACCAGGCGCAAGAGCAACCCCGCATTCAGGGTGTAGTAGGCCAGGGCCTCCAGCCCTTCCTGGCGTATCTGCGCGGGCCGGGGCATCATCCAGAAGGCCACCCCCATCACCAGGTTCAAAAAGAACCCCACCAGCCCGGCGTGGACATGGGTGGTCTTGAGGTAGGGCACCAGGCCGGGCCAAAGGTAAAAAGCGGTGCCGGTGAGCACCGTGTACAGCAAAAAAAACAGGCTGCTGCGCACAAACAGGTACTCGTAGAAGGACATGCTCAGGAAGAGCTTAGCCTCGCTCGTCGGGACAGATGTCACGGGGTGTTCTGAAAAACTCGAGGGTGAAACTGTATGGAGTCTGCTTACCATCTCATACCCGATCTGCTTATGGAGGCACAGGTGCCCTCTGAAGGCATTCTGAGCCGCACCCTGCATAGCGAAGGGGGTGTTAAGACTGTGCTTTTCGCTTTCGATACCGGGCAGGAACTCTCCGAGCACACCGCCGCACGTCCGGCCATCCTCCAGATTCTTTCAGGGCAGGGGCGCTTGAAGCTGGGCGAGGATGAACAGGAAGCCAAACCGGGGTGCTGGGTGTACATGCCCGCTGGTCTGGTACACGCCATACGGGCCGAAAGTCCACTGGTAATGCTCCTAACCTTGTTGCCCAAAGTATGATGCCGGTCTCATCCACCCCCAGAGTGCCCCTCAAAACCGTGGCCCTTCCCAGCGAACACGGCGGCTGGGGCTTTACCCTCGAGCCCATTCTGTTGGGCTTGCTGGTGGCCCCAAGCTGGGCCGGACTGGGCCTGGGGATTTTTGCCCTGGCAGCCTTTTTCACCCGACACCCCCTCAAGCTCTGGCTGGCCGACCTCCGGCGCGGTAAGCGCTTTCCGCGTACCCCGCTGGCCCGGAACTTCGCTCTGCTGTATGGAAGCCTGGCCCTGGCTGGGCTTTTATTGGCGCTCTGGACGTCCCGTGGGCCCTTTGGCTGGCCCCTGCTTCTGGCGTTGCCCCTGGTGGGGGTACAGCTCTGGTTCGATGCCCACAACCAGGGGCGCAACCTGCTCCCGGAGCTGGCCGGGGCGGTGGCGATGGGAGCGATTGCCAGCAGCATAGTTCTGGCTGCCGACCATGAGACCGGCCTGGCCTATGGCCTGTGGGGGGTCCTGGCTGCCCGTTCGGTAGCTTCGATCTATTATGCGCGGGCCCAGGTTCGCCGCGCGCGGGGCGAAATGGCCAATTTACAAGCCGTGTACTGGGCCGAGCTGCTGGCCTTGCTGGGGCTTTCGATTGGGGCCTGGGCGGGGCTGGTACCCTGGCTGAGCGTGGCGGCCCTGGCGGTATTGCTACCCCTGTCGCTATTTACCTTCCAGAAACCTCCCGTGCCGGCCAAGGTGGTGGGCTGGACGCAGATGGCCGTGGGGCTTCTGGTGGTGGGGGCCACGGCACTGGGTACTCGACTGGGATGGTAAAAGTAAACCTGTCTGCTAGCGAGGGGGCTGGCTAGGCGTGGGTCTTGGGCTGAAAAACTGCTTGCGGTTTTCGGGCCAGAACAGCCAGACCAGACCCAGCAGAGGTTGCACCAGGGGCAGAAAGCCATAATCAATGCCAAAGTCGTGCCAGACCGTGCGCCCAATGACCTCCGGCATCAGCAGACTCAGGGTGCCTACCAGCAACACCCCGACCATCTCGAACGAGAGGGCCCCCACCGAGACCCACCAGGCCCAGGGTTTGCGTATCACGAAGGCCACCGTCGCCACTAGATAAATGGCCGCAGCCACCGCCGAGAGGGCCGGGGGGAAGTAGTCGGTTACGCCGGGTTTGAAGAAAAGCTGATAGACCGCTCGAGCCCCCGTCGAAAGCGCCAGCAGGGGATAGGAAACCGCCAGGATTTGTCCAATAGCCCGAATCACTGTGGGTGTCAAAAACCTGCGCACGGTTTCAAGTCTATCGTGCTTATAGGGTTGCAAATGATTCCCATTACCAAATACTCCGTAAATCCGACTGGAATACTTGACATTAGTCCGAGACCCCCATACACTCAGCCTGGAGTCGCAAGCGACTCGCAATGGTTACAGGAGGATGGAAGTGAACAAATATCGTGTCCTGGTGTTTGCAACGCTGGCCTTATGGGGTCTGGCACAAGCCCAGCCGCAAAGCCTGACCCTTTATACGGGCCGGGGGCAGGGGCTGGTAGAGCCGCTGGTCAAGCAATTCGAAGCCGAGACCGGCATCAAGGTCAATGTGCGTTATGGACGCGATGCCGAAATACTGGCAGCGCTACAGGAAGAGGGAAGGCGAAGCCCGGCCGATATCTTCTGGGCCAATACCGCGGGCGCTTTGGGGGTAGCCTCCGAACGGGGGCTCTTCATTCGTTTAGGGGACTCGATTACCCGGATTCCCACCAACTTTGTCCCCGCCAGCCGTCAATGGGTGCCCCTGACCATGCGTTTGCGCGTGGTGGGGTACAACCCCGCCAGGGTCAAGCCAGAAGACCTGCCCAAGAGCATCATGGACATGCCCAAGTTGACCCAGTACAAGGGCCGAATTGGCTGGACGCCCACCTACAGCAGCTTCCAGGACATGATTGCGGCCATGATTGCACTGCATGGTGAGGCACGTACCCGACAGTGGTTGACCGAGATGAAAGCCCTCGAGCCCAAAGCCTACGCCTCCAACCCCGCCATGATGGAGGCCATTCGCTCGGGCGAAATTGACCTCGGCTCGACCAACCATTACTACATCCAGCGCTTTGTGCGGGCAGGGCAACCCATTGGAACCTACTACTTCGCCGATGGAGACGTGGGTGGGCTGGCCTTGGTGACGGGCGCAGGCATCCTCAAGACCAACAAGAACCCTGCGGCAGCCAATCGCTTCCTGCTCTGGCTGTTGTCACCCAAGGGACAGCAGTTTTTTGCTAGCGAAATCATCGAGTACCCGGTTGCCAGGGGCATAGTGCTCACCTCGAACCTGCTGCCCCTCAACCAAGCAATTGCCAAAAGCCCTAAAGTGGACTTTGAAAAGCTGCCCCTTGATGCCGCACTCAAGCTTCTGCGCGAGGCGGGTTTGCTCTAGCACCGGGCTCGGATTGCAGCCGATGGCCAGGGTCATCGGCTTTTTTGTCTGGCTGGGGTGCTTGTGAAAGGCTACAGGGTACATTTATCCCGGCTGGTTTTCTGGCATACTGTTGGGCAGTTATGAGGTCGTCCATCAATCCGCTTCGCCCGCTCTGGCTATCCCTGGGGTTTTTCTTTGCAGGACTGGGCTTTGTTGGCACCGTGGTACCGGGGATGCCCTCCACGGTATTTTTTATCCTGGCTGCTTACTTTTTTTCGCGTAGCAGCCAGCGCTTTCTCAACTGGGTGCTGAACCTTCCTAAGGTGGGCCCCATCGTACGCGATTACCGCGATGGCCTGGGAATGTCCCGTAAAGCCAAAATTTTCGCCCTCTGCATGCTAAGCTTTTTCGCCCTTACCAGCGCCATTTTTCTGATTCCAGTCTTCTGGGTGAAGGTAGTGGTTCTGGTGCTTGGCCTGGTGGGTTTCTGGTATATCCATAGCCGCATTCCCACTAAAGAAATCGTCCTGGCCCGCCGTCAGGTGAGCGAGGCCCAGTAAACGAGGGTTTTTCTTGCAAGGCGCTCACGTCTGTGAAAGGCGTGACGCCCCAGTAAGGAATACTCGCACCCAAGGGGAGCAGGGTGCGAGTTCCAAGTCAATTTTGAAATCTTGAACTTGGCGTTGCGGATTCACCTTACTAGAGCAAAGGGCCTACCTGTCAAACTTACTCGAGCACTGCTAAGGTCGAAGCGACCACCGTTGCTGTTAGTTTCAACTCTAACTGCAATGCGGAAACTGCCCGATTTGAGGATATTGAAGGCTGCACTGTTCTGAGTCGCACTGAGCTGAATATTTGTGTTGATTGCTTGGGTACCTCCGGGGGCCACGTTGAAACTTGTGCTGCCGAGACCCACGTCTCCACCGGTGTTGTCATTCAGGTTTGTATCGCTTTCAGGGGCTATCCTGACCTCGTAATTCCCGGTCATGGTAATAGCTCCGGTATTGGTCAGGCTGCCTTGGATGCTTAGCTGTCCTCGCTCAAGAATATCAAGGCTTATGGGTAGGGGTACTTGCTGGCCCTCGAGGCTTGGGTAAACCACCAGATAGTAGCCAGTGGGGATATTCAGACTGCGCTGGTTCTGCGGAATAAAGCTGAGGACATTGACGTTGATGGTGTAGCGGGTAGCGGCGCTGCATCCAGCTAGTAACAAGAGTAGAGCAAGAATTGCAAGTCTAGGCATGTTTCACCTCAAAACCCCAAACCCAGGCTCAGGGCGATGCCAAACACGGTATTGCCTACGATGGGTGCTCGGTGGGTGGTCAGGGCCGTATCTACTGTGAACCCGGGGCCTACAAACCCGGCTCCCAACCCAAAGCGGAAGCCATTGTCGAAGCCCAACCCGGCCCGGAAGCGGGCGGGCCCCAGGCTGTACTCGCCCCCCACCCGGCCATAGAGGCCGGCCTCGTAGCCTAGGTCGCCTCCGACCATTAACGCGCCAACCTCGAGGGGTACCTGGGTTGCAGCGTTCAGGAAGAACGCCGGTACAAAGCCAAAGCTGCTACGCTCGCCCTGTGCTGTGATGGGGTTGCTGGAGGTACCATCCCAGCGCAGCTCGGTGCCGCTCCAGCGGGCAAAGCCCAGCGCGTTGCGGATGCCCAGGCCCACGGTGGTGCCCTGGGCTTCCATCACTACGCCCACATCGGCCCGGGCTCCAAAACCGCTGCCATTACCGGGAATGGTGTAAAACACGCTGCCCCGGTAAACCGGCGGCTGGTTGGGGTCGAACTGGCCTTGGGCGTCGGTCTGGACGCCTGCACTCAGGTTGCCCTCGAGGTAAGCCAGCCCATAAAAAGCCTCGCCTCGGGTACCCACATACAACCTGGCCGCGCCGAAGTCGGGGATGGGCACATCGGGCAGCCGGGTAGCATAGCCAAACCCCACACTGAGGCCTGCTTGCGCCGTTCCGGTCAGGTTCAAGGCGTACTCGGTGTTGGGCTGGAGCTGTCCGCTCTGCAAAGCCTGGCGAAGGCGATCGTTGGGCGAAAGGCCCAGGCCAAAGCCCCCCGCGAAAAGGCCGAAGTCGAGGTAGAGGTTGCTCCCCAGGGAAAGCGGTATCCGCAGCAGGGGAGCGGGGGTGAGGGCCTTGCTGGAGCCTACCCCTGCGGGTGTGCCCAGTCCAAAGTCCAGGCTGATGGGGTTGCCCTGGTAGTCAGTAATCTGGAGGCCGGAGGCGTCAATGTTAATCTGAATTTCCGGGTAGCCCGTGTTGGGGTTGATAAAGGCCCTCGAGGAGGCCGGGTTGATCAGAAACTCGTAGGGTCGGGTGAACTGGTCGTAGAAACTCAGCACATCGAAGGGACTGTTCTCGTTGGTCAGGTTCGAGAGACCGCTCAGCGCGGGCAGGGGATTGCTTTCAGGCCGAAGAACCAGACCCAGCAACCCAACGGGCAGTTGAAAACCCTGGTCAGCACCGTACACTCCTCCCGGAAAAGCCGCATAGGCCGGGTTAAGATAAGCTGCGCCGGGCCCAGGCAGCACCAAACCGGCCATGCCCAGGCTGCGTACCCCCTGGGAGAGCCCAAGCCCTCCAGCCGCGATCACCAGTATCCACATCAGGTGTCTCATACCGTTCTGTATTTTAGGGTTACTGCGCTATCTCACTGGTTTACCTGTCACCAGAGGGTGATAAAAGCAATGGGTCAGGGCAATGGCCAGGGCATCCGCCAGGTGGGTGGGTTTGGGCAGCGTCTTAAGCCCCAGGATGGCCCGTACCATATAGGCCACCTGAGCCTTATCGGCCTGGCCGTGGCCCACCAGGGCCTGCTTGACCTGGGGCGGGCCGTAGCCATGAACCGGAATGCTTAGCTGGTCGGCTACCAGAAACACCGCTCCCATAGCCCAGCCTACCTTGTAGGCCAGCTCGTTTTGCCGGTAGAAAAACTGTTCCTCCACCGCAATGGCCTGGGGCCGGTAGGCGGCGGCAGCCTGGTACACCGCTCGGTACAGCCTGCCCACCCGCGCCGGGGCCGGTTCTCCGTGGTTGGTCTTGACCACTTCGGCATGGAGCATCCGGGCCTGCTTGCCGGCCTGCTCAACCACCCCCAGGCCCAGGTTGGTGATGCCAGGGTCAATGCCTAGGACAACCATCGCTCATAGCTGAAGGCAAATAGCTGATAGCTAAACTGCTTTATAAGCTATTAGCTATCCGCTATTGGCACGAAATCAGTTGCCCCGTTTGGGTGGGTAGTCGCCGTCACCGTAGCGGATAAAGGCGGGAATGTCGAAGTTGCCAACATCCACGTTGCTGCTCGGAAAGTCCATCAAAGGCCGACCCCCCGGCTTGGCGACCACGGCGCTCTCGTTGAAGCCTGCGGCAATCAGGATTACCCGCATCTCGTCCTGGGCCCGGTTGTCGTAGGTGAGGCCATACAGCACATCCACGTCTTCCATGCCGGTGGCTTCGCGGATATGCTCCACCACGCTGCTGGCTTCCATCAGCGAGATGTCCTCGTCGCCTACCACGTTGACCAGGAGCTTGCGGGCCCCATCTACCGAGCGGTCCAGCAAGGGGCTCTGGATGGCCGACTGGGCCGCTTCCATGACCTTGTTTTCGCCCCTGCCCGCCCCGATGCCCATCAGAACCTGGCCGGCTCCCGTGAGCAGGGTACGCACATCGGCGAAGTCCAGGTTGATCTGGCCGGGCAGGTTGATCACGTCGGTGATGCCCTTCACCCCGTGGTAGAGCACCCGATCGGCGATCATGAAGGCGTCCTTGGCCGAAACCTTTTTGTCCAGGGCATTGAGCAGGCGGTCGTTGGAGATGACCACCATGGCATCTACCTGTTCGCGCAGGCGTTTGATGCCTTCCTCGGCAGCCCGTAGCCGCCGTGGGCCTTCCCAGGCGAAGGGGCGGGTGACGACCCCTACCGTGAGCGCACCCAGGCTTTTGGCGATTTCAGCCACCACCGGAGCGCTTCCGGTGCCGGTGCCGCCGCCCATACCGGCGGTGATGAAGACCATGTCGGAGCCCTCGAGGTACTCGCCAATCAGCTCTTCGGCTTCCTGAGCCGCTTTCTCACCGATCTCGGGGTTGGCGCCTGCGCCCAGTCCACGGGTCAGTTTGTCGCCCAACTGGATGCGTACATCGGCCAGGCTGGTTGTCAGAACCTGGGCATCGGTGTTGGCGGCAATAAACTCCACGCCGGTAAGCCCCGACTCGATCATGCGATTGACCGCGTTGTTGCCTGCGCCCCCAAGCCCGATTACCTTAATCTGCACGTCACCCATAATCTCTCCTGGTTCCCTCTGCTGCTTGCTAGAGTGCTTTGAGCCGTTACGAAAATACCCCTAAAAAAAGTTCTTGAACATCCCCTTGATGCGCTCCCACAGTCCACTCGCGGCGCTGGCAGCGCCTTCGGTGTTGAGGACAGGCTTGCTGGCCGGGCTGGCTTTGCTGCGGCCTGGACGGTGGCGGGGTAGGGGCGCCTGGGCGGCCAGATTGGCCGCATGACGAACCAGCCCTACCGCTGTTGAGTGCGTCGGCGAGGCCACCACATCGGTGAGCCCCTGAACGCCTAAGGGCTTGCCCAGCCGAACAGGCAGGTTGAACTGCTTGCGGGCCAGTTCTTCCAGGCCGCGCACCATGCTGGCGCCGCCGGTCACGATGACCTTACCCACTGTGATCTCCAACGGCCCTAAGGCTTCGTCCACGCTCTGGCGGGCCAGGTGCAGGATCTCGCGCAGGCGCGGGCGAATGATGCGGGCTAAGTCGGGGGCCTGGTAGGAGATTTGCGCGGCTCCCTCCTGGCTCACCTCCAGCACCAGTTCGGGGTCGGCCAGCTCGGGCAAGGCTGCTCCGTACTTTTTGGCGACCCGCTCGGCTTCCTCTACCGGGATTTGCAGCAGTTTGGCGATGTCCTGCGAGACATGGTCGCCGCCCAGCGGAATGACCGCCGAGTGGGCTAGGCGGCCCTGACGGAACACGGCCACATCGGTGGTGCCCCCGCCGATGTCCACCAGCATCACGGTCATGGAAAGTTCTTCGGGCGAGAGTACGGCCAGCCCGGAGGCGTAGGCCTGCAAGACCATGCCCTGCAGCTCGAGGCCCGCATCTTCGACCGCTTTGCGCAGGTTGGTGAGGGGGCCCTTGCTCCCCGCAACCAGGTGAACGTCTACCTCCAGCCGCACCCCGGCCATGCCGATGGGGTCGCGGATGCCTTCCTGTCCGTCCACGCGGAACTCCAGGGGCAGCGCGTGGATGAGTTCGTAGTCGCCCTCGAAGGGATAGGCTTTGGCCTGTTCGATGGCCCGCTCCACATCGGTGGCCGAGATCTGCTGGCCCCGGCGGATGGCTGCCAGGCCGTGGCTGGTCACGCTGCGGACATGGGCTCCGGCCACGCCCACCCAGACCCGCTCGGCCTTGACCCCGGCCACCCGCTCGGCCTGGAAGATGGCCTGGCGGATGGACTCGGTGGTGCGCTCGAGGTTGGTGACCACGCCCCGGCGCAGCCCGTGTGAAGGCACGGTACCCTCTCCGATGATGTCCAGGATGCCATCGGAAGAGAGTTCACCGATGACTGCAGTCACTTTGGTGGTTCCAACATCCAGACCTACGAGAATCATCGGCGAGCACTCACCCCCCAGGAATACACATAGATACGGCTTTCCGGCGAAGCGCCGGGGTGCGCAAGAGGGTTGCTTGCGTCACTTTTGCCTATTCTGCGGGCTTTAGCCCAATCTTGCAACTCTCTGACGTTCTTGCCCCAAACATTAAGGTTTGGCACCAGAATCTGATAACCCGCGACGCTATAGCGGATGCGCTGGGCATCTGGAAAAGTTTGGATCAGCAAAAGCAAATCGGCAATGGGAAGTTCGCCCCGCCCCTCGAGCACCGGGCTTCGCGCGGACGCACCTGGCAGCAGCACGCCATCGGCGCTCAGGCCGTAGCGCTCCTGGCCCCGAACCAGATGGGCGATGGGGGTGCGCTCTTCCAGCACAATCCGCAATCGGCCCGGCGCGGGGCGCTCGAGCAGGGCGGATTTGACCCAGGGGTTTTGCTTGAGGGGCTCGAGCCTGGAGGGCCAGGCCCACAGCCACGGACGCCCCGGCTCGAGGCCGGTTAGCCGCTCGATCTCGGCCCGCGAAAGCTGCCGGTTGCCCACGATCTCGACCTCCTCGATGGGCAGCACCACATAAGAACCCACCCCCACAGAGGCCAGCAGCAGGGCAATCAGAACCGCTCGAATCATCCCCACCTCCTGTCTGCCTGGAGCACTCGGGCAACGCTCAAAGACGCTGCCCATCCACTGGTTGGGCGGTTGCAACGTCCGGCGGGTATAGGCCCGTGGGCATTCCCGACCCGCCAACGCTCCTGCGCTACCATGCGCATTCTCATCGGCTCACCTCCGCCTCGGCGGGCGTGACCTCGCCCCAGATTTCCCACTCCACTTCGAGCGGCAGCACCGATTGCACCTTACGGATGAGGGCATACATCTCGGCGGCAGTGGCCCCACCCAGATTTACTAGAAAGTTGCCGTGCTCGAGGCTAATCATGGCTTTGCCCACGGTAGTGCCCTTGAGACCCTTCACATCAATCAACCGACCTGCCGAGTCGCCGGGCGGGTTTTTGAAGGCGCAACCCGCGCTTTTCTTTTTGGGCTGGCCTTTGCGGGCCGCGTCTACCAGGGCTATCCGGGCCCGCACGGCTTCTTCGCTGGAGGGGGTTAGTTTGAGCTTGACCCTCGTCACAATGCTACCTTCGGGCAGTCCGGAATGGCGGTATCGGAAGCCCAGCTCCGCGGGCCCGAAGTGATGCAAACGGCCATCGTGGAATAGCTCCACTACCTCCAGGGCATCGGCCATCTCGCCGAAGCGGGTGCCGGCGTTCATCTTGACGGCCCCGCCTACCTGAGCGGGCACCCCGTGCAAACCTTCCAACCCGCTCAACCCCAGTCGTGCGGAGGCCTGGAGCAGGCTGGGCACCAGCGCCCCGGCCCCCACCCAGCCCGATAGGTCGGGGTTCCACTCGGCAAACTCGCCCGAGAGCCGGATGACCCGCTCCGGTACACCGGCATCCGAGACCAGCAGGTTGGAACCGTTGCCCAGCACCCGGTAGGGGGCCTGGGTGGCCTGTACCAGGTCGGCCAGGGTTTCCACCGTCCAGACCTCGGCCTCGCCCCCCACCCCGAGGGTGGTGAGTCTGGCCAGCGGTAGGCGGGCTATTTTCATGACAGTACCTCGACGCTCTTGCGTTTCCTGAGCCCGGCACCCCTGGCCCTGACCCCGGTCATACGGCCTCCTTCTGCGCAGCCAGAAGACGACCCAGCCTCGAGACACTCCCGGCGCCGATGGTCAGAATCAGATCGCCCTGGCTTGCGGTCTGGCGCAGGTAGCTCAGGATGTTATCCCAACTGTCGTAGCGGGCCTGGTGTCCCCGCGCATGCAGGTGTTCTGAGATGCGCCCGGCAATCTGGGCGCTGGTGAGGCGGAGAGGGGTCTCCTCGGCGCTGTAGACATCGAGAATCAGGGCTTCATCGGACTGCTCGAGGGCCTTAGCGTAGAGGGGCCACTCCTGTTCGCTGCGCCCATAGCGGTGGGGCTGGAAGACCGCCCGCACCCGCAGGCCGGTGTTGCGGGCCGCTTTGAGCAAGGCAAAGAGTTTGGTGGCGTTGTGGGCGTAGTCGTCCACAATCAAAGCCCCGTTGAGCTCGCCCACCTTTTCAAAGCGGCGGCTGGCCCCGGTGTACTGGTAAAGCCCCTCCCGGATGGCCTCGAACGGAACCCCTGCCACGAGCGCGGCAGCCGAGGCGGCCAGGGCATTGCTGATGTTGTGCTCGCCGGGCACTTGCAGGCGCACCCTGCCCAGGGGCTGGCCCTGCCAGACCAGCTCAAACTGGCTGCCGAAAGGCTCGAGGGCAATATGGGCGGCGTGGCAGTCGCCCTCCTGCAACCCAAAGCTGCTGCGGGGGCGGCCCTGGGTGAGGTCGTCCAGCAGGTGCCAGCGGGGTTCACTGTTGTAGATGACATGCCGAGCCCGGCTGGCAAACGAGCGCACGGCGTCCTGGAGTACCTCAAAGGAAGTGTGGTAGTTGGGGCGGGCCTGCCCATCAGGCGAGACGTGGTCGGCCTCGAGGTTGGTGATCACCGCCACATCGAGCTCTAGAAAGCGAAACAGGGGGTCGGACTCGTCCACCTCGGCAATCCGGTAGTGCCCGGAGCCCACCTTGGCGCTGCCGCCAATCAGGCCCAGCTCGGCCCCCAACAGCACCGTGGGGTCGCTCTGGGCCGCGATAAAAATGCTGGCCAGCATGGAGGAGGTGCTGGTTTTGCCGTGGGAGCCGGTCACGCCCAGGCTATAGCCCCCCTTGAGAATTTCGGCCACTACCTGAATCCGCCGCCAGACCGGGATGCCCAGGGTGTGGGCCGTGGCCAGTTCGGGCTCGCTGTCCTTGATGGCGGTGGAGGCGACCAGCACATCCACACCCTCGAGGTGCGCCGGGCTGTGGCCCTGCTGAACCTGGACGCCCTCGCGCTCGAGCTGGCGGGTCAGGTCAGAAAGCTGGCTATCACAGCCGCTGACCCGGTGTCCGTCCTTGCGCAGAATGCGGGCCAGCCCGCTCATGCTGATACCGCCAATGCCCATCAGGTGATAATGCTTCACGCTGCCTCCAAAACGATCTGGGCCAGCCGCTGGGCTGCTCCGGCTGGCGACAACCCCCCAAGTCTATCGCGGATCTGGGCCCGCGTGGAGGGGTCGAGCAGAGTATTAAGCGCAGCTTCAAACTGGGCCCAGGACTCAAGCCGCAAGGCCGCGCCGCGCTCAGCATAAAAGCCCACGTTGGCCCACTGGGCGCCCCCGTCCAGGTGGCGCGGCAGCGGCACCCCCAGCACCGGTACCTGGTGGTAGGCCGCTTCGGACATGGTGCCGGCCCCGCCCCGGGTGATGGCACAGTCGGCGGCGCTCCAGGCCAGCACGCTGTCCATGTAGCCCCGCACGAGGTAGTGGGGCCGTTCTAGGGCTTTGAGTTCCGGTTCCCAGCGCACCCCGCACTGGTGCAGAACCTGCCACTCGCCCAGTATCGGGTAGAGTCGCTCGGGGAGTTGCTCGTTGAGTTCCTTGCTGCCCTGGCTGCCACCCAGAATCAGAAGGGTGGGGCGGTTGGGCTCGAGCCCAAGGGCTGCCCGGGCCTCGGCTGGGGGGCGTTTTTCCTCCCGCACCGGATAGCCCACCACCTGGGTTTTACGGGCCAGCCCGGGGGGCAGCTCCATGGGGGTGGCCAGGGTGACCCGCCGGGCCAGCCGGGCCAGCATCCGGTTAGCCAGGCCCAGTTTGGCGTTTTGCTCGTGGATGACCATCGGCACCCCGCGCATGGCCGCCACAAAAGCCACCGGAAAGCCCGCATAACCGCCCATGCTCAGTACTGCTCTGGGTCTGAGCTCCCGCAGCACCTGCTGCGCCGCCCAGAGGCCCCGCAGCACCTTCATTCCTTCGGCGGGTCGCAGGGCGTCGCGCGAGAGCTTGCCCGCCGGAATCATCCGGTAGGGTAGCCCGCTATTCGGTAGAATCCGCTCTTCAATCCCACCCAACGCCCCCACGTAGGTTACCGGCTCGCCTGCTTCTAGCAGGGCTTTCGCCGCCGCCAGCCCCGGATAGAGGTGGCCGCCGGTACCCCCGCCGGTCACGATCACCATGCGCCTCCTCTACAGCGCAGGGGAGCCGGGCGGAGCGGCGGGGAGGATGCGGAAGGTGAGCAGGGGAGCGCAGCCAGCTTTCTCGCCCATTCCACAACCGGCAGCCTGCCGGAGGGCCTCCATGCCCGTTGCATCTTTGCTCCCTCACACGGTTTCACGGCTGCGCCTCCTTGACGTTGCTTTCCTGTTTGTGGGCGAAGGCCTCGCGTGAGAGGGCCTGCAAAAGCCCCATGGCCAGACCGGCCATAATCATCGAGTTGCCGCCCATGCTCACCATGGGCAGCGGGGAACCCCCAATGGGGATGGTGCCGATGACGGCTGCGATGTTCAGGGCGGCTTGCAACACCAGGTACAGGGTCAGGCCCAGTGCCAGCACGCTCCGGGAACCTTCCAGGTTGGCGGCAATCTGGAGCCCCCGGGCCAGTATCAGCCACAGGGCCAGCAGGACCATGAAACCCGCCAGCCAGCCCCCCGACCAGATGATTGAGGCCAGCACAAAGTCGTTGTGGGACTCGGGCAGGTTGGGCATCCGGGCCCCCACCCCCTGCCCGAAAGGCCCCGCGTTCACGATGATCTTGTGTGCCTGGGTAATCTGGTACAGAGGCCCCCGGATGACCTCGGGGCTCAGTTCGCTTACCCGCCCGCTGACATAGGTGCTCCAACCCTCGAAGCGATCCCGCACTTTCTCGAAGCGATCCAGGTACAGCCCCGAGACCGAGAGGGCCAGAATCCAGGCGGTGGCCCCAATGGCCAAAAGACGCCGCCAGGGAACCCCAATTACTACCAGCAAGAAGCCCGAAAAAAACAGCACGAACAGGCCCGTGTCCAGGTCGGGCGAGGCGATGATCAGGCCCGCTGCCAGGCTGATGGCAATGATGGGGCCGATGATGGGGTAATCGGTGGGTTTGTTGTGGAAAAAGGCCGCCAGGTAGAGCACCACCGCCAGCTTGGCCAGCTCGGAGGCTTGCAGGTTAAAGGAGGTGAAGGGCAGGTCAATGAACCTGCGCTCACTGCCCGGCCCGAACCCTACCGCCAGGTTTGCAGCCAGCAGGAGCAGCGAAAGCAGGAACAGAGGCCGCGCCGCCCAGATGGCCCATTGAGGGCGTAAGCGCGAGACCAGCAACATCAGGGCCAGCGAGATGGCTATGTTGCGCAGGTTTTCCAGGCTGTGTGGCTCTGGGGCGGCCCGCATCCAGTCGGAGGTGGCCACCCCCAGCGCCGAAAGGGCGAAAAGCAAAAGTTGTGCCAGTAGCAGAATGCTATCCACGAATACCTCCCAGTTGAAGTACCACTTCCCGGAATACTTTAGAGCGTTCCTTATAATCCTTGAACTGATCGAACGAGGTGGCCAGTGGGGCCAGCAGCACGCTGCCCGAGGCAAACCGCCGCAGGGATTCGCCCACGGCCTGCTCGAGGGCTTTGCGCCCGTCGGGCTCGGGGATTTCCACCACCTCCACCAGGTTCTTGAAGGGTGCGGCCAGCCGGCTGCCGTCGCGGCCAATGGCCAGAATTAGCCTGACCTTGCGGGCTACCACCTCGCGCAGCTCCTCCACCGGGGCCCCCTTGTCCACCCCTCCCAGCACCCAGGCCACCGGAGGGGGCGCGGCCTCCAGGGCCATGCGCACCGAGTCGAGGCGGGTGGCGATGGAATCGTCTATGAACAGTAGCTGGCCGATGTGGGCGAAGATTTCGTAGCGGGCTTCGGGACGGGGGGCCGAGGCGCGGAAGGGCTCGAGGGCGTCAGGGGTGGCCTCGAGCGCAAGAACCCGCTCTGGCTGTTCGCGCCCTACGATGTGGGCATAGGCCAGAGCGGCCTGCAGGGCTGCGTTCAGGTTGGTTTCGCGGGGGTCGTTATGGGGCTCGAAGGGGTAGCGCCGGGCCGGATTTCCTTCGATGGCGGCCAGGATCTTGGGGTCTTGGGCATTGTAGACCAGGGCGTCCTGGGCGGTGAGGTTCTTGATCAGGTTGAGCTTGGCAGCGTGGTAGGCCTCCAGGCTGCCGTGGCGGTCCAGATGATCCACGCCCAGCAGCAATAACACCGCTACCCTGGGCCTGAAGTGCCGGGTGCGCTCGAGCTGGAAGCTGCTCATCTCCACGGCCACCACCTCGGCCTCGTCCACCACGCTGGCCAGTGGGGGGTCAATGTTGCCGCCCTCCAGGGCTTTGAAGCCCAGCGCCCGCAAAAAGTGCCCGGTGAACAGGGTGCAACTGGTTTTGCCAGCGGTGCCGGTGATGCCGATGAGCGGGGTTGGGGAGTGGCGGAAGACCAGCTCGGCCTCCCCAATCACCTCCGCACCGCCGGCCCGCAGGGCTTGCAGGCGGGGGTGCTGGATGGGTACCCCCGGGGCTGCGATCACTTCATCGTAGCTGCCGGGCTGGGGGTCGGGCTCGAGTTCAAACCCCAGCGCCCGGGCCTCTGCCGCTTCTTCGGGCTTGAGCCGGTCGTCGTAGAAGCGGGCCGACAGGCCGTGCCGACGCAGGTAGCCCAGCACCCCCAGGCCGCTGCGCCCGAGCCCATACACCAGCCGCCTCATACCGGGCCTCCCCAGAGGTGCACTGCGAGTGCCGTGCAGAGTGCCGTGACCACCACAAAGCGGAAGACCACCTTGCTTTCGGGCCACCCCGACAGCTCGAAGTGATGGTGCAGGGGGCTCATTTTGAAGAGGCGCTTGCCAGTGCGGCGGAAGTGGCTCACCTGGATCACCACCGAGAGCACCTCGAGCACCGGGATCAGGGCCACCAGGGGCAGCCACCAGAGCTTGCCTTCCAGGATGAATAGTCCGGCCACCAGCGCCCCCAGGGCCATGCTGCCGGTGTCGCCCATGAAGACCGTGGCCTTGGGCGCGTTGTGCCACAAAAAGCCCAGCAAGGCCCCCACCATGACCTGCGCGCTGGGGAGCCCCACAAAGGGCAGCAAAATTACCGCCGAGACGCTGGCCAGCAGCCCATCTACCCCATCGGTGAAGTTGAAGGCGTTGCAGGCGGCAATGATCACCAGGGCGAAGAGCAGCACATCCAGCACGGGATACGGTGTGTACTGCACCTGTCGGGCTGCCCAGATAGCAAAAATCAGGCTCATCAGCGACTGCACCACCAGCTTCTCGCGGGCCTTGAGGGGTCGGCGTAGCGAACCGGCCAGGTCATCGGCCAGGCCCAAGAGGGCCATGCCCAGCACCAGGAGCCACAGCCCGGCCCACTTGTCGCCCCCCGAGAGCCCGTACACCAGGGCCGCAGCCAGCAAAAAAGCCACCCCGCCCATGCTGGGGGTGCCCATTTTGGCCAGGTGGCTCTGGGGTCCGTCGGCCCGTACCTGCTTGCCGAGCCGCAGCGACTGCATCAGGGTAATCCAGAGCCCCACCAGGAACCAGCTCAGAAGGGCGGCAGCCGCAAGGGTGTTCATCGCACCTCCCGTGACGCCAAAGGGGCGCTGGGAGCGACGAGGGTTTGGCGCGCTGGAGCCCAGGCTTTGAAAGCAGAGCGGCTGGCTACATCCAGGTTGAGCCGCAGGGTGACCAGACGGCCTGCCTCGAGCGTGTAAAGATACACCCCATCGGTCTGTAGGCCGCTAAAGGCTCCGGCCCGGAAGCCCAGGCGCAGCCCCTCCGGGCTGAGCCGGAAGAGGCCCTCCGGCGTGAGAACGTAGAGGTCTTCCAGCACCACCGCCGCCCGCACGCTCCCCGGCAGGGGTACCCAGGTGCGGTCGGGCAGGCGCAGGGCCTCGCGCCCAAAGGCGTACACGTAGCGCTCGCCGGCGGCCAGGAAGCTGAAGCGCCCCTCGGCCAGCCTTCGGCGCTCGAGGCTGATGCCTTCGTCGTCCAGCCAGTAAACCCCCTCCCTGGTGTTGAGGGCATCCCTGGCTTTGTAGAGCAGCGTACCCAGCCCCGGCACGTAGAGCCGGTCGGCCAGGCCCACCAGGGGCAGCGGTTTTGCCCGTACAAAGGTGGGCACCCCCGGCAGGGGCAGGCTCTCCCGGATAAAGCCGTTCTGGTAGATGAGCAACTGAAAGGGGTAGGCAGCCAGCAGGGTTTCGCCGCTACGGGCGACCAGCGGGGTGGGGTTGGGCAGGGCCAGTTGCAGCCCGCTGGCCCGCACCAGCCGCCCCTCCACCACACCCCCTTCTATCAGGATGGGTTCCGTGGCGGGGGTCGGGGGGGTTTGCGGCTGGGGTGCACACGCCGCCAGGCCCAGGGAGAAAGCCAATAGCCCCGCCCTCATGCTTCCTCCCTGGGCCAGAGCTCCAGCAGGCGCTCCAGGCCCACGCTGCGCGAGGCTTTCAGGTACACCAGGTCGCCGGGCCGAACCTGCCCGGCCAGATAGCTTGTGGCCTCCTCGAGGGTCTCCACGGCGACTCCCCCCACCAAAGCCGCCTGTTGCTGGGCGAAAGGCCCAATGAATACCAGATAGGGGCTGATGCTCGCGGCCAGCCGGGCGGCCTCGAGGTGGTGCTTCAGGGCCTCCTCGCCCAGCTCGGCCATGCGGCCCAGCACCAGCCACTTGCGCCCCGGCTGGGTTTGCAGGAACTGCATCCCGGCCCGGAAGGACAAGGGGTTCGAGTTGTAGGCGTCGTGGATGAAGTCCACCCCCCCCCGCTGCAAGCGCTGCATCCGGCCTGGGGGGAGCCGGAGGGCGGCCAGCCGCTCGATGGTATCGGCAAGGGGTTTGTCTAGCATCCGGGTTGCGGCCAGGGCGGCCAGCGCCCCCATCACCGGCCCGACCCCCGGATAGGGCAGGCTGACCGGGCGGCCTTCGAAGTGGAAGCGGCTAGCATCGAGGCCAAGCTCGAGGTTTTCGGCCCGAAAATCCCCGGCCCCAAGGCCGTAGGTCTTCAGGTCTGGCAGTTGCACCATCTCGGCGGCCTGTAGGCTGGCCAGCCGCACGGGGCTCACCTGCAAGAGCCAGCTTTCCTCGCGGATCACGTTCTCCAGGTTTCCGAGCCCCTCCAGGTGTTCCTCCCCCAGGCTGGTGAGCACGGCAAAGTCGGGCCGGGCCAGGTAGGTGAGTTCGGCCATCTCCAGAAGCCGGTCTATGCCCAGCTCCACCACAGCACCCTCGCCCTCTTCCAGATGCAAAAAGAAGCGGGTCAGGCCGGGTGCATTGTTCAGGTTGCCCTCGGGGGCCGGCCAGCCCAGGCCCTGGGCCAGGCATTCTTTGGTGGTGGTTTTGCCCGAGCTGCCCCCCACCGCCAGCACCGTACCGCCAAACCGGTCGCGCAGGGCCCGCCCAACCGCCAGCAAAGCCCGCTCGGGTTTCTCGACCTGCACCGCGCCCGGGTGTGCCAGGTCGGTGACCACAAAGGCCGCCCCTGCCTGCAGGGCTTGTGGGCCGAACTCCCGCCCGTGGGTATTCGCGCCGGGCAGGGCAAAAAAAGCCACCCCTGGTGCTACTTTCCTCGAGTCCCAGTGCAAGTCGCGGGCCACGGTAGCGCCTTCGTGCACTTTCCCACCCGTCAGGCTGGCTACCCACGCAGGTTGGAGTTCTCTTAGCCCTCTAGAATGCACCATAGCCTCACATGAGTATTGTCCTCAAGTTGCACAACACACTCATCGGTTGACCAGTTTACCCTTGCCAGATGAGTTGTCCAATTGGGGCGGGGTGCCCCAGAGTGCAAAGAGCCGGGCTGCAATATCCCGGTAGATGGGGGCTGCCACCTGCGAGCCGTGGATGCGCCCCCCCTTGGGGTGGAAAAGGTTCACCACCACCGTCACGCGGGGGGTGTTGGCCGGAATGAAACCGGCAAAGAGTGCCGCATAGACGCTGCTGCTGTAGCGGCCATTCACCACTACCTGGGCCGTGCCGGTTTTGCCGCCCAGGACATAGCCAGGCAGTCTGGCATTTTCGGCGATCCCCTCGGTCAGGGCTTTGCGAATCTCACGGGCTACCTGGGGCCGAAATACCACGCTGCTTTGGGAGGTGTTGCCCTCGAACAGAATGGGCTGGCGGTAGACCCCGTCGTTCGCCAGGATGTTGTAGGCTGCCGCCAGGTGCAGGGGGGTAATCAGGAAACCCTGACCGAAGGTGGCGTTGGCGTACTCGGCAGGGCCCCAGCGGTTCACCGGGCGCACCTGGGGGGCAGCAACCTGCACGGCAATCCGGGGCTGGTAGGAGAGGGGTGGTAAGAGCGCTGTATCCATGAAGTGCATCTTCTTGAAGAAGTTGAACAGCGTCTCACGCGGAATTCGCTCGGCCAGGGTGGTGATGCCCACATTGGAGGAGAATTTGAGCACCTCGCTCAGGGTCAGGGTCTCGGGGTGCTTGACCACATCATTAATGGTCCAGCCTGCGATGCGTCGGCTCATGGGGGCATAGACCCGGGTGTCCAGCCGGGCCACGTTTTCCTCCATCAGTACCGCAGCCGTAAGGGGTTTGATGGTTGAACCGGGTTCCAGCGCGTATGCGAAGGCGTGGTTGCGCCAGGAGGCGTCTTGCTGGGTACTGCGCCGGGGGGCGGTGGGGTCGAAGGCCGGGCCATTGGCCACCGCCAGGAGCCGCCCGGTTTTGCTTTCCATCACCACCACCGAACCCCAGTCGGCCTGGGCGGCCTCGAGGCCCTTCCACAGGGCTTGCTCGGCGATGGACTGCACCAGTGGATCCAGGGTCAGGCGCAGGCTCTGGCCCTGGGCGAGCAGCTTTTCCAGGTCGAGCTCGAGGCCCGAGAGCCCCTTGCCGGTGCTGCGCTCACCAAAGCCAATGAGCTGGGTAGCCGAAAGACCCAGGGGATACAAGCGCGCTTCCTCCGGGGTGCTGAAGGCCAGCGGGGTGCCGTCGGCGGCTTCCAGGCTGCCGCGCAAAGGAGGCGCATCCGCCCGGGCCGAGACGGGCCGCAGGGGAAGGCTGGGGGCGTTGTGCCAAAGCACGTAGAAGCCGTATCCCAATCCCAGCAGAAAGGCGGCAAAGGCCACCAGCACCACCCAGCCCCGGCTCAGGCTGGCCTGTTCGCTCGTACCCAGGCGGTTCAAGGGGCGCTCCTTTCTGCCGGCTCTGGGCTGGCCCAGCGGGCCAGGCTCATGGGGATGTAGCCATTGGCCTCGGCCCACTCCCGCAGCGCCAGTGGGGAAACCAACTGATAGCGTTGCAAGAGCAGCCGGGTCTCCTTCTGCCGGAGGTCGGCCTCGGTGGCCTGAAGCGCCATCAAGTGGGCGTTCAGTTGCTGGTTGTAGTGTCCCAGGGCGGTCAGGCCTGCCAGTAGCAGCAAATACACCAGGCCCCATCTCAATACCGTCTTCATGCTATGCCTCCATCTGTGCGCTCGGCCACCCGCATCTTGGCGCTGCGGGCTCTGGGGTTGGCGCGCTGTTCGCTTTCCGAAGGAATAATGGGCTTTTTGGTGAGCGGTTTTAGCAGGGTGGAGTCGCGCAGGAAGTGCTTGACCAGGCGATCCTCGAGCGAATGAAAGCTGATGACCACCAGCCTGCCCCCGGGCTTCAACACTTCTTCGGCGCCCCGAAGCAACGCCTCCAGCGCACCTAACTCGTCATTGACGTAGATGCGAAGGGCCTGGAAGCTCTTCCGGGCGGGGTGCCCGGCCTCGCGGTACCCGGTGGCCCGGCGGATCACCTCGGCCAACTGGGTGGTGGTGGTGATGGGGCGGTTCTCCACAATAAAGCGGGCGATGCGCCGTGAGCGCGGCTCTTCGCCGTAGCGGTAGAGAATATCGGCGATGTCTTCTTCGGGGTAGGTGTTGACCACCTCGGCTGCCGTGAGCGCACCCTCGCCCATCCGCATGTCCAGGGGGCCCTCCTGCTGGTAGCTGAAGCCCCGCCGGGCGTCGTCGAAGTGAAAGCTGGACACCCCCAGGTCGGCCAGGATGCCGTCTACCTGCCTCAGGCCCCGCTTTTTTAGCTCGGGCACCAGTTCGCGGAAGTTGGCCTCCACCAGGGTCAGGTTTGCCAGGCCCAGCGCCTCGGCTCGGGCGATGGCCTCGGGGTCCTGGTCAAAGGCAATCACCTGGCCGCCCCGCTCCAGAATGCCCCGAGTATGGCCCGCCCCGCCCAGGGTAGCGTCCACATACACCCCTCCAGGTCGAACCGCCAGCCAGTCCAGGGCTTCGTGGTAGAGCACCGAGGTATGGCTCACACCCCTCCTCTGCTGAGCGGGTGGTTGGGCGCTTGGAAACCGTGCAGGGGCCGCATACATGGCTCATCCAATCAGGCCGCGCAGGGCCTCGGGGGTGGTGGGGTTCTCCACAAACTTGGTGATGTTGGCCCACCAGCGGCTCTCGCTCCACAGCTCTAACCGGGTAGGCGCGCCCACCACCACCGCATCGTTGGTGTCCTCGAGGCCGGCAAACTTGCGCAGGGGGGGTGGGATGGTCACCCTCGAGGCGCTATCCATCTGGGTCTTGTGGGCCCCGGAGTACAGGAAGCGCACCAGCTCCTGGGCGGCCCGGTCAATCAGGGGTACGTTTTGCAACTGGCGTTCGATGTTGCTCCAGGCCAGCAGGGGGTACATGTAAAGGCAGCCCTCGAGGCCCCTGGTAATCACCACGCCATCCTCGATAAACGAGCGGAAGGACTGCGGAATCACAACCCTTCCTTTGTCGTCGAGGCTATACTGGTGTTCACCGAAGGGCATCTTGTTTTCTCCTGTGCAGATTCGGTTTTCAGGCTCGTCTCCCCACGAGCGTTTCCCACCGGAGGTGCTGTTCTGAACAGTAATGTACCACGCATTCCCCACTTTTTACCACCATCTCCCACCTAGGCCCCACTTTTCCCCACCTAGGGAAAGCCAAATGGGCAGAATCCCCACCAACTGAAAACGGGCTCTGCTTGGATATACTTTGGCTAACTTATATTGCCCAGGACGTGGAAAAGCTCCTGTATTTGATTGAGGGGGCATCATCCCTGCCTCGCTCAGATTGCATGAGGCTAAGGGCCTTAATACTTGGAGTCGTGCCCTGCAACTGATAGATTCCAGGGGTGGATCGGGCCGGAATCCTTTTCGTCGCGCTCTCGGCCCTGGGATTTGCCACCCTGGGGGTCTTTGGCAAGGTTGCTTTTGGAATGGGCTGGTCGTCTTCGGATCTGCTCTCCTGGCGGATGCTGCTGGCTGCCGTATGGGTCTGGGGCTGGCTGCTCTGGCGCGGGGGGTGGCGCTTTCAAATCTCCGAGGCCCTGGTTCCCTTTCTGCTGGGGGCGGTGGGGTACGCGACCCAGACCACCCTGTACTTTGCAGCCCTCGAGCGGCTGCCGGTGGGGGTACTGGTTTTGCTGCTGTATGTTTACCCGGTGTTTGTGGTGCTCCTGGCCTGGCTGCTCGAGCGTGAAAGACCCACCCAGACGGCCTTGCTGGCTATGGGCCTGGCCCTGGTGGGCATCGCCCTGACCACCGATCTCTCCGGGCAGGTGGGGCTTTTGGGGGTGTTGCTGGCCCTGGCCTCCGCCGCCGTGTATGCCACCTACCTGCTGGTGAGCGCACGGGTAAGCCGTGTCAGCGACCCGGTGCGCATTTCGGGCTATGTGTTTGTGGGGGCAGCGCTCTCGTTTACCGCCCTGGCCTGGTTGGATGGTCGGTTTCAAGTACCTGGTAGCCTGCCGGACTGGGGCCTGCTCCTGGGGATCAGCACCGTTGCCACGGTCTTCCCGGTGGTTCTAATTTTTGTGGGCCTGCGCCGGATTCGTGCCACCCAGGCCTCGATTGTTTCGATGCTCGAGCCCCTTTTCACCATTGCCCTGGGCGTTCTGATCCTGGGGGAACGCCTGAGCCTGGCCCAACTGCTGGGTGGGAGCCTGGTGTTGCTCTCGGTTGTTATCCTGCAACGGCGCTAAGCTGTTTGCGCTTGGTCACCAGCGCCCGGGTGGCTTGCTTGTGGCAGGGCTGACACAGGGTTCGCAGGTTGCTGGGTGCATGATTGCCGCCCTCCACCACCGGACGGATGTGGTCCGCCTCCCACAGGTCCGAGGGGGCCTTCCAGGCTTTGCGGGGCCGCCAGCTTTTGGGCAGCTCGGGTAAAAAGCCATGAAAGCCCCGCTCGGTAAGCTGCTGGGTCAGTTGGGTGTACTGCAAAGCCAGCAAACGGTACGCCTCGAGGTGGAAGAGATTCGGGTGAAGCTGGTTTTCGCGTCCAACTTGCACCGCCGCCTTCCACAGTTTCATCAGGGCGCTTTTGAGGGGGCGGGTGTCGGTGCCACAGACCTGACAAACGCCTTTCTCGCGCTTTCGCAGATGCTGCCGGGCATAGCTCCAGTGGGCCTGAAGGCGGTACTCGTGCACGCACGCGTCGCTGCACCAGGTTCGCCGACCCGGCGGCACCTCGTTGTTGCAGTGCACATAACGGCACAGCCTGCGCCCGTTGGGGCCGCGCTCTTCATGTGGGCGCAAAAGCTCCTTGCCGATAAGGCGGCGGTTCATAGCTGGGATTGTACCGCTCCAAACCCCGCCATCTGCGTTGCGGCCTGCCGGGCCAACCGCAAGGCTGTGAACCTGTGCTGAGGTAGTTTTTTTGAGAGGCATCTCTAAGCCCGCTCATCTAGCAACACTCCAGGAGCAATCAATGGTGTTGTAGTCATTGTTTATAAAAACGCTGGCGAGGGGTCGTCACCACCTCTCCTGGGGAAGAATGCCAGAGGAACACGCAGATATGCTATGCCGCCGCAAAGTTGAGTGAGGAACCTTTGTAAAAATGCCACCCTGAGTTTTTTGGGGTCGCAAAGGGTGGCAACCGTTCTTTTGGTGAGGGAAGGGGCGTAAGCCGGGTTCTGTTTCCGCAGCCATCTCTCTGGGATGAGCGTCGCCGCTCACCTCGAGCGTCCCCGCCGCAGGTCGTATCGAACCGGGTCAGTTCTGCCTGTCGGACTTACGGGACTTGCAGCAGATGGGGTTTGCCTAGCTGCCCCTGTTTCCAGGGGCACTGGTGCGCTCTTACCGCACCGTTTCACCTTGACCGGGTTGCCCCGGCAGTCTGCTTTCTGTTGCACTATTCCGTCGGGTTACCCCGCCCAGCCGTTAGCTGGCATCATGCCCTGTGCTGCCCGGACTTTCCTCTGGTGAAGCACCAGCGGCTGCGCCCCCTTCCCACACTCATATTTTACACCAACTCTGCGCGTGAGGGGCGCGTTTAGCGCCGCTCACTTGCCGCGCCAGGGGGCGCGTCCGAGGGACTTGTATATCGCTTTTGGGTCACTTCCGAGCAGATTCGGTATTAGCTCAGATAGCCCATTTCGGTAAGGATGGGCCTGGCCCGCAGCAGCGTGATGACATGGGTAGCCTCGTTCAACAAACCCCTGTTCAGCATTTCATACACCTCGTCCAGGGAAAACTCCACCACCTCGATCAGCTCGCCGTCCTCTGGTTCGGCAGGCCGCACCACCTGGCTGTGCAGGGCAACAAAGGGATGGATGGTAGCGGCCACGATGCCCGCAAGGGGACGGAAGGGCTGGATGGGAACCAGCGCCCCGGCCTCGGCCCCCAACTCTTCGCGCAGCTCGCGCCGGGCTCCTTCTTCGGGGGTTTCGCCCGGCTCGGCAGAACCCCCCGGAAGCTCGAAGAAGTATTCGCCCCATACGTGGCGGTACTGATGTACCAGCAGCACGCTACCTTGCTGGGTGATGGGCAAAATGGAGACCCACTGGTGCTGCCCCGGCACGTACATGTACGTTACCTCGCGCCCGTTGTGGGTGCGGAGCCGTTCGCGCACGATAGGGTAGGGGTGCTGGGTGAGGGCCTCGAGGTGCAGCCTCGTCCAGGGGTTGGCAGGCTTAGTCATCTTTGGTTTCAATCTCGCTGTCGAGTGCTTCCCTGGCTTGGCTGGCCGTGCTTTCAAGTTGGGTTAGCCAAGCGTAAATATAGCCCTCGAGGTCTGCACGCTCCTCCGATTCGGGTATGTTGCGCAAGCGGTGGCGCAACTCGAGGTACTTGAGGCACTCCTCCTCGAGTTCGTCCAATAAATGTTCGCTGAGGGGCTTGGTGCGGGCAGTCATGCTTTATTCCTTTCCGGGTAGCTTGCTTATGAGTTTAGCGCGAATCCGCTCATGACGCTCAATGTCCTTTTGCCACTTTTTGATCAAATGCTGATTGGGGAAAGCCAGGCTGAGCTCGAGGTCAATTTTCTCCTGATGTTCTCGAATCACCCTCTCTTCTCCCTCAATGCGCTTCCTGAGCGACTTATTTCTGCCCACCCGCCATCCTCTCAACAACCCTCTTCACACGATCCCCAGGCGCTACCGGCCCCAGTGCTTTGGTCACAATCCCAATGGCCGCCATGGGGGACTTGAGCGAGCCAAAATCCACATTGGCCCGTACCCAGGCTTCAATTTCAGCCTCGCTCATCTCCTGGGGTAGATATTTGTCCAGAAAAGCCATCTCAAACGCATTCCGGTTTTCCTCCGCCGTGACCCGCAGGGCTTTGAGAATCTTCACGGCGTCGGCATCGGGCAGGGGTCTGCCGTCGCCTTTGCGGTCGAGCTCGGCCTTGACCACCCGAGCAAAGTCGCGGCTGGCGGTGTCGCCCTTCTTCATGGCCTCGATAATCTCCTTTTTGATTCCGTCGTAAATAGCGGTGCTCATGCCCACAGTCTAGCTGGCCCTGGGTTCTCACACCGTTGTAAAGGTGCCAATGGATGGGCGCTACGTTTAGGGTAGTAGGGGGGAGCAGGGGGCGAGGTACGTCGAGCTTTGAACACGTTACCCATTCAGACGCTTTCAGCCTCTGGCGCAGGACGCTCCAGAGCTCAGGTTAGAAGCTGGGTTCGCGTACCAACTGTATTCAAACTTGCACCAAGCAGGCCAGACAAATCAACGACCCGCACACCTTGTAGAGCCTTTGGCTTTGAGCTTTTGGCTTTCGGCCCTGGGTGTCGCTGAGTGTGGGAAATTATCAAAGTTGAGTGCTCAGGTGAAGTTGCTAATGGAGGGTATGATTTTCCGGTATGCGAGCGCTTTTGTCAGTATCAAACAAGACGGGCCTGGTGGAGTTTGCCCAGGCTTTGCTGGACCTGGGTTACGAGCTGGTCTCCACCGGAGGAACCCACAAAACCTTGCAGTCGGCGGGGCTGCCGGTAACCTATGTCTCCGAGGTTACGGGTTTTCCGGAGATTCTGGATGGGCGGGTCAAGACCCTGCACCCCCGCATTCACGCCGGATTGCTGGCTACCAAAAGCCCCCAGCACGAGGCCGAGTTGCAGGCCCACAACCTGACCCGCATAGACCTCCTTTGCGTGAATCTCTACCCCTTTCGGGAAACCCTGGCACGGGGGGCTTCTTTTGAGGAATGCCTCGAGAACATAGACATCGGAGGGCCGGCCATGCTGCGGGCTGCCGCCAAAAACCACGAGGCGGTGCTGCCGGTCTGCGACCCTGCCGATTATGGGGAAGTTTTGGAAGCCTTGCGGACGGGGATTAGCAGCCAGTTCCGCCGCCGCCTGGCCCACAAGGCCTTTGCCCATACCGCCGCCTACGACGCAGCCATTGCCGAGTTTTTGGCCTATGAGCAGTTCCCCCAAACCAAACTGCTCACCCTGGAGCGCCTGCCGGTGGTTGCGCTTCGCTACGGGGAGAACCCTCATCAGCAGGCGGCGCTGTATGCCCTCGAGGGCCAGACCGGGCCGGTGCTGCACGCCCAGGTGCGCTCTGGCAAGCCCATGGGCTTCAACAACTACGCCGATGCCGATGCAGCCTGGGCTCTGGTCTCGGAGTTCGAACTGCCGGCGTGTGTGGCGGTCAAACACGCCAACCCCTGTGGGGTCGCCCTGGCCGATAACCCCAAAACCGCCTGGGAGCGGGCCCGCGATGCCGATACGCTCTCGGTGTTTGGGGGGGTGGTGGCCTTCAACCGCCCAGTGGATCTGGAAACGGCGATGGCGACTCGGGGGACGTTCCTCGAGGTGCTCATCGCCCCCGAGGTCAGCGCCGAGGCCCTGGACTGGTTTCAGGACAAAAAACCCGACCTCCGGGTGCTGGTAGCAGCCCGCCAGGATGCTGATCGTCTGGAGTTTCGCCCCCTGGTGGGGGGCTTTCTGGCCCAGGAACGGGACCTGCGCCGCTGGGAGGAACTGCACCTGACCTATGTAACCGAACGAATTCCCACCCCTCAGGAACTGCTCGACCTCAAGTTTGCCTGGTACGTGGGCAAACACACCCGCTCCAACAATGTGGTGCTGGCCAAAGACGGCGTGACGGTAGGACTGGGTACGGGAGCGGTCAGCCGCATCTGGGCTGCTGAACGGGCCATTCAGAATGCTGGCGAGCGGGCCAGAGGTGCAGTTCTGGCCTCTGAAGCCTTTTTCCCCTTCGACGACGTGGTACGTGTAGCGGCGGCGGCTGGGGTCACGGCCATTGTGCAGCCCGGTGGAGCCAAACGCGACGCAGAGGTGATTGCGGCCTGTAACGAGCTGGGCGTAGCGATGGTCTTTACGGGCTCGAGGCACTTCAAGCACTGAGCCGATGAGGTTCGCTTGCTGGCGGCGCGATCAAACGTGCAGTACCCGCACAGAGAGCGAACCGGGATATCGTTTATCGCAGCGTCGTAAATGAGCCTATGCATTCTGGCGAACGTTGGCTCGAGCGCTCGCCAACCAGTCTTTCAGGTGGCGGCCTTCATTGCGAGGAGGCCATAGGCCGACCAAGCAATCCAGGAGAAGTTTGCCAGACTATCGGCGTTGTAATACCAAATCTGCTCAGAAGTGACTCAAAAGCGATATAAGAGACCCTCGGACGCGCCCCCTGGCGCGGCAAGTGAGGGGCGCGTTTAGCGCCGCTCACGCGCAGAGTTGTTATAAGGAGATCTGGATTGCTTCGCATCCTGCGGATGTTCCCAAAGACGAGAACACTTCCTAAACTCCAGTGAGAATGTTCAGGCATCTAAATGACGTGTATTCCCGTCATTTGCCACCTTAGCCTAACCAACCCCCGCAATCTTGAGGAGGGTGCGGGATTGGAGCAGGTTGGCAGCACAGAGGATGAGGTTCACACGGCTGAGGAAGGCCCAGTAGTTCTTGCACTCCAGGCGGTCTAGCCCTAAGGAGCGTACCAGGGTGGCAAAGC